>ENA-ORNK01000031-ORNK01000031.1-human-gut-metagenome-genome-assembly--contig:-NODE-31-length-209358-cov-9.230995_pt1 | contig 209358 bp, 203 predicted proteins | sample MGYA00242115_ERZ509022 | MGnify/ENA primary metagenome ERZ509022 (study PRJEB26280, sample SAMEA2338690) | human gut metagenome | biome: human gut; feature: human-associated habitat; material: faeces...
CCATGCAGCAATGTATTCTTTTTCATTCATAAAACAAACTCCTTTTTTATTTTTTTTATTAGCGCATCAGCCTGTTCATACATCCCAAGACTATCAACATCCTCAATTTCATCTTCTAAGTAATCAGCTTTCCTTCTAAGGGCCTTGGCTGCATCAAATGATCTTTTAATTGATTCTTTAGTTTGGATACTCCTTAATTGATATAATATCTCATCTCGAATATATATATGACTGTCTTTATCCTTTGGCTCATTTTGCTTTTCATAACTAATATGGCACTTTTCGTTAAGTGCATATTTCATTATTTGCAATACAGCATAATAAGAGCAATGTACGCTAGAAGTAAACTTCTTATTATCATTAAGAAGTTTTGCGGCTTCTAAGTTCTCTTCTGACTTATACTTAATGAGACTCATTAATTAATAACAACTTCTACTGAAACTTTGTTTTAAACAGATTTATCGAATTAGCTTTATCGCTACTTTTGTTGCGACAAAGCTAAACATTTAATTTTTAAGAAACAAATTTGATTTTTCAAGGATATTTTGTACAAAACTTATACGCATGGATGATTGATTGATTGATTGATGAGTTAAAAACGACGTATAATCCTGTTATTCAAATAAGTACAGACTTTATTTATCCCTATAAATGAATAATATATTCACCTTGTTACTGACGTAGTGTTAATACATTTTTAACATAAAAACATCGCAATCATCGTTAATATTGATGCATTACTGTCACAAATGTGTAGCAAGAAATCAAAAAGCTTGTGATTCACAAAGATCTCTAATCAAGTGCTATTTTATTTTAGACCTATATACCATCCAACCAACAATAAACAAACCTATTATCCCTATATACGCTTTATCCTTATGTAAATCCCACCATGATAGTTCTACGACAGTTTCTTTTTGATTCAGCAAAACATTAACCTTATTACTAATAGTATCAAGTCGATTCGAGAACTGCTGCAAAGTAATGGATAATGTTTCATCAACTTCTGTTCTTTCCTGATCCTGCTTGGATGCAGTAGTAGTACTTTCTTTAATCGGATATTGCTTTCCAGTTGAATCCGGAGACGACAAGTAAACTGTTTTATTCTCAATCTTCAAATCACTCAATTTGTCAGTAGTAATCTTGGTTTGCTTATTCACATCCAACCGTAGTGATTCTATCAAGTTTTGCAGATACAAGAAATCCCCTGAATAGTCAATCTGCTTCTCCGTCTCCATGTTCCGAGAAGTCTTACAAGAAGTAAACCATATTCCCGACATCAGGAATATGGTTATATAAATCAAGGCTTTCATAATCCCAGGTATTTAACGATTCCTTCAATATGTATCTGAGCAACTGCATCTTTACCCTCCCGAGACAAAAGGTACTCAACGTCCTCTTTATTGTCCTGGAAGAAGTTCTCTGTTAATACAGCCGGACAATTAGTATCCCGACAGATGGCAAGATTCTGTTCCCAGTATTCCCGTCCGGGCATCTGCTTTCGGACGGGAACCGGAATACATTCTGCTACTTGTCCCAGGCAGTCTGCTAATTTTTTGCTGTTACTAGAAGCATTATTCGATACAAACACGCTCCAACCTTTTGCGCTCATCCAAGAACTACCATTGCCGGCTGCATTACAATGAATAGATACAAGGATAGCTTTTTTACCTGCTTCCTTGTAAATAGCATTAGCCCGTCGGCATCGCTCAGACAATGGAACATCTGTATCCTCTTTAACGATGCGCTCGGCATCAATTCCCAACTTGCGCAATCCTACTACTACCATATCGGCAATCTCTCTTGAATACGCCCACTCTCTCAATCTTCCGTCCGGTGAACGTTTACCAGGTGTATTTTCACCGTGACCATTATCAATCAATACTTTCATATCTTTTCCTCTTTATCTAATTCGTTCTCGATTCTATCAATAATTCCCTGTACATGTGTAGGCGTGGCCCGTTTAAATTCAAAGCGTATTACATGATAGATAATACGAAACCCTTTGTTTTTAGGATAAGCAATAATTAGATTCTTAAATGCGTTCTGAAGATACACATAAGAGAACACATACGTAATAGTCTTAATAACTAACAATGAGTTCTCACCGTCTCCTATCAAGGTCATAAAGGAGAAGACTACCTCAATGATTATAAGATAGAGGAGAAGTTCGACCAAGGCATTTTTAAACTTATCCCACTTAAAGTTTTTACAACGTATAATTGAAACACCATCAGCCCTCATTCCGCACCAAATATTAAATCCAAACATTACAACTAATGCTATAAGAAAACCTTTAGTCGGCGTTAAATAAGCAAGAAGAGAACTGAACATCGAAACGAAAATAATTCGTATCTGGTCTACATTAAATAACTCATATAACCATCTCATAATATTAATCATAAAGTTACTACCAATATTGAAAACACAGTAATCAGCCCAGGAAGCAAAACAGTAGCTAATGCGTCAAGCCAATCAAAGATGAACCCGCACTTTTTCTGAATGTACTCAACCACTATTGCGGCAATGGCGGTTGTCGTTAAAGAAACAATAGCAGATTTACAGAAATCAATGCCTAATAGAAGGAAACAGAAAACAAGCATTACAACAAAGACGAACATCCCGGCTTTGACGTGTGCCGGTCGGTTAGATTGCAAAAGCCAATCATACAATACTTTTATACCCATACTCATAGCGTTTAATTATTAATAAAATATTCTGTATGGAACAAATGTATTGAGTATAATAACGAGTTTTACAAAAATGGAAAATCTTGGAAATCAATTCTATGATAAATATCTATAAAACAAGACATTATAATTTTCACTTTTTCCATAAATAAAAAAGGGATGCTTGATAAGCACCCCTAAACAACCAACAGATTGAACTATTAATCCGTAAACATATACACGGAAAGATCAACCTTTTCTATTTCGTCTGAAATCGTATCTCCATACATTGTAAGACACACCCGATAACGGTCAATACTTCTTTGAATCTGTTGCAAGGTAGGTTTCTCGGGATATTCCGAACTGGCAAAAGTTACCAGTTCTTCACCATTCTCACTGGTACCAACCACCCGGAAGTGATGACGTACAATCCAAGTTCCGTCCGGCTGTTGCTCGATAGGCTTAGCAATCCCACGCGGTAAGATATTTTTTTGATCCATGTCTTTTGATATGTTTAATTAGTTGTTTTCTATGGTTATATTTATTCTTCAATACAAACTTTTCAAAATGTCCTTCGATATAAACATATTCCCACCATTCAGGAAGTAACATCGCTGCAATTCTACGGCGGATATTGTACGTTGCAAAGTGTTTCATCAGGCCATAATAAGAGTTCATCGTACTCACAAACTTCTCAACATACGCTTCTGCAAATCCATTTTCAGCTATTCTATTAAATTTCCTGACAGCGTTATATGTGTTACCAACCACCCTGTCAGATACATAAATTCTACCAGGCAAAATGAACGCCCCTACAAACAAGACTCCTTTTTTATAATGCTGAAGATACAGTTTGCGTGGATGCAACCGTAAAAGGAGTTGTTCTTTCAGGAAACCATCAAGAAGATGGACTTTGGACAATATTTCTTCCGGTGATTTCACTACGATACAAAAGTCATCAACAAAGCGTACATAATACATGAATCCCAGTATTTCCATCACGAAATAATCATATACAGACGCCAGAAAGTTGGCTATGAGTTGCGACGGCAGGTTCCCGATAGCCACTCCCCTGTCAGGGTCATTATGAAACAGACTTTTATTACTGGGAAGTTTGTCCCACATGGAGACGGGAGAGCGTCTGATACACTTATTTTGTGGACAATGAAAGATAGTAACGGCTAGAAGGTAAAGCAGACATTCAATATCATCGCCTTTATAATTGTCCCTTACGAATATGTTCAGCATTTCCCATACCAACGATTTCGAGATAGACATGAAGAAACTGAACAGGTCATCTTTGAAAATGTACGCATCAGCAGTATAATTCTCACTGACCTCGACTATCATGTTATTCAGATAGTGCACGGCAGACAAGCATCCCTCACCTTTCCGGCAGTTCTTCGAGACGTTCCCTTGTTCCCGAAAACGTTCCTCTAAAATCGGCTCGATACGAAGAGCGATCCAGTGATGGACAACACGATCAATGAAAGCGGCGGCAAAAACCTCCCGATATACCGGGTAAGTCCGTATGAATACTTTTGAAAAGTCCGGTACATATTCACCGTAAATAATAGAATACCATAGCCGCACCAATGCAGACTGATAATCATTATAAAACTCAACACAATCCGTACTCGTTCTTTTCTGCCTGGCACAATCTTCGGATGCTTCGAAAATACTGCTAAGAAGTATGTCATAGATTATATTACCTGTTGCGGCGAGGGGACGAACCCGGTTCGCGTTCTGGCGGTTGTTCGTGTTGACGTTGCCGTTGTTGAAGTTCACGTTCCAACTGCTGGAAGCCGTTGCATCCGCTATCTTAGTCTTTCCCGGCTCATCACCGGGGGGATGCCCAATAAATAATTCTAATTGCTCACTCATAATCCCCTTGGCGATTATGACTCCGGCTTTGCGACTTGTTGCGATCCGTTAGCTTTTTGCCGTTGGAGATCTGCAACCGTTTTTTTGTACCAGCCGGTACTTTGCTTACCGATACTCTCTGCAAGCAGACAGATTTCGGCTGTTTGAGTCAGGCTGGTCAAATGTCGTTCTTCACACACTCTTAGCAGTAATTTCAATGCATCAAACTCACACAAAAACTTCATCAGATAATCTGCACGGTGCTCAAGGTTCATATCTGTATTTGCATAACGGATATATTCGCAACAATGAACGGCAAGCATCATCAACTCCGTACCAAATTCATACCGGAACGCCTTGGGGAATTGTTGCCGGGCATCAATGATAAGGTTCAGAAGCTTATACATCGAATTTGATATAGGAAGGTCTTGTGTAAGTGCCATGTTAATTTTTTAATATTTTAATGTATGTATTAGAGGGCGCAAAGTTAATAACTGTAAAGCAATTAACACAATTTTAGCTCAAAAAAGTGAAACCAAAAAGCCCCTACCGGGGCTTTTATTTAGTTAACCCTCTAAGGGATAAAGAATTAAAGGGATAAAGTGTTTATTGCGGCGAGGGGACGAACCCGGTACGCGGTCTGGCGGGTGCTCGTGCTGACGATGCCGCCGGTGAAGTGCACGCCCCAACTGCTGGAAGCGTCATATTCGGTACTAGACCAATACCAGTCGTTTGTAAATATATTTTGATTGCCAAACATAGAAGTTATGAGCTCATTGATTTCGGTTTTATACTTGGCCATAAGCATAAGTTCACCCAATGCGGGCAGGTTCCACACGGTTGTATCTTCAATTCCGTCAGATTCAAGCGTACAGGCTTTATAGGCTCTGGCAACTTCGGCGGCAGGGGCACCGACAGTTCCCTGGGTGTCCTTGACGCCTGCAAGGGTTTCTATTATAACATCGGTATTTTCTTTGCCGTCGAAGGTATCATAGAGTCCTTGGTTACCACTGCCGTAGTTTTTCAGGCCGCGCAGGTCGGTACCGTAGCCACCCCATTTGAACGTTTTGTTGCCGCCTGCGTCAATGCAGTCGCTTTTGGCGATAATGAACTGGTGGCATTCGGCGCGAAGTCGGATGCCGATACGGATATACTTGGAGCGGTTATTCGCGCTCATGGAGTTCCATTCGGAAGCCGTGAAAAAGACTTGTTCACCGTCTTCAATTCGGAGCGTAGCCAAAGAAAGGTCAAGAAGCGTACCTGACCATTGCATATATTTGGCGATGTCGCTTGCGGGGGTGTTTTCATTTACAGTTGTAAAACCTATTGACTTTAAAGCTTCTATCTGGTCTTGTTTATTCAGGCGCAGAAGCATGGCACTGGCGATATTTTTATCCATTTTATTGTATAATATTAAGTTAATACTATTCGGAAGCAACAGCTCTCACATGGAGAAGATTTGAATTTTTGTTTTGATTCGTAATACGCCCGGTATTCAGTTCAAATGCCCAGACGGAGTTAACATCCCAAATTGTTGATGACCAGTAGTATTTATCAGTCATCAGCATACTGTCACTACTCCAAAAGGTACGCATCATCTCATTGATTTTATCCCGGTACCGGTACATCAGAAGCATTTGGCCGGATGAAGGAAGGAACCAGTTGGATTCATCCTCGATACCGTCACTTTCCAAAGTGTAGGCACGGTATGCACGGGCAGCTTCAGCAGCCGGCGCACCGATTACACCACTATTGTTTTGGTCTTTCAGGCCGGTGATGATCAGGTCGGTATCTTCCTCACCCGTGAAGCAGCCGTACATGGCACCCAGTCCTTTTTGATTCAGGCCGTCTATGGCTTTACCCTGACCGCCCCAATAGAAGGTAGTAGTCATGTCGGCGTTATAGCACTCCTGGGCGGCGATTACGAAGGAGTGTCCGTGGGCACGGATACGAAGCCCGCGTTTGATGTACAGTTGCTTATTAGCGAGCGTAAGGGAGTTCCATTCGGCAGCGGTAAAGTATGCCTTGGAGTTATCAGAAATACGGTTACAGGCAAGATGCAGATCAAGCAGGCCGGCGGCCCACTTGATACGTTGTCCAAATTCAGATGCACGGGAATTCTCGGTGATATCCGAGAATCCCACGGCGTTCAGTGCTGCCACTTGTGCCTGTTTGTTCAAGCGAAGCAGCGTTGCGCTTTGTTCATTCGTCATAGTTACTTGTTGATTAAATCATTAATATCCATATTGTCTTCAGCGAAGCGTTCGAGATATTCCTCGTAGGTTTCGCCGTTATAATATTCAAGGACTTCATTGATGTTGTCCAGCGTTACGTTATCGTAGTACGGTTCTCCGCCATAAGACTCATTATTGAACCAGTTGATCAGGTCGATGTAGGCATCTATGACGGTAAGGATGACAAGGCCGTCAATACCGGATTCAAGGGATTCGATTTCATCCGTTTCACGGATAACTGTCAGTTCATACGTGCCGTTGACTACCGGTTTATCCTGTCTGTTGCCGTCCTCATCCATTCCGGCAACTCCATATTCGAGAATGGCAAGAAGCTCGGAGCCGTCAGCCTTCAGGGTCATGTTCGAGATACGGAGCATGGAAAGTTTACGGGATGCCGCTTGTGAAGCGAGGACATCACGGAGCATCTGAATGGCGTCAAGTTGAGGCGACGTTTCAAGACGCAGGCGTTGGACGTTCGGCATGGATTCTATTTGCAGGCCGGACGGGGCGGAAAGACTGGTATAGGTCAGTTCAGGAAGACCGACAAAACGGAGGCTTGTCATTGTTGGTGGAAGAGAGATGTCATTAATCGGAGAAGTCTCTGCAAGAGTGATGTTCTCCAGTTTGCTACCGGACGCATTGATATGGGCGATACGTGGGCATTTGTCGGTGACGAGCGTAGCGATTTGTGTGTTCCGGATATCGAGTGATACGAGGAAGGGCATTTCGCCGCAGTTCAGCGAGGTAAGCGGTGCGTAAGAACCGATGGATTGTTCTGTATGGGTGTCAGAGCCCAAGATAAGGGTTTCCACAAGTTGCATGGCAGAGAAGCTCACCGTACTTGACAGGGAGATTTCAGACAGGTCGAGCAGCTTCATGCGGTCAGCCTGATAGATATACAGCAAGGCGCCTTCCTCGTGTGAGAAGTTGGTGAATACATATTCTTCGCCCGCTTCAAGGAAGCAGCTTTCGGAAAGGTTGCCGCTAGCGTCATTGCCGACACCGAAGTAACCGTTTTTAGCAGCGACAATCCGGATGGTGGCGTTTGATTTGGAAGATACGCGCCCGGAAATTACACCGCTGAAGAAATCACCGGTTTGAAAATAGCCGTCACGAATACGCCAACGTCTTTCGATGAAAGACGGAAGGGCAGTAAGTCCCAGACCTTGCAGGGCATAGAAATAGATAGCGTCAGAGGTGGCGGTATAGGAGATGTATTTCCGTTCACCGTCGTAGGAACTAACCAGTTTCTGCCATTTTTTGAGCCGTTTGTCAATGAAGAAATGCGTAGCTCCTTCGGGCGAGAACGGGTGCAGAGTAACGCCGTCAATGGTCGCCTGGACATTACGCATGGCGGCGGCAACGGTACGCAGGGACAGTTCCGTACCGGATGAGTCAGTCCACACTACTTGCTGGAGATAGATGTTATTAAACAGAACGGAGCCGTAGCCAGCATAAGGGTTAGTGAATGTTTCATCGCTCGTCCGGTTGGGGTCCACCTCGGCGTCAACCGTACAGCCACCATCGTTATCCTTGCTGTTGAGCGTATCGCAGTCATAGATTTTATTCAGGTACATGCGCATGGCATCCTCGGAGCTGTACACACCGTCCGTTACGGAAGCGTACTCTTCCAGGAACCACATCGGCTGCATATTCTTGGCCCGTTGGTCAGTGGCGGCAAGGTAGTCGGTGAAAATGTCATAACTCAAGACACTTTCAGGGCTGGCATATTTATACAGGTTTTCCTTCCATGTCTTTTGCCAGTTCCCGCCTTTGGAGTAATCGCAGGAGTCACAGAAGCGCAACCACCGGTAGAGGTTGTATGGTACTTTCTTGCCCAATGCATAATCAATGGCGAGCTGGTCGTCATCGACAAGCGATTCAAAGTAGTAAGTCCATGCCGGAAAGGTATCGGCGGAGATAGTTCCACCGTCAACAAGTTTCTGAACCCATGAGGACTTATCGGTTTTCATGGCCATCATGTCTCCAACCGAGCCGACACCCTGGAACCAGTCCATTCCCTGGTAGTTCAGAAGTTCGAAGCCTTCCACGGGGTTAAGGACATCACCGGTGACATTCCATTTGCCGTTTTCGTATTTCATGGAGCCGGACTGCCTTTGCCATGAACCGTCCTGATACCTCATGAATCGGTATGAGCTTCCACAATACAGGGAAAGCAGATACGGTTTACCGGTATCGAGTCCGTCAGTCTGTTTGAACCGTGTTTCGATGGCATCAAGGGTTTCGCCGGAAGTTCCGAAGAACTCGATGAAATCACCATAGTTCAGACAGCCTTTGTTATAGCCGGGGGTATCCTTGAAGCCGAGGGCGAACTGTTCACCCTTGTCTTCCTTCCAGTTGCCTTTGGCATGGAAGTAGACATTTTGCAGGCTGTCATCTTTGCACCGGTAGGTGGCTACCGGGTGATTGGCGGTAGAGTGGTTCATCTGCAAGTCTTCGATATGCAAGTCACCGCTGTCAAATGTTCCGTCAAATGCACGTTGGACAGGTGTCATATAGTTACCACCTAAGGCACGGTATGTAACGTTCATCATTTCACAGGCGCCGCAGTCGTTCGCATTGCCGGAATCGGAGTAATCGACTTTTACGGTAATGACATCGACCGGGATTGTATTATCACCGACCTGTACTTTGTTGATGGCAGCCAAGGCTATTGCACGGCGTCCTTCCTCCGTCGTATCGTCTGGATTAAGTAGTATGATTCGAGTGTCCTTGTTTTTGCCTTTGCTCTTGGCGAGGTAGTAGCGTTTATTCTTTACCGGGCGTTTGGCAGAGGTGGTTCCCTGGTTGCGGGTTTGGACACTCACGGCCTTGAAGTTACGCCACGGGCGTTCGGGGTCAAAGTAATAGAGCGTGATGTATATCTTCGTACTGGTGGAAGTGGTGCCGTCCAGTGCTTCTATATCGGAGCCTTCATAGGGGCATTCGACAATGTAAGGCATACCGCGTGAATAGATTTCGGCAGCCGACGGGCGGCTTTGGGTACTACCCTCGGCTGTCTGGCTTTTAAGGATGTCCTCAAAGGCGTATTCCTTCACCATTACCTCTGTATCGGTCAGACGGACAAGGTAGTTCTTGAACGCCTGTGCCCATTCCATATAGGAGTTCCAGGCCATCATGTAATAAAGATACAAATCACCCAGTTTGCCGTCCATCGTTATATACTTGGTCTGAATCAGGGAGCCGCCGCCCGGAACATAACCAAGGCAGGCGACTTCCTCACCGTTGAGGAAGAGTTTCATCATGGAATACCGTGTGCCGTCACGTTCAACGTAGTTGCTTGCAGGTTCAACAACCACGGCTACGGTTATCTTTTCACCCTGTCGATAGGCGCGTTCTTCACGACGGGAAACGCCATTGTTACAGAAGATGCCGACCACCCGGCCGGTGACATAGAAGCCGGCACCGGACGTTTCGTCATAGCAGCTAAGGAGCAGGGCATCATCATCGGTCACGTTCTTGGAAGCGAAAGCGAACTGGATGGCGGCACCGTTGGATTCGATGGACGAGCCGGCAAACGGGGCATGGTTTAATGACACGCCCACATTCTCGGCTACGCGAAGGCAGTTCTCACCCAAGAATGTGCCAAAACCGTTGGTAGTCCAGTTGGCACCGTCCACTTTCATTTCATAATTACCGCTGACAATGCTATGGTCAGTTTCCTGATTGGTACGGGATGAGAAGTCAAAGTTATAGATGGCGCCTTCTTTTATGGCGGCATCAATGGCGGAACCGCTAACTGTCACCCGGACAGGTTCGCTAGTCACGTCCTTGCATACGGCAGTATAGTTGACCGTATCGGTGCCGTCAGCCTTGTAGCCCTGCAGTTGTTGTTTGACCTGATAGGTTTTGTTACGACTGGCAGCAATTTGTGTTACCTGCACGTTATTGGCTTTCACGCTGACGGGTGAAGTCATTTCCAACGGGTCATAACAGGCAACATCAAGTTCTACGGTTTCGTACAGTCGGACTACTCCACCGTTTTTATCATCGTATCTCAAGGCAACAAGAGGTGTGGAACTATTCGGGTCAATTACCATGACAGCCGTGTAGATGACATTTCCTTTCACTCCGGATGCGACATCCGTTCCTTGGATGCGCAAGGGATAGGTACCGTGTTCTAGGCCGAGGGAAGCAGGGCGGATTACAACGGAGTGCGAGTAGTTGTCATTTACAACGGTGGTAGACAGGGATTGCCATTCACCATTAATCTTGATGTCAACCTGGGCACTGATACCTTTATCAGAGGTGTTGTTTCCGAACTTATAGAGTGGAAGGCTGAAACTTTCAGTTGTCGGAGTAAGCAGAGTTTCAGGGGTATAGTTGAGCACCTGCACACAGGTACAGGTAATATCAACAGCTGTTACATTGACATTCTTGGAACCGGTGTTGCCGCTTTCGTCAGTGGCTATCAGCTTGAATTTCCGAGTACCGGCAGCCGTAAAGTATGTGGTGAAGTCCAGTTCAAAGGAGAAGTCCTTCATGTCACCGGAAGATGCTTTGTTGACGGTTTCAGTCCAGACGGTAAGCCCGCTTTCACGGTCTACGAGTTCCAATTTCTCAATCAGGTTGTCAGAGGATTCGACACCGTTCGAGGTCACAGAACGAATGGCAGCAAAGGTTCGTAACGTGGAGCCGTAAGAGCCATAGACAGGTGTCGACTGGAAAGCAATGGCAACAATGGTACCACCAGTCTGACCGCCGCCACCCGTGCCGATAGCGAACTGCACTTCATCGCCAAGGGTTTCACCGGCAGCGTTCTTCATCTGAAGTTTTACAATACCTTCTGTTTCCACGTTTACGTCGAGGTTGGCCGGAACATAGGCATAGGCGCCACCAGTTGAAAAGGCGTCCTTTCCCCCTTCCGCCGGTTCATCGGAAGTTTCAAAAACGGAACCGCCACCACCATTCCCGAAGGGTTTCCAAAGAGAAGGGGTCGCAAAATCGGACACAGCACCCTGGAACTGCCGGGTTTCCATTTCATACTCGCCTGTTTTGTAAGTAATGATGAGACCCGTTCGCTCATATTTGACGCCAGATTCCTGTTGATAGGAGACAATGGCGGCAATAGCGGTTTCAAGGGTATAGTAGCCGTCTTTCAATGGGCGGATCTCATCAACAATGACGATGGGGTGTGTTACATCGTCAGCGGGCGTGCCGCTCTTCATATCCTCAAGGGCTTGCTTATCCTCGGCGGACAAAAGGCCGGCTTGTTCAAGGGTAGCAGAAGGCAAACGGAAGCTGTCATCCGTTTCTTTACCGGTTGTTTTGGACACTTTTTTGAAAGATACATTGAGATAGGAAGCGTCAGACAGGACGGAGAATGAATCAGGTTTGATTATGTCGGAAGGGATATTTGTCATTGCATCCTCTAAAGCCTTTCCACGGTCGCCGGGGAAGGCTTCATCTTCACTTTCCCCAAGAGACAACGGTTCAGGCAGACATTCAGAAGGAACTTTACTTTCTTCGTTCAAAGGAGCGATACCGTTCGCTTTTCCTATCCTTTCCTCAAAGTCATTTATTACAGAGGTCCATTTGCCCCATGTAACACTCTCATTGGAAACAATACCTATTCGTGAGATTGTACAAACTGTACCTAAATATACACCTTCGGCATTGTCTGACATGGTAGCCAGTTGTATACACGAAGTGAATGATTGACAAACCTTATTAAGCTCCAACCGTTCAATTTGTATATTTACAGGAATCTTAGACGAATCAACAGACAAAATACACCGATAATTCCCAATAGAAGAATCCCCGGAATACATTGTTTTTAATTTATCTTTAAAGCTACCAATAGTAGTAAAAGAGCCAATACTTTTAAATGGGTCAGTCAAAGGATTGGATTTATCAGACACTCCTGTTATACGTTTCAATAACTCGGCGTCTCCATCCGATAAATCTTTTGCAATCTTATTGACATTCTCCACTAATGCATCAAAATCACCATTCACCATTTTAGCAATGGTACTTGAAAGTAAATCAATAGATATTTTCCGACCGCCACTAACTTCAACGTACATATCTTTGGATAGCTCTGTTGTATCAGTCAGTTGCTCTATTGTAAGACTGTTTGTCTTCAACGCTTGTAACACAAGGCTAATAATCTGTTGTTTTTCTGTTTCTGTCATAATTCTCTTTTTTAATCATTTTCATATACCCATACAAGCTCAATGGTCATACCAAGATTATCTATGTCGCAATCATAGACATTATCAAGATAAAGTTGGAACTCCTTCAGAGCACCAATATCTCCACCGTTAATACCTTTCAAGACACATACACCATCCCTACTGATTACACTCCCTTCAATGAGGTTAGTATACGAATCTCCTTTATATAGTACAGCACGCAAATTTATCGAACCGTTGTCCAAATCGTTCTTTAGTCTATCCAGTCCATTAACTGTAAGTTTACCGTAACCTCTTCTACCAATATACTTGTTATCTATGTCAGTCGTCTTGATTGCAATCAAATCCCAATATGAATTTTTATCAACACCTGGGTGATGAATACTGTTGACAGTAACCATAGTATCACTATTAATAGAAACTCCAGTATTAGGAATAGCCTTAGTCATATTGATATATGCTCCGACCTCTGCAACCCCACTTTCTGAACCATACTTGATACTACGCATTCCTTCATCATCTGCTATCCTATAAGCACCGCTTTGTACACACCTCATAGCAAGCTGGTTATTCCATTCCAAAACTGGATTCATCGTTCTTACCTTCTGTAACATTTGATTGAACACAAAACTCTTCAATCCCTCTATTTGCTGGTTAAGTTCCGGAACATTACTTTCCTTTCTGGTATATCGAACACCATCAAAGTAGACGTAATTACAGCATAAGACACGATTCAATAATTCAGCAAACCACACAGGGCATCCCATCCCATTTCCAAGCGTGAATAATACTGTTGTATATTCGTGGCTGAATAGCTCAACAATATCCTCATCAGAGGTCACGAACTGCTCATTATCCACACCGAACGTCCATCCGTTATCTTTGAAACCACCAGGAACGCGAAAATCAAAAAAGTATTGCATCCCATCTATCCACCAGACAGCATCAAGACGCTGCTTATTATCTTTCATTGAATACTGAATAAGGCTGGTTTCTGATAACTCACATTCATCGTCCGTAACTTTAAAAATCTCACTCGTATTCCCATTAACTGTTACAGTATAGTATCCACATGGAAGCAATGAAATGTTATAGAAATAAAGAATCTTATCATCATTCATCTTCCATGAGTTTAATGATACAGGTGTAGATATATTACTTAAAAGATTATTAATGTAAACTATAGGCTCCTGCTCTTTGGCTGTCAAAATCAATTCAACAAAAATCCTGTCTGTACGTGCGAATAATTGCACATATTTACTCTTCGCTCCAAATTTATCGGTAGACGGAGAAAAAAACAGTGGGGTAAACGGGCTTATAATCATATTTCTAGGCTTTTGTTATTGAACGGACAAATAAATCATACTTCACTCCCTCGTTTCTCTCAACTGTACTACTCACCTCTTTGATGTAGCCCTCGTAAACTAGATCATCTTTTAAGATTTTAATCGTTTCATCATCTGTTGGTGGAATATCTTCATTATAAGTTGTGAATGAAACATCTCCACAAGTTATAATACCACTTTCAACGTTAAAATCATCTTTCATTCCTATACCATTGACAACAACATCACTATTACCGTCAGAAGAAGAATAAGATAGTTTTTTAGTGAACATACCAATATAGCCGGCATTTGCTTGCAATATGCCTCCTTGCCAATACATGGTATTAAACATCGTTTCAGGATCAAGTACACCACTTATTTCCCAACCGCTCCTTATAAGCCTATACTCTTTATATGTTTGTACTCCGCCATTATCATGTAATGTAGTACTGGCACAAACAAAAAACACATCATTGTCACTTTCACTATCCGTTGTATCTTGGCCTCTCTTTTGCGATAAGAATTCAATTCCATAAACATCAGCACGGTAAGGGCTAATCAACTCTAATACATTATCAGTTATATCAATGCCAGTAGTATATTCAGTAGTAAATCGGAATTCGTCACGACCATTCATACTTTCATAGTCCTGTTTATCATATCCTACCCTAACCAAAGAATATATTCTTGATGAATCAACCTTATACTCAAAACTAGAAAAGCTGCTATTTAAATCCTTTACATTGTTATCACTAAACAATTTGTCCCGGTGTTTAAAAAAAACAGTGACACCATTGATCACAGGCACAAAGCCAAAAACTGTTTCCATCCAGTTTTTAAACTTCGTATAAGAAGTATATAGCTTAGCTTGAGGGATTCCACGAATACTTTCAGCAGCTAATATCACGCAATTATCTAACCTTTCATCAACACCTGAAGCTATTTCACCATAGATACCTTCATTTCCACCATTCATGCTTTTAAGCAATCGGTTTAACACATCAATAGGTCTTATTGCATCCACATAGATAGGGTTAGCTCGAGAAGTAAAGCGTGTCTCAAATTTGAAATTACGAAAATAAATATTGCCAGTAGAAGCATTAACTCTGTTAAATGTTACCTTCAAATCAAAAAATAAAGCCTGCCCTTTAGTCAGATGAATCTTGATGGATTCATTCAGATTACTTGGGGTAACATCCCCCTTATTATACCCCCATCTTTTCAACTCGACTAAACGACCATCTTCGTAACGCCCACCTAGAACAATTTCAGCTTTAGTTGTATACGCATCACTATAACTGATATAGTATTCAAAACTAAAATTCAATACTATATCAATGTCGGACAAGGCTTTAACAAATACATTTGGATCATCTTTCGATTCCTGTGGTGCATCATAAAACTCAAGAGGTGAATCCCGTGACGGAAGTTCACCACCAGAAATATATAAGGGAAGCGAATATGTTATAGCTTCTACATATATTCCTTTGTCAATTACAATATATTGCAAAGAAGCATCATTTTCTACAGTATTACCACCTAATGTATGCGGTTGACTATAATTCATACTTACAGAATCATAATAAAGCTGATATACATCTTTTATCTCATCTACCGAATATTCGTACTGCGTTCCTTTGTTAGCCTTTATGATATTAGCGACACTATCATCTATCGAATTAATAGAAACAGTATTTCCATCATAAGTTAATGAACCGAAATCCAATCGACAACTAAAGAATTCTTCATAAGTATGAGAATTAGTTATAGTATAAACGGTGATACTAGCATTAGAAGCCAGGTATTTGCTCAAATACTCCTCCAATATGAGATCATAGGCTTCTCCCACAAACTGGAATTTTGAAGTAAAGGTTCTAGTTATTCCTTCAAGTCTGGAGCGTTTACGGGAAAACTTTATTTCATCCCAATTCTGAATACAAGATTTGGGAATTTCATAGATAATACGATCAACGGTAAGCACATATTTACAAAGCATTTTAACTCTTTTTGAATGTTCACGAGCAAATATATAGAAAAAGCCAACCGGTTTCCCAGTTGGCTAAATTCTTGAAAATCATACTTTGCCAAAACGCCACATAATTCACTGGCTATCAGTGAATAAAATATTATTTTAGAAAAAAGCGTTTTATTTATAGCTATTTTATATCATGATCATCCAAAGTGTTTAAACTTCTCAAACGTTTACTTCCAAATTTGTTAGATAATACACCATCAAAATATAATTCAGGTGTCCATTTAGTTAATGCCCCAACAACTTGATCAATAATGCCAGCTGCAATTCCCACATAAGGATTCCATAAGCCAAGTCCAGTAACAGCCCCAAATCTTAACCATTTGGTTATTAATTGTTCCCCTTTCTTAGCTATTAATATATTTTGAAGTTCTCTCCAATCATAATCATTCCCAGCGATCCATTCTCTGAATTTCACTCCATGAACATTCTCCCTGACCTCTAATATATCTTGAAGTGTTATTGCCCCTTTATAATATAAAATAGAAAGATCTGGAAGAGCTTTACTTTTTAAAACCTGATCAATATTTCCCATCAATGACTGATCTAATTCACGACCACTTTTCAACGTTAACCAATATTTAGCATTCCCTTCCATTCCTATTTCATTCATTCTAAACTCACGTGACCAAACCAATGTGCGTTCAAGAATAAATAGCCTCATTATAGTAAAAGCATCATCATCACAAATATTAAACAAATCTTCAGTTTTAAGATTTAAATGTGCTTTTAACACAGGAATATTTATATCTTCTAAAGTATTATCTAGTGCTATACTATCTAAATAGCCTGATGCGTCCTCCTCTAATAATTCATGATACAATACATGATATAAATAACTATATTGAGAAATCCGGTATCTATTCGACAATCTAGAAATAATATTTAATCGCGCACTATCTGAAGGAATTTGAGTATTCCAAAAAGAAAAATTCTGATCCTCAAATGCCATAATTTTGGGAGAAGACCAACCATCTAATATTTTCAATATATCTTTGGATATTAACAGACTCGTAGCCTCAATCCCAAATACTTCAATAAATTCTTCTAACGAAGTAATACGTATATATATTTTATCATGTAGTAATAATGAGTTTATTATATTCTTAATGAAATACAATCTTTCAGGTAAAATAAATTCAGGAAATGTATTACCATCCCATCTATCCAAATATACTCCACCTGATAATTTTTTAACTCTATATGAAAAACTATCTAACAATATTGCCATATCATGCTTATTTAGTGATAATACAAATATATAAATAAATTTCTATAAGAACCAAAATCACACAATATTAATAACCTAGAGCATGAAATATCATTTTTCTTCCAAATGAAATACGACTTCTTACAGTTCCGACAGGAATGTTCAGGATTTCACTTATCTCATCATAAGAATACCCACTAGCATAATACATCACACTATCAATACAACGGGATTTTTTAGCACACCGTTGTATTGTGGAAACCAAATCATCAAACAGTATTGAATGAGCTGTACAGTTAGAAATGGCACTTCCGTCTACCATATCAAGCCCTGTAAAATGTATAAGGGAATTTCTATTGTATCTTATTATATAAGTATTCCTCATTATAATAAGGCACCACGGTTGAAGTGGTTTAGAACAATCAAATTTATCACGATTCACAAGTAGCTTATAAACTGTATCACCGGCTAAGTCTTCAGCATCTTGCATGGAACAGCAGAATTTTCTTGCCACCTTTAATATCCAAGGATATATTTCTGATAATTCCTTTTCAAAGTCCATTGTCAGCCCTCCTTATTAGGTGTATCTTCGGTTCGCCATTAATGCACCTTTCCACATATTTCCGGTGCATGATACTTTGTTCGTGCATTTCCTTAGCAGAACGCTCGATTGAACTAATAAGAGTGCCTATATCGGGGGGCAATAAGGCAATCATTTTTTTTACCTCGGACACTTCTGCTGTTATCCGATTACACTTCGTCTCTAATGTACGTAATTCTGACAATAAAACATTGTATAAATGCCTATTTATACAATGGATGCTGTTTTTTCTATTCATAAAAAAGTCGTTTGTGATTCTAAAGGAGATGTACAAACGACTGTATGAAATAATTCGCTTTAATTAAAAATTAATCGAATTACAGCATATATGTAGTACCAATATTATCATGTGCTTCTTTTTCTGATCAATATTTCAACATCAGCTTGATGAACGATATTTGCGTAGACAGCAGCATTAATTACACGAGAATCAATACTCATTTTAAAGAATGTCATTAGAAAAGCAATCTCAGCATCAAAAGAAGAACGAATTTGTTCAGGAGTAGCCTTACTTCCTTTATGTTCCTCACTGCGTCTTTCCTCATTCCGTTTTTGCTCAAAAATTGCAGAATGAAGTAAATAATCAATCTTCGATATTACTTGTTCATCACTCATATTTCGGGTATCTACATTTAGTTGACCCAATACCTGACGAACATCATCATAAAAGCCAAGAGAAACTAGAGCCTGACAAATACGAAGACTCAATAGTTTGGCACGTTCTTTCAGCATATCCTCTTTGTCCATTACCATAGCCTTCATATTTGAAGGATTAACAATACTTCTGTATTCAATGAGCAATTTAGATGCTATCTCTTTAAGCGTACTTTCGGACATAGATTTGCAGTCCGAAAGCAAACAAGCATAGTTTCCGCATGAAAGTTCAATGAAATCACTCAATGTTATCTGATTTAATCTTTCAATCATGGCTATTTCAGTTTAGATAACTTATACAGTTCAAATTCACGGTTAGAAGCATCTTGGCGTTGCATTTTTAGACTCTTCATCAAAAGGAAATTTGTTCTATCAACCCTTTTTTCTAATCGGGAATAATCATTGAAAACAATGGTGTCACCGGAAGAAGATGCAAAATATGTCGGTGAAAATGTGGGAAAGTCCCAATCCGGTATATCAAAATTAGAGATATCTACCTTATCAACATCAGGAAAGACTTGCGCACCTTTAGGAATATCAACTAAAGTTGGAGTATCAGGAGTAATCCATGCTTTTCCAGAATACATGATAACTTCATGTTTACCGGCATCACCAACTAAAGCGGCACCGCCGGGATGCCTATCATTACCTTGAGTACCGTCTGCATAGGAAGGAATAGGAGTTGCAAGAATAGTTGCAACCTGAATTGCTCCCATGGCACCAATAACAATAGATAAAGGAATATTCGGTAAAGCTTCAGTTATTGCCAGTGCAGTGGCTATTCCAGCTTGAGCGACACTAGTCGCCTTTTCCCAAATGGCTTGTTTACGTGCCATTTCTTGTTTTTGTTTTTCAAGTTCAGCATTCTTAGCTTCAGTTCTTTCCTTGGCCGCACGCTTACGAGCTTCTGCTTCTTCTTCGGAGATTGCTCCCGAATCAGCTAGATTCTGTATTCGTTCTACATCCTTATCATATTTCTCATCATTAGCTTCCTGCTCTTCTTCTATTTTCTGAATCTGACCATCATAAATAGTAGAGACTAGATCACCAATAGCACCCACTGCTTGAGATGCAGTTTGAAGCCATTTTTTCAGATTCCTCTGACGTTCTTTCTGTGCTTTCTCATCCGCTTTAGTAACTTTATTGATAGCATCTATTTCCGCTTCTGCTTCTTGCTGGGAAAGGTCCGCTTTCAATTTCTGTAACTGCTCTGCAATCTTTGCCCTATCCTCTGCGCTCAAATTTTCGTTTCGAAGCTCCAACTCCAACGCATCAATTGCAGCTTCGGTTGTTTTACGTACATAATCTAATTTTAACTGATACTCAAGTTCTGCATACTCTTGCTGGGTTATTTCCTTAGAAGCTAACTGTTTTTTAAGAGCAAGCGTATCCATAACATATGCAGCATCCCGGATTTCCTGCTCATGCGCTGCATTCTCTGCTATTAATTGCACCTGATCGGATGCATGTCTTTCGTAAAGTTCTTGTTTCTTTTTTGCATATTTGTCGTCAATGAGAAAAACATCTTCACCTGTTTTCTCTGCTGCATCAATTTCTGCTTCACGTTGCAACTCCAACTGGTGCAATTTCAAATCAAGTTCTTCCTGGGACCCCTTTTTTACAACAGCAAGAGCGTTCTCAACATCTTTCTTTTCACGGTCAGAATTATACTTAATAGAGAATTCATCTAATTTATCCTGCATTTCTTTCGCCAAATTCTGACGAGTAGCAATTTCCTCTTTGCTATTACCCTTGACGGCAGCAATCTTCTTTGAGTAAGCAACACCAATTTTAGCAAGTTCTTTCTCCAGTCCCTCATCCATAAGAGCTAGTTCTGATTCCTGATAAGTTTCATGAATTTTCAGCTTCTCTTTGAGAGCTTTTTCCTGTTCACGTTTTTCTTTATCAGTAAGGACTGTTATACCTGAACCATTTTTGTCGTTACCCTTTGGACGGAACTTTTCTGCAATCACATCAAGTCCACGATTAAACTCATCGCTAGATGCTATTTTAAATAAGTTTTTAGAAAATTCCAACTGAGCCTTATCCGCTTTTTCTGCTTCCGATGTGTAATAGCCAAACATTTTAGCAGCACCATTCTTTATCCAAGACATATCTTCAAACTCTGATGTTGCATATTGAGCACGAGTTTTCATCCGTTTTAAAGCTTCTCTCTCTTGGGCCGTTACTTCAATACGTTTATTTTTCATTTGAATAACAGCTTTTGTGTATGCTTGTTCCTCTGTATCACCAGCATCAATAAGCCTCTTATATTCTGCCTGAAAATCTTTTTCTACTTCCAATAACTTTTTGTTCGCATCTTTTTTTGCAAGTGTTCTAAAATTATAATCTATCTTTTCTATTTTTTCTTCAGGAGATTTCAAATCATTGGCGATACCTCTTATTTTATCAGCCATCCAATTAAGAAACTCCTTAGCAGGTCCCGTTGACTCGGAGAAAGAAAGCATAAACGCTTCCCATGCTGAAGATAAGTTAGCAAGAGCTCCATGAACATTATCTCCCATCGTGTGAGCCATATCGCCCAATTCACGTTCTACACCAGTAATCTGTTCTCTAAGTGGTAATATTTTATCAACAGCGGTGAGAAAGGCATTAAAAGCGGCAACACTACGCTTATCAGTTAATTCAAGAGTAGTATTCAAGTCTACCCCTTTTTCTTTTAGCGATTTCAATCCTTCAACTAACTCAGGCAATGTTTTAACGGGCTTACCTAACGCCTTTGCCAGCTTTCCATTACTATCAGCTAAATTTAGAAAAACATTACGGGTAGCAGTAGCAGCCATTGAAGCATCAAAGCCGGCATCCGATAATTTACCCAACAAAGCCAAAGTATCTTCAATACTGAAATTAAAGGCTTTTGCAACCGGTCCAACAATTGGTAATGCAGTAGCGAGATATGAAAACGACAATGCGCTTTTGGTTGTTGCGACAGCCATCGCAGACACATATCTTTCAGTTTCTCTTGTATCAGCATTAAACATACGAAGAGAAGCACCTGCCAATGAAGCCGCATCTGCTAATTCTGCCCCGGTAGCTTGTGCAAATTTTAGAACGTGCTCTGTTGCATCTAATATTTCTTTTCGAGTAAAACCTAGTTTAGCAAGTTCTATTTGCAAATCCGTAGCTTCGGATGCAGTGTATTTCGTTGTAGCACCCAAACGTTGAGCATCCGCAGTTAACTCCTTCACTTTATCAGAAGTGGTTCCTAATATTGCAGCAAGCCTACTATTAGCTAATTCAAATTTAACAATATCACCTACTCCTTCACGCAGTTTTGTAAATAAAGCAACAACTCCACTAACAACAGCTTGTGCACCAATATATCCAGCAGCCCACCCTTTCAATCCTGCACCAACTTTGTTTAGCCCAGGAGCCATCTCCGTTTTAAGCATCATTCCAGCATTCCGGGCAATAATTCCCATGTTCTGCATGGACTTATTACCGTTCTGTATTTCAATCCATGCCGCCTTTACTTCTTCCCGATATGCACCAATGGTCATTTTCTGTTGACTATATCGATCGGAATTTCGCTTTATGTAATCAGTGTTGATTCCAATAGTAGAATTAAGACGGGCAAGTGTACGAATATAGTTTTCATCCGTATCTTTCAAAACATCAACAGCCTTTTGTAGCTGCTTATTCATTTCCTTTGCTTGTGAACGGCTATGTACTTCCTGATTAGTCAAGGTAATAGCAGTTCTGATAAGTTTTAAACGTTCTTCTTCAGATAAAACAGCTTTCTTACGAGTAGTATTACCGGCATTCTGCGCTTTTGTCAAGTTAGCTTCCGCTTTAACAGCCTTTTCCAAGGACGCAGCATTATCCGAGTTTGCCTTGGTTAGTTTCTTCAATTCAGCAGCAGATAATTTCTCTACATTTAGCTTTTCCTCTATCTTCTTACTGACAGTTTGAGTTATTTCAGACTGTTTTCTAAGAGCCTCGGTTAATTCAGCAGATGCAGAGCCAGCCGTTTTTGCTTGGGTATTATAAAGATTACTCAACTTTTCAAGATCAGCAACGCCTTCTACATTTAGTTTCAAACCTTTTGCTAATTCTTTGGCCGCATTAACATAATCAGCCCTCACACGCTCAATAGTATTATCAAGCTCCACCAATTTCTGCAAATCGTTCTCATCAACGAAATCTTTTAATTTTAAATCTGCCATAATTACAGGTAATGTCTATATTCAACAATCTTTCCTTTTATCTCAACTCCTAGTTTATCAAAAGCATAGGTACCATCTTCTTTCTGATAAACGACATACATGCAACCATCCAAGACAGCTGCTTTCTTTGCAAGATCACTGATACGTTCCAGTTCACTCTGCATCTTTTTTATTTCGCAACTACAAGCCATTTTCTACCGATATCCACATTCTGAAAAGAAACGTTCCATCCAGGGACGGAGATACATAATATTAAAGTACTCTTTAGCTGTATCACCAATGCCTAAAATCTGCTCACCGTATTTCTTCTCAATAGAACTACCGTCCGTAAATCCTTTCGTTGAGAATCGAAGCCCGGAATCAATTCTATCGGCAGTTATGCTATCATAGAAAGTACCAGTAATAAAGAGGTTAGGTACCTCAACCGGACGCGGTGGCAAATAAAGCATCTCACTTCTAAGAGGTGGAGTTATCCTCTCCTTCCATCGTTTATATTGTTCCGCACGGTTCTGCCAGGGACCGGGCTCGTTAAAATAGGTGTCAGTATCATAATCAGGATTCAATAGATGTTCAGTACCGTCCAGACCGGAATATAATTGCTCCTGAATGCAATCAACGAGCACATTCTTATGTTCTTCCATACACCTAATACATTCCTCTTCAAACCCGGATGCAATGGAATGAATAACTCTATGTAATTCATCAAAATCTGCCATACAGTAAAAATATAACGGGCCGGGCTGTAATCACACCCCAGCCCGTCGGTTACTTAGTTATCGCATCGTACACTTCCGAGAGCTTCTTCTTGCGGTCAGCTTCCTTCAGTTCCTGCCACACGACTTTAATGTGCGCATTAATAAACTCTTCCTTCGTCATGCCCTTCACAGCAACCTCGACGAACGTAACATTATCTACCTTCATGACACCTGCTCAATACCTCTGATTCCTTTTTCATACAATACAGAAGGAGCTTTCAACGAAGGAACCGCCCCAGCTTTAGGAACAATGGTAATGATACCATCCGAATACGTAGCAGAAGTTACGTTATTCATAACTTCAGCAGCACCATCAGCAATAAGACTGCCAAATTCTTCTGTACGGTCATAACCACCAACAACTTCAACTATTTTGTAAGTATTTTCGGCCTCCAACTTTTGAAACACAACATCAACCAAGCCTTTAACGAAATTCTTGGGATTGAAGTCTAACTGCACGTAGTCAAAGTGCAATTGGCTGTCTTCCACATCTTCATGTGAAAAACTAACAGTCATCGCAGACTTAGCACTACTGGTCGGGTACTGTGTCACGGTCGGATAAACAGTAGACATCGGAATACCGGCAAGGATATCAGTGTCATCATTATAACCGATCAACATATTATCCTGATTCCAAAAGTAAACGTCCCATCCTTTATTGGCACATTTCAGAAGCTGGGCATTCAAAACCTCATCAAATTTCTTCAAAGTGAAGGTGTCTGTTTGAGCGCTAAGCCCGTTGTATTCACTTGCACCGTACCCTACAGGATTAACTTGAGGCTCTCCACCATTCTTGGCATACTCCAGGAATGGCAAAATAGGGTAAATACGCCCGGGACGGTCTGCATGGCACAATTCGAGCAACTTCTCACCTGTTATATCAGCAGGGAGTTTGACACCATGTTCTGTCAAGATAGCACCTTTGACCTTTTTCCAGTCAATGCTACAAGCAGAACTACCAGTGTTCATCCGGGAACCCTTACACGTTCTAATCTTTCTCATTTTCTTCTACAATTAAGATTATTAATTTTTATTTCCATCGAGCGTATATTTATGGCATCAATCGGCTCGCTCACAGCCTCACCGGAATCTGTATAGGCTCCGTATCTGCCATATGAATAGTTTTCTGAATAACTATGTTTCACTTTTTCGTCATAGTCGCAGTCGAACCGAGAATCTTCATATAATACTTCCAATAAACGTTTATAGATTGGCCGAAGGATATTTTTAAAAGATGTGGTTCTGCGCATCTCATTGCTCCACTCTTTACAAGAAGAACATGCTATAATTAACGAAACCTTTGCTTTTGAAAAATAATCCGCATCACCTCTATCCTCACTAATTGGAGTGAATAGTGCAACCAATGGAAACTTCCTTTCAGACTGGGCAGAAGACTTACTGTATTCATCTAAAATATCTTTGATATATTGACTGCTACCGAAGATGTAATTCAACCTTGGGGACTTCATAACTTTAGTTCCCCCTTTCCCATTTGGATAGAGAATTTCAAGCCCTTCTGGAAGTTCCTTTACAATCTCCTCAAACAGTTCTGTTATATCTAAATCTATCATAAATTGAAAGCATTAATTGGGGTCAAAAGATTCTTGGTTATTTTCACATCGAAAGGACAATCATTCGACATAGCCCATTCAACAAACTGTTTATTCTTCTCTACCATGCTATTCCATGTGCTTACTTGTCTCTTCAAAGGAGCTATATATTCATTAGCACATTTCAAACGGACAAGCCCGGTTATTGTAGCCTGGGTGTTTGCGTCACGAAGAATATGATAAAAGACATAGTCAGCGAACGGTTCACACAGCTTCTCGCATAATACTGCATATCCGGACTGGGGGGCTTCCTTCTCTTCTGAAATATCAACTTCATCTGAAGAATCTTCCTTTTCCCGTTCAATAAGCTCCAAATAATCTGTGATAGCTTGGGAAAGAGTCACACCAACAACATTCCGGAGAAATTCGGGCTGAAATGCCTTAATATACCCATTTATCACCTCATTCACAGCAAGAGATTGGGGCGAAGGCATTTCAGCGACCGAAACATTCTCAATATGCCTGGGACCTGACATAAAATATGAAACATCAATCAACATAGCGATAGTTATTTAGAAGTCTTGCCTTTCCCGGTTTTCTTTTCATCTTCTACGGAAACGGCTTTATCATCTGTAACAGTTACCTCCTTGGCATCTTCCTCTTGCAAATCTTTTGAATCGGCAACCGGAAGATTCTTTTCATCAGAAGGCACCTGTACTTCAAGTTCTGCAATGCGAGCTTTCATTGTTTCACGCTCTTCTGTCAGTTCAACAATTGTCTTATCTTTCTCTGCAATGGATGCAGTAAGCCTGCCAATCTCTTCATTTTTTTCTGCAAGCATACATTCCAATGTCTTTCGGGCATCTTCTTCTGTAACAAGACCACATTCGGAAATAGGGATGAGTTGAATCATCCCTCTATTAATCCGAATGCGTTGCTCTTTAAGCACATTGGTTACATCCTTATCGTTACCTCTAAGTATGTAATCCATAATCCTACGCTTTAGTTATTGCAGTCTTCAATGCGGCCAAATCCCCATAAGCGAAAGCCCACGGCATATAAATCGGGAAGATAACTTCTTCTTGTGCCATCAGCACAACCTCATTGCAAAGCTTGGTCTCCACATCTTCAGCCCATTCAAGTGTCAAAGTGGTATAATCAACCAAATTTGCGGCTTGGTTAAAGTCACCTAAAAGATACTTACCTGGAAGAATACCACCATACTCGATAATCGGACGACCGGCAATATATTTCACCCCATCAACCATTTTAACGATACCAAGATTACGTCCTGTCGTATCTTTTTCTGATTCCATACCGTTAACAGTCATTGGATTTAGAATAATAGCATTCGGAAAATACTGGGCATATGTCATTGCGGCGAAAGCTGTTTTCACTACATCTTCAGAGTTGGGTTCCTCAATGTTCTTAAAGCCGGCTTCATGAACACTGAATGTCATTTTATCCGTAGCCGTTTCAGCACCGGAGAACGCGACACCAGGAATAAGGATACGACCATCTTCCATTTTCACAAGAGCGTGTGTTTTGTTCAGTTCTGTAAGAACAGCGGCACCAGCGAACGTGATACTCATTCCATCAAGAATCAAATCCTGTGGTTCTGCAAACTCTACAATCACATCCTTATCACCGTTATATCCGGTAATAGCTTTTACAGCACCGGCGGCACCTGTAACAATGGCTGTACTGATAATCTTCTCTACAGAAGTCACCCCAGTATTATTAATAATACCAAGCAAATTCTCACCATTACCGTCACCAAACAAGATGTTCCAGTCTTCTGCCATCCAAACAGCTTCAGGAAGCATGTTCAAGATGTAGGAACGAATGTACACTCTTGATTTCAACATACGTTTTGAGATACGGATATGAGTACCAAGGCGCTTAGTTCCTGTCTGTATCTCTTTTACCTTGATGCTTGATTCAGGCAAACGCCCATTCTCTGTTACAAAACGGGCATTGCGGTTGAAAGCATATACTTGTGCATAGGCAAGTTGAGGGTATGCAGGATCAGCAGTCAACGTCGTTAATACATCACGCATATGCAACTTTTTGTTGGCAACCTGAGTCACAACACGTTTCTGTTGTTGAGTAATCAACAAATCACCGGTGTAATTGTCAGTCATGGAAACGACATCTTTCAAGGAGAAGCCGTCAAATTCTCCTGATTTGCGTGTTTTTCCTTCTGCGAAATCTCTGAATTTTTCAGAATCAAGCATCTCGTTCAACTTCTCATCGAACTTGTTGATAGTATCCATAGAAAGACCTTTCTGCTTCATTTTCTCGATACTTTCACCTAGAGTTTTAACTTGTTCTACAAGTTGCTCGTTGTCCTTTACCAATTGCTGGAACTTTTCTCCATCATAGGCTTTCAATAGATTATTGATGTCACCAAACTGTTTCGTTACCTCCTCCGGTGAGGCAAATCCTTCAAGTGACTTGTTAACTACTTCACACATCATGCCGACAATGTTTTCCATGAAAGTTTTCTGTTCTGCCGGCAGACCGTCTGTTTTCAGATTAAAATCTGATACTGTAAATTTTTTAGGCATAAAATTTAAATTTTAAGTTATTTATTCTCGAAACAGCTATTCAAACTCTTGAAATCGAGTAAAGTGCCATTATCAGCGGCTTTAATCGTTACTTCATCGTTCCCATTTTCCCCGTCATTCTTTTCTTGAGTGTCAACAGACGGCTCATTTTTTCCGGTGGTATTTTCAGAAGTGTTTTGCAGAATAGCATTCGAACGATATACTTTTCCCCAACAGTGGGGACATCTTACATAATTCATAAGGTCTTGTAGACCCTTTTGAGTAAATTCTTTCTTTTCTGATTTGACAGAATCAATAAGAGAAATTACTTGGGTTCTAATCTCCGGAGTGAGCTTCTCCATTTCTTCCCTTACAATGTCCTGTGTTATCCATCTCTGATAATCAGCAGCATAATCTAATACCTGTTGGGCAAAGGTATGCTCTGTTTCTGCATCATAATCAAATTGATAACCACAATGAGGACATGAGACAACGGCACCACCGTTGAGGCTCTTCAGTAATAAACTTAATTCCATATCGTATCCTTTTAAACGTTCATCACTATATCCATGCTGCAAGAACGCTTTCCGGACGAAATCAACAGCTTCCTTTACCTGGTCAGCAGTAGCAGACTTGATATTCACAAGGAACGTCTGTGGATTACTCCCCCAACTTGTCAATGTTGAATATTCCATCATACGCCATTCAAGCACCTTACAAGGATCGATAGAATCCCTTTTGATGGCTTTTACTCCGATAGAGTGTTCTAGGGTTCTTCCATTCTCTGCAAACAGCTTATAATCAGCTAACGTATCACGGCCAATCTGTTTTTCAAGATTTAACTGACCGACCATAACCAAATTACCTTCTGTTTCCTTACCACTCAACGGAACACCTAACAACTGGTCTGTACGATGATTCAGGAACCAACGCATCCGACCAATATTTTCTTTCAATGTCTTATTGAATGAGCCGGGCATAGATATGTCATTTTGTGAGTCCTTCACACCGATACCGTTCACCGCAACGGTAACGATACCCTTCTCATCAACATCATTTGCCTTTGTCTTGTACTGAAGGCTTTTGATTTTCTCTTCCATCTTTTTCATCTCCACTTTTAGTGTTAAAAACTCGATTTACTTTATCCAGTTCCTCATCTGACATATCAAATTTCAATTTGTCAAACAAGGGATTTTCTATCATACTTTCGCCTATTTGGGCACGCCAGTCATTGAGTGTTATAAGCCCACATGAGAATTGTTCACGACAACGTTTATTTATATTTGTCTTTACGTCTTCGGATTCTTTCAATCCTTCCTGCAAACAATCAACATCAGAGAAATCACAATCCAAATAATATCCCCCTCCTTCAAGACCAAGGAAAGCTGTAAAATCCTTGCAGAATTGTTTGGCCATAGGAATAACAGTTGAACAATATACGCTCTTTTCAGCAGTAGCCTGATTGCTAAATGTGGACTGGTCTTTTCGCGGAACAAGAACGGCAGGGATGCCGTATGCCCCTGCAATATTTATTGCATCAGCCAAAGTCTCTTCAAACGGCTGTAACTCTGCAATAGAAAGATTAGTACGAACAAAGTCAATGTCTGCATCTGAAATACCATAAGGTACCTGGCCCTTCCTTACACCATACTTCTCAAAATTTTGCTTCAAAAGCTGTTCCTTTTCATCGTCAGTCAACGCTATTGAACCGGTAGCATCAGTTTTCTTACTTACAATAAAGCCCAATCCACCCCGCTTTACATAAATCACATTTCTAGCTTCATATACAGCTATTAGATTTGACATTGGCTTATTTTGGGAAGCAAGACGACTTTTGGACTTCAAGAACATAGCCCCTGAATAGAACTCTGCACTTCCGTCTCTATCATGCCATATTTGGTATGGAGGAATTTCCAAACTACCATTCCAACCATACTCCAAACGATAGCTACGAATAATATCTTCTGTTTGGGCAATGCCAAACAATGGTATATTCCCGTAAACAGGTTCTACAATAGTCTTATCAGAAGGTAGCACCCAATAATTATCGCAATATCTCCATTTTTCAGCTGTAGAAAAGACATCAGGCATAGCGGCACGAATAAAGCTATTCCCTGTACACAATTTATAAATATGGTGCTGATAAATCAATTCTTTCCAACGCATCAAACAATTAGGACGACTAAGTATGCCATTCATTCGTTTATTCGCCCATACTATACTGTCATCCTTAGTTTTCTTCAATTGAAAATTAGCACCTGCAATTCGCGATGCAATATAATCGATCGGGAAAAAGACTTCAGGTATCGTACTGAATAGCGTTAGATAGTTACTGCCCGCTACAATAGGACTAGTAAGGTCCTCAATGTATGCAACTGACCATTTTTCAGCCTTGCCACTTTGAGTATCTATATCCTTATTTTCAGATGAAGTAACTATTTCAACTTCACCTTTAGTCTTAGATTTCTTTCCAAATAGATTATCAAAAAAAATATTCATTGGGTTCCTTTTTGAGCAAAACTAAGTAAAAAGGAAAACCGTTTTCCAAAACACTAAAATCTTGAAATTACGAAAACATAATATCAACAATACAACATCCTTATTTTCAATCACATATAACGCAATTCAATTCAAACCTAATTTTACAACGAACTGTACTAGCCCACTCAAAACAGCACTGGCCTCTTTTGTTTCACTATCTTTATTATAGTCCATCAGATTATTCATGAAGGCAACATATTCCGTATCAGATTCTACTTTTGATGCAGAAAAAAGAATACTATTTTTCACATAATCAGATGTTGCAGCAATACGCTTATCTACATCCGGAAACTCTTTCATTACACGAATCTCCTTGTTTGTACTAGAACGGAGTTCCCGGATAAAAGGGAAATAAGCATCTGTACATTCAATTACACATGAATCAGATTCATGGGACAAAATAGAAGAACGTATATCTTCTGTTGAAGTAGTATCCATAAATACGACATCAACAACATGCCATTTATTTCCACATCTAAACGCTTGTATAAGGACAAATTTCCCATTAACATTCGGCATCACATATAGAATCTTCTTAGTGTATTTACATTCGGTATCTGGATTGAAGAAATTAATAGTGCCATTACAAGCATACAAGTTTCTTTTTCGCCGGTTACTAAACTCTATATACTGCTCACTACACAAATCCACAACGACATATCGGAACGTATCAGACAGGTGTCCGTGCTCCTCATAAGTCTGCAAGGTAGTTTTATTCTTGACCTTAGTTTTAAGAATGGCACCGTTAGCATCTTTCTGTACGCTCATGTAGTCCTCAATAGATACCGAACATGATTCGTCAATGTGTATCTCTATACCGGGAACAGTACAATCAAAGATAGCATTGATAAACTCACCGGTCATAGTAACACTCGGATTCTTGTTGCCTACCTTATCTTCAATCTCGAACCCTTCTTTCTGCAATGTGTCTATGAACAAGTCCATCCAGGAACGCTTCTCATCGTCAATGCTGTTTGCCGCTTTCGTTGATGCATCACCATGTACATATAACCTATCAGAATATTGGATAGATTTCAGAAACTTTGCAACAAGTTTGGAGGCTTTCTTTACTGTATTGTTTGGACTTTCGGCGCATGTCTCATGGAACTGCCAAACCTTGATACCGGTAGTGAAATCTACTTGCCAGTACGACACACTGATATATGGCAGTACGTTATTATCTACTGATATATGAATAGGCAGGTCCGGGATATATTTATGTTCACCGGAATGTTTGCCACGGTTGAACGAACCGAAGAACTCGCTACCGGTACGAATAACACCCCACTCTCCCAATGCGTACACATTGTAATAATCCGGATCGTGGACTCTATCATACTCAAAGTCGGCAACACATTGCTCATCATAGAAACCATACGTACCGTCAGGACTACCGACCACCCAAAAATTATTCAAATAGGTAGATTGGATAATAACTGTATTAGGTGCCTGTTCCTCGATTTGCTTAGTACGAAGATTAAGTATTTGCCTGGGTGCATTCTTCTTTACGGATTTGACCTTGGTAAGTTCTTTCGGCAACTCTTTGCCGGCAATGGTAACCGTCATCGGTACATCATGCCATTTATCTTTATCAATAAACTCTTTCTTTATCCAATGGCTTTCACTAATCGGGTTGAAGGTACAAATAATCTGCTGCCCTTTCTTACCACGCAAACGCTTACGTAGCTGCTTGAAATCCGGATGCTCGAACTCTGACCATTCCTCTAACTGAACTCGCTTATAGTTAGAGATACCTTTTATCTTCTCCGGATCGTCAAGACCGGAGAAATCTATCTTCGCACCATTTACCAGACATTTAATAGTATTCTGTTGAAATTTGAACAAATGGGAGATGCCAAGACCGATCGCAGCGACCTTATAATCTTCATAAATGGTTTTGAGAATAGAAGCTCCTACCTTACGCATGACAAGAGTGTTCTCACCATCCTGTAATGTCTGTATCAGTATTGTTTGTGCCACACTATACGACTTACCGGAAGATGAACCTCCATAGAGAATGATAAAACGGATAGTCTCATCATTCAAGTACTTCAATAGATAGAATCCGTTAGGATTTAGCTTCTTATAATTTATAACCATATTGTTCTAAAAGTAAGGTTTCTCCGTAGGATGAATACCGGATTTTGCAGTTCAAATTGTTCTATTCTTCCGAATTCTCATTATCTTCAAATCCGATACGAAGTTCACCGACTTTATTTCCGTCTCCACCTTTGATGTTGACATTCTTATCTGCTTCCCATCCATTCCAAGCACCTAATATCCGGGCCGCTTCTGTTTTGCCATTGAACTCATAGGTAACCTCTCCTCTCTTATTCTGTATCTTCTTCAATGCGTTACGGGCACGTTTGGGAAGTTGGGAAGGAGTTCTCATTTTTGTTTTCCCGGTTGCAGGGTCAACAAAATGAAGATCATCGGGATTGGCAAGCACTATATCCATTAATACCCTCTCAACAGTTTTCCTCTCTACTTCAGACTCTTTCGCTCTCTGCGCCTTAATCTCATTTATCCTTGTACTAACCTTGCTATTTGCTAATAGTCTACTCGCAGCGCTCCAAATTGTCTCTGGCTTCATGTTGGAAGTATTATAAGACATTCGATATGCTTCACTTGCATTACCTTCTGTATCAACGTAATATTTACAGAATTTCTCTTGCTTAAATGTTAATGGTTCCTCTCGCTTTCCCATATCAATTATTGTTTATTCCTATGAGAAAAAGAAGCTGCTCTCTATCTCTTAAAAGCTCATAGGTGGCAAGTAATGTACTGCCGGTTGTTAATATGTCATCATACACTATTATCTTCTTTTCCTTTATCGGACGAAGAAGAAAGAATTCCGGATTCAATCTATCTTTAGTTAGGCACTGGATTGCATTCTCATAGAATGGTATTTTCACCGCCCCAGCTATTTTCGTGCAGATAAAGGTTGCAAAATGAAAGCCCTCGTAGTGTCTCCGTCGCGGTGTGGTGACTATACACCATCCTTCACATCCCCCTACAATGAAGCGGTGGAGAAACTCACACGCTCTCTCTGCAAAGAATGATGCAAGTTCCTCCGACTGTTTAATTTCTGAAAAGCTGGTACCAGTCTTGGAACGGGTGAACTGGGAGATGTAATAGATATCACCCTTTTTATGAAGTGATACCTTTTCTTTCAGATCACATAACCGTTCCTGATGAGACCAGCTCTTACATTTCACCGCTTCCGGCTTATCCCAGTCATCAATACGATATATCTTTCCCTTTCTTTTCATCAAAAATCTTCTTTACTCCATCCTCGACAGATGTATAAGACAAAGGTACTAAATAGATATCCCGGTTCACCGACTGCTCCAAATTGTCAAAAGCCCGTTTTTCATTAATTAGCTCAATTTCAAGCGGTTTGTAGTATTTTACTAAAGAAGCAAAATACATAGTAGTCACAGGTTGGACGTTACAAATATTGATAAGTTGCCGGTTACAACCCACCGAATAGATAAACCCCTCAATGACATCATCTATGTAAGTGAAGCACCGGATATTCTGACCACAGTTGTATAATGACACGTTTTCCTTTTCCATCAGGAACCAGAGAAGAGTTCTTTTTCGCGGATTAGGTCCATATACATTATGCAGCCGACACCCGGTCGCAGCCTTACAATAGATAGATGCATACTGTTCATCGAAATACTTGCTTATTCCATACATAGAAGTGGTATTCTCCGGATTAGCCGTTGACGAACTGGCATATATTAACTTCACATGATTTTGATTGCAAGCATCAGCTACTCGCATGAAAGTATCAATGTTATCCCTCCTGATTTGTTCCAGGTTTCCATTAAACACACTGGTTTGCGCCGCCAAATGGAACACACAATCAATCCCCCCATTCTTCAGGAGCTCGCATACTTCCGTAGCTTCAGTACCACACTTTCGGTCAAGTCCTATGACTTCAACACCTCTTTTTGCTAATTCTCGGCAAAGGGCTTTACCAATAAATCCCTCACTGCCGGTTACAATCATTTTTCTCATCATCACAAAAAAATAAAGGTGTATCGAATAAACAATACACCAAAGGTTCAACAATTATATAAATTTCAGTTCTTATTATTACAATCTTTCCTTACCTTTGCAATATGAATAAAGACAGAAAAAGAGTTCTGATAATAGGTAACGGATTTGACCTTTGTTTAGGCAGAAAGACTTCATACAAGGACTTTTGCCAATCTGAATTTTGTCCCAAAGACTACCCATCTCCTTTAATCAAACATCTAAATGACAAATGGAACGATAATTTAGATGCTGTAAAATGGTATGATTTGGAGAATGAGTTATACAATTATTATATAAGAATCAAAAACAATAATGGGCAAATAATAGACCTATACAACGATAAAGAAAGGAACGTTTTAGAACAAATTCAGGCAAATGGACCAGTCACAGAATTTTATGAATGTATAAAATCTAATGTGGATATTGTCAATAATTTGTTAAAAAACGGAATATTAATCTTACCACGCTTTTCTTGTTATATCAGTTTCTCGCATGAAGATATATTAAATCCTCCTATTGAACGAGACCAAAAAGCCTTACAACTCATAAAAAATGGATTAATACAATATCTCATAAAAGTACAGCAAGAAGCTATTAACGAAAATTCTATAGCTGCAATTGTCGCAAGAGCCTTTATGCGGAATAAATCAAATGATCAAATTGTCATATATTCTTTTAACTACACGAGTTTTAGTGAAGTAGCTCCTAATTCCAGTTTTGCAATGGAGTTTAATGATACAATAAACTATGTACATGGATGTATCTTAGATGGAAATATTATATTAGGAACAAAAGACGAGAAAATTGTTCATAACTATGACTTCATACAGAAATCATTTGATTCTCAATATAATCCTCCTGCTATGGTATATGATTTAATGGATGCTGATGATATTACAATATTTGGGCATTCATTAGGCATAAATGACAGCCAATATTTTAAAGCCTTTTTTGAAAGACAATCTTCATCCACTAATCCTCAAAAGAAGAATATTACAATATTCACTAAAGACGCAAAATCAGAAATTGAGATAAAACGTTCACTACAAGAAATGACAAATTGGAATTTGACATCTTTATATGGATTAAATAATCTCCAAATAATTAAAACAGATGAATGTGCCAATAATCCAGCCCTATTAAGAAAATACATCAAAATGTATATTGATAATGAAGAAGATATTGACAGTATAATTCATATCTAACTATTATGTTACTATTATTTTGTATTATTGTTATTTACTCCATTTACTACCACAGTATGCACATCGGTAATACTCTCCGTAGCTAACGACTTGATTCCTTTCATTTACGACCAAATTACACAAGCAGATATCGTCCTCTGAATTGATATTGGGATACTCCCAAAATGACAATTTCCCTTTAGCCGGTATCGGCTCTGGAAATAATATAGGATTAGCTAGTACCCAGTTATAAATAGGATTTTCATAATAGCCTTTACTATCATCGGATTTCTCTGCCCATTTAGAAGGATGATTGATAGAGCATCCAATTATTTCTACACTTCCAATGATAGCAGAATTGACAATGCCCTCTGCACATATTATTTTTCGTTGAAACTCAACAGGCAGACTATCCCATTGAGTTTTTGTAAATACACCATTGGGATTTCTCATTTCTACAGGTTTTCCACTTGCATGGATTAACACTCTATGCCCTATGTATTTCCATGGACACGCCCAACTCCGGTTCTCAATATCCTTGATACCGTGAACGATCAATGAGGCCCACGGTTGCTTTATTGTTATTGCTTTCATTGTTCCAAACTTTTTTTTGTTGCTACTTGTTTAATTAAAAAATAGATTATATGAGAACCAAATTACTACTTACGTTATTCTGCATATCATTATGCCTTAACATTACTTCATGTATGTCGGTGAGGGTTCACCCACATAAGGATAAAACAATTCCTCCAGGACAAATAAAGAAAGTGACAGGCAGTAAGTCTGCGAGATATTATGCTCCAGGGCACAATAAGTAGAATAGTTATTCTTCTGTTTTACGCCAATCCTTGATAATTCTTCAAGAACTTGCAAGGTTTTACTTGGTCTTTTAACAAAAATACATTTCTATTTTGTTTTACGTTAATTGCTTTACCTTAACCTCTTTGATAACATAAAAAGTACTTTCCTTTCTACATTCAGTCAGACTGCATTGTATCATGATTTATCCAAAGAAATAGGTGAGAACGTCCATCAGAATTTTTCTGAAATAACAGAATTATGTCATCTTTCAGATTTTCAAATGCGGTGTTCGGAGTTAAAACATCTATCATACTCATATCTCTTTTTTTAGTTGTTTTCTTTGAAAAAAATATTTAATTTTGCAGCTTAAAATATTTTAAATTTATGAGCACTCAAAATCTTTACTCAGACTCCCTCCGTGAGATGTTGGAGCAGAGGGAAAAAATATCATTAGAAGAAATGAAGTCTTTTTTATCTAAATTGAAATGTCCTAATGATAAAATAGATCCTATTATTAATGGAATAATAGTGGATTTAATCATGGGCAAGTTACTTCCATCAGGAAGCCCTTTTAACTTACTTCTTCAGCAAATTAAAGAAGTAGTCACGAATATTACACGAGAACATCTCAATGATATTCTTGAGTACATGGCTAGCAAAGGGTGGGTCAGAATTAATAAAGAATCAGATAAAATTTTCAAAATTAAAGCTCCTCTGCCCAATTGTGAGATAAATATTTAAGTTACATAGATGAGGTTAAATATTAGGTATTTATTATTTAACCTCATCTATGTATCTTTCTCCATTGTTATACTCCAATTATCTCATCATTAATACGAAATATGCTATCACTCACAAAATCATATATCTTATACATAAGTTCCGGTTCTTCCTTTTTCGGAGAATAAACCATCACCCTTTTACCTGCGCCTTTCATCCAGCCCGCTTCTGTGTTAGCAGACCGACCACAAGGAAGAACCATAACACAGACATCCGCCCACTTCATGCCGTTAAAATCTGAATCAAATCCTTTTTGTGCAATCGGGTGATTAAGAGCTTCACGATATTGCTCTGTTGTCCAGTTTTGCCAGTTAGGGTCTATATCAGACCATTGGAAGCCACCATTACCATGAGGGGGATTCTTAAAATCGTAAACCTCATGTCCTAAATCACGGAGAATATCTACAACGTCCTGCTGAAATACATTTCTCCAACTACTTGCTACATAAATTTTTGCCATAATTATCTTTTTTATTTGATTATAATTATATTTGTCAATACAATATTGCATAATAACCTAATATTTAATTCTATGTATTCTTACACTATTTCGTTTACAGCAGGAGGCAGAAGCTACTCGTTTACTACTAATATTAGTTATCCTCATAATTTCCATGATAGAGGATTAGTAAAAACAGCCGTTATGTCAGCCATTGGAGCATATAAAAGAGCAAATGGTATTGAGGCTGCAACGGTAGAAAGTTCTGTAAGTTACTAACTGTAATTCATTAGGGAGCTAATATTTAATTAGCTCCTTTATTTTTAGATTTGAATCACTTTTTTATTACAACTGCCATAGTACTAACAGTCGTTCCACTTTCCCTGAATTCACCGGCTCCAATTTCAAAAACTTCTCCATGAACTTCTTCCAGCCATTCCCGGAACTCAACACATTTCTTTTCAGACGCAAATTTCCAATGCCGGCTGGTTATAGCCGCAAGAATTCCACCTTCTTCCAAGCGTTCATACATAAGTCTTACATGGTCAATATCCTGATTACCGGAAAATGGAGGATTAGCAATAATCTTAGTGTAATGCCCTACACTGTCTTTCGTAAAATCTTCATCAAGCAATATTACGTTATCAAGTGTATGAAGGAACTCCCTGTTTTCCGGCATCAGTTCATAGCATTCAACTGTTACTGACGGGCACGACCGATGAATCGCTTTTATCAGAGCACCGCGTCCGGCACTTGGTTCAAGTACGGTATCTGTTTCGTGAATTCCACCGGCAAGTATTACCAACCAGTCTGCAATATTAGCAGGTGTTTCAAAGAACTGAAAGTCTTTTTGCAAATCACACCGCTTACCTTCTTTCAAGATGGAGAACACACGTTCCGGATTAAAAGGAAATGTGAATCCCTGTATCTTACCTCCCTGCCATGAGCCGCCAGCTTCTTCTATCCATTTCTTTGCTTCAGCATAGGATTTCTTATTGAATTGTACTTTCGGAAGTTTGAGAACACTATCCTCAAGAGTACAATGCTTCAGTATTTCTTCCACATTCCATTTTTTACCTTCGTCAGCCTGTTTCTTCCTTTCATCAACCGGAACGTCCGGCGCTAACAGTGAGGATATTTTCGTAATGACCATATTACTCGCATCCATGAAAGTATTAACACAGGAAAGCGCTTCCATAAGAAATTCAGTATCAACATATCCGGCAGCGTCATAAACATCTATGCCTTCAGTCATATCCGACAATTCATTGAGCTGGGCTACACTACCACGTAACGTTTTTATTAAAGTCTCTTTGTTGTTCATCATAACTTTTTTGTAAATAAATTCTTGTTGTATCTACACTACCATGACCAAGAAGGTCTGCTAATTGAATTACATCTTTGGTTTTCTTCAGGAACATTTTAGCAAAGAAGTGCCGGAAGGCGTGAGCGTGCATTTTTTTCGAATCGATGCCACAATGTTTACCCCATGCTTTCAGGTGCTGTGAAAGACCTCTTTGAGTCAACGGCCCGAATCTCCCAACAGCAAGAGTACCGGACTTGCCTGTCTCCTTTATATAGTCCTTCACCTCCCGCTGCAATTGCTTTTGGAAAAAAAAACGCCGATACTTGTTCCCTTTCCCTTTCAAAACAACTTCGCCAGCCGCTATATCCTCCCACGTGAATTGCTGAAACTCCGAAAGCCGGGCTCCTGTAGTACCCAATACCTTAATGAAGAAATAGTAATCCCTATTAGGGTTTGTTTTCAGATACTCCAGTAACCGATTATATTCCTCTTCTGTCGGCACATTGTTTACATCCAACTTGCGTTTCATTTTAGGTCGTTTCAGTTCAATAGGTTTCTTCACCCATTTGGAGAACTTCTCAATGGCTGTAATACGTAATCGAATAGTGGCTGGAGAGAGTTTTTCCTCTTCAAGGCTTTTGATAAATCGCCTGCAATTGTCCATATTCAGTTCATTAGCGTATTCGAAGTACTGCTTAAGAGAAGTGTGATAGATATCAACTGTATGTAATGAATAATCATTGTTATCAGTCAACCATATTATAAAATCATTAAGCAGTTTCTTATTCTTCTCTGAAATAACCTCAAGTTTTTCCAAAGGCTGTAAAGCCTTTTCCCGTCGGCCATATCCGATTTTAAGATAAGACAATAAATCACAAACAGCCGCGCACATAAATGAATGGCGCACCATAACATCTGCATTTTCATGTTTATATTGCAAATAACCGCGACGATTGATTTCTTCGGAATTTTCAAGAAAATCAGTCACATATTTGATGTATTTCCCGATGCTGTCATAGCTCCTACCCGTCGTATACAGGTAGGATATGTAATCTACCAATATTTGTTTTCGTTTATCATCCATTTTGAATTCAATTATATTTTTACTATATTCTCCCAAAAAGCAGCACCTTCAGGAGTATCATAGAAAGGGAATGAAATAGTTAGAAACCGATGAAAGCAGCAATCAACATCTAACAAATTGTTCACCCGCTCTTCATTTGTCATTGAGAAGTCAGGACACTCAATATTAAATGCCTCATTTGCTCTTTCTGTATTATATTTCCATTGATTAAAAATACCTAGTCTTTCTAATTTTTCTATTTTCTCATTCCTCTTCATATTGATTGACTTTTAATGCTTTACATCTATAAAGGTAATCATTATTGACAAGTTTAACAAACAGAAGCTTCGCCATTTTAACGCCATTTTAATCAGTTTTTTTCTTCAACAATTCACGTCTAAATCTTTCCTCTAAATCAAAAATGGTTTCTCCACTATTACGCCGATAAGGTCTATCAGTATTTAACTGAAGTTCTTTCAACTTTTTCCAATACCATGGAAGATACAAATACATATTCTTCAACTCCTTCAAGTTCTTATTTCCACAACACCAGCAGCTCACACGATCAAGTAGCTCATATAGCCTTACTCCATCCTCATGCCAAACAAAGCCTTTTGTGTAACAATACTGGAGTGCATCTGCTTCAGTAATGCCCCAATCACGAAGTGGTAAAACCCGATTGGGTCGTTTTTCCTTTTCAAAGCGATGGGTCTCATCGGCAGCAATACCGACATAATCAATTCCGTCTTTTGTGTGAGTTTTCAATGCACGAAGTTTTTCACTCGTTCCCCACCGACATGTTCCCCCACACCAATTATATCCTTTTTTATGGATAATATTGGTCCCTCTTTTCTTAACCGGCCTTTCAAACATTGTCCAAAGAAAAGGTTGCTCCGGATGTAGTTCTGTATATTTAATGCCAAGTTTTTTAAGAATTGGAAGAACAGCATCACGAGTGTTATAGATTGCCTGAAATTCCATACCTGTATCATAGAAAACGACTTCATCCAACTGATATCCTTTTTCTATTAGCATGAAAAGCATTGCCAAAGAATCCTTGCCAAAACTAACTGAAGCATAATATCTCATACAAGAAACTTATTATTAGGTGAGTCCTTTTTTTTGCTTTGCCCTCTCGCTATTAACCTGTGACATACACATACGGCACCATGACGATAAACACCGGTATTTTTTTCCATGCGAAGTAATCGTATTTGCGTAAAACCGATTGAGATAGAAATAGTGACCGCAATGGGTACATTTTTTCATCTCTCTACCACCTGCATCAAACTTTCTATTTCGAGGTTTACGACGAATAAGAGTACATCCCTTACAATAATTATCTTCACCGCGATATCGACGGCAATGCGAAAGGGATTTTACTCCACATTTCGCAAATGCTTTGCAATCAACACGTACAAATGAATGTGTACTCATAGCCTTCGTTTATTTTGAAACTTATTTAACACACGAGAAATTACCTCCATATTATCAGTCATCATCCATTCTTTTGCAACGTTCCAAGCAAGACTCATAACTGGATTAAAATTATCTTTCCTTACCGTATGGTGAGATAAACGTCCTTCAGTTGGTTTCAAATTCTTATCATGTAAAATACATAACCCATTTTCAAAGAAAGCACAGTACTCTTTGCCAGCAACAGGTTGAATCATTGGAACAGCAACATTGATAACTCCTAAAAAGATACCGGTAGCCCAATTTGTCAGTTCCAATCTATCTGCGTAACCTGCATCAATAATCCTTTCAATATCATCAGGAGTACCAAGACAAGGAGTATGACATTGTTGTTTACAAATGCTACATGAACATTGAACAGGTACACGACCTGATGCCCTCATTACCCTTTGTAATGAGGCTTCTCTTGACAACTCACCCATAATTATTCAGTAATTGAATTTAAGATAACTTTCGCACGCTCTATACACCAACGATTGAGGTATGACTGCCAGCAACCAATAGAGGGAGTCCACCTAAAAGTATTATTTTCTTTCAACTGTGACCGGATTTCCTTACTCGGAATACCGGCAAAAAATAACTGCAGACGGTTCTCTTTAGCATTCTCAACGACACGTACACCACTGATAGTGTATTCTTTATCTTCTGTCTCTTTTAGCTTTCTTGCTCGATCACGACGCTGCTTCGCATCCCGGATACGTGCATTATTATTAGAAAGCATATAAGAAGGAAAACCATACTCACCATAACGGTCAGGCTTAGTTAGCTCGATAGCTTTATTCTCTGAAAAGCCTAAAGTTTGCAGTTGTTCAACCTTCGCAATATCATTTAGTTTTTTACTTCTAACTATCTTATTAGCAGCTTTCATCATTCCTTGAGCTTTCTCTAACGCATCGACCTTTTCTTGCAATCTGTCTACTGCGTCATCATCTCCTAAATAAATGGAGTTATTATTTTCAGTAGCTTCCGCTTTCTGTGCAAAGTACTCTGCCTTCTTGGAAAGCTCAATACTTTTATCCATTTTGGCCCCTATTTTATCCCGATATTTACGATCTGCTAACCCGTGCACAGGTTGTCCCATTGGAATAATACTTGCCATTTCTGACGATTGCCTGCAAGCTACATCTGCAGCTTCGTTACTTTTCCTTGCAAGTTCTCTGAATCTATCAGCTCTTGCTTCCTGCCTTTCTTTTCTGTTCATAATTCTTTGGTTTAATTTGGTTTGACTTTTATAAAATTGAAAGACCACAGCCTAAACTGTGGTCTTATCATTACTTCGACTTATCAGTAGGAAGCAAATCATCAAATAATCCGGGAACTCGCGGCTGTAACGCTTCAAATTCTTCCCGGAAAAACTCTTCTTTGGTCCTACCTTGCTTTTTCCCTTTCCTTGTATGTACATCAAAAGTATATACTGGGATGGCAATAGGATAACGTCTAACATCATCTATCCATTTTTCTATGTCAACATCTCTTCTGTCATAAATAAAGTTCTGCAAATGATCTGCATCCCGGTTCTTCCTACATTCACAAAGAAGAATAACCGCTTTGCTGACAAATATCCTGCCTTTGGGGGCAGTAGCATTTTTATTTACCAGCTCATGACCTTGCCATAATGCTTCTATCTCTTTTGTTATGATACCGAAGCAATCCTCTGCACTAATGGTATATAAACGCTTCCACACATAGTCGCGGTATCCACTCGCCCATAATTCCAAGGCAAAAAAGCCGGCTACCCCGGTATCGGCTCGCCGGATCGCTTTTTGCATTGCAGAACTCACCTCGAAGAAATCATATCCGCAAACTGTTCTAATAATCATAATTCTAATTTAATGGTTTGACTTTTAATTGATTACATCAGTAAATTTAGCTAAAAAAGACGGATATAGCAAACAGATTGAACGCCATTTAAACGCCTTTTTTACAGGTTATTAGAACTTGAATTTGCAGGATATGTTATACAGTACAAGCTGCTTCGTCTTATCCTTTCCATTATTCGTCGCACTCTTGAGCTGGATACTATCACCGAAGTTCTTTTTAATGAAAAGAATAGATTTGCGCTCTTCTTCCTGATTCCTGATCGAGGCAAGCCCACCGGCGTTCACAAATGTGCTCTTTTGCTCAAAATTATAACGTAAATCGGTTAAAATCTTACGCTCTTTGTACTTCATATAACAGGAAATCCAAAAATCTTCTTTCAAACGTATCTCTTCATTCCACCAAGTGTTCTTGTTATAGATTACTCCATAACTGCAACCGGTTATCATTTTAGACAGGGAAAGAAAGCCGGTTTCGTCATACATAACAGGAGATATCCGGGAAGTGAAACCAAACAAATGCACGTCCATCATACTAGCAATCTCAAATAGAGATTGAATAATATTGGTGATTCTATCCTTATCTTTCACCCGGCACGGTTCACCTTTTTCTGCATAGATCGCTTTACAGGCATGAACATCATCGTCGAGCATGAAGAGTTCGCCAAAATGTTTCGCCATCCAATTACGTTTAGGGATGAGGCCGATTACATCGTCTGGATGAGTAACTATTTCACATTCCGGGTTAAACTGCTGATACAAGTCAGCTTGACTTTCAGCAACGCAAATGATAGGATCGTTCACCAACTTTTTAGCGAACACCCGGTCATGGCGCTTATGACTTGGTATTACTATTTTGCAAGGCATGGCGAACGTCTTTTATGTCGATTACATTACTCTTACTTACTTTCCCGGTCTTGTACGACTTCATGTGCTGCATGTCCAGCCTTTCACGAAGCCAGTTGCTATCTACCTCATTACTTGAGGTGATGATAAACAACTCATGTTTTTCGTCATACTTTGGAATGAGAGGATAAATGGCTGTATCATCCGTGATGGCATCGAAGCGCTCTTTAAATTCATCCTCTTTCTTCTCCGGGGCAAATTCGATGCCCCAATCTTGGAGTTCCGCCTTATTCCACTCGTTTTCCATAACGTCCAAATCATTCTCACCAAAATTGACATTATCTTTAGTGGCATATTCCCTCAACTTCTTAACGGGGGTATCAGGTGCCAGAATTTTACAAGGCAGTTCTTTATAACCTAACTCCTTGCAAGCTCGCAAACGTAAATTACCACAAACAACAATATATCTGCCATCATTGTAAACTATAAGTTCTCGAAGCTCAAGCATCTCTGGCGAATCCTGAATGCTTTTCTTCATCGCTTCAAAGCGGTAATCACGAAAAAAACGTGGATTTTTCGGCAATCCCGTGAGCTGCCCCTTATTAAAATCAAGTAGGCAGACTTGAATAATCTCTGTCATAACTAACTATATTAAAATCAACAACACAAAATCAACAACACAAACAGTCAGTAACAACACCTAATCATTTTTTCTATCATCGAACTCTATCTTATCTTTGATAAGCTGTTCAATGTCCTCACAACCAAATCTTTTTAAATAGGCAACAAGGTAAATTATCATCTCGGCTGCCAATTCTTCATCTTCCGAATATTTAGGAAGATTATCACTCCTATATTTAGAAGCAATATCGAATTTTCTCCAAACGGCTTCAATTCTTATGCTAAACGCTTTTCTTGAGCTATGCTCATTCATCTTAAAGCGTTTCCTCATGATATTCAAGCATCTCTGGGCAAACCTATTCAATGTTATCATATCGATCGGGTTAAATTGTTAGACTATGAATAATCTCACACGATTCTATTAGGTTGGCCTCTGATGCGAAACCAATGAACATATTCTTTATCTATCAGCATACTATTATTTATTTTGAGGGGTCTGTTGTATCTAAATATTTCCTGTACTCTAATTCTGTCTTAGCAAGATTGATTACGGTATTAACCCCTTGGAAAACTTGTTTTGCTTGGCTCACTTTACTAGGATCTTCTTTCACATCCTTAATTTGTTGAAGAACCAAATTCCTCAAATCTTGTAAAATGGTAGGGTTCACTGTAGACACCTTATTCAACCGTTCATTAGCCAACACAACAACTGTATTTGTTATCGACCGGAAACGGTTCAACTTGGAAGCCAAATCAAACATACTAAATACCAATACTTTGCCATTATTCAAGTATATCTCAACTTCGGTACCATCATCACCAGTACCGTCACAGTAATTGAGAATTACAACTTCTTCATTCTGATAAAGGAATGGTTTATTAACCATTTCTTTCAATCTATATATTGCTCCATCAGTCATGATTCATTCTTTTTTGTTGCTTTATTAATTTGCCTATTCAAAGCTCCTTTTAGCTTGATTAGGTACTGAACATCTTCCGGATATCGGGCATACAAAGAATTCTCTTTTTTTAATTGTTCAGAACGACTAATCATGTAAAGGTTCTCAATGGAAACGTTTTGCCTGTTGCCATCCTTAAACTGAATATTATAACCAGGGGGGATTTCTCCATTATGCTCAATCCATACAAGCCGATGTTTAAGTTCAAAGACATTCGGTTCGGCAGTTTTCACTTCAATGTAACCGTCACGAGTTATGCGTTCATAACCGACTGGTTTATGATTTTTGGGGATATGTCCTTTCTTAAATCGAGTAGCCTTCGTTTTTGCCAATTGTTCCTCTGACATATATTCCGTTTGCTTACGTCCCTTGTTCATCGGTTGGTGGCCTTTGGGAAAGAAGCTTTTAGAAGCGCATTGAAATTTAAATTCTTTAGATTTAAAGAGCCGTAATTTAAATGCAATTCCATTTACAGCAGAATAAGTGGTACCTAATATCTGTGCTATTTCCTCATTAGTATGATTGGGATACAACTTTTTCAATTTATCAAGTCTCTCACTATTCCAAAACGAGATTCTCGGAGAGCGCCTAAGTTTTCGAATCAAGGCCTTTGTTTTAACAGCACTAAGTGTTTTATCAAGACGTCTAGCAAGTTCTTTTAAATCAGCAGTCGGGTACTCACTGTCAAGTATAGCAAGTTGTTCGCCAGTCCACGTTTTCATAAGTGCGTCAATAAAGAGAGGAAACCACTAGGCTTCCTCTGTGTTATCGTTATTTAGCTCTTTCAGTCTTTCTTTGAGCTTCTTTTCTTTCTTATCATATGAATCCGCAAGTTTCTTAGAGAGCGCTTTGAAATCATCCGGATATTGTTCTGCAAAAAGGATTTTCTGACACTTTTGCAAATAGGAGTAGAAATTCACATTATTCGATGATAAGCATTCAGCAATAAAGGCTCTATACCATTGGTATCGGTCAGCTTGGTTGTTCTTGACATAATTTACAAAATCACTCTCACCATTCCATTTTTTCAAATTCAGTTTTTCAAGATAAGTACTGCTACAACCGCTAAGAACCAGCACATCAAAAACAAGTTGTTCATTTTCAGAGAATTCTTTTGTTCTCTGATAATATGTTTTCTCTTGCGCCCACTTACGCATTTCTTCAGCAGACTTCTCCTTGACTATATCCTTCGCTCTTTTTAATTGGGCGTTTATTTTTTCCCTTTCTATCTCTTTTAGATCGGCAACGGCGGAAGTAGAGGAAGCCGTTTCTTTTCTAACATAATAGAAACTAACGTTAAATTCGGGAGAATAATGTCCAAAAAATGAAAGACAACGATAAACTTCTCCATCTTCAAGCATTTTCAAAGTGCGTTCATCATCTTCTGAATACCAGCACTTACATCTAAAGATTTCATCAGGATCAACTATTTCAAATCCAAGTTGTTTAACAGCTTCCAAAGTTTTTTCATAGAAAACCTTTCTATCTTCTCCCCAATATGTATCGGGACGTCTAGCGATAATTACTGTTTTTCCAAATGAAAGAGGTTCGCCAACTTTAACAAGATGTTCATATTCTAGTTGAATTTTCCGCGTCACATAAGCAATCTGTTTTTTCTCATAGCAAGCAGCATTGATACATCTAGCATCCTTACTATTCATTTCATAGAACAAACAACCATGATTACACGTATTATTCTCACATTGAGAACATGATTTAATATCAGTATTTTCCCAATTATCGGAATCATCTTTAATCCAAGGTGCATTACCAAGCTCCATGAAAGAATTACTCACAAATTCTCGAATCATAGCAGTAGTACATTGTTCTTCCTCCTCCTCATGAAACTCTTTTTGAGTATCTTCATCCAATTTAGAAAGAATCATAGCACCGGACAATGGTATATCTCCATTTCTTACCCGCTCTTTTAGTTCAGGAATAAGAGAATTCAATTTAATACGGTCAAAAACAAACCGGGTAGACTTTCCTATTTTAAGAGCAATATCTTCCAAAGTTCGTCCTTTTTCAGCCAACTGCGCAAAGGCAAAAGCTTCTTCGATGGGATCAACATCTTTTCTTTGAAGATTCTCGGTAATCATCGCTTCAAAAGCCTCATCATCTGTCATTTCTCTGACAATGCAGGATATTGTCTGAAATTTTTCCGACTTTTTTCGATGGGCTTTGATTTTTGCAACATTCGCTTCATCTTCCTTTGCTTTCAAAAGTGACACAGCCCGGAAACGACGCTCACCGCAAACAATTTCGTATGTGTAAGGTAGTGGGGTAACATCTCCGGTTTCTAGGTTAGTCATCTCCTCGGATTTAGCAACTCTGACAGTGATAGGTTGCAATAAACCTTGCTTTTCAATGTTGCTTGCAAGCTCTTCAAGAGCTGCTTCATCAAAAGTCTTTCTCGGATTCAAAGGAGAAGGACTGATAAGGTCAATTCTAATGTTTTGTACTTCCATAATTTAATTATATTGGTTTGACTTCTAATTCATTACATCAGTAAATTTATCGTAAAATGACAAGTTATGCAAACAGAAACTTCGCCATTTTAACGCCATTTTCATGCGGGCTTATTACGTATTTGAATGAAGCCACGTTTTTCCGTTTCCCGAAGCAATTCCATATCTTCCTCACGGATATAACAATCCGTTTCACCATTAACAGTTGTGTGATTAGGAATACCAAAACGCTCCCGTATTCTTCTTTTCACTTCAGGAATATCTTCAAGTTTGATATGCCTAGTGTTCCAGTAAATTGTCACCTTCTGCTTCTTGTTTGCCATTTTCTCTTTTGTTTAGATAAGAGATTATTTCATTTGAGAGACTTAACGCTTTAGCAGCTTCTTCATCTCCTTGCTCAACTCTAAGTTTGAGTTCGTTCCGGTATTCTTCATACGACAAGCCACTTGTAAAACTCGTTTCCCCTGACAATTTAGCCTTATGAGTATTCCATGACTGATTATCAGCAACAGCACAACGTTCTTTGTTGTATTCACGAAGCCATCCCATAATGATAGAACCATCAATACGATTGTAATTTTCACCATATTTCATTTTCATTGCATTCTTGAAACACAGTTTAAAATCATCAGTTTTCATATAGGGATATTCTTCAATGATTAAATCTACTGTAGTAGCAACTTGGGTAGCAGACATTGTATTACTAACATTGAAAAACTCCAAGGCATCAGCTATCAATATGACCAGCACTGCTCTAGCCTGTGGTTCACCAAACTTTCTTATGATAGTGCCAATAGAAGGTTCATCACTTTGAAATACATCTTCAACCTTCTTTGGGCATAGAGCTTTGCAGTAGTTCTTCGGCGAGGTCCGTAAGACTGCTAACCGATTCTCTTCTTGTGGCCGCAGTATCAGTTCGTTTTCCATTATAGTTACCTTCTAAAATATTTGTAAATTTTGTAGGCAAGAATATCCAGTCAAAAGTGCACCTCCAATTTTTATCGTTTTGTCCAAGCAAGAAAGGACTGTCTAAAACCAATTGGAACACATCGAATATAGCTTGCTTCCCGTATTGTGCGACACGTGCTTTAATAGCTTTCTTTCGTTTTGCATCTATGGACTTTATAGCAGGAAGTTTACCTTTAAACGTGGAATTAAAATAATCCATTAGCCCACCCCAATCAATCTTTTCCTCGGGGAACAAAGAAAGCTCGTCTTTCTTTGATTCTCCTTTAGGAGAAGTTTCTTTCTTTTTTAAATGAGAATCATTATCATCTACATAATCATTATCATATTCATTATCATTATCGGGTTTTGTGGGTTCTTTTGGGTTTCCAAATAACCCAGTGGGTTTTGTGGGTTCTTTGGGTTCTTTTGGGTTTTCACTTTTCGGACGTCCCCCCTTAGAACCATTGCTCTTATTCCTTTCCACAATAGACATATACTTTTCAGTATCCCTGTCTATATCTATCTTTATAAAGTTGAAAGCAATATTTGCCATAGGTTTCAACCCCCGAAGATTTCCCGTTGTCGCATACTCAATTATGCTTTCGTAAATCTCCAGCCTGACATCATCCGGCAAATCCTTGATTGCTTCTCTCCACCCTTTATAAAAGATGAATGAATTTCTTTCCATATTTTAAGGGATTATACTCCGATTAGTAATAAAACTCACAGACCTTTTGCTTCCTTCAGTTTTTTCGCTTCTTCCTTGTAATGAGTAATCAGCTTTTCTAATTGAAAGTCACTAAATTGCTTAGTAACATTTTTCTTGGCTTCCAGGATCAGCACATTTCGTTCACCATACTTGGCAACTAGACGTCTGCGATAATCCTGAATATTTCCTTCCATGAAGCGGTTACAATGTGAACATTGAGCATTGCAGTTCATTTCATCAAAGCGAGTACTCATGTGTTGGCGGTTGATGTAATGACCGCAATCTGCTTTATTGAAAGGCTTTATTTTACCACATGAAATACACTGAAAATATCCATTAGGCATCGTATCACGATAACGGATGAATAAACTAAATATTCTGTCTAGTTTATCGACAAGATCAGGTTTCTTCTTGACCTTAACACCTTCTACCTCGAAAAGAGGCTTTTTCTTTTCTTTCTTCTTGTAATTTCTCCACATGATAATTAAAATACTACATTGGTTAATTGACGGCCACGACTCATTATACACCATTTTCCCTTTTCAGGCTGTTCTATGCGTAACTCTTCAACACGCCCAAAACGCCGGAAATTCCCACTCAAATCAACAACCCAACCCTCTTTACCTTGGCAGGGACGAATAACACGACCGACCATTTGATAATAGAGGGAAAGGGATTTGGTTGGACGTGCAAGAACAATCGTATCAAGCTCCGGGTAATCGAATCCGGTTGTAAGTACTCCGACATTAGCAACAACTTTTATTCTTCCATCTTTAAAACCTTTCAGAATTCGTGCCCTTTCCTCCTTTGGAGTAGAACCGCTAACGATCGCACAATTAGGAATTTCGGAAGCCAGTTTTTCAGCTTCACGAATAAACCTCGTGAATATTAAAATACCTTTGCGTGGTATGCCCGATTTGGGGTTCAACAGACGTTTTGTCCATCCAACTATATCTTTGTATATGTCCACACGTTCAAACTCTTGCAGAAGACTTTTTTCATCGTAATCTGCACCAGTAGAATTAGTCCTGACTCTACTTAAATCCAACTTTGTAATATCATAGTATTTCAAACTTGCGAGAAATCCTTTAGCAAGCAGTTCACTCACCTGACAGTGATAAATAACATCAGTGAAAACCTTTGGCCGGGTACGAGTTATAAATTTAAGCATAACACCACCTCTTCCTGAACATAATCTGTAAGGAGTCGCTGTCAGCCCAATAACTTTCCTTTGCTCATCTTCAAAGAATTCCTTATACATTCCTTTCTCCGGATTCACTAAATGACATTCATCAATCAGAACGTGCTTGAAATGTTTGAAGAAACTCATGTGTTTCATCACACTACCAATCATAGCAAACGTAATACGATTGATATCCTTTCTTCCGGCAGAAGCTGAATAAACTCCACAATCGAATATGCCGTATGATTGAAGTTTCGCAAAATTTTGTTCGAGTATTTCCTTGCTAGGCTGGAACACTATCAGCGGCCCGTCTATCCGTGCAGCTATATTGGCAATGACAAGGGACTTCCCGGCACCAGTGGGAAGAACTATCACGTAGTTTTTCTTTTCCTTGGATTTAAAAACGCTGACCGCTGCATCACTAGCACTTTTTTGGTAGTCTCTTAACTGGTATGTCATAATTTGATGTGATATTTATGAACTTTCGAATGACAGTCACCACAAAGGGTAACGAGACAATCAAGATGTTCAAGCTCATGACCAACGATTGATTTTCCGTTAACCCTGTATGTTTTGTGGTGAATCTCTAAATTAAAGTCTTTACCGCACATCTGGCATTTATGTCCGTCCCTAATACGAACTTTACGCTTGGCTTCTTCCCAATCTGGATTATTCACAAGCCGCTTCACATAGTTGGACTTCCTGCCTTTTTTGTGCTGCAATCTACTCATCGTCTTCCGGTTCTTCTTCAGGAAGTTTATCAGACAGGTCTTCTTCGAACTTGTCCCCATAATCTTCTGTATCATCAATAGGACGTTCTACTTCAGGATATTCAATACCAAACAAATCAAGCATCGCTTTTCTGTTTCGATCTTCCTGTGCCCAAAGAGAACGTTTGTCCCAATCAGGAATTTTTTCAGCTTTCACAAGCTTAAACTCACCGTTCACCCATGAATAATACAGGAAATATCCATCAAGAGCAAACCGGATCGTATTCTTACTTGAAAGATGATACTCCCTCGTCCCCTTTTTGACCTCGGCAGCCAGGTCTTTAATTTCAGTCTTAATAGAAGCTAACCTGTCTTGTGCATCACTCTTAATTTTCTTTGCACGTTCAATGGCTTCCAACAGTTCACGTTCGCGTTTGGGGACCTCATTCTCTTGCTTGATGCAATACTCTTCACGAATTTCGGAAATCTCAAATTCATCCAGTAAACGTTGTGTCACCTCACTTTCAGGGAATGTAGCATTGAAATGCTCATTCACCAACTTTATCAATTCATCTACATTCGTAGAACCCTGAAATAAAACAGGGGGAAATTTTTCCCGAATAGAATCGGGAACTACAAACTCGATTGTCTCGGGTTCGTAGTTTCTCAAATTTGCAATCATAAATTATAAAAGGATTAATTAGTACCGGTTTTGGTACTCATGAATAAAATCTAAGTAATGCTGGTCTTCAGGCAATGGAAGTGTAATACCAAACTCGGTGGCCGCATCTATTTTCACGCTTTCCATGAAATTATGCATCTCTAAAGTATTAAGTTTACTTGTTCCTCGCACAATAGTTTCCACCTTACCATTCACATGAACCTGTTTCACAAGAAACTTCTTACAATACAAGTCATGTATATCCTGAACTCCACCAGCAGTGCTCCAATACTCTTCACCTGTGTATTCACGCAAACAGGCACCAATACACTGAAACCATTTCCACATGAGAGCATTTTGATTTAATGTTCTCGGCTGTGTTTTTTTCTTAATGGTTACAGTGTATTCTCCATTACGAAGTGTGCTGCACATGAACTCGAAAGACTTATCCATTTGGATTTTGCCATCTTTCTTCGTCAATGTTGCTTCCATAACCTATCAGAATGGCAAATCGTCCTTGGTCGGTGGTGGCGGTGGCGGGCACTCATTCACCGCACTTCGAGTCTGATTATTGGTGTGTTCCGGAAGAGGTGGCGGTGGTGGCGCTTGTTGAGGCTTAACAGAAAGCATCTCCATATTATCAACAAAAAGTTCTGTAATATACCGTTTAATTCCTCTGCTATCATCATAACTCCGAGTTCTTATCTTTCCTTCCAGATACAACTTGTCTCCCTTATGGACATACTTCTCAACAACATCGGCAAGACCACGCCAAACAACAATATTATGCCATTCAGTTCTTTCAGGAACCTGTGTTCCATTGGCAAGGGTATAACCTTTTTCAGTGGTGGCAAAGGAGAAAGTGGCCACTTTAGAACCAGCTTCCAAAATTCTAATATCGGGGTCTTTGCCAACATGCCCGATAAGCATCAATTTATTTAAACTCATGATTTATCCTCCCTTATTGTTACACGGATACTATCAGCTTTAGGAACTGTTTTGATATACTTAGAATATAATTCCGGATAGTCAGCCTGAAACTTTTTAGTATCAAAATTGTCACTCGTAGAAGCGGGTGTATAACTAACTCGCAATCTTCCGGCATCCCATGACTTGACACCATTCTCACGCATAGCAGTTTTCAATTTTGCCTTATAATCTTTCTGAATCTTGGTTAGATCTGCAAGTTCTTCCTCAATCCCGATTATAGTATTTACAAGCTGCATTGGAATAAGTAACTTGTCATCATCAGGGGCAGGAACGGGAAGATTGGATAGATATTGCTCACCCTTCTTCTCGCATTCCATTAACTTCTTGACTTCTTTATCAGACTTACGACTAATTTCAACAAATTCATGTTTATTACCACGCAACCAAGTGCTAAACAATTTATCAACTTTGAGTAATGGATTTTGAAGTTCAAAGAAATAAGCATAGATTGACAACTGCCAACTTAAATACTCCTTATCAAGATGAAGGGTAGTTTTGATGTCAACAAGACTAATTCTACCGGCTTTCTCCCAAACACAATCTATATTCGATGCAAAGTATTCGTTATCAGAAACGGTATATTCATTGGCAAGCGCCTTATATCCGGCATTTACCCTCATTCTGATATAATTCTCTGCTTCAATACTTTCAGGAGGTAAGCCTGTTACATCAGCAAACTGGCATTGAGCATGAATAAGGCTACCCTTCTCTGCAGCTCTCTTCAATACAAAATCGGGGACATCTTTATATTTGTCAGGGAACAACTGCCGGCTAATCATACCGGTTATACCTTGCAACTGTTTTTCACCGAGCATATAAGTGTGGTTTTCCTCATTGAAAACCACACTGGATTTCACTAATTCTATCATTATTATCAATTTCTAGGAGGATACGTTTTCTGCATGTCAATAGTTATGTTTCTGAACTCCTTATTATTGTGAAGTTCGGGATGTTCAGCCCAAACTCTCTCAAGCTCTTCGCGGCTTTTAACACCAGTCATTTGTTTAATTGCACGATCCAGGTCTACACCAGTATATACTTTGCCCGAAGCGTTTGAAGCAGAAACATTGGGAGCATATACTTTTTCCTTTGTATTACCATAAGCAAAACGAACGCGGTTTTTATTGTCCACAATAACAAGTAAAATAATCTCCTTTTGCTCGTTATAACCAATCTCTTTTACACTGAATTTGGTGTATAGAGCAGGAGAACCTGTTTTGCTCTGATATATTTCATTTTTCTCAAGTGGAATCCAAATGAAAGGACCCGTATAAAGTTCACGCCCAATTCCCCAGTTAAATCCTGCACGTTTAAAGGCGTCCGAAGCCTGCCCTTTCTCTTTTTCTGTGCTAGATTCTGTCCCAACATCCTGTTTACTCACCCATTCCTTCTTTTCATTATCCCAAATGGACAACGTACAGAATAGATTCCCATTAACGACATCATGGTGCCGTTTCCAGTTCATTTCTCCGAACACTTCATCAAGTATTCTCATGTCTACTCGAGCATCCTTGTATAATAGCAAGGAGCAGCCCGAACCGTCCGGTTTCATAGTACCAACCCTACATTCAATTTCAGAAGCTAGAAGCGGTCTGATAGAATTTTTCTTCTTCTCTTCATTCTGAACCGTTGATACAGTGTTTTTTCTCGCTGTCATAATTCTAATTTAATGGTTTGACTTTTAGCTCATTACATCAGTAAAGATAATCGTTATTGACAAGTTTAACAAACAGAAACTTCGCCATTTTAACGCCATTTTCAGGTAGTAAAAACTGCCTGTACGATATTGTACAGGCAGAAAAATAAGAAAATGAATAATCCAATGTACCTTATGGAACGGCTACGCTTTGAAGGGTGTACGGCTCCCTGATTTATACATAATGTAAATGCTAGTGGACGGAACCGGAGTCGAACCGGTCTCACGGAATATTGGTGCACCTCACCGCAGTTTCAACCAACGATATACATATCCGCCCGATTAATTAAAAAGGTGCACTATCTTCACAGACCGTACACCCCAATCACAAACACAAAACAAAACTCATGAACTACTATAATTTAATAGGATCAAAAGGGTGAATGGCGTGGGGCTCGAACCCACATCACGCATATCTGCGTATGCTGCCAATTACACCAGCCATCCGTTTTAAGTGAACTATTCTCACGAACCATTCACCTAGAACACAAACACAAAATAAAACACGACATTAACTATTAAATAGCACTCTCACGAGCTTCTTGCTTCCGGATAGCCGTTCAAAGCACACCGGAATAGTATAGAACAATTAAAACTCAAATAACAGGGGCTTTAACCCTACAGCGTCCTTTTCGCTGGCAACATTAGTTAAACATAAAAAGAAAAATTCTCTGTGAAGGAACCCGGACTCGAACCGGGATGACAGATTACCTATGTATGACTTTCTTCAATCTACCTGCATACTTGCGTCTACCAATTCCGCCATTCCTTCAGGTCGTAGCCAGACGCTTCCGGCTACATTGATTGTATATATAATGCAAATATATTTTCCCCCTCACGGGTTACTTAACTCTGATTGAGTTGAGCCGGGAAACGGATTCGAACCGCTGACCTCATGTAGAAACATGCGCTCTAACCAACTGGGCTATCCCGGCAGATGCCCGGCGAACCGGGCTAAATAAACATGACAAATACTAAAATTAAGCAATGCAGACCTTCACAGGCTATCTTTATTTTGTTTCCTATCTTCGTAGTATCGAAAACAGATATAATTCACTGATACGACAGTCACCAATACAAAAGCAGCAATAAATTCTTTCTTGCTAACTTCAATGCTATCTATAAGATACAGTGTTGTCCATAAGGCAATGAACATCATGGCATACTGTATCACTTTAATCTTTTTCATTTCTTCCGTTTTTTAGATTTAACTTTCCTTCCCGCACATCGGCAATGAAGTAATACTTGAGCAGCATTACAATGCCACTTGCCGTTTTGGACATTAGTAGGCTTATCACTTTCGATCTTACCCGCTTCTATAAGATTCATCAATTTCTTTTCCCCACCCACATAATACGCAGACTTATCTTTTCCAAACGTTTCTGTAGAAAACAGACGGAGAATATTATCTAGCAATATTTCAGCCATTTCACCTCTGATCATCTCAACAAGCAAGGTAGTTACGCAATTCTAGTTACTATAAACTGCATATTTTTTACGTCTGACTTTGTTTTCCAAACCATTCCTTCAGCTTTTTCTTTATAAAGCCGAGCATTTAAAGTGTAAGTAACAGACGTTTTTTGAATGATAGGAAATACTTCTATTGCACCAACGTCCATGTTTCGCAAAACATTGATTATACTGCGTCTTTCTATTTCTTTTTCCATACTGATTAATTTTAAAATAAAAGTTCCCCCGAACCAATTCGATCGGCAGCATCACGCTTTATTCGGAGGATTTACTTAACTTTGGGACGTATAATCAAAAATTAAGTGAAGAAATTCATTCATTATCTCTCTTTTTATCTCGATTAAACCCGACTTTACAATCTGCATAATCCCAAAAAGCTTTCTGTATCATAGCAGGAAGCTTTTCGGCTACGATTTTAGCTGATTTTATCGGCATATTCTCTACACGTAATGAGAATGTGGCATCTTCCAAATTCTCATTCCTATCGTTTTTAATTGTTACTTGAATCATGTGATTATTAATTGATTAATAAATTTCCCCCGTTCCAAGATTATTCACTAATAAAAAAGGAACGGGGGATTTTCTTATTTTTGAAGTGTCAAATCAAAAAACAAGAAAATATGAATAATGAAGAAAAAGTAGTTTCATACTACAAAGAAACTTTAGAGAAAAAAATCGAATGGACTTTCAGACTCCAAAGCACTCTGTTGACTGTTGCATCCGCTACTTTTGCTGTACTTGTTTCTTTAAGCAATCTTTCAACCAACAACGCTTGCAGTCGAATTTTACTATTGGTGGTAATATGTTCAAACGCACTATCCATCCTTTTTTCGTGTATAACCATATACGAGAATCGAGCAATGAGCAACGTGATGATACGCAACGCTCAAAAACGGGTAGAAGAATATATCCTCTATAGCTTATACAATTCCAAAATGACCGTAACGCCAGCCGTACCACGCAATAAAATCTTCGCAATTTGTGAGTCAATTTCCTACATTTCATTTCTATTCTTTATTATTAGTTTAACAGCCTATGCAATTTATAAGATATACACGCAGTTGTAACGTCAATTAAACATTGAAGTGATGAACGGATTCGAACCGCCGACCTCATGTAGAAACATGCGCTCTAACCAACTAAGCTACATCACCTTTATATACATAAAGCAAATGCCACGATTTGCCGACAAACGTCTAACTGATTTAGTTTTACAACGATACGGCTTGACCATTAACCACAGCATTATATCGTTGGGAAGCCCGCCTACATCAGTAATCCCTTTCGGCACGTGTCGGCTTCCAAAACACCATTTTACCAAGATGTCAAAGAACTCTCCTCTGTTGTTCCCAGTCTCCCTTCAAGGGCAGGCTCAAAGACCGGACTGGGTGCCGGATAACCGGCGGTTTGGTTTGACTTTAGTGAGGGTTAGAGAATACTTTGGTTGTTCTTCAAAACTATATCCATTAAGTTTCTTTGCGATTCAATAAATTTCTTCAAATCATCACATTGGGAAACTTTCTCTCTATAAAATCCACGTTCTGATTCTAAATCTCGTTTGAGTTTTTCATTTTCACCTCTCAAAGAGTGGATCAACGCGTCTCGTTCTTCAATCACAGCTTCATATTTGTCTCGCTGTATTTCTAGTTCGGTTCTTTTATCCATTGTTGTATAATTTGATTAATCTCCGACGTAATGTGCACCGTAATGAGTACTATTTGGGTTGTAGTAAGCAGAAGCGGGAATACTGAGGTTATTGTATCCCTCATGTCTTGTAGCTTTAGCCGCTTTGTTCATTACCTCGTTTCTTTCTGATAAGAATTTATCCGTTCTTGCTTTCATGGCTTCCTGTGAGAAATTTTCTTGAAGTTTAGCAAGTCTCCAAGTAGCTTTCAGAACCTCTCCAAAAGTTTTTCCCTGCTTCTTGCCTGAATACTTATAGGTTCTATGAGCATTTCTCATTATTTCGGATAAATCAAATCGTTTCATGTCTGTCACATTTATAGAGTTTCACATTTGTTTTATCAATCAATTTTTGTATGTTTGTATGATTGATTGATTTATGATGCAAATATATTGCTATTTGACGATATTGCAAATCGAAATAACATTTTTATATCGCCATATGACAATATTTAACTTTTTAAGCAAGCTTATGGATACGTTAATAGACCGAATTAAAATGATTATTGAAGCAAAAGGATATTCCCCAAGAGCCTTTGCGATAGCAATAGGATTCAATTATTCAACTCTGAATAATTATTTAACAGGAAGAAGAAGCACAATAGATTCAGAACTCATCGAGAAAGCACTCACGTCATTTGACGACATTTCCGCAGAGTGGTTATTACGAGGCAAAGGTGACATACTCATTCAAAAAGAAGAAACAGAACCAGGAATGGACAAATTGAAAAGTATTGTATATACCATAGCCAATTTGCAGGATGAAATCAATGAGAAGACAGTGCTTACCCAACGGCTTTTGGAAGAAAACCAAAAATTAAAGGGTGAACTGGCTATGTTGAAGAATGAAAGAAATGTAGGATAAGCCATGAAAAGAACATATCATAGCATTGTTTTATCAATCACTTTTTATACTTTTGGAGTATTGATTGATTGATGATGCAAATATAAACGTATTTACGTTAATTACAAAACATAAAGCTTGATAAATAATCGTATTTACGTTAATTGACTATTAATTATAGATATGGCTGAAACAAGCGTAAACGAAAAAATTAGAGAGATTATCTCTTATTATAAGCTGTCAGACAGACAGTTTTCCATTAAAATTGGGGTAACCCAATCGGTGATTGGTTCAATGTTTCAAAAAAACACAGAACCTTCCTCTAAAGTAATTAAGCTCACATTAAACGCATTTACGGATATTTCAGCAGATTGGTTACTACGCAATAAAGGCCCAATGCTGATTTCAGATATCAAACCTGATCCAAATATTGAACGCATGGAACGCCTTGTTGATACAATAGCAACCCTTCAGGGGACTATAAATGAACAGATGAAAACTAATCAATTACTAACAGAGAAGTTGAAAAAAATCGAAGGCGAATTAGCTATGTTGAAAAATGAACGAAATGTAGGATAATAAAAGAAAATAACTATGACAGAAAAAGAAAATCCCAAACAAGAAACAGCAAAGCAAGAAGATAACCCGTCTGCAAAATGCTCAGAGAATTGTTCGCATTATATAGATAAAAAACGCCTTCATCTATACAAAGGAAAATTCTTAATTTCCATTATTGTATGTACAATCTGTATCATTGCAATATTCGTTCTTTTCCATTTAAACTATAGGGGAAGTCAAAATAAAGTTATTGAAGTCCAAAAGGAGTTTTACGACAACTTAACAAACAAATATTTAAAATCTCTAACCATAACTAAAGATAGCACCATTAGTCTAGATCAAGTTGTTATTGATATAGTGGAAGAAAAACAAAAAGAATCATTATCTTTGCTAGAGCTACAATATAACAAATTACAGCATGATTTTACTGTATTGTCGTTATGGGCTGGTATATTGATGATTGTATTCCTTATTTTCTCTATATACTCAATATTTAAAGTGGATGAAATGCAAAAACAAGGAAGAGACTATTTGGATAAAATGGAAGATTTCTCTATTAAGGCAAAAGAAAATTCAGGCAATATAGAGAAACAAGCGGCCAAAAAGATTAAATCATTAAATGACCAAGCAGATGATGAAATAAAGAAGTTGTCTTTTGCAAGCAACAAACAATTGGAAGAGTTGCAAACAAATATTACAACAATCCAAAAAGATTTTGAATCTAGTGTTGCCGAAAAGACACTAGAATTTCAAAAGACAATTCAACAATATCGAGATGAAATGAAGAAGACATCAGAACAAAACAATAAACTTCTTGGAGATTTTGTTCGATTACTTGTTTCTTCAAATTCAAGTGGAAAGGAATCTAAAGATTAATATTATGTGCTCAATAGATACATTACAATCAATGGCGCAGATTTATTCTGACATAGCGAACCTGTATTTAAACAAATATGAATACATGGAGAAAATTAGTGTTATGCGTTTAAAGAGAGTTGATTTCTCCAATTCCGAAGGAAAAGAGATTCCTGATATAGAAATACATCCTAATGATGATATCTATAATAAAATTACAGAAGTATTTGAACATATTTTATCTCTCACATTAAAAAATAAAAATAAATCCGTTTGGGAAAGTATTTCTATTTACCTTAACTCTCTTAATGATATAGTACAAGGATTTCCTGGATTTAAAAAAAGACCTATCAATAAAGAATTTGAGGAAGTAATAGATGAAGCCATTGATATAGCCAAGAAAAACGAGGATAATAATTTGAGGATAAACATTATTAAATGCAAATATAACATATATAACGTATGAAAGTTTACATATTTATATACAACAATTCTCTAGGTAATGAAGAAGAAACCAAAGAGTTATTAAATTCAATCAGAGAAATATCTGACTGGAGAACAGATATCAGAAACACATTTTTAATAAAATCAACATTAGAAGCTAATGAATTGGCAGATATCATTATAAAAAACAAACCTCAAGCCCGTTTTCTTATTTCAGAAATAGCAGAAAATCGGCAAGGATGGCTACCTAAAGACGCATGGAAATTTATAAAAGATTAAAATATGAAATATAGAAATCTTGATAGTACATAAAACATCAAATGGTCGAATTATGGTCGAACCATAAAAAAAAGCAGGACTATATAATTGATATACAGAATATACAACTAGATTTCCAAAAATGTGTCTAGTTTAGTTTTTGTGTTAATAGCTCCCTCGTCGGCGGACGAACTAGGGAGCTATTTTTTTATTTATTACAGGAATATAATTGCACAAAATATACATATTTTCCATAACTTTGCAGCGACAAAGGATCACACAAATGGAATATAGCGTAGAAGAACTAAAAAGTGCATTAATAGAGAAATGCAAGAGTGAAGGTATCCTGTATGCAACGGTTGCAATGGACCGTCGTACTAAAGAAATGATTCTTCCTGATACTTTACAAGGAGCTCTGAAACATCCGGAATTCTTCGTATGTACCTGCAAGAAAGTAAAAGACCAATATGTAGTGGAGGAGATTACTAAAGTGTAATACTCCCCCCAGTCTTTTATTTTTTATTCGCCCAGTTCACTTAGCAAATCGTAGGAGGGAGCAAAGAAAAGTGTTCCCGTAACTGCTGTACTAAAGTCCAGTAAACGGTCGGTATTGCCTACCGGATTGCCAATAAACATACTTTCCAACATCTGCCGGGTAGTAGTGAACGTACTTGCATAGCCGATGAAGTAAGTACCATATTCTCCCTTAGACGTATTGGCGAACGGCATATTGGCACGCACTATTTTCAGGTCATCACCAATATTAGTGACGGCATTATGCGCATTTTGAGGTTTCTCCTCGTCAGACAGTTCGACATCGTTAAACTTACGACGCCCGATCACTTTCTCCTGTTCTTCCACAGGTAAGGAGTTCCACGCAACCATATCGTGAATATACTTCTGCACAAAGACATAGCTGCCTCCTGCAAAATCAGCATCTTCCTCTCCTACAACTGCAAAATGATAGGGATTTTCATCAACCGCCGGATTCTCCGTTCCATCCACAAAGCCGATAATGGCCTTGCCATCCATATATCTGAAACCGTGAGTTTCGTCGACAGGTTCAACCACGCCTTGAAGTTTCTCATCGATGATAGATGCAAACTCAAAACATAATCCCATCTGTTTTGCACGGATGTGAAACAATAAGTCGCCCGGAGTAGAAACTGCCGTATGCTTCTCGCCTTTTATCTCTTCGAAAGTTTTCAGTTCTTTGGGTTTTCCCTGTTCCGGGAAAAGACGGCTCCAGGCATCGGCTCCAAATCCCATGGTACAACTGAACATCATATCAGGAAAACGGTTACGCATACTGCGAATCAGGGCCGAGAAATTGGCACACACATCTTTTACTTTGTCAAGAGTTTCAGGCGAATCTTTTAAAGTATAAACAATAAAAATAACATTTTCGCCTTGTTTCCCCGCTACGTCTTGTGGGATATTACCACCAAATGAATGTTGATAAGGATTCATATTTTTCTTTTTTTTCTATTAGTTTCGTCAATGAAATAGTTCTGTTCTAACTCATCTTTTTATTAGGATCTTCAATATATGCGGCAGCCCCTTTATCCATAAACAGTTCTACATTTTGCGCATGATGAGCCACATAGGCTGCGGGACCAGTGTCTCCCGAATTACAGATTTCTTCTACTACATCGGCTTTATTTTTTCCGGTAATCAGGAAAATGACATAGCGGGCATTCTGAATGGGGTATCCCGTCATTGCGATACGCTTCTGCCCGTTACGGGGATGTGCACTGACCACATAAATAGAGTTTGAAGTCAGCAAATCTTCTTGCCCGGGAAAGATCGAAGAAGTGTGTCCGTCATCTCCGGCTCCCAACAGTATAATATCGAATTCGGGCCAACCACGCTTAAACGGCACTTGCTGCCGGACTAACTCCGAATAACGAACCGCCTCTTTCGCAGGCTTTGCCTCTCCACGGATACGGAATACATTCTCATAGAGAATAGGAGTGATACCCAAAAGAAGGTTGCGCATCATTCCGTAATTACTGTCCGAATCATCGGGAGGCACACAACGTTCATCCACCCAATAAATCCGCATACGGTCCCAAGGAGTAATTTCCATATATTCATTCGCCCATAAATCGAACATCAGAGCAGGGGTATTACCACCACTAACTGCGATATTGAACACTCTGTCCGGCTCTTCATTCATGATTTCCACCAGGCGGAGTATCAATGCTCGTGAAGTTTCAATTGATGAGGGAAAAACTGATAGTTTCATAATTCACAATATTGATCTGTATTTGTCAAATTCTTACAAGGATTCGTCCAGTCAGCCCCATGTTCGTGCATCATTGCTTCGCTTTCCAAAGGTCCCCACGTACCTGCGGGATAACCGTAAAGAGGCGCATCAGGGTTATCTTTCCAATAGCGGAGCACCGGATCGAAGAATTTCCATGAGGCTTCTACTGCATCACTTCGAGTAAATAAAGTCGGATCGCCCTGGATACAATCATCTATCAGACGGGCATAAGCGTCACCACTAGGCACACCGCCCAACTGTGCATAACTGAAATCCATCGTCACCTGGCGGACTTCGAAACCTGCACCGGGGACTTTCATTCCGATTTTGAGCACAATTCCTTCATTCGGTTGCAAACGAAGGATCAATTTATTAGCCCGTGGACAGTTGCCACTAGCACAATGAAACATCTGGTGAGGTGTTTCCCGGAAATGAACAACGATTTCCGTTACTTTCGTCGGCATTTGTTTACCTGTACGAATGTAGAACGGAACGCCACTCCAGCGCCAGTTACTAATGCCCAGTTTCATGGCAATATAAGTTTCCGTACGCGAATCGGGAGCCACTCCTTTTTCTTCACGGTATCCTTTTTTACTACCGGAGGCTGTATATTGTCCGCGAACAATATGTTCGTTCAAATCTACATCATTCAATGGAGTAAGAGATTCGTAGACCTTCACCACTTCATTACGGAAATTGTCTGCATTGAAAACAGCAGGCGGTTCCATAGCCGTAAGGGCCACGAGCTGTATCAGATGATTCTGCACCATATCCCGCAGCGCACCTGCCGTTTCATAGAACCCGCCTCGTTGCTCGATACCCAGATTTTCTACGGCTGTAATTTCTACGTAGTCAATATAGTTACGATTCCAAAGAGGTTCGAAGATACCGTTGGCAAAACGGAAAGCCAGTACATTCTGGGCCGTTTCCTTACCGAGAAAATGGTCGATACGGTAAATCTGATGCTCATTGAAAACAGAGGCATACGTTTTATTCAGTTCAAGTGCCGACTCGAGATCATAGCCGAAAGGTTTCTCAACGATGATGCGCGAGTGGGGAGTGTTAAGTCCGGCAGCTTTCAAATAGATGGGCACTACTCCGTAAAGTGATGGCGGAGTGGCAAGATAGAACAGCAGATTGTCTGGATCTACCTCGTTAGTCAATTCAACCAGACGTTGGCGGAGTTGCGGGTAACCTTCTTCTTTTGCCGGGTCCATCGGTAAATAGTAGAGATGGAAGACAAATGAAGCCATAAGAGCTGTGTCCTGTTCTTCAGACTTGACGAACTGTTGTAGTTCTTCTAATATATAGGAACGGTAGTTATCGTCAGAATAGATCGTACGCCCGATACCCAATATGGAAAACTCTCCGGTCAACCGTTTTTCACGGTAGAGGGAGTAAAGGGCAGGCATCAGCTTACGCTTGGTCAAATCACCTGACGCACCGAAAATTATCATTGCAAATTTATCCACTTTATTAATTTCTAAATATGAATTATAGGTTTACTCAAACATTATAGGTGCCCGATTTCGTATCTCCTCCGTGGCCTGTCCAGTTCTCATGAAAGAACTGTCCGCGCAACTCATCCTTACGCTCAAAAGTGTGCGCACCAAAATAATCGCGTTGTGCCTGTACAAGGTTGGCGGGCAGATCGGCAGAAGTGAGCGAATAGAAATAGTTGAGGGCAGAGGAGAAAGCAGGAACGGGAAGTTCTTCTTTCATGGATTCCGCCACCAGGCTCTTCCATCCGGGAAGCAATGTCTTCATTTCTTCTTTAAAATAAGGAGCCAACAACAAGTGTTTAGGCTTGTCGGTGGCTTCGAAGGCAGCTGCAATATCGTTCAGGAATATACTGCGGATGATGCATCCCCCACGCCACATACGCGCAATGGAAGCCAGGTCGAGATGCCAGCCGAAAGCGTCGGAAGCACGTTGCAACACGGCGAATCCCTGGGCATAAGAGACGAGTTTGGAAGCATAAAGAGCAGAAAAGATATTCTTTACGAGTTCCGCCTTATTATATATAGGTTGTGTATGTTGACACTGGAATTGCTTGGAAGCCAGGTGACGCAAGTCTTTCTGTGAAGAAAGGCTTCGTTCGAATACCGCCGTGGCAATTAGCCCTAACGGCATACCGAGTTCCATCGCATTGATAACCGACCATTTTCCGGTTCCTTTCTGTCCGGCTGCATCCAGGATTTTATCAATGAGATAACCTCCGGATTTGTCTTTATGCCGCAGAATGTTGGCGGTGATTTCGATCAGATAACTGCGAAGTTTGCCTTCGTTCCAACGGGCAAAGACATCAGCCATTTCCTCATTGGTCAGATCAAGCAGCTTTTTCATCACCCAATAGGCTTCGGCAATCAGCTGCATATCACCATATTCGATACCGTTGTGAATCATCTTCACAAAATGACCGGAGCCGGCAGGACCCACCCATTGACAACAAGGAGTGCCGTCCGGTGCTTTTGCCGCAATACTTTGAAGAATCGGTTTCACTTCCGGCCATGCTTTTTCCGAACCACCGGGCATGATAGAAGCTCCATTCAAGGCTCCCTCTTCACCACCGGACACACCGCTACCGACGAAAAGAAATCCCTTTGATTCCGCCAGTTGGACACGACGGTTCGTATCTTCGTAATTAGAATTACCGCCATCAATAAGGATATCTCCCGGTGAAAGCAACGGGAAAAGCTGATCCATCAGTTCGTCAACCGGACTTCCGGCACGAACCATCATCATAATCTTACGGGGAATAGCTATCGAATCTACAAATGCCTTTATATCTGTGAATCCTTCGATGTTTTTACCTTTTGCACGACCATTCAGGAAGCGTTCTACCACCCCCTCCTCTACTCCGGGAACAGTACGGTTATAAACCGACACGTGCCATCCCTTACTCTCCATGTTTAAAGCAAGATTCTCGCCCATCACAGCCAAGCCGATAAGTCCGATATCTGTTTTATTCTGATTTGCCATAACTTGTATATTTTGAATATTCTTTATCTTAGTAACATTTGAAATGCACATTTGTTCGCAATATTTTAGATTAAAATATTATTTTTGTGGTCTACAAATAAAATCAAGGATGAAGAAGATCAAAATCGGTTTGTTGGCACGCATCGTTATCGCCATCATTTTGGGTATTGCCATCGGCACAGTTTTCCCGGCTCCGCTAGTGCGAATATTTGTTACGTTCAATGGCATTTTCAGTGAATTTCTTAATTTCTCTATCCCATTGATTATCGTCGGACTGGTTACTGTGGCTATTGCCGACATCGGAAAAGGCGCAGGAAAAATGCTACTCGTGACAGCTTTGATCGCCTACTTCGCTACTCTTTTTTCAGGCTTTCTCTCCTACTTCACAGGAGTCACAGTATTTCCTTCGCTCATCGAACCGGGTGCACCACTTGAAGAAGTAAGCGAAGCGCAGGGAATCCTCCCCTACTTCTCCGTCTCCATTCCGCCACTGATGAACGTAATGACAGCTCTGGTTTTAGCTTTCACACTGGGGTTAGGACTGGCGTCACTCAACAGCGACGCATTGAAAAATGTGGCACGTGATTTTCAGGAAATTATCGTACGAATGATAAGTGCCGTCATTCTGCCGTTGCTGCCGCTTTATATCTTCGGCATATTCCTCAACATGACACATTCGGGACAAGTATATTCTATCCTGATGGTGTTTATTAAAATTATCGGAGTCATCTTCGTTCTTCATATTTTCCTGTTGGTTTTTCAGTATTCCATTGCGGCATTGTTTGTGCATAGAAATCCATTCAAATTGCTTAGCAAAATGCTGCCCGCTTACTTCACGGCATTGGGTACACAATCATCTGCAGCCACCATTCCCGTGACACTGGAACAGACCAAAAAGAACGGAGTATCTGCTGAAGTAGCCGGATTTGTGATTCCGCTATGTGCCACCATCCATCTATCGGGCAGTACACTGAAAATTGTAGCCTGTGCACTGGCATTGATGATGATGCAAGGAATGCCGTTCGACTTCCCCCTGTTTGCCGGGTTTATCTTTATGCTGGGTATCACTATGGTAGCTGCTCCGGGAGTTCCGGGTGGAGCAATCATGGCTTCCCTGGGGATTCTACAATCCATGCTCGGTTTCGACGAATCGGCACAAGCTTTGATGATTGCGCTTTACATCGCCATGGATAGTTTCGGTACTGCCTGCAATGTAACGGGAGACGGAGCTATCGCTTTGATTATCGACAAAATAATGGGAAAAAACCGTGCTGAATGACTGTGCTGAAAAATAATTGGAAAGTCACTTGGCTGGGTCACAAAAAATGCCGACATTTGCACCCACATTTTCAATTATATAAATAATTAGCGTATGAAAAAAGCCCTAATTTCAGGCATCACCGGGCAAGATGGTTCTTATCTTGCCGAATTTCTATTGCAAAAAGGTTACGAAGTACACGGTATACTCCGTCGTTCTTCTTCGTTCAATACAGGACGTATTGAACATTTGTATTTTGACGAGTGGGTGCGCGACATGAAACAGAAACGTACGATTAATCTGCATTATGGGGATATGACAGATTCTAGTTCGTTAATTCGTATTATTCAACAGGTGCAACCGGATGAAATCTACAATCTCGCAGCTCAAAGCCACGTGAAGGTTTCGTTCGACGTTCCGGAATACACTGCCGAAGCAGATGCTATCGGCACGTTGCGTATGCTCGAAGCTGTACGCATCCTGGGACTGGAAAAGAAAACCCGCATCTATCAGGCTTCTACTTCCGAATTGTTCGGTAAGGTGCAGGAAGTTCCACAAAAAGAGACAACTCCATTCTATCCCCGTTCTCCGTATGGGGTAGCCAAACAATATGGTTTCTGGATTACTAAAAACTACCGCGAAAGCTATGGTATGTTTGCTGTAAACGGTATTTTGTTCAATCACGAGAGCGAACGCCGTGGTGAGACGTTCGTTACACGTAAAATTTCGCTTGCTGCCGCACGTATCGCACAGGGCGAACAGGACAAACTGTACCTGGGTAATCTGGATTCTCTTCGCGACTGGGGATATGCCAAGGATTACATCGAATGTATGTGGCTAATCCTGCAACATGATGTTCCCGAAGATTTCGTTATTGCTACTGGAGAAATGCACACGGTGCGCGAATTCGCAACGTTAGCATTCAAAGAAGCAGGCATCGAACTTCGTTGGGAAGGTGAAGGCGTAAATGAAAAAGGTATCGACGTAGCTACCGGAAAATCTCTGGTAGAAGTTGATCCGAAGTATTTCCGTCCATCGGAAGTAGAACAATTGCTGGGCGACCCGACTAAAGCTAAAACACTGTTGGGTTGGGATCCACGTAAAACATCATTCGAAGAACTGGTAAGTATCATGGTTCGCCACGATATGGAAAAAGTGAAACGAATGATTGCTACCAAACATTAAATGAATTTCATTTCACCACAGAGGACGCAGAGGACACGGAGGATCTTATTTTTTCCTCTGTGCCCTCCGTGTCCTCTGTGGTGAACTAATAAAAGATAGAATGGAAAAGAATGCAAAGATATATATAGCAGGACACCACGGACTTGTGGGATCTGCTATCTGGAAGAATTTGCAGGATAAAGGATATACCAATCTGATAGGTCGCACGCACAAAGAACTTGACCTGCTGGATGGCATGGCAGTCCGTAAATTCTTCGATGAAGAACAGCCGGAATATGTATTCCTTGCCGCCGCCTTTGTGGGTGGTATCATGGCAAACAGCATCTACCGTGCCGACTTTATATATAAGAATCTGCAAATTCAACAGAATATCATCGGAGAGAGTTTCCGTCACAACGTGAAAAAATTGCTCTTCCTTGGTAGTACGTGTATTTATCCACGCGATGCCGAACAGCCGATGAAGGAAGATGTATTGCTTACTTCACCGTTGGAATATACCAACGAGCCGTATGCAATCGCCAAAATTGCCGGACTGAAAATGTGCGAAAGTTTCAACCTGCAATATGGAACGAACTACATCGCTGTGATGCCGACAAACCTTTACGGACCGAATGATAATTTCGACTTGGAACGCAGCCATGTACTGCCTGCCATGATTCGCAAGATTCATTTGGCACACTGTCTGAAAGAAGGAAACTGGGAAGCTGTACGTAAGGACATGAACCTGCGTCCGGTGGAAGGTGTCAACGGCAACAGTCCGAAAGAAGAAATCCTGGCTATTCTGCAAAAATACGGAATCAGTGAAACGGAAGTCACTTTTTGGGGTACAGGTACTCCACTCCGCGAGTTCCTTTGGAGCGAAGAAATGGCGGATGCCAGCGTCTTCGTAATGGAGCACGTAGACTTCAAAGATACCTATAAAGAAGGTAGCAAAGATATCCGCAACTGCCACATCAACATCGGAACCGGTAAGGAAATCACCATCCGTCAGCTGGCCGAGCGTATTGTGGAGACTGTAGGTTATCAAGGAAAACTGACCTTCGACAGCAGCAAACCGGACGGCACTATGCGCAAGCTGACCGATCCTTCGAAACTGCACTCTTTGGGGTGGCACCATAAAATTGAAATCGAGGAAGGCATACAAAGAATGTACGAATGGTACTTGAAATAAGAAATGAAGTTACTGTAAATATGCTATTAGCTGAATTATTTTTGCTAATAGCATATTTTTTTTAGCTATAATGATAATTAAATTAGCTATAAGCGTAATCTGTTTTGCTATAATGATAATCTGTTTTGCTATAATGATAATCTGTTTTGCTATAATGATAATTTGTTTAGCTATAATGATATTCATTTAGCTCATAACTTAATCTGTTTATGCCATGAGCTAATCTATTTTATCACAAGCTAATCCTTTTTGTTATAAGCCTTCATCCAACTAAGCATCATTTATTCAACCATAAGCATCATTTATTCAATTATAAGCATCATCCATTGCACCAATAACGCATCGTCCACAAATTCCTTCCCACTACTCTCCCTCCATTTCCAAAAAATCTTCACTCTTAATTCTTCATTCTTAATATAATTGCTATATTTGCACAATTTAATACCAAATGTGCAAAAAACAATGGAACAAAGTTTTATAGCCTATATTGAAAATAGTATCAAGAATAATTGGGACCTGGATGCCCTGACCGATTATAAAGGTGCAACTTTACAGTATAAAGACGTAGCTCGCAAAATCGAGAAACTCCATATCATCTTCGAAGAAAGCGGAATCCGCAAGGGAGACAAGATTGCCGTTTGTGGAAGAAACAGCTCTCACTGGGGAGTTACTTTCCTTGCCACACTAACGTATGGAGCCGTTATTGTACCTATTCTCCATGAATTTAAAGCAGACAATGTGCATAATATCGTCAACCACTCCGAAGCCAAGTTACTGCTTGTTGGAGATATGGTATGGGAAAACCTGAACGAGTCGGCAATGCCGCTATTGGAAGGTATCCTGATGATGAACGACTTCACCCTGCTAGTGTCACGCAGCGAACGACTGACTTATGCACGCGAACATCTGAACGAAATGTTCGGCAAAAAATATCCGAAGAATTTCCGTAAAGAACATGTCGCATATCATAAAGACGAACCGGAAGAACTGGCAGTTATCAATTATACTTCGGGAACAACGAGTTATTCCAAAGGAGTAATGCTCCCCTACCGCAGCCTGTGGTCAAATACCAAATTTGCTTTTGAAGTGTTGGAACTGGAAGCCGGAGATAAAATCGTTTCCATGCTTCCTATGGCACACATGTACGGATTGGCTTTTGAATTCCTTTATGAGTTCTCCGTAGGTTGTCACATCTACTTCCTCACCCGTATGCCAAGCCCTAAGATTATCTTCCAGGCTTTTGAAGAAGTGAAGCCCAGTCTAATCGTTGCCGTACCGCTTATCATCGAAAAGATAATCAAGAAAAGCGTACTTCCGAAGTTGGAAACTCCGGCGATGAAGATATTACTGAAAGTGCCTATTATCAATGATAAGATTAAGGCAACAGTGCGCGAAGAAATGATTAAAGCATTTGGCGGAAACTTCAAAGCTGTTATTGTAGGAGGTGCTGCTTTCAATCAGGAAGTGGAACAGTTCTTGAAAATGATTGATTTCCCTTATACGGTTGGATATGGAATGACGGAATGTGGTCCGATTATCTGCTACGAAGATTGGAGAAAGTTCAAACCGGGTTCTTGCGGAAAGGCTGTACCACGGATGGATGTACGGGTATTGTCATCTGATCCTGAAAATATCGTTGGTGAAATCGTATGTAAGGGCCCGAATGTGATGTTGGGCTATTACAAAAACGAAGAAGCCACTCAAGAAGTCATTGACAAGGACGGTTGGTTACACACCGGCGACTTGGCTTTGATGGATGAAGAAGGTAATGTTACGATCAAAGGACGCAGCAAGAACCTGTTATTGAGCGCCAGCGGACAGAATATCTATCCGGAAGAAATTGAAGATAAGTTGAACAACCTGCCATACGTGGCTGAAAGTATTATCGTTCAGCAAAACGAGAAACTTGTCGGACTTGTTTATCCTGATTTTGACGACGCTTTCGCTCATGGCCTGAAGAATGAAGACATCGAGCAAGTAATGGAAGAAAACCGTGTGACTTTAAATACTATGCTACCGGCTTACAGCCAGATATCCAAGATGAAAATCTATCCGGAAGAATTCGAAAAGACACCGAAGAAGAGCATCAAACGTTACTTATATCAGGAAGCAAAAGGCTAATATAAAGTTAGCTGCATAAGATATTACTTAAACCGAAAAAGAGAAAGGAATGAAGATAAAGAAAACAATACTTACGGCAGCTATACTAATGGCTGCCGTTTCTTTACCGGCACAGAACAAGAGTGCAGGTATCAATATATCCATCTGGAAAGATATATGTACACAACCTCATGACAGTACACAGACGACATACATAAACATCGGCCTCCTGTCTACAATGAACCGTCTGAACGGTGTGGGTATCAATGCGTTGGGAAGTGTGGTTCATGGCGACATGAACGGAATACAAATCACCGGATTAGCCAACTTAGCAGGGGGTACTATGCGGGGCGTTCAGCTGGCCGGTATCAGTAATATCAGTGGCGATAACACCGTAGGACTTTCTGCTGCCGGATTGGTAAATATCACCGGCGACAGAGCACAGGGAGTAGTCATATCCGGGTTAACGAGCATCGGAGGAGACAACAACTCGGGGTTAATGATTAGTGGTTTCATGAATGTGACAGGCAACATGGCTTCGGGGCTACACTTTTCCGGAGCGGCAAATATTACAGGGCAGAGCTTCGGCGGTTTGATGGCTTCCGGACTTTTGAATGTGGTAGGCGAACACATGAACGGCTTGCAGATAGCAGGAATTGCCAATATAACCGCATCGAAACTGAATGGGATGCAAATAGCATTATGTAATTATGCAACGCAGGCCCGCGGACTTCAAATTGGCCTTGTCAATTATTACAAGGAAGACATGAAGGGATTCCAACTCGGATTGGTTAATGCGAATCCTGATACAAGAGTACAAATGATGGTGTATGGTGGAAATGCTACGCCTGCCAATATAGGTGTACGATTCAAGAACCAATTGTTTTATACCATTCTGGGAGTCGGTTCCATGTATCAAGGATTGAATGATAAGTTTTCGGCAAGTGCATCCTATCGTGCCGGTTTATCCTTCCCTCTTTACAAAGGCTTATCCATCAGCGGAGACCTTGGCTACCAGCATATCGAGGCTTTCGATAACAAAGACGAGGTGATTCCGAAACGTTTATATGCATTGCAGGCACGTGCCAATCTGGAATATCAATTTACCAGGAAGTTCGGTATCTTTGCAACAGGCGGTTATGGGCTAACCAGATTCTATAATAAATCGAGTAATTACGATAAGGGAGCTATTATCGAAGCAGGCATTGTTCTTTTCTAAACAGGAGTCGGGCAAGATACACTGCTGAAAAGATTAAAACACTAATATCAAGGCATTGCTTTACTAATTATAATTCGTTCCACCTGGATGTTTGTTTCGTTCTACCAAGGTTTTCCTTTCGTCCCACCCAGGTCGCTGTTTAGTCCCACCTAGGTGGAACGAATCACTCGATGCACTAAAAGTTATTGAATTTTATATTGCAAAGAAATAGCATTCATATCACACTTTTTCTTTTATCAGACCAGTACGATAAGCAACAAGCAGTTTCTTCAAATCCTGTATTTGAGTCACTAGTTCTTTTCCCTTATCGGTATCTTTCACCATCATTCGTTGCGAATTAAATTCGAGAACGAAGTTGGTCGATTTGATATCAAGCCCCTCTTCAATGGCTTTCTGACGAGACTGGAATGGTTCGTGCTGTACGAGTTGCATACCATGAGAATGATAAACAAGCGTATACCCCGCAATTCCCGTTTCCGGCTGATAAGCTTTTGAAAAACCGCCATCAATAACGAAAAGCTTGCCATTGGCTTTCATAGGTTGTTCCCCCTGAATCGTTTTCACAGGCACATGACCGTTGATAATATGCGAATGAGGCCCTGAAGCTCCAAACTCTGTCAAAATCTGGTCACAAATATCTTCCCGGTTACGCAATGTGTAATAATAGCCTTTCTTTTCTTTATGCAACTCTTTATCTTCTACAAAATAACGCTCAAAAGTCGCCATCTTATCTTTATCAAACAAAGGAGCTTCCGGGCCACACCACATATACCAGATATAATCCATAGCAAATTCCTTATCCTCCTCTCCTTCTTCATCGAAATAAGCGGTACGGATCAATTGATCGGCTTTATCCAGCAATTTATGTCCCCAGTATTCCTTACCACGTATTTTGACATGTTTAAAGCTGCCATCCTCATTCAGAGGAACAGAAGCATGATAAAGAAGATTCGAGTTTGAAACCAGATACATGCCGCCATAGGTAAACAGACAACGCATGTGCTTCTTCAATTTCTCACTATTCATAAATGAATAATGAATCTTTTCTACCAATTCGCGTTCTTCTTCAGTCAGTCGGTAAGGATCTGCCGGATCTACAGTCGGGAAATTGGTATCACGCAAAGCATATTCTTTTCCTTCATATACAAAGACGCCGCGTTCAAAATCAATCTTCTCCAGAAGTTTACGATTAGCCATTCCGAATTCCGGACGGCGGTCGATGATTTCAGCTTCCAGCTTAAACTGGATAATGGTAATGGCTTTATGCATTTGAGTAATCAGACGCAAAGTCTTCTCATTATAATGAGCATCGGCAAAGTTCATTTTCGGCATGAAAATCGTGCAAGGATCATCGGCATACGTATCCATTGCAAAAGTAGCCAATGGAAGCAGATTGATTCCGTATCCGTCTTCAAGTGTACCCAGATTACCATAGCGCATGGACATACGTATCACATTGGCAATACAACTATCATTACCGGAAGCTGCTCCCATCCAGAGAATATCATGATTTCCCCACTGAATATCGAAATTGTGGTAATTACACAATGTATCCATAATGATATGCGCACCGGGACCACGGTCGTAAATATCACCTACGATATGAAGAGAATCAATAGTCAAGCGCTGAATCAGATTACACATAGCGATAATGAAATCGTCGGCACGCTTCGTAGTGATTATTGTGCTGATAATTACATTAATATAAGCATGCTTATTCGGTTCGATAGACGATTCGTGCAATAACTCCTGAATGATATAAGAGAATTCGGCAGGCAGTGATTTACGAACCTTCGAACGAGTATATTTGGAAGACACGTTCTGACAGACTTTCACCAGTTGGTTCAGCGTAATCAGATACCAATCATCCAGATCCTTTTCACGGGCCTTCACCAATTGCAGTTTCTCTTCGGGATAGTAAATCAAAGTACAGATTTCTTTCTTTTCAGCTTCACGAAGAGTGTTGCCGAATATTTCATTTACTTTACGTTTTACCGCACCGGAAGCATTTTTCAGTACATGCTGAAAAGCTTCATATTCTCCATGAATATCAGTCAGGAAATGTTCCGTCCCTTTAGGTAGATTTAAGATAGCCTCTAAGTTGATTATTTCCGTACTGGCATCGGCAATGGTAGGAAAACTTCGGGAAAGCAGTTGCAGGTAACGGAGATCACTCACAATGCTTTCAGGAGTTATGTTACTTTGAGCAGTCATTTTATTTACTATTTTACTATTTACAATTTATTAATTGGCAACTTATTATTAGTTGACAACTTACCATTTAGTAACTCAAAAAAGGAATTTATTAATTCCTCTCCTTTTTCTTGTTACAAATTTATCTATTTTATACGATTCCTGATTAAGAAATGACTACTTTTTATTTACAAATCCATCATTTCTCAATTTTCAATTCTCAATTTAACAAGAACATTAACAGCACTTGAGCGATAATCACCCGCAGGAACATACACAGCGGATAAACAGTCGCGTAGGCTACGGATGGGTTGTCGCCGGGAATTGTATCGTTTACATAGTTCAGTGCCATCGGATTTGCCATACTTCCGCACAACATACCGGATACAGAACCGAAATCGATCTTCATCATCTTGAAAGCCACAAACCCCACTAGTACGGTTGGAACAATAGTCAATCCGGCTCCCAAACCAATCCACAACAAACCTTCCGGACGGAATACGGTGTCGAAAAAGTGAGCTCCGGCATCCAGTCCCAGGCAAGCAAGGTACATGGAAAGCCCCAAAGCACGCAACATCAGGTTCGCACTGCGGGTGGTATAGGTAATCATGTGTATCCGCGGTCCAAAAGTTCCCAGAAGAATACCAACGATAATCGGTCCACCCGCTAATCCCAGCTTCACAGGAGTACTGACACCCGGAAAAGAGAAAGGAATAGCTCCCAACGCCAAACCGAGTACGATGCCGATAAACACAACAACCAGATTGGGTTCTTTCAAACTTTTTACAGCATTTCCAAGTACTTTCTCCACATTCTGAATAGCAGCAGCCTCTCCCACTACCGTCAGGCGGTCTCCTAATTGAAGTACCAATCCCGGAGTAGCAAGCAACTGCACACCCGACCGGTAAACACGGCTGATGTTAATCCCATAATGGTTTCTCAACCGGAGTGAGCCGAGTTTCTTACCATTCAATTCGGGACGGGTAACGACAATACGCTGCGAAATCAATTCACTATCAATCGCATTCCAGTCAATGTCCTCTTTATTCCAATCCGTATTTTCCTGTTCACCAAAAAGCACGGTCAAGGCCAAAGCATCTTTCTCCGCAGTTACCACCAGCAAACGGTCACCTTCCTTCAATATCTTGTCAGAAGTCGGAATACTTACATGTCCGTCACGCCATAAGCGGGAGATGACAAACTTCGGGTAACTCATGCGAGCTATATCCTTGATGCTTTTATTGAAAATAGCAGGATTGTGTACTTGAAACGCTGCAATGTAGGTTTTGTTCGCATCGTCTTTCTCTTTTATCTCCAAATCTTCTTTGCGAACCAGCACTTTGCGAATTAATAAAACGGCAAGGATTACACCAACCACCCCCATCGGATAGGCTACCGCACATCCTAAAGCAGGAGTACTGCTGTCCATTCCCATCTGTTTCAATGTTTGTTGTGCGGCTCCCAACGCCGGAGTATTCGTAGTTGCTCCACAAAGGATACCGACCATATCAGGAAGAGAGACACCTGTCGCATAACTGGCCACCACCGTCAACAACGTTCCCAACAGCACAACTCCCAATGCCAGCATATTCAATGTCACCCCTCCTTTGCGGAAAGAGCTAAAGAAACCGGGACCGACTTGCAAACCGAGAGAATAAACGAAAATGACCAGTCCGAAACTTTCTGCGTAGTTCAACATCTGCGGATCGACCGAAAGCCCGAGATGGCCGGCGAGGATGCCTGCAAAAAAAACAAAAGTGACTCCCAGGGAAACTCCCCAGAAATGCACTCTTCCCAAGCCCAGACCAATGGCAGAAATCAATGAAAGTACCACAACAGCCTGTAAGGCAGAATGTTCGAGAAATAGACTATATAACCACTCCATGTATATAAAAACTAATAGGGCGCAAAGATAAAAACTATTTAGTCCGGTTCAAAACTTTTAAGCTTTCATTTCGCGCCCTATTTATACCCTGAATCATATATCCTGAAATCTTATTGATTACCCTTTCACTTCGTTACCTATTATTTTGTTCCTAATACCTGCTATATTTCTATCTTTACAATCTTATCCTTTCTCTTTTTACCCACATCTTGTTATCCTTCCAACGATGCTTTTTTACCTGTTTCTTCCTTTACGCTTACCTATTTCTTTATCTTTTCCTAATTTCTTAACCTTTTCTTATTTCTTCCTGTTTCACGTTTCTTCTTGTTTCACGTCTCATCTTTTCCCTTGAAACTCTACAAAATTATTTCGTCCGTCCAAATAACCGCTTAGCCTGTTTCCACCGATGTACACATCATCCAGGTATGAAACATCATTCGGTCCGTATGACATACGAATGGAAGTCTGCGCATAATTCTCCCAGCTCCAACGGAAATTATATTCATACTGTTCTACTGCTCCGTTAGGATATTCCACCCGTATATAGTCAATTCCTGTACGATCTAAAAAGAAATCCAGTTCCTGACGGCAATAGTTACCGTCCATGTCCCGGTAGAAACTAACCCAGGTACGGCTACATAAATCAGCCGAACGATTATAGTACCCTGCACCATTATTATCATCATCATAGAAACTGTCTATTTCCACTTCGCAAGAGGTAAAACTTACCATCAATATAGCCATCAAAGCCAAACCGAAGTATTTAAATGTGTTCGTTTTCATATTCCTTTATTTTTAACGGTTCTCTAATTATTATCTATCATTTATCTTTCGATAGAACAAAAGTAGGGAATGAATTTTCCTCATGAAACTGAAAACTCCTACTTATCGGGAGGAAATTGCCTAAATCTAGGGGTAAATCCTCCCAATGAAGTCTATTTCAAAGAATTCTTGTATCTTTGCCTCCTGCTAACAACACATGAAAATCATCTGTCGCATGAAGTCAATCAAATCCCATATCACCCAACTGCTGAAATCCCTCAATGAGGGAGTATTCGAAAAAGAACATACCATCGCACTCTCCCTATTATCTGCCATGGCAGGTGAAAGTATCTTTCTATTGGGCCCTCCGGGAGTAGCCAAGAGCTTAGTGGCGCGCAGGCTTAAGCTGGCTTTTAAAGATGCGGATGCTTTTGAATATCTGATGTCCCGTTTCAGTACACCGGATGAAATATTCGGCCCCGTCTCCATCTCAAAATTGAAAGATGAAGATACATACGAACGTATTACAAAAGGATACTTGCCGACAGCATCGATTGTCTTCCTGGATGAAATTTGGAAAGCCGGTCCTGCTATCCAAAATTCTCTTTTGACGGTAATCAATGAAAAGATATATCGCAACGGGCAGTTTACGGTGCGTGTTCCTCTGAAAGCGCTGATTGCCGCGTCCAACGAACTACCCGCAAAAGGTGAAGGACTGGAAGCCCTATACGACCGTTTCCTGATCCGCCAGTTTGTCGGATGCATTGAACAGGAATATGCTTTCGACCAGATGATTTCTTCTACACGGGAAGTAGAACCTGAAATCCCGGCAAAACTCCAGGTAGACGATGAATTATACAATCAAATACAAGCTGAAAGTGAGAAAGTAGGTATCCACTATACCATCTTCGAGCTGATTCACAATATCAAACGAGAAATCGAACAATATAATACAGGGCGGGATGAAAACACCCCTCCGATCTATATATCCGACCGCCGTTGGAAAAAAATAGTAGGTCTGCTCCGCACCTCGGCCTATCTGAACGAATCTCCGGGAATTCACTTCTCCGACTGCTTGCTGATGAGTGCCTGTCTGTGGGATGAAGTTTCGCAGCTCCCCATCATCGAAAACATAGTGGAACAGTCGATTGCACGGGGAATCAATACATATTTATTGGGAGAAAAACGACTGGAACAGAAACTGGATACGCTGAAAGAAAACATGAAGTCCGAACACAGCCTACGGGAACTTAGCGATCCGGGAATCCAGGTAGTAGATACCTTCTATCATCGCATAGAAGGTTACCACATTGCCGGAAATTTACTCATCTTTGCTTCGGACTACCAGTCTTTGAGGAAAGACAGTAACCGATTGTTTTATATTCAGCAGGATAAATTCCGTCCGGTCAACAAAATCCTGAAAGCTTATGATTTTGTAAAGAACAGAAATATCGCACAAAAGAATATTTATTCCCTCCGAAAAGGGAAACGATCCGTTTTCGTCAACAATCAAGAGTATCCACTACTATGTTATGATAATTGCGAACCTTTGCCAACACAGCAGGGCGACAGCACTCCGTTCGAATTTACATTGCAGGAAGTGATAGATTTACTTCACCAAATGGAGGTAGAATATAAAACAATCTCCGAGCGGGAAACAGCATATACAAAGGAACATCTTTTCTTAAGCTCATCGCAAAAAAGCAAGATTAAGCGAATCTTAGGGGAGACTGCACATATCATAGAGAATTACCGGAACGAACTTCGTATCATCGCTCATGCCCATGAACAAGAGAACAGAGAGTATTAGGCTCAAACACCTGCAAGACATTTATTACGAAAAATTGCAGGGAATAGCCTATGATGTGTATGACGAACAACTACACAATCTGATTATCCGCCCCGAAGAACTGGATGCGGACATTCACCTGTATTTTCGTCACACACAACCCTCCCTGCAAGATTTCTACTCCCGTTATGCATCGCAATGGGAATACTTTCATGAAATGAATGAAGCATCGGACGCAAAGTTTCTTCAATTCCTGAAAAACAGCGCATACCCCTTCTCCATGAAATATCACCTGGTAGACCTCAACGTAAAATACTACCTCCAACGTTTTGATGCAATCAGCCCGCGTTCCAAAGAATGGAAAGCGCTACGGACTCTCTTTTTCGACAAGTGGCATACGCTGCTCTCGAACAATGAGTTCAACTATCAGATGGAACATATCGAGCAACTCTGTGAGGATTTCTACCGTATTCAACTGGCATTAGCCAAAAATCTTCCGGTACGCGGTAGCTCACGCCTCGTCTGGCTACTTCGCAATCATAAACAGATAGCGGAACAGATTTTAGAATACGAAGAAACGATCAAACGAAATCCCGTTATCCGCGAACTGGTAGAAATCTTAGGCAAGAAACATCAAAGTAGCCGGAAACGTTTCAAAATGACCGCAGGTATTCACCGGGAACAAATTATATCTCATGCCACCCGAAGCGATATTGCAGGCATTTGTGAAGGAAACGATTTGAATAGTCTTCTCCCTCTGGAATATTGTTATCTGGCGGAAAAGAGCCTGCAACCCATATTTTTCGAGCGTTTCATAGAGAAGAGACTACAAGTCATCGATTATCAATCGCACGAGAAGCAAACCATCAATGATAAGAAAACAGTAGGAAATGAAGTTTCCGAAGAAGCTGAAGGCCCTTTCATCGTTTGCCTGGACACTTCCGGTTCTATGGCAGGCGAACGGGAAAGAATCGCGAAATCTACTCTACTTGCCATTGCCGAATTGACAGAAGTACAACATCGGAAATGTTACGTCATCCTTTTTTCCGATGATATCGAGTGTATTGAAATAACCGATTTAGGGAGTAGTTTCGATCGCCTTGTCGATTTTCTAAGCCAATCTTTTCATGGTGGCACAGATATGGAACCAGTCATCACACATGCTTTGCGAAAGATCAGCGAAGAAGGATATATGGAAGCAGACATCATCACCGTATCGGATTTTGAGATGCGTCCAGTCGATAAACCGCTATCCCAGTCCATAGAACATGCAAAAGCAAAACAGACAAAGATGTATGCCATTTCTTTAGGAGGCAAAAGTGCCGAGACCAGTTATCTGAAATTATGTGATAAATATTGGGAATATAGTGTTCAAAATGCTGAAAGTCTTAATAAAAATAGAATTGAAGAATCAAATATTTAATCAATGTTATAAAACATCTCTTTTTTCTTGTTTTATTTGCAAATTCGACAGAAGTCCGTATATTTGTACTGTGTTTTTCATAGTATTAGATTTAAGGTTAACAAAAGATTGGCTGTCTGGGATAGATAGCCTTTTTTTATGTCCTTTTCCAAGGTTAAATATACCGTCACTATCCCATCCGGATGTTTACCCTATCCCATGAAGATACCGTCACTATAATGAACAGATAGCGTCAATATGTTTCAAGTCGTCCGCCCATCGATAAAAATTAAAAGCTTTCGAAAAAAAAATCTTCCGTTTAACATTTGAAACATAGCAGGTTATCTCATTTCACAAAAAACAGGTAAAAAAAATCTTGCTAAAAGATTTGCGTAGTCCAAAAGTTCCCCCTATATTTGCACCGCATTTGAGAGAGAATGCGGGTTCAAGGAAGTTTGGGTGAGTGGCTGAAACCACCAGTTTGCTAAACTGACGTACGGGTAACCGTACCGGGGGTTCGAATCCCCCAGCTTCCGCAAGATTCTCTAAATAAAAAGAGCTAAGTTTTATAGACTTGGCTCTTTTTAAATCTATCAAAAGCCGGTGGGTTCGTCTAACGGTTAGGACACATGCCTCTCACGCATGTAATACGAGTTCGATTCTCGTACCCACTACTATCTGATTATCAGCCTCTTACAAACAAGTAAGGGGCTTTTTTATTGCCCTATATCTATATCAAAGTATCGTTTTTAGGCGTTATTGACGGGTATTTTCAAAAGAAAAAATGCAAATTTAATGCAAATTTTCATCTTGCATTATTATCGCGCTATCCCGTTTATACGCTGTTTGCGTATATATACTAAAAATGATAATAATATGGCAACAGTTAGTTTTTACTTAGACACCCGCAGAGAAAAGAAAGACGGTACATTTCCGGTTAAGCTACAAGTCAGACACAAAGGACAAATAATGTTATGCACTGATTTTTGCGCTACGCCGGAAACATGGACGGGCACAGAGTATAATAAGAACGCAAAGAATCATAAAACTAAGAACGTAGCGATTCGGAATCTCATTAATCGTGTTGAAATGTTACTTGTTATACTTGACGATAATCAGAAGTTAAGAGGAATGAGCGATAAAGCGTTAAAAGACTACATTATAAAATCTATCAAAAACGAATCGACCTGTAAAACTTTCGTAAGCTACATAGACGAGTTTGTAGCAACAAAATCAAAGGAAAATACAATCGTTTTATATAAAGCGACAAAAAATAAGATTCTCACCTATGATCCAACCTGTACATTTGAAACAATGACAAAGAAATGGCTAGAATCGTTCAATAAATGGCTAAAAGATACCGGAATAAAAACAAACTCGATTTCAATCCATTTAAGGAATATTAGGGCGATTTTCAATCACGCGATAGATAATGAGGAAACGGAACTATATCCATTTAGAAAGTTCACAATAGAAAGGGAGGAAACTAGAAAACGATCGTTAAAACCGGATCAACTTATTACCCTAAGAGATTTCAACGGAGAAGAATATCAAAAAGAGTATCAAGACATATTCATGCTTATGTTTTATCTAATCGGAATAAACGCAATAGACTTATTTAACCTCAAACAAATAGTTGACGGACGCATAGAATATAAACGAGAAAAAACCGGAAAGCTATACTCTATCAAAGTAGAACCGGAAGCAATGGAGATAATAAACAGGTATAAAGGAAATAAATTTCTACTAAACACGCTCGAAACCAACGATTACAATTATAGAAAGTATATGGCAGCAATGAATAGAGGTTTGCAAAAACTGGGAAATTTCGAACGAAAAGGATTAGGCGGGAAAAAGATTAGAGATATTTTATTTCCCGACATCACCTCGTATTGGGCGCGCCATACATGGGCTACAATAGCGCATAAAATAGGAATATCGAAAGATGTAATATCTTTAGCTTTGGGGCATGAGTTCGGATGCAAAACAACCGGAATTTATATAGATTACGATTTAGAGCAAATAGATAAAGCGAATAGAAAAGTAATAGACTATATTAATTCGTTATCGCTTTAACCAGGTTAAACACTTATAGCCCCACAATCAGCACTGTTACGGGGCTTTCTCGTATTACTTCTTTAAGAAGTTTTTATAAATACAAAGAATATCCTCTATTTCTGAATTGGATAAATCATCCCTCTGAAAAGGAGCGGGTAACATATTTTTCAAAACTCGAATACCTTTAATTTTCCCTAATACTTCATTTGCTCCTTTCTTGGTTCCACTATGTAAATAGATCGCATCTGGAAATATCCCTAAAAATGCACCTATCCGATGCGAGGTATCATATATGCAAAGCTCTCCTATATTGTCTACCTTACAATCTTGTATTATTTTAAATAGCTCATAAAAACTACGAACTTCTTTAATTTCATCTTTCATTAAAAGAATTCTATCGCAAAACTTCGATAAATGATCGGTATTAATACGTCGCTGATGGCTATGTTTATGCCCTCTCGTATCTCTAGCGTTAGCCGCCAATCTTATCGCATCATCTATCGTTGTAGATTTTTCCGTATCATTTAAAACAGAATCACAAGAGACGTGTTTTTTATAATGATTAATAATAACGATATATTTATCATCCCTACTCATGGAGTCGGTTATAAATAAATCATCGAAATAATCAGAATACTTACAGCATCTTCCTTTAGGTTTTCTTACAGTAATACATGCCATATTCATAAATTTAAAATCTATGCAAAAATACCCACTCCTTGCAAATAAATTAGTTAAACAGGATATGCTTAATAACATACATCCAAAAGCCCCAACGACACTTAGTCTAGGCTCATTCCTTTTGGAGTAAATAACGTATTGTCTCTCACTTTCGGAAATTAACAACTTTTCCCGTAGAGAGATGATATAACAGACATTCACGTCTGCATACAAATTATTTTTCAATTTGAATATTATTCTACTAATTATAAGAGAACATAAAGATTAATGACTCTAGCATTTTACTAAAGCATGAGAATTGCTATTAGGAAATCTATTGTATACTAAATTTAATTTGAAACTAATTATAATGGTTTATCCTCTTTTATTCTATTCTTCGTAATCCAAACCAAATATTCAACACCTAAATTAGTTATATATATATTATTATCTTGCTTAATAATTAACATACTACTATACAAAAAAGACAAATAGTCCCCTAGTTCCCAACTGTTTAATATTTCAGAAAATTGCAGTCTAACTTTACTATAATATTGAGATACATCTTCTTCTGAAATTCCATCAGAAGAATTTAACAACCTCAATAAACGTATCTGGCTGCCGAAAATAGCTATATTAATTTTCTCGAAAGTTAAAAGCAATTGGCTTCCTGCTAAATGCCTTAACAATACTTTAGTAGTTTCCCCTGTTATATCAAATCCTTTTTCTACAAGTTCTTTTTTAATGTTATTTTCTATGTCTGCGATAACTACAGAGTTGCCTATTCTGTCAATTAATTCTTGAACAGTATCATTGTTTACAGGTTGTAAAACATTTGGCTTATCAGAATAATAATCTCCAAAAATATTTGTGCTTTGTTGTTTTTGAGTTTGCGTATTTGTTATTGATATTATATGAGAAATTAATTCGGTATTCCTCTGCTCCAATTTTTTATTCTCCTTTTCTTTATTTTTTATTTCTCTTTTAATTGATACAATTTGACCGATTGAGAAATTGTCAAATGATTCTGCAAGAACAAGAATTAGTAATATAGATAATAGAAAAAATATCCCATTCTTAAATTCTCCATATGGTTCAACACAAAAAAAATTAAAAAAAATCATACTAGCAATACCTAAACAAAAAAGTATGATTAAAATTCGTACAAACCAGTTTTTGGGATTGTTTTCCATATTTTCCATTGTATTATATTAGCTATAGATTTTATATAAAATAAGTAACTAGAATTGAACACAGGTTACAATTTTACCACAAAAGTAATTATTTATTCAAAAAAAACAATAGCTGTTAAAAAAAAGATGAATTTAAACTTAGAACTCACAACTAAATAATATGCCTCATATCAAAAAATTAAAGACCTTTTACCTGTTCGTTAACAAGTAATCTTCTACTTCTTTTTCAAACGATAAGTCAACCATCCAATCACACAAGCAATAACCAGCACGAATGCCCATCCGCCTAGCTCCATCTTTAAACTTTGCCATCTGTTCAACTTCTTTTCGACCGGATAAGGCACACGAATAGAATCGTTTTTAAGAATAGTATCGGTGCGATTCGTTGTTAAGTAGCGATACAGATACTTATATCTATACTGATAGACTGTATCACCCTTTACGAGCGTATAAATACTATCACGCTGATAGATACTATCAATCCGGATGCTATCGCGCGTTTTGTATTCAGTGCGAACGGATTCAACCGGGATATATTGGGTTCGGCAAGACGTAAAACACGCCGCTAATATTAACAGTATAATAATATAAACTAGCCGTTTCATGGTCGAACTACTGTATTACGCAAGAAATTAGGGAACTCGGAGCGTACATCAAAACAGGGGCACGCCTTTATATATTCTTTCGGCTCTACCTCTCCGCTTCCGTCCAGATCGGGCGAAGTATCACGATGTCCGAGAACCTCGATTATCTCATATTCTTTGCAGAGTTTAGCAACCAACTCGCGCAAAGCCGCTCTTTGGGCGATCGTTCTTGTGTCTGCAGACTTTCCGTTTGCATCCAAACCACCTATGTAGCAAATACCAACACTATGTTTATTATACGAAGATTCGCTAAAACCCTTCGTATTACAATGCGCTCCGTCAACCGCTAAAGATCTCCCTTTTTCTACCGTCCCATCAATCCGGATAACATAGTTATATCCGATCTGGTTAAATCCGCGTGCCCGGTGTATACGATCAATGTCTTTTGCGGTCAAATTCTGCCCGGCGCGCGTAGCCGAACAATGGATGATAAGCGAATCTATTTTATTCATTGCTTTCTTCTTTATTTTGATTATTAATTGTAATTGGTCTACGCGGCGGAGTTCTCCGGCTGCACTCGCTGTCTGGTCTATCACATCGGTTGTGTTCCGCATCCTTAAAAGCTAATTCAAGCTCGTAGTATTTACGCATCCAATTTTGCGCCTCTGCCTGTGCGGTTCTCCATTCTCGATAAATCGTATCTACTTTCTCATCACGTTGTTTTAATCGTTCGTCGTACCGCTCGATCTGCTTGTTTAGATTGTCAATGATAGAAAGTAAATTTTGAAGTTCCATAGAATCCGCCGTAGCCTTTTCTTTTCTAGCGTTCGTTTTTCGATTCGCTAGAAAAGTAACAGTAAATCGGATCGCCTCTAATCCTCCTAACGCTCCTATGATTTTTAACCATTCGTCCATATTTTTATTTTATGTATTTCATATCGCTTTGGGTAGCTCTTATTCTACCGATAAAGCCTCATTAACCGCTACCTGAACAAAAGCGACGAACCCCGTACTCACATATTTTTTAATACTTTCCGCCTGTTCGGGAGATACTTCTACCTCACCGTTCTTGTAGATGTTTTGAGCTAATTCCAACTCGCCCAAATCGGCGGTTTTCTGATAGATCGCATTTCCTAACATTTTTGCAATATCGACGGTACTGTTATTCCCTTCGATGTCTTTTACTTGAATTTCTCTAAAGTCTATTTTCATAATTATGTGATTTGATTATTATCCCCAATATGCATTATATAAAATGCCATTTTTAAACTGCAACACGCGAGTCTGCTGCCTTCCATTATTCCAAACGGCAGCACAGCTGAAAAACTCATCAATACCTCTTTGACCATCAACTACAATGCCACCATCAATAGCAAGTGCTATATTATCTCGTCCTCCGGTTACACTAATAGATACACCCCTATTTATATCATAAGGTCTTGAACGGTGATCGTAGAATCTTCCTAAATAATCGACTCCCATTGTACTAAACGGACCTACAATAACTTGCCTATTTTTACTATTAAAACCAATCATATCATCGTAAAGGAACATCTCCTTTTTATCTATAGTTGGTATACTAGTAGAACCTGTCCCTATACTATTAGCAGAAATCTTAAAGCCTCCAATAGTGCCATCAACAGCTTCTATTCGTTTTACAACGAGTTTGTTTACATCGATAAAATCAGCGACGATCTTTCCATCACTGATAAACGTCTTCCCTCCAACCAATATCGCACCTGTTTTAGGGAGTGATAATTTCCCGTCTGCTGTCAATTCAAGCCCGGTTATATTGTGCTTAATCGAACCGCCTGTCATTAACCAACCTTGCGTTTTTGATAGATTACCGACGAATAAACCCGATGTTCCTAATATGTCGATCGTCGCATTTTGAGCTACTAACAACTGCGTAGCGACATTTATAAATTCGTTAAACAAAGTCCATTTCGTTACATCGAAAGAAGAACCGGAATTATGATCCGCACGACACGAATAAGTATTACCGTTGTAGATGATAGTATCTCGATACTGCGTGTTGTTAACATAGTTAGTATTTGCTTTCCACTCGCCGCGCGGACGGATTAGAGCACCGGGAAGCCCGGTTGCTCCAGTTGCTCCGGTTGCACCCGTATCTCCCTTATCACCCTTGTCTCCTTTGTCGCCCTTGACCTTCGTCCAAGTATAAGCGGAAAACGTATTGCTGTCTGCCGCCGTGAAGTCGGTGTATTGTCCGATGTATGCGCCCGGCGTCTCACCGTTGTTAGCAGTAAACGTCGTACCGTTGTCCGAGTACTTGATATGCAGATAAGAAGTTTGTCCGTTGGCTCCGGTTGGTCCGGCAATACCTTGATCTCCTTTAGGACCTTGAGAGCCTTTCAACTGCACCCACTTATAAGAAGTGTATCCAGTTGGAGCGGTCGCGCTAGTTGTTACCGCCGTACCGATATAAGTGTTCGGAGTGTCAGACATCGGATTACCGTTCGCATTAGCGGAGTACTTCACGTGAAAATACTGTGATGTGCCGGGAATACCTTGTGATCCGGTCGGTCCTGTATCACCTTTGTCGCCTTTTGCCCCGGTTGCACCCTTATCACCCTTATCGCCTTTGTCTCCTTTGTCGCCCTTGACCTTCGTCCAGGTATAAGCGGAAAACGTATTGCTGTCTGCCGCCGTGAAGTCGGTGTATTGTCCGATGTATGCGCCCGGCGTCTCACCGTTGTTAGCAGTAAACGTCGTACCGTTGTCCGAGTACTTGATATGCAGATAAGAAGTTTGTCCGTTGGCTCCGGTTGGTCCGGCAATACCTTGATCTCCTTTAGGACCTTGAGAGCCTTTCAACTGCACCCACTTATAAGAAGTGTATCCAGTTGGAGCGGTCGCGCTAGTTGTTACCGCCGTACCGATATAAGTGTTCGGAGTGTCAGACATCGGATTACCGTTCGCATTAGCGGAGTACTTCACGTGAAAATACTGTGATGTGCCGGGAATACCTTGTGATCCGGTCGGTCCTGTATCACCTTTGTCGCCTTTTGCCCCGGTTGCACCCTTATCACCCTTATCGCCTTTGTCTCCTTTGTCGCCCTTGACACCCGTTTCTCCCTTAGAGACATATTTAAGCCAATCAGTAGAATTGTCTGTTGGTTCTTGGATTGTTTTGTCTGCAATACATATCCATGTACTGCCATTGCATACAACTTCATCATAGTACCAATATGTGCCCGGCGTCCATACTCCTTTGAAAGCAGGTACGGGAACTTCGGTTATACCGTCGTTAGATAATTGCTTGATAGTCCCGGTCATATACACATTGCGGAGATACGCACTATGTCCGGTCATTTCGATACCAAACAATTTCAAGTTAGACAAGTCGCCCAACTGCATAGCGATCATTTCCTTTGAAATCTCCCAACCGTCTACACCTGTCAGGTAACGGACATAGCTTTGTGTCGAGTAGCTCGATTTTTGCCGCTCTTTGTTTGTGAAGTTACCATACGAAACGAAGTGCATAGCCTTGCAAGGGTGTGCGGTTGTACCAGAACGAAGCGCATATTTAAACGTGGAATCACCGATCTTTTCAGTAATACGAAAATAAGCGGTTTGAAATCCGGTTGAGTCGTTGAATATACCTTTGCAAATATCATCTACCTCTATTTCTGCTATTTCGCCCGGTTCGAGTTTAAGGTAGATAATCCGATTTGATTCGTCTATACGTTCGATGATCCCGCCGCCCGGAGCGTTCCACTCTTCACCCGAAACGATTGATACGCGGTTGTAGCGTAATTCAGGAACTTCAAGGAAATCACGTAGACGAAGAGATTTTGCATCTATACGACCGTCTTTGCCGATTAACCAACCGATTAAGCCTTCTGTGTAGTCATTTGAGGATATATCACCGGAAAAAGTCGCTGATTTGGCAATCAGTTTATCAAGAACGTTGAGTATTTGCGTTGTTACCGTCGTTGCGGTTAACGTATCCGTAGAAATACCCTTCGTTACGTCTAGCCCATTGTCAACGATTAAACCACCTAGCAACTTGATAAGAAATTGCGTTTCGTCTGGTGCTGTTTTGGATAGATACGAGTCTTTTAAAGAGTCGATAGCCGCATCTAGTTCCTGCCTTATGCGCAAAGAAGAAAACGTATTATCGTCGGTCGGTGCCGTATTATTATCGGTCAGAGCAATAATACGAGACTTTATTTCAAATAGGGAACGAAGAGATGAAAATACATTGTTATCGGATGATGTACGCCCATCGTCCATCTTTAATACGTTAAGATCAACGCCACCGCCATTTATAGGCGTTGGCGTTGTTGTACTAATACTTACCGAACTGGAATTGCGTAAATACTTATTCCGAAACGAATGAGGCACTTTTTTATTTTCTACTTCTATCATGTTTCTATTAATGATACGTTACAACTTTCATTTGCGTAATCAATACTCATTTGATCTACTATCATTTCTCTTTTGAGGGAATTTTCATAAATCCTAGACAGTATCGAAAAGCCACGATTCAAATTATTGCTGTATCTAAATTTAGGAGCTTTATAATGTGTATAAAACTTGTCTATTAGTATTTGTTCCGGCAATACATTTTTATCGTGCAACGGGCTATATACCGTTTTTAAATAATCAAATTTATCCCCTGATTTGGTAGCGCAATTTGAGTAAGAAGAAATATTTTTTGCGTTTGAGTTGATTAGTAGTTCGATGTCGTCCATTTCTGTTACATTATTGTCGTTTATCACGTTGCTGTAAACTACGTCGGAGTCGTCAACTGCATTATTAAATATATCGTATGTAACTTTATTGTTAGTATACTTAAATGTGAAATCGGATATATGAAAAGCAGTGCACGGGTGACAGCCTCCATCCGTTCGATACATAGGATATTTTCCTAAATGATTAGGAGTGCTTACTTCAAAGCGTATCTTTCCACATAGTATTTTATCATCTGGAAGTTTAATCGCGACTCCGTCCGTTGAGTCATACAAATTAAATCTATAACTAACAGTATTCGTTAATCTCTTTTCATCATCGAAAACTTTATCACCTTCTTTGTTTATATGAACCAAATAGAAACCATCTTTAAGCGTACATTCGTCGTGATACCATTTTTCGACAAAAATATCTTCGCCATTTTCCCTATACGCATAAACCTTATTTCTATCCTCGAACCCGCCGGAAGCTTTTTCACCGCTAGCTGAATCAGACTCGCCCTTATTTACAAATCTCCAATCTCCAAATGCATCCTTATACCTATACCATGTAGCCCCTTTATAAGTTAAGTTATGCGTATTTTTATAATAGCCTCGATTTACTCGATCCATATAATACTTTTGATTTCTCCATACTTCACCATCATAATAGTAATCATCTATATATAATTTGCAAGGAACCATCGTATTATCAAATCCGGCGCCATATTTTGTATTAGAGTATACTTCATCGGACGTTTTTATTATATCGTTTGGAAGAAAAGAGCCGGACATTCTATAAGCGATATTTATTATGAAATATCCTCCTTTGAATAAAGAATACTCTCCGTTTTTCAATGTTAAAAGAGTCTTTCGAGAAGCACTAATTATATTATACGCTTGCAAGAATGAAACGCAGGTTTTCCAACTTAAAGAAGACGGTTCCCCGTCCTCTGTTGTGTATTCGCTGTACTTCTGCCATACTACACCGGAATATATATCATTAACGTTGTCGATAGTCACTTCAACACCTTCCGCCGGAATATCAAGAAAGGAAAAACTCGGTATCAAATACCCCCAATTCTCTTTAGATTTAAAAAACGAATTAAGAAGAGTGTAATTCTTCCCGTCTATATCCTTACTAGATATATAGTATTTATTGGGATCAGAGTTTTGATTTATTATATCCTTTTCGTCGTCGAGCAACTCCGGGCATAAGTTGGTTATCTGATTCATATTAGCAACAACAGATACTTTATTATACACATCACCAAGCGATATACTTCCCACGCTTTCAGATACGCCAATATTACGCACATTCAATAGTGCGGAAGGGATTGTTATACTTTCACATGTATCGCTTATTCTATCATAAACGAAAAAATGAAGCTCGTCGTTTTTGATAAAATCATAGTCGATCATATAATAAGCATCCTGATACTGAATGAACGTCATACCAATATATTTAGAGATTTCTTCTAAAACATCTCTACTATTCATCGGCTCGTTAGCTTCATCAAAGAAATTTCGTTCATGTATATAAATATCTTCTATCAAAGAAGTAGAAACATCTTTCGAGATTCTATTAGTTTTTTGAAAGTACAATTTGTTTAGAATCTTTCCGGGATCGGCAATATCAAGAATGTGCATTATTACATCTTTGAAACTTTTAAAATAGACCTCGGAAGAATTAATATAAGAGTACTTCTTATTTTCCAAAACGGAAATAGTATCGATTGCCTGTATCTCCACTATATTAAGCGGAGTTATATAATCGCTCGAATATAAATTTGGACTCATATATCCAAACCACTCTAAAACATCATCGGTTTTATTATACAAACGAACTTCTATATTTTGCCCTTCGGCTGTATATAGGTCTGATAAAATTTTATCTGTCAATATGCTTGTTACCGAATTAGACATTTTCAACGGCTTGTATAGAGTGTCCGATTCATACTCAACAGTAAACGGGCTATCTGTTAGGGTGAGTTCTTCGGAATACGTTGCAAAGACCGTATGAATTTCGATTCTATACGTCTTGTCTTTCCTGCTCTTAAACTCTGAATAATATCTTAGTTTCATCTTACTTTGCTTTTCTGATTATAATGATTACTCAAAACTCCTTCCAAATCTCTTCCATGTATGCGAAACGTTACGTTTGCGGGCTGATTTCCATTTTCTGCAGACGGTGCAATCTTTTGCGATAAGGAGCCATATAAACCGCTATTAAGCATTTGAAACAAATTACTTTGCTGTGATCCGTTTAGAATCATCTCGCCTGAATTGAGTAAAGCCGGAACTTTATCGCCTGTGAATGATGTGCCAGGCACAATACCACCCGTTGCGAATTTAGGAATACTAGCCATTGCAGCGACGACGGCAGCAACGGCGGCTCCCGCCAATAACCAACCGACAACGGGCGTTTCTGCTGCGGAAGCTACGCCGCTAACTACTGCTTCGGTCTGTTTCGCAGTTATTAACGATTGAATAGCCGGAATAGCTTGCGCAATACTGGATATAACATTTGCGCCCCATTGAAGATACGCCGCCGCACTTTCATTGGTTATTCCAGATAAAGACCCCATAATACTACCAACTGCAGATAGAGATTCGGCATACCTTTCATTCATGTCTATATCTTCTTTTTTAAAAAGCGGATCATATTTCGGCAACTTTAAGTTTTTACCTTCTTTCCCATGAGTAGGAACTTTATCTTTATACGTTGGTTTTACCGGAAGAGACAAAGCGCCGTCTTTCATTTCACCATGAGCACTTTTGAACGTTTCTTGCTCTACAACAAACTTTAAACTTATCCTCTTTGATTCGAGTTCATTAATTGTTGCTTGAATGGCGGAACGCGCTTGCATGTCGGTTTCAGCAATAAGTTTTTTATTTTGCTCTGCGATTTGCGTGTCATACCAAGCGATAGAGCCCTCTTTAGGTTCTTCCTTTGGCGTTTTCCCGCCCATTCCTGACTGTGAAGCGCGGTTCGCCGCTTTCGTCATACTAGATAAATTCCGTCCCGCCGCCTCTGCTGCCGTTGCAACGTTTATTAAATTCTGCAACCATTCATCACTCTTCTTTACTAAAATCGCGTTATATTGTATTGCATCCTGATACTTCGATAACATCGGGCTTATTGCCTTACTCAATGCATTTGTATCTGTTGTTGTAACCGTGTGCACATTCATTCCAGAACCCACCGTTTCGTAAGTTGTGAATTTGGCTTTTAAACGATCGTATTCATCTACGAAGTCTTTATACTGTTTCGCTAATTGTGCCTTTTGTTTATCGCCTACCGAAGATACATCTAATCTCAACACTTTATCTATATCTATTGCCGAAACATCTACGCCGTCAAGTCCTATTGCCGCCTTTACCATTGCTTGTAATGCGTTTTGACTTCTTTGTTTATATTGTCCTACGATTTCCTCTTGGTCTTTCAGCGTCTTGTCTAATAGTTCCCTAGCTGCTTTCTTTTGCTCTTCCGTTGAATCCTTATCTTTTAAGATAGTTATTTGTTCTTGTATGGTTGCTTGATTCTTTGCATCAAAATAAGAGAACGACATTTTTGTATTTCCTAATTGATCCATCGCGCTGTATGCTTCGCGTGCTAGACGTATAGTTTCGGTTAACCCGTTCATGAACGGCGTCCAGTCTCCACTACCGATAGAGTAGAAAAACTGGTCTACGCCACCTTTTAAGCCGTCCATAGTACGGGCATATTCATCTCCTAGCGTCTGACTGCTATTCATTACTTTATTGAAACCCTCCGAGGCAGTTACAGCAATACCAAGAACCCCGGCGAACTTCATAACTCCCGATACTGCAACGCCGGACATTTTAGAAATGTCGCTTTGAAAAGCGTTTACATTCTTCTTCGACTTATTTAGATTTGCGTCAAAGTCATTCGTTTTAAGCAATAATCTTGTTACTATATCAGACATCTTTATGCGTGTTTAATTGTGATTCTACTTCTTTTGCTTTAGCTCGTAATCGTTGCATCTCTTCGTCCGTTACGCTCGTATCTTTCTTTTCTTCTTCATCCCACGGGAACCGGAGTATATCGGTTTGCTTTAGCGTTTTAGTGCTATTCGATTGCGCTATAATGAAACCTAGCAATCTAGTTTGTTCCCACGCTTCCCGATTACGTCGATTCAATCCGTCTATAAACGATTCAACCTCGATAAAGTCCATTTTATCGAGGAAGTAATCGGGAGCGATCCCACCCTCACCGACAACGCGCGAATAAAGTTCGCGTATACTTACGGCTTTCGTTTCCGCGTCGTCACCTTCTTTTTTTTTACGTCATTTCCTGCCGATTGCGAACGTAGTTTGATTTCATCCAAAATAAATTCTTTGAATTGTTCGAATAGCGTCAAGTCATTTTCGCATAATTCGATAAATTCCTCAAATTCCATTTTGAACAATTCCTGATTAGAGGCAAGCAGGAACGAATAAAACAAAAGAAACTCGTCTAACATCTTCCCGAACTGAAACGGATAGCCGGATATAGATTCGAACACAAAGAACGCACGAAGCGTATATTTCAAAGAAAAATCTTTTCCGTTAAGTGATATTGTTTTCATTGAATAAGTCGTTTAGAGGGCGGCAAAACACCGCCCGTAAGTTATTTACTAGCTGCTTCCTTTGCAAGCGGTCCGGTTCCTTCGAAACTGATTGATAGTGTTGCTTTGTCACCATCCGGCGCATTTGCTTCTAGCGAAGTGATAACCGCACTACCTGTATATGCACCTTCCGCTAGCGTCCATCCGGCGGCGGGCATTTCGTTTACGTCAGGATTGCCAACAACGCCAAATTTCAGAACAACAGGTTTATGCGCCAAGAACAAAGCGAATAGTTTATCGTAGCTATTCGCATCTGCATCCGCGCTAAACACATTTTCGCTTGAAGCGTTCCAAGAAAGTTTCTTGATGTCCTTCTCCGTCCAGATACCCGAATCTTTACTTTGCGTGTCGATTGTTTCAGCCGAAAGCCCCAATTTGCAAGATGTGGCAAGTGCGATGGCTTTACCGTCGATGAATAACATTAGGTCTTTTCCTAACACTGATTTTGCTTTACTCATAATTTTATCGTGTTTTAGTTAATTATTCAGTTTTAAATGAGAATACGAGGCTTTGAATAAAAGTATCTTCTATAAAATCCTCATTCGCACTAATTAGTTTAGAATCGATCACATCGAAGTTATCATAACTTCCTCGTTTGTTTTCGAGTGATTTACGTACCTCTTCCGCGATTGTTACAGAGTTCAAATAGTTATCACTGGCGACAACGATCTCAACCGAAACTGTGTCACCTGTGCCGTACCTATCTTTCGTATATTCCGGCGTTAAGGAGTTGCGTTTGTAGATCACAAACGGAAAAGATGTTTCCATTTTGGTCGAGATAGCATATATTTTATCAGAAACCAATTTTGCCAACTCTGTAGAGTCGCTTAATTTCTTATATACGTGTGCGCCTATTGATAAACTCATTTCTTTTTATTTGCTACTTTCATTATAGAATCAATTATATTTTTCTCTAATGAGCTCTCTGCTTCTTTCTGCTTCGATTTGACCGCATTAGAAAAGAAGTGGGAAGCATTTATAATACCCCTATTCGCTCCTTTTTTGGTAGCTCGTTCTTTTGTTCCTGATTCGAACCATTTCAGCATATAGGCGCGTGATCCCTTTTTGCGTCGGTCGATCAGGTCGACCCGTGCGCCGGAAGCATTGCGATAAACTGCTATGTTTATTTCGTTCTTTAACGGTTTGAACGATACGCCATTCTTAGAACTGCTAAATTCCGCATCATTAACAGCAGAAACTAGATTTTCCTGTGCCTGTTTACGAATGATAAGAATCGACTTTCTAAGAGCGGAGGAAATTGCCTTCTTTGCTTCTTTATCGTTCAACCGTTTAAGTAGTTCGTTTACTCGCGTTGCATCCACTTCGACGCGATACAAGTTGCGCCCGGTGTAATTGTCGTTACTCATTGATTACCTCCGCTTCTATAACCGTTGCTTGTTGCTTCCGGTCGTGATTGATAGATAGAATCTTGTATTTCTGCCCGTCGTATTCGATCCTCATTTTAGCGTTGATCTCTTTACAGATGCGAATCATTATCGTATTAACGGTCGTATTATATATCTCGCCGTTCGCTTCTTTACGTGCACCCGACTTAAAGCGAATGTATGCGCGTTTATCGAATACTTTCACCCAACTTTCAGACGTGCCGCCCAGATTATCGCGCTTTGACTCGCTACGGTAAAAAGCGATCATTTCGTTTAATAATCCTGCTTGCACTACGTATATCGTTTTAAAGGTTGCAGTAATAGTTCTATGTGTCCCGGAATAACTTGCGGAGTGGCAAATGTTACCGATTCACGGTTTGCGTAGTAATTCGCTATAAGGATGCGGATCGCGTGCCAGATACGCCGATCTATTTTTGCGTCCTTAACGTAGGTATCTAGCGGATTATTTAGATACGATTCGATAAGAAGTTGAACGGGGTCGATAAGCCCGGTTATATACGCGTCGTCCGTGTCGAAGTCAACGTTTAAATGCTGTTTGAGTTCTTCGAGTGTTACGTATTGTGCCATATTGTATAAATTAGAAAGGGCTAGAGCCGAAGCCCCAGCCCTTTAGTGAATGATAGGTTATAGGGTTAAGCAGAAGCCTTCTTCTTTGCGATAGCAAAGGCTTCCGGGCGTACTGCCAACTCGTCAAACTTTGTATTTAATACAAAGTAGGTGAGATTCTTTTTCGCTCCTGTGTATGGATCAACAGTCAAGCGCATTTCTCCAAATTGACCTACCAACGCATAAGAGAAAATTCCGAACCCAAGAATGTCATCACCGATGTATTCCGTTGAAAATACCGGATAACCGTTAATCTTTCCATCTTCAAGAATCATTCGAGAACTTCCCGCTTCGCGTGGAGTAGATTCAAGATCGGCATAAGTGAAAGCCGAACAAACATAACAGGCGGTAGCATCAGCAGGAACACCCGCTTTCAAAACAGATGCTTTCAACTGGCAAACATTTTTCCAACTCAAAGCGGAAGTATATTCGATATTCGGAGTTGCTTTCACAAATACGCCCTCACTCGCCTTTGATGTGATCTTAGTAGGTGAAAACATCCATTTGTTTAACAAGCGTTGCAAAGCCATTGTAATTTGTACTAAAACAATGTCACGCAAAGCAAAATTCGTTTCGTCGATAGCATCATTCGAAACAGGAACGGACAAAGAGCAACGTTTCGGAGTCGGAGTCAACTTAGAAATGTCGATCTTTGAATCGTTTACTTCGGCGTTCTCGTCCTCAATTGTAGCTTCAACACCCGACACAACTGGAAGAATCCATTTGCCATACATTCCGCTCTGCATCTTGCACCCTACTTTGTCAAGAATCAACCCTTTTTCAAGTGGCAAAATAACGTCTCCAACTGTTACGGGGATCAACGGATCAGATGCGGCGGTATCCATGATATTTCCAACGGCTCGTTCGTGAGGAATAACCAACCCTTTATTTACAATAATACCTTGATACTTGTCCGATGCTCCATTATTGCGCAACAAACAAACCGCTTCTGCGAAAGCTCTTTCACGTTCGATTACATTTTGAGGAACAACAGTACCAAGAGCGCGTTTTTCCATGCGTACTTTGATAACGTCCCGCTCGTTTTTCAGCGCGTCGAATTGTTCTTGCTCTTCCGGCGTTAAGCCGCGTTTTTCTGTTTCCGCAACATCTAAAATTGCGTTCATGTCTCTTTTAATAACTGCTAGTCTTTCTACGTAGTTCATAATCGTAATCTTTTAAATTTGTGTTCTTAATTTTTCTATTTCTATTTGATAATTATCGCTCTTTGCAGGTTGTAGATGTATCTCTAAGCTGCGCAATGTAACATCTGTCCCAAAATAAGCCGGATCGCTAACAATAGAGACATCAAAGATTTTATCAATCTTAGTAACCGTACGTATCAACAGCCCATCTCTTTACGAGTACTCGACATTTCTTTTTTCATCTGTGATATAAGCAAAAGAAGAACCGAATAAATCTCCTCTTTGAATCATTTCTATCGCGTAGTTTCCATCCTGCGTATTAGGCGAAGCAAAACGGTACATACACCCGTAATCATCAAGACATAAGGATAAAGACCCCGTCCCATTGTTAGACCTCGCTAAAAGCCTTTGTTTATTATGTTCTAGTAATGCCTTAACATCACAACTACGGAGTAATTCTTCGGAAACAGCACCCGACTTAATGATTTCAATAAAGAAACGTTTCTTTTCTAAGTCGTACATAACACGGCTTTCACGTTCAAATACAATCGCATACCCTTCTATATTTCTTTCGTCTAATAATTTCGGGGCTGCATTTTCTCCAAAACTTCTAATTTCCATCGTGTTTCATTTATTGTTTTACTCTATCTGCGTTTCTTCTTCTTTTGGTAGCTCGTTTTCTTTGTTCGTTTCCGATTCGCCCCGTATTTTAGGAGAATCAGCCGGGGCAACATTACAAGTTATAAATACAGTATCACCGCCCGGAATAGGCGCTTTCCCTAAATGGGAACGGATTTCATTCGATGTAATGCCACCTATTTCAAGGAGAGTTTTCCAATATGTTACCTGTGTCATTAAATCGGTTTGATACAGAACTGACAAATCGAAATTAATCTTATAATCCATCGAGACAGAATCAGGAATTAACTTCAACTCAAATTCCGATTCGATCTGTCTCAAATAAGGTTGTAAGGTATCTGTCAAATAAGAAACTTGCCCCATTTCAGAAGCCTTATAATTGGTGGGTTGCCCTGCAAATACCTTATCGGGATGAACACCATAAAAGCGACAAATGTCTAATACCGTCAGCTTCTTATTTTCTATTAATTGAGTATCTGCCGGAGTGAATGATAATTGAGCAAACGACATATCACCATTGACCGAAACAATATCGCGACCGGAATTCAATTCACTTTCAACACGTTCAGCAACATCGGAGGTCTGAATATCAGTTAATGCGTTAAGCCCTTTAGCTTCTCCCTTCGTGCCGGATATAATCCCTTTGATCTTTCCGCCATTCTGAAACGTTTTTAACGTTTGATTATCTGCGCTAGCGGCTACACTCATGACACGCGAGGCGGATTCTATGACGCTGACACCTGTATATCCCCCGTCTTGACTATTATGTCTTAAATGAATAATATCGTTCGATCCAAACACGCCGTTTATGTGATTAATAATATCACAAACAGTATATGTATCAGTATATTTGTCGTAAGTGGTAGAGCCGGGAGAAAGTAATACTAAAGCGGTTGGTTCTCCAAATGTTCTACGAATGAAGATGTACGCATTTCCCCGGTTCACCATCAATATAACCATATTCCGAATAAATTCGAAACTGCTCATTCTTCTATTTGGTCTACGCGTAAGGAGTCTATATAAAATCTCCTTTTCATCCGGGACAAAAACAGCGTTTTTCTTCCGTTTGTATTGAAGTGGCAAAGAAGCAATCGTACCGGATAGAATTGCCGTACAACGATACGCGGCGGATAGCTTCATCGCCGCATCAGTACTATATACATTTATGGGCTGTGATGGAAGAGACGACATATTAGTATTAATATAATCGTCCAATCCTAGAGAGCGGATAATCGCGTTTCTTAGTTTATAACGTAGTTTCATCGTGCTATTGTGTATAATTATTAAATAAGTAGAATGTCATTAGGTTTGTTATCGTCGAATCAATCTTAGCATTATGCGTTTTCTTGACTGGCTTCTTATTCATGTTCCGATCTTCGTCTAATACCGCATTACTAAAACAGTACGGCGTAATCGGATTAGGGCTAAAGGTGAGCTTACTCCGATACAAAGCAAGTTCAAAGGATTCGATAGGGCTTGTAAACGTTCCGTATGTCTGTTTAACAGGCTTAATATATTCACTCGCACCGCCTACGGAATAAGTAAGAAGATTCACAAATTCAGCCGATTTATAAGGATCATAGCCAACTCCCATGATTTGTAAATACTTTGCACGCGCAAGTATATCGTTTACTATTTGCTGATAGTCTATTATATCACCATCGCAAAGAATTAAATAGCCAGCTTTCGCCCAACCTTCGTAAAGTTCCCGATTCGGATGATCTTTCAAAGCTCCTTCTGGAAAATAGTAATCCGTATGTGAATGAAAAGAACCGCTTTCTTTCGAATAGATATTATAAGTAACTGTAGAAAAGTCGTCTCGAACGGATAAATCAACCGCCGCCATCGTTAGCGGATAAGTACCGATACTCTCAATTCTAATATCTTTGAATCGTTCTTCTATCTGCTTTGCCTCAATCCATTTTGTTGTAGAATCAACCGCAAACACATTTAGTAACTTTGTCCGAAATTCTAGTGCGTCCGGTGCGCTATATAAAGCCTTCTGGTATGCGTCGATATAGAAATCTTCATAAACAGTTATACCCATGTGTGGTTGCACTTTACGCCACGTTGCCGGATCGCCTTCCTCGTCGTCTACGTCTGGCTCAAAGATGTGTGCAAATATGGAATCATTTTCAATCTCACCGCGTAGGATTGCTTTGTACATTTTCAACATCTCCACAAACGGAGCCGTTTCTTTATCGGATGCGGTAGTTATAACTACGGTTAAAGGGTTGAGCCGTGCGCCCATTGAGGAAGTTAATACATTCTTCAATGCGGCGCTATCGGCTTGTGAATACTCGTCTACTATTACCATGCTTGCGTTAAGTCCGTCTAATTTATCCGGGTTAGAGGCAAGGCAACGGGCAAAAGAGGTTTTTCCCTTTATGCGGTTATATATGATTTCTCGATTAATTTTGAAGTGCCTAAACTTCGGATCGAGAGACTTTAAAATATTACGTATTTCATCAAAACAAACTTTCGCCTGATTATATGAGTTTGCAGCAACGTATGTTTGTGCGTTCGCATCACCGAACAACAAATCGTTAATCGAAAGACTCGCTACACTTGTTGTCTTACTGAATTTACGCGGAACGAATAGAAGAGCTTCGCGAATCAAACGCTTGTTTGTGTCAGGCTTGTAAAACGCGAGAATATTAGAGAACTGAAACACCTGTATCGGAGTCAGCTTGTATCTAGTCTTTCCCTTTGTGCCGGAGAATTTCAAACGCTCGTAGAACGTGACAAACTTCTTTACTTCCTTGATCCGAAATTCGTATTTATCGAGGAAAACAAAGAAGCGGCGAACGGCTAGCAACTCATAAAGGTTGTGCGCATCCGGATTGTTAATACAACCTTTGATATACACATTTAGTCTTTCGTCTGCCCTATCTAGCTTATACGAATCAACGTCGATGTTATGCAAGTCGGAGATAACCGACTGCTTTAACGCTACCAGTTCATCTCTATTCTCCTTGTTCATCGCGATCTATTTTGTTTACTTCGTTAATCAAGTCGTTTACTTCGTCATCGTCAGATGCAGAAAGCGTTTGAAAGGTCAAACCAAGTTCGCGTAATTGTTTGCGCGTTGCTTCGAGTGCATCGAATAAAACTTTGAAAGCAGGATGCGCCGTGAGTTTATCATTATTTTCGCGGGACACTTCTTTCACGTATGACTTCATACGCTTCTTTGAAATATCGTTTAGTGCAATTTGAAACGCCATATATGAACCTGCGCAAAGAGTTATACAGAGGTCTAAATCTTCCGTATATGTTCCCTGCGACTCCATCGCGGCGCGAATCTTTTCTTTTATGTCGTCCAAATCACACATTTTTATAGGCTTTTTGCATATAGGAAAAGATCGCAAGTATTTGGTAGCTCGGAAGATGCGCGCAAAAAGTTTACCCCCAACGCGCACCCCCTCGTTTCAAAAATTACTCGCGCGTGTAAATATGAGGTGAGGTGGGTTTAGCGTATCGCGTTAAAAAATAAAAAACCGCCCCCCTCTTTCAAAATAAAAGATTTATTAGCATTTAATTTTGAATGTAATAATAAAACTACTATTTTTACCCAAAAAGAAAGACTATGAATAACTTATTAATAATTGGGAATGGATTTGATTTAGATTTAGGGTTGCCAACTAAATACTCTAATTTCATTGAAAGTAAATACTTTAAAAAACAGAACATTAGGAGAGGAAGTAAACTATTTAAATATATCAGTGAAACATATCATGATAAAAAATGGATTGACATTGAGAATGAATTAAAAAGATTTGCCTTAGATGATAAAGGGAAAAATATTCTATTTAATAAAACAGAAAAAGATTTTGAACTCTTAAGAGTTTCATTATGTGATTATTTATCTAGTTTAAGCTATGAAAGTATAAACAAAGAGTCGGCGGCATGTATGCTTATTGAATCAGTTATAAATAATTACCTTTTCAAAAAAGTGTACACATATAATTATACAGATTTAGAAAAGATCATCGATATATTAGATGTAAAGAAAACCTTTAATAATCAAATTGAAATAGAGTATGTTCATGGAAAAGTAAATGATAAATCAATAATATTAGGTTTTGAAGATTCGGCAGAAGTGAAGGATGATTATTTATTTATGATAAAATCATTTAGCCGTCATTTTCGCTCGCATAATATACAATACGACATGATACTTGCCGATGAAGTAATCTTCTTTGGACATTCATTGGGAAGTACCGATTATCACTATTTTGAACATTTTTTTAGAAACCAATCGAATGAACAAATAAAAAAAGAAGATTCTAAAATAATTACGATATTTACCTATGACAATAAATCTAGATTAGAAATATTAACTCAACTTAGAAGCATGAATGAGAAAAAGACAAATCTACTATTTAGTTTAAATCAATTAAATATCTTTTGCACAAAAGATGGAGAAGGAGATAAAGAAAGGATAGAAGAATATTGCAAAAATCTTAAAACAAAAGGGATCGCCGCTCAAAAAGAAATCATAAGCAAGACAGCAGTAGATCAAAGAAAAAAGGGCTAACAAAATATTAGCCCTAATAAAGTGCTATCATTTCAAAAACTTATCAACAAAACGTTCCGTCATTCGTTTATTATTCGCCTGCACCGCCTCTTTCGAATGACTGAAAGCGCGCCGATGTTTATCGGAATGGCACGAATGGCATAGACTTTCCAGATTGTTATAATCAAACATTAGTTGTCTCATTCCGAGTTCATGCGACACGGACTCAACCGGGACAGTGTGATGTACTTCCGTTGCAAGCGTACTGCGATTGTTCGCCTCGCACATCTCACAAACCGGATTGCTTTGTAGCTTCTTAGCTCGAAGTAACTTCCATTTGTTGGAGTTAATCATCTTAATGTAATGCGGGTTTCTACTCATTGTTCGTCATAATTAAAAAGAATCTTATCACATTGATAACAATCGTGCAACTCCTTTCGTGTCGCCTCGATGTCGTCCGTTTCTATCTCAACTAAATGCGTCTCGGACACATTGCCCGACTTGCATTGAATACGCCTAATTATATACATAACGTTTCGATCCGATCCAGTCCGTTAACAAGTAACCTAATCCGGGCGCAATTACCATCGCATCGAGTCGACTGCGTTTCCTGTTTGTGTATCCGGCTTGCACAACCTTTGCAGTTCTTAGACGGACACATTTGTTTATACACTTCGATAGCTTGCCGCCTCGTTTCGTCTCTCTGTATCCGAGCCGCTTCAATAGCGACTTTTCGGATTAAGCCACGCGAGCGGATGCGCTCGTTTGTGGCTTGTTCGATGTACTGTTTTACTTTACTCATTTTACCGTGTTATTTTTAGGTTTGTAATTCCATCCGTTTAACTCGTAGACTTTCCGTTTCGCCTCTTCTTGCGTTGCCGCATCATCTACCTTTGTGTCTCCGTCTGGATCGCGACGATAGATATTGAAGTGTCGAAAACGAGGGGAATAATAATACTTTGATTGATTTTGCGTTTGATTCATTCTTTATAGAATATACAAAGCCCGAAAAGCTCTATTTATTGTTATTTCTTTTATTTCTTAGATAAATTAATTACATTTGAATCGTCGTATAACCTATTTTTATTTTATACTTATGGAACAGTATTTATTTGGTTTTATTCTTTATCAATGTGATCCTAGAACTTTCACAACGATTATGACTGACTCTGTTTACTTTTTACTGACCGAAGATGAAGCTTTTAGAAAATACAAAGAATTAACATCGAAATTGGAAAAAGGTCAGTTTATAGTAATTAAACGAGTCTAAGTATATACAATTCTTAAAATTTTAGCTATACACGAAATGCTCAATCGTCGTATAGTTAATCTAATATTGCCATAATTCTATCGTTTATTAGTTCTACACAAACATTCTAGGCTGCATCCGCGACAAAATGATTTTATTCGCATCTGCATAGAACTTCTTCTTTATCTCAAATCCGTATGCTTTTCGCCCGCATTGAGCGGCTGCAAGTAATGTTGTACCACTTCCGGCGCATGGGTCTATTACAACATCACCCGCATCGGTGAAAAGTTCGATCAACCGCTCAAGCAACGGAACTGATTTTTGTGTCGGATGAATCCGCGGTGTATCTATGTCTCTAGGATAATCGAAACAATTAAATACCATCCGACCGCCATTATTGAATTTTGGCAGTTTATCCCGATACAAGAGTACACCATATTCACAATTACCAACGACCTTCATATTAGCCTTTAAAACTTGTGCCGAAAAGTTCTTTTTAAATACCAGATTGATATATTTGTTCAGCCCGTATTCCTTCGCTTTCTGTATAAGTTCGAATTGTTGCTGAAATTCACAAAAGACAATCATACAGGGGGATTTTCCTTTTTCTTTTGGCTCTTTAACGAGCATCTTGCTACAAAAATGAAGAAATTCAGTAATTCGAAAATCCTTATCGGTATCGAAAAATTCTTTTCCAGCTAATTCGCTTTCTCCATTAGAATTGTCTCCGTCGATATACCAAGATGGATTAGAACCGTATGCGTTCTTCCCAATGTTGTAGGGAATATCCGCAATGATTAGTTGTGCTTTCGGAATACCGTATGTTTTATAGTTCTGGAAATGATCGTTAAATAGTTCTACGTCTTTCATTGAAGCAATAATATTAGTCGTTAATAAATTCGTCCTCGTTCTCTACTACTTCACTCTTGACAGGCTTCTTCACCGGAACGCGAATTGCCTTTTCTGTAAACTTGTTCGATAGATATTGTTTCGCCTGTTCCCAATCTGTAAAGTGTAAATTTGGATCAGTATAGAGCGAGATAATCGTAGAGTTTAATTTATCGAGTGCTCCGAAAGCACTTGAATTTATTGTGCCGTCTAGAGGTGAAAACTTGGCAACTAAGCCGTTATAATTCTCTGAAACAAATCGGTCGATATACTTCCGATTCCGTTCGTTTGCTTCGGCGTGTTCTACAGGAACGTCGTGCAAATAATTTGTGTTTGATAGTTTTTTAACCATATTAAAATCCTTCTAATCGTTTCTGTCCGTTCATTTCGTCTACCTTGTGTTGTGGTAGTTTTCGTTTTGGTTTTACATACTCGAAATGTCGTTCCGCCTGTGATAGATCGTAGAACATTTCTTTGATTTCGTCCGGTAGTACTTCTTCATCATCATCGCCTGGCATCGGATCGGCAACCCGGAGAAAGCAGCCTAAAATGTACTGCATAATCTCGTATGTGCTTTTGAAATGGTAGTCAGCGCGAATCTTATCGAGCCTTTGCCATTGTTCCAGATCGACGCGAACCGGAATCTTTTTAAAATACACAAGTTTCTTTTTTCTGCTTCGCATGGTTTCGTTGTATTAATTATCTTCTACTAGCTCCGTTCAAGTCCAAGACGTTAAACATTTCATTTATTCGATCCGCGATATACGCGCCGTAAATACGCTGTATTTCCTTAATCGTTAAGTTCGTTGTAACATGAGTTATTGCCTCATGTCTCAACTCGTACCGACATTGGAAAATATACTGCATCACGTTTAGTTCAGTACCGAAATACTTTGCCGGGATTGGCTCGCGTCCTAGTTCATCAAAACAGATCATTCGCGGCGTACCGTTGTTGTAAGTATACAATTCTAGTGCATCCTTTCCGCGCATCGAAAAGCCGTTTGCAATACAGGAAGCCGAATCAATCCTAAAACCACCGATCGGATAGCCGCCCTTTGCTTTGCCGCGTGTGAAACAACTATATCGGTTTAGAATCTGCATGATAGTACTTTTTCCTGTACCGATGTCACCTCGTAACAATAGCCCTTTATTTGAATCTAGCTTCTCGGATCGTCCTTCAGTATACAAAAACAGTTGGTTCATTATGTTTCTATTCGAATCGTCAATCTTAAAACCGGGGCAAACGTATTTGCAACACGCTTTAAACCACTCCGGGCGCTTCTCTACTTCTATCGGCTCGTCATAGTACGGTAGTCCGTATGATAGAATCGCCGCTATCGGTAGAGTCTGTTTGCTTCTTGTTTCCATATTCGTTTTTATTATTCTTTAGTTCAAAAAATCCCGCCCAATTATTCGCAATCGATTCATCTACGATTTGAGATGCGACCGCCGGATTACCTTTGCTCAATTTCACTAATTTGTTGTAACACGCTTTGAGTGACTTTTCCGATTTGTAATTTTCCCGCCTGTCTTTCTTGTATTCAAGCCAAAGAGTAAACGTCTCTAAAAACTCATTAGATATAAAATCAAAATCTCCATGAGAGACTTTAGAGAGTATATTTATGTTTGGTTTCTGTTTTAGTTTATTATAGTCTGTACTATCCCCTGTATCATTGACTCCCTTATCCCCTGTATCATTGACTCCCTTATCCCCTGTATCATTGGCTGTCTGATTGGCTCCCTTATTGGCTGTTTGATTGGCTGTTTGATTGGCTGTAAAATTTACAGTAGTAGTTACAGTGGTTTTAAATTCCTTCACGAAAGAATAAGAGCTTATAATACGTTTGTTTTTACCAGATTTATAATAAATCAATCCTGCATTTATTAAAGACTCACGGGCTTTTATTAGTGTTTTCTCATTCACGTTAAGCGCAAAACAAAGTTCAATGTTCGAGCAATCGAAAACGTCCCTCCAATCTTCGCCGTTACAAATAGCCACTAATTCGTAAAAAAGGGCTTGTTCGGTGGCGGTAAATCTGAAACGTCGTCGCGCTTTTCGCATCTTTTCGGTTAGCGTATATCCGTCTATATTCATCACACTTATAAAGTCTATCGAGCGACATAATAACTACAAATCCTTATCCCGATCGCCCGTCCTACTTTCAGGACGGAACAATAGCAAATAAAATTATTCTCTCTTCCTCCATTGCGACACATTCGACAATCGTGTTTTACTTGCTTTTGTGCTGTTTTCTTCACCATTCTTATACCTCCTTTATTTTAATTCCATGAACGTAAAGCATGAGCTTACGTTTGATTATATACTCCTTTGTCCGAACACCTTTAGTATCTTCGACGATATACTAACCATCCCGATAATAAACGAAATCCGCGATGTAGTAAACTCCTCGTTCGATCAGCTTCTTTTTACGTAGCATCTTCCGCACTCCCTGCACTTCATAGAAACGATATTGAGGCGAAATAAGCTCGTATTTTACTTGCTCTTGTAATCCGGTTATAATCCCCTTCTTTTCGAGTAGCTTCAACTCCTTAGCGCGTCGATATTCCTTTTTAGAGTCGTATCCGTCTATTTTTACATTGTTATACTTTGCCATATATTTAAAATTATTTGTCGTCTAACCAGATATTCACTACGCTGATTAGACGTAGAACATTAAACTTAAATACGAGGGCTTTCACCTCACGCCGTCCTTTTCGGCGGCATTATTGGTTAATAATATTATTTGGTAAAGTATTTATTTTTTCGCTTCATACGGATAAACATCTACAATCGCCGTTTCTTTGAGAAGAATCGAAGAATAATCCGCCATCGTTCCTTTCATTCCTTCGTCGAGTTTCTTCATTGCGTCGTGAATGTCTGCGGCTTGTATAAGTACATTCGTATACGTTCGCTTCTCCTTGCCGCTTTTCTCGTCAAGTGTAGTAAAAGCGAGTCGCCCGGCAAACCATTTATCGGCGGAATCCTCTTCGCTTGTAAATATCTCGCTATAATGTGCTCGGGAAATGTCGGACACTGTAAACTCACCGGAGATAAACGGCGTTACTTCTTCGATTATTCGCGCTTCTGCTTCGGTAAAACTTAGTGCATCGACTAAATACGGTTCAGTTACCTTCTTTTGCATCCCGTTTTCCATTACTTTCTCGTAGCGAATTTTCGTTAAAAACCAAGTGTTCATAATTTTGTGTTTATTAAAGTGTTTATAAAAAAATGTGATTAATCGTGTTGTGTTAGTGTTGTGACGGTACAGCGTGAACGGAATAATTATCTAAGATGCATTTTACAGACACAGAATCATACGGAAATGTTTTATACATAAATGATTCGGTTACTTTAAATCTAAGAGATGTCGAGTTGTCTATTTCGAGACACAAATAACTCGTCCCGTCGCTTTTCAGGTCGGTTCGTAATTCTTCATCATTAATAACTAACTCCCTGCCTAATACGCACTCAATATCCCGATAAGAATCAATAGGAATATTTGTACAGTATTCTTTCAAGTAAGAAAGAATATTCTCTGTTTTAATTAATTTATTCATGCTGCTTTTTTTATTTTATTGGTGATTAACTTCTTTAACTCCTTCCGTATCTTATAAATCTGATTTTTAACCGGAACACTGTTTTTCGCTTCCGGCTTTAACGCCTCGATCTGCATCTTTAATTCTAATACCGCTTTTGCCTTATCGACACAATCAAGCAAGTCCAGACCGGAACGGATAGATTCGTCTATCATCTCGCTAGCCAACCGGATTCGATCATAGAGTTTCTTTATATTCTCCACGTGATCGGCTCGATTCATTTCGAGTATTCGACCGTCGTTTACATAGCCGTCATAAATGACATAATACAATTTGTCTACGTCCGGGCGACCTAAAAAGTGTCCGAGGAATTGCCAATAATATTCGTCCTTTTCGTCGATGGTATTTCCGAACTGCAGCGATTCGATCTTTCCTTGCGACATCGGGCACTTGATCTCACCCAGAGCGATAACTTTCCCGTCAAATCCGTACACATAGAAATCCGGTGAATCTCCGAATCCTTCAAACGGTTCATTGAAAACAATGTCTTTAAAATCGGTTGTACACGACTTGATCTCATTCATTAACTGGCTCCGTACCCATTCGACCGCTAGCGGTTCGTTTTCATGTCCCCAATCAAACGCCTTGTTGCTTCCGTTTTCTCGCATCGTCCCGGTTCTCCGCTCGTATCGTACTAAATACATCGCGTCTAACGCACCTTTACCAAAGGGACAACCTTTGCCCGCTTTCATCAGATCGGGAAGCGTAGAGGCGGTTATTTTGCCCCGTCTCTTTTCCTTCCATTCGATTTCTTTTTGTTCACTTGATTTCATGTGCTACTAATTCTTTGATTTGTTCTTTAGTTAGTTTATATTTCGTCTGTACCTGTGCGACCGTAAAACCACCTGCCAGACCATCGAGGATATTTTTCCAGATTGCCGATCCTGTCTCAACAGTAGGCAATGAGTTTTCTACTTTCGGAAGAAAAGGACGAATACGAAGCGAATCAACCTTTTCGCCGAAAGCGTCAACTAATACCGCTCCGATTTGGATTTGCTTGTTTATCCATGACTCAAAATTCGGATTTTTGAAAATTTTCGTCAATGTTTTGCAGTTCGTCCGGTTGAGGATCATCGGTTTCACATTCTCGAAGAAATAAGCGACGAAACATTCTTCTTTCTTTCCAGACGCGCCGACTACTTGTTCTTTTTTCGTTTCGCGGATGGTGAGAATTATATCTTTTCCATCCGGTAGGCTGTAAGCGCCTAGATAGTCGTAATTAAATTGAGTTTTCCAATGTGTCATTATCGTGTTGTTTAAAAGTTATCGTTTCCACCCCGATAAAGCGACTCATAACAGCGAGCGCAAACCGTTATTATCTTTGTGCCATGTCTGCCACGTTCGTACGTTTCGACCTCTAATTCTATCTCTTCGCCCGGTTCGATCTCTTCGCCGCAATCTTCGCAAACTAGAGTATCAGCAGGGCACGCGCCAAGAACCGTACAAATTCGGCAATTACCGATACATTGAGGATTCGCCGCCATGTCGTTTCACGTTTAGATAGTTACAGACTAGCACGTAGATAACCGTTATAAATACGATCAATAGTGCGATAATTAATTTGCCCGGCTCCGGCTCGCCTTCTGCAAGGCTGCACGCTGAAAGCATTAAGATAATAGCGGCGGGACTTTGTTTTAGTGTTAACATGGTGTTTGTTTTATACTACCTTATTACTTTGTATGAATCTATCTATACTCGATAAATCGTACCAGATCATTTTTCCAAATTGAGAAAAAGAAATGAGAGCTTTTTCCCGTAACGTTCTCAAAAAATCATCCGAGCATCCTATATAGGATTTTGCTTCGTCTTTACTAAGCCACTTCTTCACTATTGGCTCAACTTTTCCGGTTACTCTAGTTCGTCCCATTGTTCATTATTCAATCGTGTAACAATTAGATTATCTTTATCGGTTTCCGTCGTAAACAGTAGACCTTCGTCATATTTTAGATTTGTACAGGTCGGTCTAACTGAATTTCTTTTAGAACGAGGGAAGGTCATTGTTTCCCCGGGCTGCATCCCCCTTAAAAGGGCAGTTAATTCGTTTCTTTTTCGTCTCATTGTCGTGTATCGTGTTATGTAGCCCCGAAGGGCTACGGATTAATATTAAATAGCTGCTTTCAATCGCTCTATATCTCTTATTAATTTTTCTTGCCTTGCTACTTCATTATCTGCCATTCCGTCAAGCCCGAGACTTGCATACCATTCTGCATTATTAACAGCCTCTTCTAATGCTATTTCTTTTTTCGAAATTAACGCATTAATGGCGTTCTTATCACGGCTTTCGATTAATATCTCTAAGGCTGTCTTTCTGGTTAAAGTGCTAGTTGCTTTCATAATCGTATTTATTATGTAACCCCGAAGGGCACGGATTAATATTAAATCTTCTGATAACCGAATGAGTTCATAAATTTCTCTGCGCCCTTGAACGTTTTGAAAGTCTTACTACTAGCGAGTGTACACGCTAAGAATCTTTGTCCGGCTGTTGTATTAATCAAGCTAACACAACATACCGTTTCGCTTCCTGCTTTTTTAAATTCTACGTCTCCGATCATTCCTATTTCCATTATTATCTATATTGTGCAGGGCTCTCGCCCCGCCAGTTATTTTTTTTGTTATCTTATTTAATGCCGCAAAGTTTTGAAATTCTCAATAACTCTTCATCGCTCATAAATGCGAGGTCGAAAAATATACCTTCATCGAAAGGTTTGTTTTCAGCTAAAGCGGCTTGTTTCATGCTAACCATTATTTGAGTTATCGTATTGCCTTTTTCTTTATCGCTCATTCCTGCTTTCATAATTCTATACTTTTATTTGTTAGTTCTTGATTGATTGATTAACTTTGATGCGACAAAGATAGGTGACTATACTCTACTATACAAATATTTAGTAGAATATATTCTATTAATTAACCTTTATTAGTAGACGAAAGTATGACTATAAAAGAAAAAATTCAGAAATACATTGATTATAAAGGAATTAGTGTATATAGATTAGAAGCAGAAGCTGGATTATCTAAGGGATATTGGGGGAAGACCAAAAGTATATCCGCCGATATTGCAATGAAAATTAGTAGAGTATACGGTGACATGTCAACCGAATGGCTTCTGCGAGATAAAGGAGAAATGATTAAAAATGCAGAGCGAGAACAAAAAACAATCGAGATTTCCGAATCTGCAATAAGCGAAACAAAACGAAAAGGAGCATTAATATACGACATAGACGCAACATGCGGGCTAAGTGGTAGAGATATAGAATTTACAGACGAAAAAGTGATAGGAAGTATAGACGCACCGGAAATCAATCCGGATTCAAAGATTATATTCGCTACGGGCGATAGTATGCTACCTCTAATAGCTTCGGGCGACAGGGTAGTAATTAGAAAGATTGAGAGTTGGGATTATTTCAACTACGGACAGGTGTATTTAATCATAACGAATGAATACAGGCTTATAAAAAGAGTTCGTAGGCATCCTAAAGATGCGGATAATTTAATCCTGCTTCGTAGCGAGAATCCAGACTATGATGATATAGATTTACCGAAACGGGAAATTATTCATCTTTTTATTGTGGAGAACATTTTATCAATCAAAAACATATTATAAATCACTAAAAACAAAACAACATGAAGAAGCTATTATTTTTAGCACTACTATTATGCAGCGTTTCTGTATGGGGGCAAATCCAAACAAATGTAACAAAACAATGTTATCTATTATATGACTTTGACGGTAAATCTTTCAATAAGAATAAGAAGATAAAAGAAGGTACTACTATAACATTAACCAAAGAATCTGATCGTCTTATTGGATTCTACGAAGTTTTGTATAAAGGGAAGCAATATGTAATAAAAGAGAATTGCATAAATCAAAAGGATCTAAGTTTATTGCCCAAAGATAGCCTAGCGATTCAAAAGTATTGCAAAGCAATCACTAAAGCAGGAAAAAGGTGTTCTCGCTTGCATGAGCCCGGCAATGTGTATTGTTGGCAACATAAAAAAGATTCAATCAATACGCAAAATATTCATTCTCGACAACAAGATAGAGTCATCCACACGGGACCACGAGGGGGCAGATATTATATTAATAGCAAAGGGAATAAAGTATATATCAAAAAATAAAATTTATCATATCACCTCTAAAACAAACTCTGCATGAAGAAGTTACTATTTTTATCATTGTCTGCTCTATGTCTAAGCGGCTGTTCTTCTAAAACCGAGACGCCTTTAGAAATATACCTGAACGAGCACAATCAAAATTTAAAATCATTAGAAATAATCGAAGTTTCAGAAATAGACAGTGCATATTCTCCTTATAAAGAATTAATGTCTTTATCTTATATGTATTCAAAACTCGGTGCTGATATAGCAAAACTAAACGCAAAAGCATTTAAGGCAAAAAGCAATAAAGAGGCTATTGCAATATTAGATAGTGCTTTGAATATATATAATCAAGAAGATGCAAAGCTCGATCCTATAACAAACAAATGTTTTAAATCTATTGATTTCCCTGAACTGATAGATGAAAAAAATAGAATATATATAAAAGCAAAATATAAAATAGACGGGAAAACCCAAGAACACAACTTCTATTTTAATGAGGATGGGAAAACGATTGGGCATACGGAAGAAGATATACGCCAAAGTGCTAACGATGTTCTCTCTGGGTTAAATAGCGCACACGATGCAAAAAGAGAAATTGAAAAAGATAAAAGAGCAATAAAGAGAGGAGAATATAGATTCAATGCTCAATAACCGCCCAATAAACAAGTGTCATCGACCACTAAATCGAACTAAACATGAAAAACCGAATCAAATCATATTGGAGCAACTGTTTGTCAATCGCTGCGATTATATGTAGCGTTGTTGCTATTTGCGTTTCGTTACCATCCGCGCCGGAGTTAGGTATAGACTATATCGGGGTGATAGTAGGGATTTTATCGCTTTTGGTGACTATGTTAATCGGATGGCAGATTTGGAATGTGATTGCAATAGATAAGAAGATAGATGGTAAAGTAAAACAAACTAGCGATTCTTTAACGGAGAGTATCAATGTTACCAAAAAAGAAATGATAGAATACATTGAAAAAGCAAATGAAAAAAGCCAAACAGAAATAATGACGTCATTATTATTCATACAAGGAGATAATTTTTTATTTAAGAGTCAATTTGAAAACGCTTTACTTCGTTATTTAGACGTCATATCTGATATAATAGAAAAGCCATATATTGAGAACTATTCAGATGCAATAAACGCATGTATATTAAAGGCTAGAGAAGCTATGCGATCAGTTAATAACAATGAATTGAAAAGAGTATTGAAAGAGGAAAAGAAAGAATCCTATTTGAAAGCATTGTTAAAAATAGAAGGATATAAAGCAATAGATATAATAATATTTCTCCGTGGATTATAACATAATAACAATATGAATAACACAGAAATAATCGCAGAAGAAATTATAAAAATCGCCTACGACAAAGGGGGGCTTATAAATGCTGATGATTTGACAGAGGATCAAAGAAAAGCTACTACCGACAACGCGGTTGATTACGTCATGCGATTTTATGGAACTTTCTCCGGCGACGGGAAAAACCGATATTATGGTTTAAACGAAAAAGGATTTGAATTAGGAAGACGCGGATTCTTTAGCGGAGAAGAAAAGGAGAGGAAAAGACAACGAACAGGCGTAAATATAGCTATAATAACAAGCATTGCATCTGCCATTATAGCTATAATTGCAATAGTCGCAGATTATTTGAAGTAGTTCAAATAGACGGGTACATAATTTTGTTTTCCTGTTTTGATATACTCTAAAAGGATTTCAGTAAGTTCAAATAAGTATATACTATCTGTATTTTGAAAGCCCATGGTTCGAGGCTGTTCTTTGTGAGTAATGATTTGAATAGCTTGCTTTAAGCAAAATGCTCTTAGTTCTTCATCTGTCATAATAGTATGTTTACTATTAGCCGGATAAACTAGAAACAGATAGCTTAAATTCAAACAAATAATATTTGCTATTTCTGATTGATTGATTAACTTTGTATTGAAAACGTTCTTTGATAAAAATGAAATATAAGAGGTGATATTTATAAGGAAGGACATGAGTGCCGTTTTTTAATGCAAATTCGGTGCAAATAGATTTTATAAATATTATAAGATATTAGTTATAAGCGTTTTAGATGGCGTACAAAAACGCCTCTCACGCATGTAATACGAGTTCGATTCTCGTACCCACTACTATCTGATTATCAGCCTCTTACAAACAAGTAAGGGGCTTTTTTATTGCCCTATATCTATATCAAAGTATCGTTTTTAGGCGTTATAAACGGGTATTATTAAAGAAAATGATGCAAATTTTGCGCAAATTTTCATCTTGCTTTATTATCGTGCTATCCCGTTAACACACTATTTGCGTATATATACTAAAAATGATAATAATATGAATAAGAAAGTAATAGATTACATTAATTCATTGAAAATAATTCTCCAAAAACTTGTACAATAAGCAAACACATATTAATTTTATAAAGTCAAATAAGAGTTCTTAATTTTAATGTTTAACCAATGAAAGATGAAGAAAGAAAGAAAGGAATTAGAACAAGAATATGAGAATTTAAAACTTCTCGCTTCATTTCACGAAGCCTATGGGATTTCCCGAAAATAAAAAAGAAAGAGAAGCATTAATAAATGACATACTCGACCGAATGAATGAATGAAATTCGGTAAAAATTAAAAGAGTAATTAATCTCCCTCCCTTCGGCGAGGGATTAACTTTAAAAATATGATAGATATAAACGCCTGCTTACCTACACCCGAAATGAAAGCGGATTTTGAACGATTCAAAACCTTTTCTACCAAAGAAGAAAGAGATGCTTTCAAAAAAGAAATGCAAGCCAAATATAACGCGCTGCCAGAAGCCCAGAAAGAAGCCTATAAAAAAGCGTCTGAATCTGGACTAAAAGCAACCGTAGATGCTTGTAATGATTTTATAGAAAGAACAGAAGAAGCTATATTACGGGATAGACTCGGAGAATTGCCGGAAGCTATTTCGTTTAGCTATATCGCAAAGAAATATTTCGGTAAGTCAAGAAATTGACTATATCAAAGAATTAACGGCAATATCGTAAACGGAAAAAAGGCTCGCTTTACAGATAATGAACTTCAAACGTTTTTAAACGTTTTGAAGGACGTAAGCGAAATGATTCATCAAACATCGCTTAAACTCGGTTAAGATTCTTATTGACACCAGTCCCGCAAATTGAGTCATTGCGGAACTTTTTTTAGGAATGAAACAACAAAAGGTCTGGATTACTTAGCTTTTTCTAAAAGCTACTATCACGATAATACATTTAATATTAAAATTCTAGCGCAATCCCACCTAAAATAGAATATTTTGTAAAAGCCAAATTTATATTTACTTTTTTTATATTTATGACCGCTATCCCGCCAAAATCTAGCCCCGAAACACTTTTTTTCTCTGAAAACTTATTATGTACTATGCCGGAATCAGATATAGTATAATCACTTCCATCTGTAGTGCCATATGCTATTTTCGCATACCCTATAACTGGAATAAATCTTAAATTCTTCACAATAGGAATTTGATAGCCTATATGAACTACAGTAGTCATCTTATCAGACCACTTATCTACTCCCATATCATTTTCATGAGAAGAAGGCCATCCCATAACATCAGCATAAAAACCTTTTATAGCCAAACTTACTCCTACCGCACCATTTGATATACCTCTTCCATATCCCACATATCCTCCTATTATACCAATGCTCCATTCCTTGTTAACTTCTTTAAAAGGGAAAAAAACTTTTGCTAATAAATCATTCACTGAAAGAATTACGACTAGCAACAATAGAACTTTCTTCATAACTATGTATTTTGATTTGTGAATACTTCTACAAAGAAAGACACTTCTTTACACCAAATCAAACGTTTTACTGTTTTTTTTCAAGTTGAATAACGATCATCCGCAAATTACCAGCAATCAATTCGAGAATTCCTTATACTTGAATGAGTATAACATTCTCATTACTATTATCTATTATCTTATCTACAAATTCTTTTGCTAGTTTTGATATTTCAATTACCTTTAGCACAAAATATAAAAAAACAAGTAAACATGAAAAAGCAAACAAACTCTATTACCGCTTAATTCTTTTGGGGCAAATAGTAGCCAAAATCTAAAAAAGACTCTCCCATATCACATCTATTTAATAGTTTATTGATAGCCTTAAAAAGAAGTTCAGACAATAGTTAGAAATTAAACAATCACTAAAAACTAAATATCATGGAAACATTTATTATTTTAATCATTCTCATATTCGGAATCCTACAACTAATCCTATTTTTCAAAATCTGGGGCATGACAAACGACATTAGAGAAATCAAAGAAAGATACTTTTCTTCAACCACCTCCCCCAAAAAGAAAATGCCCACTCAACCAACAGAATTTAATATTGGCGAGCTTGTTGTAGAAATAAAAACAAATAAGCAAATGCGAATCAAAGAGATTACAGAGGATGGGAAATATAGTTGCTATACAGGTGGAGGTGCTTCACATGAAGGAGATTTTACCGCATCGGAAATAAAACGTTTTAATTCGTAATTCCATATTCAAATAATTTATTTGGATGGTGTATGAAAAGACCTTCCATGCACGTACGTATAATCTCGTACCCACTACCAAAGAAAAAGAGGAAATGCAGTTTAACTACATTTCCTCTTTTTCTTTATAGATCTCGAAATAAGATTCCTTATCAATCCTCAACCGGACTCTATCCTCCCTTTTCTGTCCTGCCAGATTCACAAACAGATTGAAATACAGTTGGCTGAAAGAAAGGTTGGAACGATCATAAGTAATATCAAATGTCCAGGTTCTACGAAAAGAATCGAACGTTGCATACGATTGCTCACCCCCTTTACACATAAACACTTCCGGGAAAGACGTAGGAGGATAAGGCTGGAATAAACCCGCTAATTGAGCATAAATATAGTCAATCATCCATTCGTCTCCTGTTAAAGTCAATTCTCCCTTTAAACGAAGTTTAATGGCATAACTGGCAGTCACGTCGGACGAAGTATAAACAGGAACCTGGCTTTCTGCCGGATAGTTGCCGTCTTTATATCCAAGACTCATCGTTAGTCTGGATAGACCGACACCATTAAAGCCACTCACCTCCTGATCTGCCAACCGGTTTTTCAGACTGACCATGAATGTCAGTTTACCAAGCGTCGGATCACCCGGATATTGCGCAAGCGTGTCCAGCACATAATCTTCGGTATTGTAACTACGGGTTATTAAATCACCCTTTCCAGCCTCCAAAGCCGGACCGCCTCTTTCCACATCTACGTTGCCAACCGGATAATAAATAGCATCATTATCCCTTACGCAACCACTCAAACAGAACAGCAACACTGCCAAGCCTATTATCTTATTCATTATCATCTTACCTCTTGATTTTGCGGACAAAGATACATCTTTTTTATACCACACTTGATTTATGTCAACCGTTTTTAGTATTTTTGCACACATCAAGACAGAAAAGACATGGATACATTATTAAGAGAGACTGTAAATGCTGTTGTAAATTCCCGCTTTCCGGAAATGAGTATAGAAGGAAGACGACAGATAGAAAGTATACTGATTCGTGAAGAATTTCCCAAAGGAGCAATAGCGCTGAATGAAGGAGAAGTAGCTCATGAAATCGTATTTGTCGGCAAAGGGATGCTTAGGCAGTACTATTACAAGAATGGGAAAGACGTGACCGAACATTTCTCATACGAAGGATGTATCGTGATGTGCATTGAGAGTTTTCTGAAACAAGTACCCACCCGGCTAATCGTGGAAACCCTCGAACCTTCCATTATCTACCTGTTCCCTCGCGACATGATACAAAAATTGGCAAAAGAGAACTGGGAAATCAATATGTTCTACCAAAAGATACTGGAATACTCCTTGATTGTGTCACAGATTAAAGCAGACTCCTGGCGCTTTGAATCCGCCCGCGAACGCTATAACCTCCTGCTCGAAACACATCCGGAAATTATCAAACGTGCACCTCTGGCACACATTGCCTCTTATCTTTTGATGACACCGGAAACACTAAGCCGTGTGCGCTCCGGTGTTCTATGATTTTAGCGGCTTTTCCGGTATTCTTTAGGAGACATACCAGTGTAATGCTTGAAATACTTTCCAAAGAACGACTGGTTGGCAAAATTCAGCCGATCGGCAATCTCTTGTATATTCATACTTGAAGAATTCAGAAGTGCTTTCGCTTCCAGAATCACCAGTTCGTCTATCCACTCCCCCACCGTTTTTCCGCTGACCTCTTTTACTACTCCCGAAAGATGCTTCGGCGTCAGACACAACTGGTCAGCATAGAATTTCACGCTCCGTTCAGACTGGTAAGACTCCACTAAAGACTCATAAAAACGTTCGAAAATATATTCTTTCCGGCTTTTATTTTTCATGGTAGTAGCATTGGCTGGCACATGATTGGTAAAGATATTACAAAGTTCAAAAAAGAACCCTTGCATCAAGCCCATTACCACTTCTTTACGATATAAAGCCTCCTTATTCTTCAACCGTTTTCTGATAAATGCATGATATTCCTTCACAGTCTCCTGCTCCTGCGGTGTAAGATTGAAACACGGGTAATCTTTCAGATAAAAGAATAAGGAAAGCACATTACTGATCTTAGGCAATGTCTCCAACAAGTTCTTCGACACAGCAAAGAATATCGCTTTAAAGTCGGAACTGAAACACCGCTGTTCGACAATCTGATTAGGCAGCGCGATCACCATTAATCCGGGGAACAGTTGGAACTCACGTAAACTAATATTAAAAGTACCAGTACCTTCCAGGCAAAGACCTACCGTCAACACCTCCAGTTTAGTCGGTCCATTATACAACGATATAACGCTCTCCGTATCGAAGAGCGCTATATCATTATCAACAACATCAATGTTGCCAGAATCTATATGTTTAGAATGAACTACCGAAGAAATACCTACTTTGGGAACATTTTGAATATACATACTCTCTCTTTTTTGCGACAAATATACCAGCATTTAATCAGATATACAAGCCGTTCAAGAGTATTATCAGACATAATGAACACTTTTAGTTACTTATTGAACAGACCGGAATAAATATACAGAATCACGTTGGGCAGCCGGCACTGTCCATTTCTCCGGAACAAACTTCCACTGATTCAGGGCTTTGGGGTTCATCGTACCTTTCTTTTCGATATAATTCATCAAATAGAAACGAAGATCTTTATCTGTAGAGAAAATTATGCGGTCCTTCAAATCCTCCTGCGGAATACCCGATCCTTTCGTCAACAGTTCTCCACCACCATTACCACGATAAGAATTTAAGGCCACTTTATATATCTTATCCATACGGAAAGGAGAACCGTCCGCCATGCTCGTAATCGTAATCTTTTCTCCCTTCGGTTTTGTCACGTCCACCGTATAAATAATGCCGGAAGCCGAGTCGAAATTAAAACTGAAGTTCTGGAAAGAAGCCCTGTCTTCCGCACCTTCCCGAGGTTTCTTCTTGAACCAGAGCAGATGATCTTCCGGTGACTTCATCTGGTTCGTCCACATATAATAAGACATCTCCAGAAAATCCTTAATCTCCTTTCCGGACAACGTCATCACATACAGCATATTCTCATACTTATACAAGTTGAACATATCACTGACAAACACATCCCCTTTCTTTATCTCCGCATCAAACGAAAGCGGAGCGGCAAAAGAGATGTCAGCTCCGGTTATATCGAGCTGTAAAGTATGTATCAAATCAATAAAAGCAGAAGGACCGAAGAAAGCAGGATGAGTAGAGATACTCTCGGTAAAAGTGCCGATCTTCTTGGATACAAACTTCTGCACCGTCTCATATTGCGGAGCAAAACGCTTCATGAAATCCTCGCTGATTCCGTAAGCTTCCGTTTCTGTCAACTCCCCTTTGACGTCCTTGCTCTGCACCTTTCCATCTTTCAGTTTCAAGGTCACATCGACATTAGACAATACAATTCCATTGCTGGCCGGATCGATAATCAACACCGAATCTCCGGCTACATTCATCACCTTCTTACATTCGCGGGCATGATCGTGCCCCATTAACACGATATCGAATCCCGGCACATTCTTCGCTACGTTAAGAGAAGCATTCTCATTGTATTTGCCCGACATTTTGAAAGCCTCCTGTCCGGCATGAAACAACCCGATCACCAAATCCGGATTCTCTTTTTCACGGATAATCTTCATCCATTTGCGTGCCGTCTCTTCCATATCGTCGAAACGCAAGCCTTTCCACAGATTTTCAGAAAGCCATGCAGGGATGGCAGGAGTAATCATACCCAATACCATAATCTTCACGCCATCACATTCCAACACCTTATAAGGAGCCAGATGGGGTTTTCCCGTAGACGTATCAATGATGTTGGCACCCAACACAGGGAAGTCACAAGTGGCTATCCAACGGTCGAACACAGCACGTCCCGTTTCCACATCATGGTTCCCCATATTACCGGCATCATATTTCATGAAATTCATCATTTCCGAACAAAGATGAGGAGACACCGTATCTATATAATTATAGTAATAGGCAGTAGGCTGTCCCTGCAAAATATCACCATTATCCAGCAATATCAGATTCTCTTTATACTGTTCACGCTCTTTCTGCACGAAAGAATAAATACGTGCCAGACTACCCTTCCACTCGTGGCGGGTTATAAAATTGTAAGGATAATAATTACCATGTACGTCACTCGTTTCCACAATCTTCAGCTTCACCACCTTTTCCTGCGCCGCAACAGACAGTACGAGACAGAAAAGCAAGCCATAAATAAATCCTATTCGTTTCATTCTTTTTCTATATTTAGCGGATGCGAAAATACGAACCGTGCCCCACCGGTATAGTCAGGATCGATCCATATACTTCCTCTCCATTTATGCACAATCAATTTACAGATAGACAATCCCAATCCGGTTCCCTGGGCGTACTCATTCAGCTTTTCAAAACGCTCGAACACAAGTCCCTGTTTTTCTTTCGGGATACCGTATCCGGTATCCGTTACCGAGAAAATAGCCATTTGCTTTTCCTCATTCACAGAAAAGTCCAAGGTAATCTTCCCGCGTTTCGTAAATTTGTCGGCGTTGGACAGCAGATTAATGATTACCTGTTGCATACGCTGCACATCCGTCACCATCCGGAAAGTTTCAAAAGAAGTGGAAAACAAGAACTGATTGTCCGACGACTGCCGTGAAAAACTAACAGAGGCAACCACCTGACTACACAACTGCACCACATCACATTCCTCCCACGTCAAAGTCACCCGGTTCGCCTCCAGACGTGAAAGATCGAGAATATCATTAATCAGACGAAGCAACAAATCCGAATTGGTTTTGATAATCTTATAATAAGACTGCTGTTCATCCTCCGTGCTACCGCCCATTGCCAGTACATCCGAAAAGCCGACAATCGAGTTCAACGGCGTCCGTATCTCATGACTCATATTGGCAAGGAAAGCACTCTTCAGACGATTAGACTCTTCCGCCCTGTCTTTCGCTACACGCAAATCCTTCTCCGATTTCAGAAGCTCGTCTTTCAAACGTTTCGTACGGAAATAATAGAAAAGAGAGATACATAAGCCAAGTACCAGAATCACGAACAAAGCACAAGCAGACCATATCTGATAAGTATATTGCTGATAGAACGAAACCGGTTGGTTGACAAGCTGCACTTTAAAAGGCAACACGCTTGGGTGCAGCCCCCACTCTTTCACCTTCCGGCTATCCAATACCGCTTTAGAGCCAATGATCGAAAGATGCTTCCCCGTATCCTCCGGGTGCTGATCCATCCGTATGGACTCCATAGCCATTTCTCCTCCCACTTTCCGATAATCGGGCAGCACTCCTCCTATCGCCCAATATCCAAGGCTCACCGATGAAGGAGTAAAAGCCGGGATGGTAGGAGTAGCCTCCATCATGGCATACGTCGCATTCCGCATGAAATACCCCTCGTTCATATCCACACGCCACGTTCCCACCAGAATAACCGTATTTTCGGGCAGCTGTCTCAATTCCTCAACGATGGTATAAATAGAATGTCTCCGGCCGTCCATCAAAATCAAATCCAGATCGGGGAACTTCTTCATTTCTTTTCGTACCAACGCTTGCATAGTCACTCCGCCATAAGTGTTGTCCGAGATAAAGGCAATGTGTTTTGTTTTCGGATAGAAAGCTTGAATCATGGAGATATTACCTTCTATATTATATTGATTGATAAATCCCGATTCCAGTTCGGGAATATCCAGATGATCTTCAAAGATATCGACAGATTCGGGCATCCAGCAATCAAGGTTTTCCACCGTATCTTTTGGCAATATCACCACATTACTACTGGCCAGACTGCACATCACCGGCACTTTCACCTGCATTTCATCCCTCTGCGACAAATAGGCAGCCCACGCTTCCTGTCCTAATAAAATAATTTGTGCCGGATGCTTTTCTCCCTGATATTTAGCCAGAATCTGCGCCATCATCGCGCTCCATAACGGAGCCTCCGAGCAACTTTTACAGTTCATGTTTTCGATGACAATGTCGCGCTGTCCTCCCAACTTACTATATTCATCCATATAATCGGAAATAGTGACCGAAGTTTGGTGTGCTGCCGGATTATAAGAGCAAATAATCAGAATAGGTTTCTTATCTTTAGAGACAGCCAATACTTCCGTTGACTGCAGAAGCCAAAGGAAACAGATAAAAAGATATCCAAGACGTCCCAGCATAATTATGCAGTTTTGATGTGTTAATTCATTAATTGAGTTGCAAATATAGTAAAACTTGTCGGGTTTAGCAGATTTATATGTATTTTTGTCGCTCATTTACTCTCAAAAAATACAAATTATGGAATTATTTCACAAGATGATTTCCGGTTTTCTGGGTATACCGGAAAGACAAATAAGTAGTACGCTCCATCTTTTGGGTGAAGGTGCTACGATTCCCTTCATCAGTCGTTACCGTAAAGAAGCCACCGGCGGACTGGATGAAGTGCAGATAGAGCAAATAAAAGAGCAACACGATAAGTTGTGCGACATAGCCAAACGGAAAGAAACGATTCTCGGCACCATCAACGAGCAGGGAAAACTGACTGCCGAACTGGAGAAACGTATCAACGACACCTGGAATCCGACGGAACTGGAAGACATTTATCTTCCTTATAAACCCAAGCGGAAGACACGTGCTGAAGTAGCCCGCCAGAAAGGGTTGGAACCGCTTGCCACCATCCTGATGTTGCAAAGGGAAAACAATCTTAGTACCAAGGCTGCCTCCTTCGTGAAAGGAGACGTGAAAGATGTGGAAGATGCCCTGAAAGACGCCCGTGACATCATTGCAGAGCAAGTGAACGAGGACGAACGTGCCCGCAACGCGGTACGTAATCAGTTCAGCCGCCAGGCAGAGATTAGTGCCAAAGTAGTGAAAGGAAAAGAGGAAGAAGCGGCAAAATACCGGGATTATTTCGATTTCTCCGAAGCACTGAAACGTTGCACGTCCCACCGCCTGTTGGCCATCCGCCGGGCAGAGTCGGAAGGTCTGCTAAAAGTATCCATCAATCCCGACGACGAGGCATGTATCGAACGCCTGGAACGTCAGTTCGTACGTGGCAACAACGAGTGTAGCCAGCAGGTGGACGAAGCCACAGTCGATGCCTACAAGCGTCTGCTCAAGCCCTCCATCGAAACAGAATTTGCCGCTCAATCCAAAGAAAAAGCCGACGAGGAAGCCATCCGGGTATTCACCGAGAACCTCCGCCAACTTCTTCTCGCCCCTCCATTGGGACAAAAACGGGTGCTCGCCATCGACCCCGGATTCCGTACGGGATGTAAAGTTGTCTGCCTCGACGCACAAGGCAATCTGTTGCATAATGAGAATATCTATCCGCATCCTCCGGTGAACAAAACAGGAGAAGCTGCTTCCAAACTCCGTAAGATGATTGAGGCCTATCAGATAGAAGCCATCTCCATTGGCAACGGAACAGCAAGCCGTGAGACAGAAGATTTCATCAACAGCCAGAGTTTCGACCGCCAGATACCCGTGTTTGTAGTCAGTGAGCAGGGAGCTTCCATCTATTCGGCTTCGAAGATTGCCCGCGACGAGTTTCCCGATTATGACGTAACGGTGCGTGGAGCAGTCTCCATCGGCCGCCGCCTGATGGACCCGTTGGCAGAATTAGTAAAGATAGATCCTAAATCCATCGGTGTAGGTCAATACCAGCACGATGTAGACCAGACAAAGCTGAAAAAAGCGCTCGATCAGACAGTAGAGAATTGCGTGAACCTGGTCGGTGTAAACCTGAATACGGCAAGTAGCCATCTATTGACTTATATCTCCGGACTGGGACCGCAACTGGCTCAAAATATCGTCAACTACCGGGCGGAAAACGGAGCTTTCGGTTCGCGGAAAGAGTTGATGAAAGTTCCTCGCATGGGTACCAAGGCTTTCGAACAGTGTGCCGGATTCCTCCGCATCCCCGGAGCCAAGAATCCGCTGGACAACACCGCCGTGCATCCGGAAAGCTACCACATCGTAGAGCAAATGGCCAAAGACCTGAAATGTACCATCGACGAACTGATATCCGACAAGGAACTCCGCCGGAAGATTAACATCTCCGCCTACATCACACCTACCGTCGGTCTGCCCACCTTACAGGACATTCTGCAGGAACTCGACAAGCCGGGACGTGACCCGCGTAAGGCTATCAAAGTCTTCGAATTCGACAAGAACGTGCGCACCATAGCCGATTTGCGCGAAGGAATGATTCTTCCGGGCATTGTAGGCAACATCACCAATTTCGGGGCGTTTGTCGATATAGGTATTAAGGAGAACGGATTGGTGCACCTCTCGCAATTAGCGGAACGGTTCATTTCCGATCCGACGGAAGTGGTATCCATCCATCAACACGTCATGGTCAGAGTGATGAATGTAGATTATGACCGGAAACGGATTCAGCTTAGTATGATCGAGGTACAGCAAGACTGATTGCTTCTCTTTTTTCTCCCCACCACACAATCAGAATCGTAAAAAACAATCATAAGTACTGTGCAAATGAGTGAGCCTTCAAAACCGAAGGCTCCGCCATTCAGTACGTTTTCTTCGGGCATACGCAAAGTCAGCATGCTCGTCGTGAAATTATTTCCGCTTACCTGATAACCCAGAATCGGACCCTGAATCCAATTCCAGAAAAGATGAAGAGAGATAGGGAAACATAGATTCCGGGTATAAAGATAGGAAGCCCCCAGCAACATACCGGCAAGCAAGAGATTAAGCATCGGCAGGAAAGCTATTTCCGGATTAAAGATATGCATAAACGCGAATAATGCTGACGAGATGAAGAGCGCCAGGAATTTATTCATATTAGTATGAAGCAGACGTCCGAGGATATAGCCGCGCATCAGAATTTCTTCAAACAACGCCACTAACAGGAAAAACACCCACGACCCCAATAAATCCAACGGCTTAAACTGAAAACCGGTGACTTCTATTTCTCCCAAAACAACAGAGATTCCGAAACCCAGCAAATAGAGCAAGATTGCCATCAGAAGTCCATACCACAGTCCACTGGCATGTCCTTTTAAAGAAAGTCCCAAATCAGAAAACGGACGACGTTCGAGACGAAGCAAGATTACGGCAGCAGTAAGAACAGCCAAAAGCATACTGCCTTCCACGAAAATATACCCTACTACTCCCGGATGACGAGCCTCCACTCCAAGAACCAACGACAAGCCTCCGCTGACCAGTGTCCCATACAATCCAATAAATATGAAAAGTACCACAATAAACAGCGGGATACATGCCCACACAGGAAGTCTTTTGGGTTCTTTCTTCCCATCTATGTTGTCTGCCTCCATTTTTACAATTTGTTAATCCGGCTACAAAATTAGATATAAAACATAAAAAAACATCATGTATTCTCTATTTTTCCTATATTTGTCAGAACAAATCTACAAAATTATGAAAATTAAACTACTATTGATAGGTTTCTTACTGGCCGCTAACGCATTAGGAGCCGCCGCCCAAGTGAGTAAGACGTATTATGTGAGTAAGCCCGGTACGCTGATTTCCATGATGACTGAAGAGGAAGCCAACAGTGTCACCCATCTCACACTGACCGGAAAGCTGAATGCAGAGGACTTCCGGCATCTCCGTGACGAATTTGATAATCTGAAAGTATTGGATATTTCGAACGCTGAAATCAAGATGTACAGCGGAAAAGCGGGCACTTATCCCAATGGGAAATTCTATATTTATATGCCGAACTTCATTCCTGCATACGCATTCTCGAATGTGGTGGACGGAGTGACCAAAGGCAAAGCCACGCTGGAGAAAGTGATTCTTTCGGAGAAAACAAAGAATATCGAAGATGCCGCCTTCAAAGGTTGCGAGAACCTGAAAATCTGCCAGATCCGCAAGAAGACAGCTCCCAACCTGTTGCCGGAAGCGTTGGCAGACAGCGTTACCGCTATCTTCGTCCCCCTGGGCAGCAGCGACTCTTACCGCTACAAGGACAGATGGCAGAACTTTGCGTTTATCGAGGGGGAACCGGTAGAGACTACCCTGCAAGTGGGCGCCATGGGCAAACTGGAAGAAGAGATCCTGAAAGCGGGACTGCAACCCAGAGACATCAACTTCCTGACCGTTGAGGGCAAGCTGGATAACGCCGACTTCAAACTGATCCGCGATTATATGCCGAATCTCGTCTCTGTCGATATTTCCAGAACGAACGCAACGGCTATCCCCGACTTCACTTTCGCACAGAAGAAGTATCTACTGAATATGAAATTACCTCATAATCTGAAATCTATCGGACAGCGTGTATTTAGCAACTGCGGTCGCCTTTGCGGTACGTTGGAGCTGCCGGCCAGTGTGACGGCTATCGAGTTCGGTGCTTTTATGGGATGCGATAATCTCCGCTATGTGTTGGCTACCGGAAATAAGATTACGACGCTGGGAGATAATTTGTTCGGGGAGGGAGTTCCGAGTAAGTTGGTTTATAAGAAATAAAAAAAGAATTACCCCTGATATAAATAATTAGTTAGTTATTCATATCAGGGATAAACAATCATCTTATCTAGTATGAGGTTCCTTCTTTACAGCTTGCTTCTTTTTGCTAGCTTCATCCAATGAATACGCATTCGCTCTCACCGCCATCCGATATCCGAGAAATATTCCCAATAAAAGTAACATTAGATAATCAAATAAAACAGATACCCGATCTAAATAAAAAATTGCATACGCTCCAAAAACATAACAATAGACTTGCATTATTATTTTATCTGATTTCAAATAAAATGTCCGAATGATTCCTTCTGCTTTCAATGGTCGTTTAGGAGTCCGTATATAGGGAAATAAATAACTCATCATTCCGCCTATTAATGTAATCGCCCAAAAAATTAAGAATATTATCTGTACACTGGATGACAGATAAGGAATCTTATATATATAAGGCAAGAAGATACGATAGGCAATTAGGATTATACTACCTAACAAAGCTGTTTTTTCATATATTGCTATTAAAAGATATCTCATATATTTATAAATTAAAAGTTTATTTTCCAATTATAATACTCCCCCATACGATTGGAACATATGTTTCTTTCTCTTTAGTGCTCTACCTCTTTTTTACTCCTTACGATCTATTCTTTTTATATAACTTATTGCAGACAAAGCTACCCCACTGCCGATCCACAATCCCAATAAAAGAAAAAATAGATCTCTAAAAAACATATTATACTTGATATCTAAGCAGTAAAGAATCCCCATTCCTAACAAGTCTAAAAAAACAAGGTAGAAAATAGACCATACACACGTTCAGATAAATAATATAATATTCTTTCTATTTTCATTTTATTTTTTTCTTTAATAGTGGTATAGCAATTAGCAAAATTAAAATCACTGATAAAAATATGGGGCTTCTAAAAAAAGAGGGCATGTATTCATTAAAGAATATGACAAATATTATATTTATCAAACATATAGAATATACAAAATATTCCATATAAATCATGTACTTACCAATTTTTTTTAAAACTTTCATCTAATCTATTTTTTATTGGAGTTAAAATTAAACTATTATCCTTTTCCATATTAACACTTCTATAAAGTTCAATGCTTTTTCGTTGCTGCCCATCACTAGATTGAGAAGCAACAGAAGAGTCAATTAAAAAATGATCATAATAATCTTTTGCAGTCACAGCCGCCCATGTTACTCCAAGTACTATTTTCTGCCAAGTTTTCAGTTCTCTTTTCGGAGCCGGATCTCCATTAGGCATCATCCCCGATACATTAGTATCAATGCTTTTTGCAACATTCGCCTGATTCCGGTCCAGTTCTTCTTTACTTTTCCTTTCTCTATTCCGCTGATGCTCATATTCCGGACTAATAGCATTCTTCGCTTGATAGTATAAAAGAGTACCAAAAGCATAAGACATCCTAGGAGTATCTGTTATTATTTGTCCAACTTCTGCAAACTTTCCTGATGCATGTCTCATTATTTGTTGATCCGAAAGCAAATTATAACTTTGAGGATACGTTATCGGAGAATAGAATGGAAGAGGTGCATAAGGCATTGGAACAGGTATTACTTGCTTTCCATCTGGGTCAATATATTTAATTGTATTGTTCTGACAATAAACATACACGCTCCAACTATAATCCTTATCCGCCATCGGATCCACCACATGCCATCTTCCCAATGCCGCATCATACATTCTCGCCCCATAATCATACCAATCCAGTCCGCCTTTTCTATCCAGTTCTTTTCCGTTGTACTTGTAGGGCTGAACAGAGGAAGTTGAAGCAAAGATACCGCCAAACGGATAATAATGATTCACTTCTTCCACTACTCCATCCTGCGATGCAACCACACGATTGTTACCTTGATGATCCTGTAAGTAATAATGATGCTTATTATCATTCAAAGATACGAATCCGGCATCTGTCAATAAAGTCTTGGTAGTCCTATTTTCATAGATCACATTACCGCAATAATCGGTAGTAGTTGTATTTCCTGCGATACTATGTACAACACGTAGTTTTGTGCCTGCTGCATCATAAAGGTAAGAAATAGAGCTGCCATCTTCGAACTCTATACGGTCCGGTAAATTTAGGTAATTATATTGAATATTGATTATCTTTTTATTCAAATCTTTCGATAAATTACCATTGGCGTCATAAAAGTACTCTGTATTCTGTTTTGCTCCGTCTTTAAAATCAAAATTATCACCAAAGGCGGAGCCGGAGACTGAATCATCAACCCTTTTCAGTTGGTTGCCACTCAAGGTGACGGACAGATTATCTACTAATCCGTAACCATTGGCAGAAGTTTGTCCATATCGTTTCAATCCCAAGATATTACCATTTTTGTCATAGCCCGTTATTTGCTCATTGAAGCGGTTGACATTCAGAGAGAGATCTTCACCCTCACCGTAAGTAGCATTTTTTAGCCGGGATAACAGATCGTATTCAAAACGATAACCACGAATATCCGGGTTCGCACTGGTTTTCCAGGTCATACTACTGATATTTCCGTTATAACAAGGTGTGCCGATGCCATCTGTATAATATAGTTTCTGGGAAAATAACGGACTTTCGATAGAAGTCAGCCAGCCACGTAAGTTATAACGGTTGATTGAGGTTAGTGAATGGTTCCCGTTCACTCTTTTGACATCGGCGATGTGTCCCAACTCATCATAATTATACCTAAGAGTATCAGATAGTATGTCATTCACCAAACGAGCTTCTGTCAACAGACGTCCGGCATGGTCATAAGTTTTAGTTTGGACAAGTGAGATATTTTCTACTTTGTCATTGGATGCTGTAATGTGGTCGCAGAAATCATACGCCATGTTCTGAACGTGCATCTTACCATTTATATCCGTGCTGCGTACTTGCACCGGACGTTGAAAATAATCATAATAGGTACTAGTGCAAAGCATTTGATCTGTACCGATAACCTGTGTCATCACTCCCGTCTGCAAATTCTTGCAATTCAGTTGTTCAGAGTCGTCTCCAAATCGATGCCCATAATCATTGCTATCTATATAATCCATTGCTGCAGTGAAGCAAGAATTAGCCTTTTTATATTGATAGGTATCATAATATACCACCTTTTGGATATTCAGGCTATCCATCTTTAAATAACTGCTAAAGAGATAACCATAATGATTTTTTGGTTTATCCGGAGCAAAATCAACCGATTCAGAGAAGTTGTATGATATCAAGCCTTTATAAATACCCGTCACCACTTCTCTTCTCAATTTATCGTAAAAGATGCATTTCCATTCATTCCTGTTACGCATCGCCTCATCTCGAATTCTTAATAACTTTCCGTCCTGATCGAAACACATATCTATCCATTCCGCACCGGGAAGTTTCTTACCTCTATAATGGTTGCACTCATCATAGCGATATTGATAAGCATAAAGATCCAACGCATCTTTCTGTCCAAGCGTCTGTAAACTGCTGACTGCCATCGGTGGAAGCACAAAAGCCAGATTCCCGAAATCATCATATACTTGATAAGTATCCAGCGTATCCACACCACTGATGGTACGTAATAAAATGCTTTGTTCCAATTTATTAGTATAAGTAAGTGTAGGAAGCCCCGCTTCATCCTTTTTTTCTTCCACAATCAATTCTCCGGTTGCATAAAATCCTTTTTGCGACAGAACGGGATTATCCTTTTCTCCGCTCACCTCAAATAGCCGAACCTGCGATACTCCCGAATTTGTCTGATAAGAAACCCTTTCACTATGCCCTGTAGTATGCCAGTCTTTTCCGGAATTGTATTTCTCCGTCAATCGGTTCAGGGGCGAACCGTCATAAAAAGATTTTTCACAAGCATACTCATCATTATACAATTCAAGGATATGCTTTTTGAAATCGGATGATGAAACATAATTCTTCGAACCGAGACAAACCGCCGGAAGCCATGAACAACTATCACGATACATCCTGTCATACTCCTTTCTACTCACCAAACTGTTTAACGCGGGAGTCACACCGTATTGTATCGTTTGTTCTGTTCTACCGAACGGATCAAGGTAATTTATTTCATGAGTGGCATGCAATGGATTTTGCAGATCCGATGAAAAAAGAGTATTGGTGGTTGCTTTAATCGTTGATATATAGTTTTTCGTATCAGACCATTTTACTGCAGACTTTTTCCCTTTCACATTTATGTATATAGTACCACTTCCCCCTTCTGTTACAAAAAAATAGGTCCCCGGAGATAACCCAAAAACATCCAGACTTGTCAAATAATCATCTTTTACTACCCGCCTAACTATGTGATGAGCTGAATCATATAAAGTGATATTGTTCAAGAAATCTTCTGTTGTGATAGATATATCCATTGCCTCTTTTATCGTAAAACGGTGATATACATAAGGTGTTAAAGAAGATTCTGCAGGAACGAACATACGTGGACAATAAAAAGTTTTATAATACAAACTATCCGAATAACTACCTACTTCCAAAGGGTATTCCCAGTCGGTTCCTGCATTATCAACAAAACCCGTTACACGCAATCTGGGAGTCCTGTATACAGAATCCGGATAACAAACCTGGATATTAAATTCGCCCACTCCACATCTGAAATCTTTAATCTGTGGTAGAGAATCTTCATTTAACGGATATTCATTACTAGTAATCAATTGTTGAAAATAAGTTCTCATTTTCAGGACAGGACGTTTCCCCATAGTATCCAAAGGAACTACACTTATCATATTTATACTATCCAAATTAAATTTATACCATATATCTCCACTACTAAAAGTTCCAGGTTTTACTTCTTTAGAGAATTTATTGTTGAAGTGACCTATATCTATGGAAGTGCGTTCATCAACTCCCACCGGAGATAAATAGACATTGGTTCTAAGTTCTTTGGTAGGGTTTTTCATATCAGACGTACCTTTGCTATAAAGTTCATATTCGCCAGGTTCCAAAACACCATATAACACAGGACAATAAATAGGTATTTGGGTCAAATCTTCGTCAAATTCAAGACCGAATTTTTCTTGGTTTTTAATAGTTTCTTTAACGCCAATATTGTTTTTAGCCCTATTCCTACACGAAAACAGGTTAGAGGTTGGACGTTTATAATAAAGCTCCAGACTAGTACCATATTGAGGTTCAGTTCCCATCAGATTAGCCATAAATAAAGTAGAACGATTATGTATCGTGAACGTATAGATGGCATAATTACGGATTCTTCCATCAATGAGTTTGTTGAGTGGTACATCGTGAGGATGATGAATGGCAAAATGATTATAAACATCCTCAATATGTATTTTTTTATCAACATACTGCGGGATATTCTGACTACTTGCCACTGTCAGTGTAGCAAATAAGAGCAAGAGTAATGTTAAATACTTTTTCATATCTGTCTTTTTATTTATTATAATAATATCTATTATATTCCATCAGCTGCATTTCTCCTTTTTCCCCTTTCCTGAATCTTTGCTTCAAGCGTCCTTGAATGTCATACTGAAAAAAAGACGCTTGTCCATCTGGTTCCGAAATATATTTCAAACCTACTGATTGTTTATAATCATAAATCGTAATCTGGGCATGAGGAAGAAGGTTACGCAATTGTTCCATTCCTTTTATATGAGAACCCTTCTCTTCTGAAAGATACTCCGGTTGCCTCCTTAAAGCAGATTTTACTTCTTCATAAGTACTTCCTTTTATTTCAGCTATCGGATATTTACCGTGATAGGACCATAGATAAATCGTAATATTACCATAAGTATCTCTACGAGTTACAATATTTCCGTATCTATCATAGTTGTCATAAGCTTCGATAGCACATCCCAAGCCTCGGAATAATTTATCTGCCAGATCCGTATCTCCAGGCAATGCTTTTATGAGTTTACTACCCCATACAGTCCTTTTCTGAACACCTACACCATCTAACGGACCATAATGAAAATATACAAAATCTACTATTTTCCGTTTTTCATCCTCCGGTTTCTTCAAGTACTTTATGATACCTATCGGTTCTTCTATTCTATTTGAACTAATTAAATTGTCAAAATAGATAGTAGATGGAAGAATAGACCATTCTCCCGGATGCACATACTTCAAATACACATGATCCCCATTACTGTTGACAGTCTCTTTTTCTGTAACAAATCCATTTGCATTATATTCATAATTGTGAAGAATTGCCACTCCATTCTCATCCGTCAGTTTTTCCTGAATCAACAGGCAGGGGACAGTAAATATTTTACTCGCCAGAAAAACTCCGGTACTAGTGTTTATCGAAACTTCATAATCGGCAGTTTTATTTTCTACATTATAATGATACTCTTCCTCTGCCACTTTATGATAGCGATTGTTATAAGTCGTCTTAAACAGTAGTTTCCCTCTAAATGCAGCTAGATCATTGGGAGCATAGTTGAGAGCCTTATCCAATATCTGATAATAACCAAAGCTTCTGCTGTGCAAATTGTCCGGTGTTTTAATGTAGCCATCTCCCAACTCCGCATTATCAGGCACATTAGCTAATGAAGAAAAATGGTAACGGCAAAAGCTTCCGTCGTCGAAAGTCTCTGTAACATAACTATAACCTATCGGATATTCGGATATATTGTTGAATCTTCCCATACAGTTACTGCTGATTGAATAAACACGTAGATTTCTGTTTTCTGTATAATCATAATAGTAATAACCGTAGTTCATACTTTCTTCGGGCATACGATAGCGTGGCAGTTCATGGGTTCTTCCACTTTCCATTCCTGTTGCAGGGTCAAGATAGTTAAACGAACGTTGCCTGTCTTTTCCCGTAACGGGATCATGCAATGTCAGATGTTTAACACGTACTCCGCCCAAAGGAGTATCATAAGTTGCCATATTAGTATCCCAGGCAAAGAAATCAGTTTTTTTAGTCAGGTAATGCCGGTAACGGTTGTATTCATAATCAATCTTCTCCTCCCCTTTTGTGGGATAGGTGATTGTCTTCAGCATTGTACAGCCAGCAACACCCGTATTGACAGCTTTTCTTTGTTCAAAATTCCCATCATAGAAAAATGTATTAGCATTGTCTATGTTTTCATAGCCACCATTCCAAAAGCCCCAATGATCGACGTTTGTAGTCAATGGGTCCGGCAGAGCGCTACTCATATCATAGTCAAAAGAGTAAACGGCAGGACTTTCACTCTGGTCATACAATCTGGCTTTTTTCAAGAAGAAATATCGTCCCGATGTCTGATAATCAAATTTGCACGACTTTAGAATGTTCAGGTCTTGTTTCATTGTAATCCCTGAAAGATAGATTAAATCGTTTCCATCAGAATCTCCGAAAAAATTAACAGGGAAAGTTTCGGTGGTAAAATCTATTTTTATATCCTCAACACTAATTGTCTTCAGAATAGGAACATACACTTTATCTTCCATCAAAAAATGATCTGTATCTTTATCGTTTATACTTCTTGATTCAGTAGGTTTAGTATATCCATTCTTATCAGGTTTATAGTATGTCCATTGTATTCCGGTCACATAAGAATTCATAAATAAATGATATTTATTCTTTTGCAGACGAGTTTGATACGAAAAATAGACTGCCTGGTTTCTTGTATCATCTTTGATAGAATTCAGATACCAGGAAGTAATCTGTACTGGCCTGCTTCTTAACTTACTGGGATTATTGGGTATGCTGTATTCCAAACATGAGACTCCCCCTCCAAAACTGTAAAGATAGCCATCCGGGGTTGTAATGTTGATGACAGAACGTTTAGGAGCATTTATGGTACTATAATCCTGCATAGACATTTCGCTTAGATCTATCCTATACCCGCCTCCTGATATACATTTAGCATTTCCGTTATTGTCGATAATAAAACGTCCTTTATGCCGCCCGAAATTAAAATCGAAGATATCGGGAGCCATGTCATATTCAGTTTCCGGATAAGGACGATTTTTCGTAGCATGAGGAATATTCAAGTTGAGCAAATCCTCTTTGCTATACTGCTTGAACTGCCCATCACGGATGGCGGCCAACAGTCCACTCTTCTGTTCCTGACGAATATCATCGGGATTCCCCATTACATTTCGTGTTATCGAGCCACCCACATTCAATATCCAATTATTGCCAACCATCGATGGACGTCTGCCCGGCTTGAAACCATCGGAAATATACTTGATAGACATATCCAGCTCAAAAGCTGTATCCTTGTAATCGAACAACGGGATATCCAGATCAAGCAAACCATTATAATAGTTCACATTTGTGTTGCCATATTGCACAAATTCAGCTGTCTGTGGTGTGGCGAATCCCAGATTTTGAGGAGAAAAGTAGTACCCTTGAAAATCTGTCGGAATAAATCCCGAATCGCTTTGTGCATGTATATGTGTACCTATGCCCAACAGCAGGGTAAAGCACAACATTTGTTTTATAAGATTTTTCTTTTCCATTTCTTTTTCTGATTTATTTCATGATTAGTAAAAAAAATAGAGAGAGGGTGAAAAAGATAGAAAACTTATACACCCTCTCTTCAAATGAACTAACTTCCTGTAGACTACAGATTCATCGCATTCGCACCAAATACGCCCGCTACTGCCGAAGCCACCGCGATGACTACTTTCAAAATCATATCCCAAACAGATTTCTTGACTGCCATAACTTTACACACCTCCTTTCCACGCTCTTTTTAAATGATTAATTACTTCCAATGACTAGTCACTTCCTGAAAAACCTCTTACCTCATTTTCTCGTTATCCTATTGAAAACTAAGCCTCTATGTGGCTGGAAGTTCCAAACTCTGTTTTCACCTCAAAACACGGACACGCTTTGATCCATTCTTCCGGTTCAATTTCCCCGTTTCCGTTGCGGTCGGGACTTAAATCCCGGTGACCGCACACCCGGCTACCGGGGAAAGTCTCAAGCAATTGATGTACAAGCAAATGGAGTGTTGCCCGTTGAGCCAGTGTCCGTGTGTCCGCCGGGCGACCGTGACAATCCAGACCGCCTTCGTAGCAGATGCCGACACTGCTGGTATTCCAACCTTTCACGTGGGCACCGATGCGTTCAATCGGTCGGGTGATATGTACCGTTCCGTCTTTGCGGATGTAGTAGTGATATCCTGTTCCGTTAAATCCACGTCGACGGTGTTGCGTTTCCAGGTCATCCGGGGTGAGCGAACGGTCGGCACGGGTGGCGGAACAGTGAATCACAATCAAATCAATCTTTCTCATCATAGTGCCACTGTTTTTCGTATCAGTTGTAAGCATTATCTACGCTCTATGACTCAAGCTGCCGGGTCCGGAGCTTCACCACTGCCTCCACCGGTGTCTCCTCCACCTTCATCGCCGGGATCTCCACCTTCGGTTTTCTTTTTCTTGGGTGCATCGAGGTCAAGGAACTCGATTTTCTCACCGGCACGGGTAGATGTCAGATTAGGACGAACGCTGCTGGAAGGACGGAAATTGATATTCACACTCTTGATGTTCTTCATCGTACACTCTTCCTTCGTTTCCACTCCCCGCGTCGTGGCAGAGAGACTGAATACACCGAAGTCGCGGATATTGACGGATTTACCGTCGAACAGCGCTGCACGCATCGCTTCAACAAGATTGGTTAGCACACTCTGGATATCGCCTAACGACAGGGAACTTTTCTCTTTCATACTGTAAGCGAGATTGTCCAAATCAACACTCTGTCCCTGTGTCACAAGTTGTGGGTGATACTTCACCACCCCATCAACCTTTCTCGGGTCTTTACGACCGATTCTTTTAAATGGTATTGCCATAATCAATTAAAAATAGAGAATTAAAAATTAAAAGCCAGGAGCTGGAAGCCAAACGCCAGGGACTAAAGGCCGGAAGCCGGAAGTCAAAAGCCAGGAATTGGGATTCAAAGGTCACAAGCTAGAAATTAAATTACAGATTGCGAGTTTCACAATGGGGTTGAATAAGAAGAATGAGCTCTATTCTTTCCTTTCAACGAATCAAAGGTACGGCTTTGCAATGGCGGCAATAGATGTACTTCATCGTACTTTAGTGTGCTTTCATTCAATTTGGGTTTACTTTCATTCAGATTGATTCCACTTTTATTTATATTGATTTTATTTTACTTATTCACTTGTGTATTCCAGTCCGTTTCAGTATATTTGGAGTACGAAAAAACCAATTCAGAAAAATATGAAAGCTGAAAAAACAGAGGCAGAAGAAGAAACGTTCGTCATCCGTCCGTATTTGAAATCAGAACTTGCCCATTTGTATAATCCTCATTTGCCACTGATATACGCCATGCAGAAATTCAGAGGATGGATCAAGAATAATCAGAAACTTTATGAAGCCATGTACAGCGGAAGCGAAGGGAAGAACGATCATGCTTACAGTACCCGGCAGGTACGTCTCATCGTGAAATATCTCGATGAGCCATGAGACGCTTTATAACAGAGGATGACTAAATCAAGGAGAGCTTTCAGATAGTTATAGGGAGATTACGTTTGCTATAATGAAAAACGGATTTGCTATAATGATAACCAAATTAGCTATAATGAAAAAAGAAGGTAGCTATGATGAAAAAGAAGGCAACCTATAATGAAAAAGAAGATTTCCTATAACCTAATAGAGTTGAATTGGGAAAAGGAAGTGGCATAAATAATACACTGTCTCTTATATAATAATGTACGCATCCGCACATACACACAATATGTTTCTTTTCTTATAAGTACACGCACGTTTTATAAATTGGAGGTGGTGGTAGTACCTCCTCTCTTTCATAAAATGTGTGTGCGTGTACTTTATATATAAAGAATATATAATATATAGACAGAGAGAAAAAAGCAGAAAAATATCCGTTATCAGGACTTCAATATATATTTTCTTAAAAATTCTTTATTTGGAACCTAAAAAGTACTATATTCGCAGCTTTTTATAAATAATTATTAACCCATAAAAACAAATTAAATTATGGAAAAAGCAAAGTTTTTGTGTTCGAATTTCAAATAACAGGCGAACACGCGCAACAGTTAGATTTATACAATAGAAACGAGTTGTCCGAATCGGTAAAAGCCGGTGAAAGGCTGTTGGAACACCTTAGAAAGCAGAAGAAAGAAGTGTTCCCCAGCGAACGGAATGAATTTCTCGTGCCGATTATCAGATTCTTCGACGACAATCCCTTCCTGACCCAGAAAACTCCTCCTCACATCATCGCCGAAATGGCCATGCAGATGGCAGACTTCCGCAAGGCAAACGCGAAGGACGGGTATCTTTCTGAACACCAACTAAGTAGATGCATTCAAAAGGTACGTCTCATTCTTTACGGAGAATAACACAGCCTCTTTTGCTCCGCTACAATCCGGAGCCTCTTTTCAGGGCGGAAAATGTCTTTCACCGCCCTGAAAAGAAATCATACCTTTGACACCGAAACAGAACTGCTATATCTAAAGTACAAAGTGACACAACACGCTTTTTCCCTTTTCTGCAACAGCTATCTGTTAATAAACAAGTTCTTATCATTCACTAATTTATTATTATTATTATGAATCAATTTTATGTAACCTGTTATCGCGGGTATTCCAAAGTCATCGGTCAGATCGAATTCTGCAAATTCTTCGAACAAATAGGCAGCAATCTTCACCGTCGCAAAATCGAACAAATTGAAATGGCTCTTAACGAGGATAATTTAACAAAAGCGGATAGCATCAAACGCCAATTACCTTTTTATACTCTGACAACCAACTACTCCGAATGTCGCCTCCCCCACAGCTTGTCGGCATACAACGACCTGCCGGTGCTCGACTTCGACGAAATGAGGCAGGAGGACATTCCGCGTCTGCGCCGTCTCGCCGAGGAAGATCCCGCCACGATAGCCTGTGCACTTAGTCCCCGCCGCCACGGTCTGAAACTGCTCGTTTATCTACAAACGGAGGAGGCAATGCGCCTGCGAACGGAGTTGAAGGCCAAAGGCTGTGTGGCGTATGCCGAACTGGAGCAGTATCACAAGCGAATGTTCGAACTGTCATCGCATTACTATTCTGAACTGCTAGATAGCAAAGTAGATCCCAGCGGCAGTGATTTAGGGCGTGGAATGTATGCCACCTATGACCCGGACGTGTTCTTCTCCGGAGAACGGTTGGAGCACGTATCTTCTCTCCAGATTGAAATCAAGGTTCCGACAGCAGAAGAATCATCGCCTAAGAAACGAAAAGAAAATCATCAGAAAGCAGCACTTCCCGTTGCTGAACCACCAAAGGAAGTGGCCGTTTCCACCCCCTCCGGCATCTCGGCTCTCTCCAACATCGATCCTTTGTCGCAACTGGAATACCGCAAAGCGGTGGAATACACGAAACGGAAATTCCGCTTCGAGCCCAACAGCCGCGACAGTTTTATCTACTGTCTGGGCAACCAGTGTTACACACGCCACATCGGCGAAGAAGACGCTGTATGCATGACGCTGCACGACTTTGGCAGCGAACCGGATTTTAACGCGGAGACGCCTCTGCGCAATGCTTACCTCTACACCAACAAGACGGATGCCAACGAGGAGGAACTAAAGAAACCGCTCGTACAGAAAGTGATCGACTTTCTGAAAGAGCACTACGAATTCCGGCGTAACACGATTTTGGACAGGGTGGAATTCCGGCGATTCGCCGGTTCTCAAGCTCCCCTGCCCTTTATGGCAATGCGGGGAAAGGACTTCAATTCCATCTACACGCACTTGCAATTATCGTCTATTTATTGCTCGCTGCCTATGTTGAAAGCGGTAGTCGATTCCAATTTTGCAATCGATTTCGACCCGTTTATCGATTACTTCCTGTCACTGCGTCCCTGGGATGGCAAGACCGATTATATCAAGCAACTCGCTGCCACGGTGACTACCAACGATCCGGACTTCTGGGAAGACAGTCTCCGCCGATGGCTGGTAGGTATGGTGGCTTGTGCGTTGGACGACGAGAAGCAAAATCAGGAAATGTTATTGTTGTATAGCAAGCAGGGAAAAGGAAAAAGTACATTCATCCGTAACCTGCTGCCGGACACGCTGCGCACCTATTACCGCAACGGTATGATTACTCCGGAAAACAAAGACCACATGTTGTTGTTGTCCACCTGCCTCATTATCAATCTCGAAGAGTTTGACGGAGTAAGTTCCAACCGACTGGCCGACTTGAAACGTATCATCACACAAGAAAAGATAACTGAACGCAAGGTGTACGACACGCAATCGCATACGTTTATCCGGCATGCTTCATTCGCGGCAAGCACCAACAATCCGCGCTGCCTGCAGGATATTGGAGAAAACCGACGTATGCTGTTCAACAGCATTAAGAGCATCGATTATCGTCGCCCGGTGAACCATGAGGGGATTTATTCGCAGGCGTTGGCTCTCTATCGCCAGGGATTCCGGTTCTGGTATGAGGGTGACGAGATTAGCAGTCTGAACAGTCGGAATGAGAATTTCCGACAGAAAGAGCCGGTGGAAGAGAATTTGTTCTTCTACTTCCGACCCGGCAAAGCCGGAGATATAGAAGCCAAATGGTATCCTGCTTCACATCTGCTTTCTACCTTGAGTCTGAATGGGCGTATTCAGTCCAACAGTCAGATATTAAAGACGTTGGTCACGGTGCTTGATGAAAACGGGTTCCGTAAACGGACCACTAAAAACAGGGTAACGGAATACTGTGTGGTGGAATATTCGCAGGAGGAACGGGATAAGAATTCTGTGTTGCCACAGGTGGCGGAACAGAAGAATTTGGAGTTGTAAGAGAAGCGGCAGTACTCTTGTAAAATCAGATTATATTATCAGTTTATATTATCAGGCACGGATTACGTGGATTTCACGGTTGCTTTGTGTGTATCGCACTTACCCCCGTGTAATTCTGCGTAATCCGTGCCTGAATTTATGGTATAATTGAATCAAGAAGACATGCCTAGTAGTATTTTTCAATTCCCCCAAATCCTTTTATCATTTTATTTTCCTTCGTTTTATTGATGAAGTTGTTCAATCGCTTTTCAAATTCTTCGGGCCGTTTTCTGGCAGCTTCAATGTATGCAATTCGGATACGTCTATACGCATCGGAAAATTGTTGGTAATTCTCCCATACTGTTTTATCCTCTTTCAGTTTTCCGATAATATCATTCGGGAAGACAAAAGGGGCTGACAATACTTTTCGTATATTATCTTCCCTATCAGGGTGAATCATATTATGTTCCAGCAACCATTTCAGTCTCTCTTTGTTGGCTTGCGAGTAGGAACTTTTAGGGTTTCTGGGTGTGAAATGCTGGATTTTATGTTCTTTGTCGAGCGCCTTTATGGTGCTGTCGATCCATCCGAAGCAAAGGGCTTCTTCGACAGCGTCGTTGTATGTAACACTTTTTTCGCCCGAAGATTTGGAGGGGAATACAAACCAAACGTCATTGGCGTTTTCAAAGTTGTCTGCCAGCCATTTTCGCCAATCTTCTCTGTTTTCAAAATATTTTATTTCCATAGTGCTAAAAAGAACAGCAACCCATTGTTGAGAATAGGTTGCTGTTAAATTGGTTATTCATCAGACTTCATGTATGGGAGTCAGGGGCTTTTATTCGTCCGGTCACTTATTTGTCTCCGTACATCTTCGCCCGCAATTCCTTAATATGGTCGGAAGTGATATATTCGTCATATTCCATCATCTTGTCGATGATACCGTTCGGTGTCAGTTCGATGATGCGGTTGGCAACGGTCTGAATAAATTCGTGGTCATGAGACGAGAAGAGGATATTTCCTTTGTACGTCTTCAGGTTGTTGTTGAATGCCTGGATAGATTCCAAGTCCAGATGGTTGGTCGGAGTGTCCAGAATGAGGCAGTTGGCATTGCGCAGCTGCATACGGGCAATCATACAACGCATCTTCTCACCTCCGGAGAGTACGCTTACTTTCTTCAATACCTCTTCGCCGGAGAAAAGCATACGGCCGAGGAAGCCTTTCATATATACCTCGTTGCCTTCTCCAAACTGGCTCAACCAGTCTACCAGGTTCAGGTCGGAATTGAAGAAATCAGTGTTATCCAGCGGCAGGTAAGCAGTGGTGATGGTTACCCCCCAGTTGAAAGTACCTGCATCGGGTTTCATGTTTCCGTTGATAATTTCGAAGAAAGCAGTCATCGCGCGCGGATTGCGTGACAGGAATACCACCTTGTCACCTTTCTCTACGTTGAAGTTCACGTCGTTGAAGAGCACTACGCCTTCTTCCGTCTTCTTGCTCAATCCGGAAACTTCCAGAATCTGGTTGCCCGGCTCGCGTTCGGGAGTGAAGATGATGCCCGGATACTTACGTGAAGAAGGTTTGATTTCTTCTACGTTCAGTTTCTCCAACATCTTCTTACGGCTCGTTGTCTGCTTGCTCTTCGCTACGTTCGCGCTGAAACGGCGGATAAACTCTTCGAGTTCTTTCTTCTTCTCTTCAGCCTTCGCCTTCTGGTTCTGTTGCTGACGGAGAGCCAATTGGCTGGATTCGTACCAGAAACTATAGTTACCGGCAAACATATTGATTTTTCCGTAGTCGATGTCTACGGTGTGTGTACATACAGAGTCGAGGAAGTGACGGTCGTGGCTTACCACCAATACGGTATGCTCGAAGTTGGCAAGATATTCTTCCAACCAGGTCACTGTTTCCATATCCAAGTCATTGGTAGGCTCATCGAGCAAGAGGTTGTCCGGATTTCCGTACAATGCCTGCGCCAGCATGACACGTACTTTTTCCTTACCACTCAATTCACCCATCAATACGTAATGCTTATCTTCTTTCACGCCCAGTCCGCTCAATAGCATGGCTGCGTCGCTTTCCGCATTCCATCCGTCCAACTCGGCAAATTTTTCTTCCAATTCGGATACTTTCAGTCCGTCTTCGTCTGTGAAATCTTCTTTTGCATACAATTCTTCGCGTTGCTTCATGATGTCCCACAACACGGTATGTCCCATCATGACGGTATCCATGACGGTATATGAGTCCCACTTGAAGTGGTCCTGACTCAACACCGAGAGACGTTCGCCCGGTCCGAGCGCAATCGTACCTGTTGTCGGGTCCAGATCTCCGTAAATCGTACGAAGAAACGTAGATTTTCCCGCACCGTTCGCACCGATAATACCATAACAATTACCACTCGTAAACTTCAGGTTTACGTCATTAAATAACACTCTTTTACCAAACTGAACCGATACGTTCGAAACTGTAATCATCTTATTATTTACTATTTTACTAGTTACTATTTACTATTTGAGCGTGCAAAGGTAGACATTTAAAATGAATTATGAGCTATCTGATATGTGCCAATCTGACATAAAAGTGTTACCTTTGCTGCGTTTTTTGGCAAAACGGCCAACTTGGCAAAGTTTTTGCAGACGAAATCTGTGACATCCGGTCAGTCCGGTATGTTTATAAGCGGTATCTTGCATAGATAACGTGTGTTTCTAAATAGTAAATAATAAAATAGTAAATACCAAGATGGATCCGAAAGAAAAAAAAGTGAAGGAAGAGGAACTGAATGTGGAGGAAACTCACAATCCTGCGGAAGACCAACCGCAAAACGAACAAGCAGAGGGAACCGCTCCGCTGACTCATGAAGAGGAGTTGGAAAAGGAACTGGAAAAGGCTCAAGAAGCGCTTGAAGAGCAAAAGGATAAATATCTGCGCTTGTCTGCCGAGTTCGACAATTATCGTAAACGCACTTTAAAGGAGAAGGCCGAACTGATCCTGAATGGTGGCGAAAAGAGTCTTGGCAGTATTCTTCCGGTAGTGGACGATTTCGAACGTGCCATCAAGACGATGGAAACGGCAACGGATGTCAATGCCGTAAAAGAAGGGGTGGAACTGATTTACAATAAATTTATGGCTGTTCTGGCTCAAAATGGTGTGAAAGTCATCGAGACGAAAGACCAACCGCTGGATACTGATTTCCATGAAGCCATCGCGGTAATCCCCGCACCGTCGGAAGCACAGAAAGGTAAGATTCTGGATTGTGTGCAGACGGGGTATACACTGAACGACAAAGTGTTGCGCCACGCCAAAGTGGTAGTAGGGGAATAAGGATTCGCAACCCATAAAACTCATAATTTTTAAAGAAGCATGGCAGAAAAAAGAGACTATTACGAAATATTGGAGGTGACGAAGACAGCCACAGTAGAGGAGATTAAGAAAGCGTACCGTAAGAAAGCAATCCAGTATCACCCTGACAAGAATCCGGGGGATAAGGAGGCAGAAGAGAAATTTAAGGAGGCGGCCGAGGCTTATGACGTGTTGAGTAACCCGGAAAAGCGTTCGCGTTACGATCAGTTCGGTCATGCGGGAGTGAGCGGTGCGGCAGGCAATGGCGGTCCGTTCGGTGGTTTCGGTGGCGAGGGGATGTCGATGGATGACATTTTCTCTATGTTTGGCGACATCTTTGGTGGCCGCGGCGGCGGTTTCGGGGGAGGCTTCGGAGGGTTTAGCGGATTTGGCGGTGGCGGTTCACAGCAACGCCGGTATCGCGGCAGTGACCTTCGTGTGAAAGTGAAGCTGACGTTGAAGGAGATCTCTACCGGAGTAGAAAAGAAATTTAAACTCAAAAAATATGTGCCGTGTGACCAGTGTCATGGCACGGGTGCCGAAGGTGACGGCGGTTCGGAGACTTGTCCTACTTGTAAGGGTAGCGGCTCCGTGATCCGTAACCAGCAGACTATTCTGGGCACTATGCAGACTCGCGTCACTTGTTCTACTTGTGGCGGTGAGGGTAAGATTATCAAGAACAAATGTAAGAAGTGTGGTGGCGACGGAATCATTTACGGTGAAGAAGTGGTGTCGGTGAAAATCCCTGCCGGAGTGGCAGAGGGTATGCAGCTTTCTATGGGTGGCAAAGGAAATGCCGGCAAACACAATGGTGTGGCAGGCGACTTGCTGATTCTCGTAGAGGAAGAACCGCATCAGGACTTGATTCGCGACGAGAATGATTTGATTTATAATCTGTTGCTTAGTTTCCCGACTGCTGCTCTGGGCGGAGCTGTGGAAATTCCGACTATCGACGGCAAAGTGAAAGTGAAGATTGATTCGGGTACTCAACCAGGTAAGGTGCTTCGTTTGCGCGGCAAGGGATTGCCGAATGTGAACGGGTACGGAACGGGGGATTTACTCGTCAACATCAGTATCTATGTGCCGGAAGCGCTCAATAAAGAGGAAAAGAGCACACTCGAAAAGATGGAGGCTTCGGACAACTTCAAACCTAACACGTCGGTGAAGGAGAAGATTTTCAAGAAGTTCAAGAGTTTCTTCGATTAATTTTTTGCTATAATATATAAGGTATAAGTGAGCTGCAATCTTTTTTGTGGCTCACTTCTGTTTTTAGGGCTTGTCCTTTTAAAAAAAAGACATATATTTGTGTAGCAAATAAATAGATACTAAATATAGACTTCAAGTATGGCAGAACCTTTTAAGAATATGTACAACAAGCAATTTTTCGATCTGTTTACGAAAGATTTGAGACTTGTTATCGATGATTTTGATGCTCACGGTTTTGTTTCTCAAATAATGGATGATGAATGGGAAGGCAGGGAACTAAAACAGCGCTGGATACATATCACTAGCATTCTGAAAAAGTTTTTGCCGGCAGATTACAAAGAGGCGATCGCTAAGATTCTTGAGTTGTTGGATCATGTAAAAAGTACGCGGCCTGATTTTTCGGTGATAGACGATACGAAGTTTGGATTGATGCTGGAGTATGGGGTGATTCTGAATAATTATGTCGAGCAATATGGGTTGGATGATTATGAAACGTCTGTCAAGGCGATAGAGAAAATCACACAGTTCACAAGTTGCGAATTTGTGACTCATCCTTTTATAATAAAATATCCGGATGAAATGATGAAGCAGATGTTGGTTTGGTCGAAACATGAGCATTGGGGAGTCAGGCGGCTTTCGTCAGAAGGTTGCCGTCCGCGTTTGCCTTGGGCGATGGCTTTGCCGAATCTGAAGAAAGACCCGACACCTATTATTCCTATTTTAGAGAATCTTAAAAATGATCCGGCAAGATTTGTACGGTTGAGCGTTGCCAATAATTTGAATGATATTGCGAAAGATAATCCGGAAATTGTCATTGATTTGGCAAAGAAATGGAAGGGGGAATCTAAAGAGGTAGACTGGATTATTAAACACGGTTGCCGGACGCTCTTAAAACAAGGGATTCCAGAGGTGATGGAGTTGTTTGGCTTTGATTCTATCAGAAATAATATTAGTATGGAGGATTTTCAGATTTCAAGTCTTAAGGTTAAAGTCGGTGATTCGTTGGAGTTTGGTTTTAACTTGTTGAATCATAGCAATAAGACAATCAAAATACGGCTTGAATATGGTATTTATTACCAAAAAGCAAATGGAACGCTGACGAAGAAAGTTCATAAAATCAGCGAAAAAGAATATACCGGGAATTCTACCACACGAATAACGCGAAAGCACTCTTTCCGCGTGGTTACGACGAGAAAATTCCATCTCGGGCTTCATCAAATTGCTATAATAATCAATGGGAGTGAATTTGAAAAATATGATTTCGTTTTGATTGAGTAATTCGATTGCTGCAACAAATAATATAAATCCTCGATTCTCCGGATGAAAATCGAGGATTTTTTATTTTGATTACTACTATCTTCTTCCTAATACCCCGGATTCTGTTTCAACCTCTCATTCATCACCCGTATTTTCTCCGGTATAGGGAATACAGTTGTATATCCACTTGCCTCATCCGGTAGTTGCGGACGGCTGCTGTAAGCTCTTGTAAACTTCCCGAAGCGGACTAAGTCCTGTCGTCTCCATCCTTCCCAAGCCAGTTCCAGCTGACGTTCGGCAAGGATATTCTCTAAAGTGGCAGTGCGGGGAGAAGCGTTGACACGGCTACGAACTTCATTGAGTTCTTCATCTCCGTTTGCTCCGTTCCGGACTTTCGCTTCACTCTTCATCAACAAAGCGTCTGCATAGCGGAACAATACAATGTCATTCTCCATCAACTTACCGTCTTTTGTGGCAGTCGGGTCGACTTCATACTTTTTCATGCGGGCTCCTGCGGTTTGTTCGTATGGGGTATCTGTTATATCCAGAGATACTTTCCAGGGCAGATATTCCAGTACCGTTCCATTATCCAGTTTGATTATGTTTCCTTTCAGGTCGTGGACAATTCCTGCAAAATAGCAAATATCAAAACGGGGATCTTGTTCCGCGGTTTCATAACCGAAAGCTTCGAGGGCTTCAATGGTGGCGCTGGGACCGTTCTCACCGCTTAGTCCGTAAGCCTTGGCGTGATTATAGTGGCGGGAACGGAAGAGATATTGCATCTGGTTGGTGTACAGAGTTTTGTTCATCGGGATAGTGAAGACATTCTCTACGGACGGTTCGTTGAATATAGAGAAATTCGTTTCGTATTCCGGTTCCAGTTTGTAGCCCATAGTCTTGAGTTGGTCACAATAGTAGATAACTGTTTCCCAGGCATTTAGTTCGCTGCCGTTCACTGTGAACTTTATATTTTTTCCATCCGGGCGTTGTCCGTCCGTCCAATCATTGTCTGTATAAACTTCGGAGTTCAAAGCCAGTTTGGCCAGTAGGAAAGTTACCACGGGGCGAGTGATACGGCCATAGTAAGGGCCGGACTGGTTGCTATGTGCATCGCTCAACAAAGGAGCCGCCTCTTGCAATTCCTTGACAACAAAGTCAAAGACCGTTTTTCGTTCACTTTGCACTACATCTTTCATTGCTACGGAAGAGGATTGAACTAGCGGGATGCGTCCGAACAAATCCATCAGGTAATAATAATACATAGCCCGCATGGCACGTACTTCGGCACGGTATGCCGGCAGTTCCGTAGCGGAATGAGTTTCGGCGAATTTGTCTATCCGTTCCAGTGATTTGTTACTTAACATGACGACTTTATAGAGATATTCCCATGTAGCCTGAATGGCATCATTCTCTATTCCCCAATCGTGCAGGTAAAGTCCTTGCCAAAAACCACCGTCATACCAGTCACCTCCACGGGTGGGGATAATGGCTTCGTCGGAGGTAAAGGTGTTCAGGTCGTAGACTCCCCTACCCGTTCCCTGCAATCCCTGACTATCACTATAACCGCCTACGTATGTATAAAGCGAAGCTACTGCATTGAGATATACTTCCGAGATTGTATTGTAAACGTCATCTTCGGGTAACTTATCTTTCGGATTTTCCTCCAAAAACTTACTACATGAGAATAAACCCAGGCACGTTATAAGAAGGAATACCAGCACTCCCGAAGGACGTAAGATCTTCTTTGAAAACAGTTCCGCTATCCTTGAAAGCAGTTCTTCTTTCTGCAAAAAAAGACTTTTATTTTTCATATATTGTTTCATCATCTCCTCCTCCATTAAAAGTTAATACTCAATCCCAGTGTGTACGTCCGCGCCAACGGATATCCCCGTTTATCATCCACGCCTAAAGTGGAGTTCACTGTTGAACTGTTAATCATGGGTGAAAGTCCCGAATAACCGGAAATGGTTGCCAGGTTGTTGACTGTAAATGCCAGACGCAGGGAGCGGACATATTTCTTCAGTTTCTGCACTTTCTCAATCGGCACGTTCCAACCCAGCGTCACATAGTCGAAGTTGACATAATCTCCCTTTTCCAACCAATAGTCGGTGGCGGTTTGATCCTTGATGTTCTGTTTCGGGGCTTTCTTCATTACGTTATAGTCGGGAAATATATTCATGTTCATATAGGTCAGGGAGGTTCCGTTGTAAATTTTATGTCCGAAAGCTCCGTTAACCTGCAAAGACAGGTCGAAACGCTTGTAGCGGAAACTGATGTTGGAGCCAAGAATCGTTTTAGGTACGGCTTGTCCTGCCACGTAGCGGTCTTCACCATCTTCAAGGCTGACACCTCCGCCATTCAGATCGGCGATGCCATAGGTGTATCCGCCGTTTCCGTCGGATTCCAGTCCCGTACTGTGGGGAAGATAGAACACGCCCAACGGTTGACCCACCATCTGATATACGATGTGGTTGTATCCTCCATGAAAGCCGGCTCCGTCGAGGCCAGCAAGACTTTTATATTCGGGAGCAGAAAGCATTTCGCCGTTGTACATACCGCTTAATGAGAGCAGTTTGTTGCGCTGGAAAGTGATATTGGCATTGATATTCAGTTCCATATCCTTGGTCTTCAAGGGGGTGATGCCGATGGCGATTTCCGTACCCCAGTTGCGCATGGAACCGATGTTGGCAAGCAAGGTGTTATAGGTGAAAGGCGGTACGCTTACGTTGTAAAGGTAAAGCATGTCTGTGGTTCGGGAGTTGTAATAGTTGGCGGAAAGCAGCAGGCGGTTGCCGAAAAGAGCTACGTCGATACCGGTATTAAAGGTATGTTTCACTTCCCATTTCAGGTCGGGATTCGTGTTCCGTAAGTCTCCTAAAGATACGACGGCGGAGTTTCCGACGGGGACTACACCGTTCGGCTTTACAAGGTTCAATGTAGTGTATGAGTCAATCCCACTCTGATTACCTGCCAGACCGTAGCCAATACGGAATTTCAGATTATCCACCATCGGCAACTGCTTCATAAATTCTTCTTCACTAATCACCCATGCGGCAGATGCGGAGGGGAAGAATCCCCATTTGTGGTTCGCCCCGAATTTGGAGGAAGCATCTGTACGGGCGTTCAGCGTCAGTACGTAGCGGTCGGCGTATGTATAGTTGAAACGTCCCATGAAGGATGCCAGACGGGGTTGGTCGTAGTAAGAATTAGTGCCTTCCCACAAACGGAGTGCGCCTGCCTGAAGATTATTATACCCGAATTTGTCGGTGCTGAAATTGCTTACTGTTGTATAATATCCCGTGTAGGTTTCTTTTTGAAGTTCGGCGAGTGCCAACACGTCAAAGAAATGTTTTTTCCAGTTTTTCTTATAGGTCAGCATCATGTTGCCCAGCAAGGATTCTCGCTTTTTGGTTCCTTTGTAAGCCTGGCCGTTCGCCCAGACGGAGGTGGGGAGGTATTGCGAATTTTCCACGATATTATAGGTATAGGCACCGAAGAGGTTAAGTTTCAGCCCTTCCAGTAGATTGAAAGTCAGACGGGCATGCGTGCTGATGTGCGAAGTGGCATCATCGTCCTGCACTTCCATCCATGCCAATGGATTGGTGATTTGACTGGCGGTCGTTATTCCATCCCAAGAATTGGTGACGGGGTCTTTATGGTTGGGATAGGTGGGGTTGAATGTGGCTGCCGAATAGAACGTTTTCTGATAATCCACCAGATTATGATTCTTCTGAATGGAACCGAACATTCCCAGCTCGCAGTTCAGGAAGCCGTCGAACATTTTCTGATTCATGCTCATATTCGAAGTGAAGTTTTTCATGTCTTCATTCAGAATCACTCCCTGACGATCCATGAAACCAAGAGAAACGCGATAGCTGGACTCACTGGAACCGCCATAAAAGGCGATGTGATGGTTTTGTTGTAGTCCTGTCTGTTCAATCTCTTTCTGAAAATCGGTGTTATTTCCTTTATCCAGAATGGAAATCCCGCGTTCCGAGGCGACACGGCGGTACTCATCGCCGGACAGCATTTTCAGATTCTTGTAGACGGTGGAAATTCCGAAGCTACCGTTGTAGGCTACCTGTGTTCTGCCGCTCATTCCTTTTTTAGTGGTGACCTCGATCACACCGGAAGCTCCTCGTGAACCGTATTGTGCGGTTTCGGAAGCGTCTTTCAGAATGGTGAAGCTCTCAATATCCGTAGGGTAAATGGAGGTGAGCATACTCAAGTCACCAAATACTCCGTCGACGATTATCAAAGGGTCATTGCCACTGGTCAGTGAGGTAGTTCCCCGCAGGCGTACTGCATCCAAGGCTGCCGGACCATTTGACCCGCGTTGGATAGTCAAGCCCGGCACACGTCCGCGGATTGCTTCCAAAGGGTTCGTTATCTGGTCTTTATTCATCTGTGTCTCCGTAATCTTCTCTACGGAACCGGAGAGGGTTTTCAAACTTCCGGTGGCATATCCAACAGTTATCAATGAGTCTATGGGCGTGACGGGAATCTTCTGCGCCAAGGTGCTCTCGCACGGGATTACCAGAAGAAGAAGGGTGTAGAAAATGAGTCTAGCGTGTTGTACCATATTCTTAGTTTTTAAGGTAATAATACAAATATAACAAAAAAAGAGAGAATCTGGTTGAATAGATTCCCTCTTTTATTCATAAATGATATTGACAATGTCTATTTCACGATTATCTCATCCGTAAATATCCACCCTCCGAATTCGCTTCCGGCCTGTGCCTGGTAACGTACGTATCTTCCTTTGGCTTCTCCCTGCCATGAAATATCCGTAAACCGGATAGGGGTTTCTTTGCTCACTTCAAAGTGTTGTTTTTGCAACTCCGTGAAGTTAATTCCATCATCGGAAATGGAAATAACCACTGTCTCCGGCAGGAATACTTCCGCGCCGACCACTTGCATAAAAGCGGCGGTGATGGAATGGATAGGGGTTTCTTTTTCCATATCAATCGTCACATCGAGACGGTTGTCCGAGATAAATCCTTGCCATGAACCATCACCGTAAGTCCAGTCACCACGTATGCCGTCTGTCAGGGCTGTGTTGCCTTGTGCGGGATAATGGGGGCTATAGGAGGAGTTATAGGTCACTTTTTTACCGAGCGCCAAATGGCTGACTGGTTGAAGAGATTCGGGACGGCTGCCGATTTCTTTGCTCAAATCGAAAGGATGGTATCCTTTTTTCTGTAAATCGGCCACTGCTGACAGTGCGCGGGTATGGAAATCGGGCCACGACTTACGTTCCGGAGCCGACCAGGCTACTTCCGCCAATGCCAGCATACGGGGATAAATCATATATTCCACGTGTTCGGGAGTGGGGATATATTCCACCCATAGGTTACCCTGCACACCATAGACTAACTTTGCCTGCTCCGCAGTTAAGGAAGCGGGGACAGGATCGTAGGCATATACTTTCTTCAATGGCAGGTAGCCACCGATAGCTTCCGGCTGGGAGTACGGGGCGTCCTGATAGCTGTCCAGATAACAGTATGCACCCGGTGTCATGATGGCATGATGGCCGGAGGTGACGGCAGCAATACCACCCTCTTCTCCACGCCACGACATAACGGTTGCATTGGGCGCGATACCTCCTTGCAGAATCTCGTCCCATCCCAAGAGACGGCGTCCGTGATTGTTGAGGAACTTTTCGATACGGTGTATCAGATAGCTTTGCAGCTCGTCTACATTGGCCAGATGCTCGTCTTTCATTCTCTTCTGACATTTCGGACAGGTCTTCCAAGCCGATTTGCCGGCCTCATCACCTCCTACATGAATGTATTCGGAAGGGAAAAGTTCCATGACTTCCGTCAGTACATTCTCCAGAAAGGTGAAAGTTTCTTCATTACCGACACAGAAATCGGAGTTCTTGTAAGGTTCTCCCGAACAGGATAGCTGCGGGTAGGCAGCCAGCACTTCTTCCGAATGGGAAGGCATTTCAATCTCCGGAATCACCGTGATGTAATGCTGACGGGCATATTCCAGTATTTCACGAATATCGTCCTGGGTGTAATAGCCGCCGGAAGCTCCGGGTTCATCGTAACGGAGGTATTTACGTCCGCCGTTCCACCATTTCTTCCAGGTGGGGTCTGTACGCCAGGCTGCAAAATCGGTCAGTAAAGGGTATTTCTTGATTTCAAGCCGCCAGCCTGCCGCATCGGTCAGGTGCAGGTGCAAACGGTTGATTTTGTAATATGCCAATGCGTCTATCTGCTTCTTTATAAACTCTTTGGTAGAGAAATGACGGGATACGTCCAGCATCAGTCCGCGATAAGCAAAACGAGGGGTGTCTTCTATCTCGACAGAGGGTACGGAATAGCTGCCTGTGCTTGCCGGTTGCATCAGCTGTAACAGGGTTTGCATTCCATAGAATAATCCGGCTCCCGAAGTTGCCCGGATCTCGATTCGTTGAGAGGTGACGGAGAGTGTATAGCTTTCCGGTGATGGCAATTGGGGGGTCTTGGGGGTTATCAATAAGAAAAGCATCTGTTTCCTGTCTTTCATTCTCGCTTCTTTCAGCTGAACAGGTAATGCTTTCAGGTAATTCTCCCAGAGTTCCGCTTCTCCACCTTGCAGGTTTGTATAAAGTTTAGTCTTTTCTGACAGTAAAAAAGAGCCCGTCCCCTGCTCCATTTTTAATGGGACAGGTATGAAGGACTGTGCCAGAATGGGATGTGCATGGAAGCACATCCCCAATATCCATAAGAAAAGACAAACTTTAGGGTATTCTTTTCTTATATTCATTAATCAATTTTGATTTCGTCTACAAATAAAAATGCCTTTTTACCTTTTCCTCCATGCCATGCCGGAAGTGATTTCTCCGGTGAAGCAATGACTCTCACGTATTGGGTGGTCACAGGAGCAAAGGTTAGTTTGTGCTCAACGATTCCGTCTTTGTCTGTCTCTTTCATCTCCGGATATTCTTCGGAAGCAATCTTTTTGAAGGTCTTGCCATCATCTGAAGTTTCTACGGACAGGTTTCTGGCATCAAATACCCAGTCCCCTTTTGCTACATTGGTAGAGATTGCCACGCTTGAGATTTCAGTAGGTTGCTGGAGGTCGATAGTCATATCCATGTCGTTTCCGTTGAAAGCGATCCAACGGCCTGACTTATAGCTGCTATTTCCTTTCAGACCATCTATCAAAGTGGAAGCTCCTTTGAACAGGTATTGTTCATTGATAGGCTGATTAGCTACAATCGGCTTCATGCTGGATTTGCTGAAATCAATCTTCTCTGTCACTATCTTGCTTTCGCCGTTGGGACGAATGGCTTTGGCGGACAGGGTTACATTTTCCTTGATTTTCAATACTCCTTCATAAACGGAGGAAGCGGCAGTAGGTTCTGTGCCGTCTAATGTATAGTAAACAGGGGCACCGTCGATGGTAGACAGGGTAACGTCCATTGTTCCTTCTGCCGGATTCGGGTCAAACTCGGCTTGTACGTCAAATACGTGTTTAGCGTAATTGTATCCTTCTGCATCGTACCACTTAATCAGTTGTGGAAGACGGGACAGGAAGTCGGCATAGTTTTTCTTTTCGGGGCTGGACCACTGAATTTCACACAAAGCAGCCCAACGAGGCAATACCATGTACTGTGCATGCGGGAAGGTAGCGATGTATTCTGTCCAGAGGTTGGCTTGCACTCCCTTGATGTATTTCTGTTCTTCCGGAGTAAGAGAAGCCGGCATCGGCTCGTAGCTATACACTCTTTCCATCGGCAGATAACCACCGATACCGAACGGTTCGTTTTCGATGTCTTTAGCTTGGTAGTAGTCGAAATACAGATAGGTGTTCGGTGTCATGATGACATCGTGTTTCTGCTTCGCAGCTTCGATACCACCTTTCTCACCACGCCATGACATCACGGTAGCATTCGGAGCAAGTCCGCCTTCGAGGATTTCATCCCAACCGATGATTTGACGTCCGTGGTCGTTCAGGAATTTCTCAATATGGTTGATGACAAAGCTTTGCAAACGTTCTTCTTTGCTGTGGCTCTGATCTGACTTCAATCCCAATGCTTTGATACGTGCCTGGCACTTCGGACATTTTTCCCATCTTACTTTCGGGCATTCGTCGCCCCCTACATGAATATATTGTGATGGGAAGATTTCAATCAATTCACCATAAACATCTTCCAAGAATTTCAATACTTGGTCGTTTCCGGCGCAAAGCACATCTTCGGATATACCCCATTGTCTCCATACTTCGTACGGGCCACCGGTACAACCCAGTTCAGGGTAAGCGGCAAGGGCAGCTTGCATGTGTCCCGGAAGGTCGATTTCGGGAACAACGGTGATGTAGCGTTCGGCTGCATAATCTACAATTTCTTTGGCTTGTTCCTGGGTGTAGAATCCACCGTAAGGTTTGCCGTCGTATTCGCCGGAGTTACGTCCGATGACTGTTTCTGTTCTGTTAGCACCGATTTCAGTCAGTTTCGGGTATTTTTTGATTTCCAGACGCCAACCTTGATCGTCGGTGATATGCCAGTGGAGGCGGTTCATGTTATGTAAAGCCTGCATGTCGATGTAGGTCTTTATTTCATCCACGGTAAAGAAATGACGGCTGGTATCGAAATGCGCGCCACGATAGCCAAAGCGGGGAGCGTCATTGATTTCTACGGCTGGCATGGCAATATCCGCACCGACAGCCACAGGCAATGATTTGCGCAGGGACTGGATGCCATAGAATACGCCGGCTTCCGTAGGACCGGTAATCGTGATTCCGTCACCGGTAACTTTCATCTGGTAGGATTCCGGATTTTCGTTCTCCGTGCCTAATGCCAGTACGATTGCGTTTTTACCTTCTGTTCCGGCTTCAATAGCGAAATCTTTTCCGGTAGCCGTTTTCAGATAGTCTGCCAGGAATTTTGCGTTGCGTTGCATCTTCTCGTTTCCTCCCGGATAGAGAATTTTCAAACTGCTCTTGAGGATGAAGGGACTTCCTTGAGCGGTTACAATTTCTTGTGGCATGGGGATAATCTGGTAGTTGGCTTCCTGTTGCGCCGATTGGCAAGAGGCAAAAAGTCCTGCTAGTGCCAGACATCCGGTTAATTTAAAGAGTTGCTTCATAAACTAAAAAATTAAGTGTTAAGTTATTAAATAGATTAATTATAAGTTTCACGAATATGTTTGATTGTCAAAGGCAGCTCCTCTCCTTTCTTTATTTGGGGAGAAGTGATGACGACCGTTTTACGTTCTCCGGGAAGAAGGTCGAAAAAGTTGTCGCTGAAACGGGCTCCCTGCAAAGGAATTTCAATAAAGACATCTTTTGCAAGAGCGGGAGAAAACAATGTCAGTTCACACATGCCGTCTTTCTGTTTCATCTTGCAGGAAACGGTTGTTTCAGGCAGAAGCAGGTCTTTTGTTTTTCTAAAGAAGTATACGGTTTCGGCAAGGGTGTTTCCTGCCTTGTCTTTCAGTGTCAGTTGCATGAAACAGCGTTGCTGTTCTTCCGGTGATAGCCAGGTGTCGGGTTTTATACGGTACACGCATTGGGAAGTGTTAGCCGGAACTGTCAATGTGTTGAGTTGTATAGGCTTGCCTTGTTTCTTTCCGTCAAAGTCTGTTACTTTCATTTCCAACATCAGGTGGTCTTTGGTGTCCGGACAGTCGGAAATCAGGTAGATATTGAGGCTGTCGTTCTGCTGGATAGGATTGATGAGGATTGGAGCAAAGACTCGTTTGGCTTGGTAATGCAGGGCTTTCCAGTTACCGTAATAGTCGATGCTCGACCAGGATACTACCGGCCAGCTGTCATTCAGTTGCCAATACAGGGTACCCATACAGTAAGGACGGTTCCGGCGGTGTGCTTCCAGTCCGTGACGCATTCCTTGTCCTTGCAGCACTAGTCCGACATAGACAAAGTCTTCAAATTTTTCGGGGATGATATAGTCGCGCTCCATGTAGGTACGAATCAGGGCGTTGCCGATGCTGCTTTTCTGATGAGCATTCATCACTTCCGATTCTATCTGATAATCTTCCGGAGCGGCGAAAGTGGAGATGGTCTTCATTTCCGGAAAGGACTGAAAACCGAATTCGCTCATGAAACGGGGCAGGTCTGTATCGAGTGACTCGAATGTTTTTTGACCATACCAGACTCCCCAGTTATGGCTGTCTCCTATCCCCCAGGATTCAGGACGCCCCCAGTTGGCAAAATACGGGGAGCTGTGTATGTAGAAACGATCGGCATCCAGTTCCTTAACCTTGGCTGGAAGGAGCTGATGGAACAGTTTGTCGTAGCCTCGAAACATTTCCTGATAGATTTCGGGCGGGAAGTTCTTGTTGAATCCCCAATATTTTAAGGCTTCCAGTATTTCGTTATTGCCGCACCACATCGCCAGGGAAGCATGATTGCGAAGGCGACGGATGTTATAGCAGGCTTCCGCCTCTACCCTTTTCAGAAAGGTGGGGTCGGACGGATAGGGAGTGCAGGCAAACATGAAGTCTTGCCACACCAGTATTCCGTTTTCATCTGCCAGGTCATAGAAACGGTCATCTTCGTACGTTCCACCTCCCCATACACGAATGACATTCATGTTCGCTTCGCGGATGTCGCGGAATAAGGTTTGGTAGCGTTCGGTAGTGACGTTAGTCAAGAGTGCATCCTGGGGGATGTAATTGGCTCCTTTGGCAAACATAGGTACACCATTTACTTCAAAATAGAAGGATTCTCCGTCTTTATCTTTTTCATTAACGAGGCGAACAGTACGCAGTCCTATCCGGTGCGATTGCTCGGCTACGACTTTATCTTCTACTATGATTTGAGCGGAGAAATCATACAGGGCGGGCTTTCCCCATCCATTCGGCATCCAACGTACGGGGGATGCCACTTCGGAAGGTATGGAAACATGATTGATTCCGGGCTGTAAGGTGATTGCCTGGCTGATGCTTTTTTCTGCACTTCTTTCGAATGAGGTATTGATTCTCACCTCTGCCTGAAGTGGCCGGGAGAGTATGTTGTTTATTTCTAATTCATTAGACAGATTTGCGAGCTGGTCGGTCAGTGCGAGTTGCTTTACGTGATAGTCACTGATAGAAGCTGCGTCATAAAAACGGATGGTCACCGGACGCCAGATGCCGCTGGTCACCATGCGGATTCCCCAGTCCCAGCCATAACTGTAAGGGGCTTTACGGGAGAATATGCTTAAATGTTTGTCGTGATGGTCGTTGTCTGCCGGATAGTTGAATCCGTTCGAGTTATATTGAGGCAGTGTCTGCCGGATGGGGGAATGAAAATAGATGTGAAGAAGGTTTTCTCCGATACGGAGTTGGGACTTGACAGGTATGGTATAACCGACAAACATGTTATCGGCTTTCAGCAACAATGCTCCATTGAGGTATACATCGGCGTATGTGTCAAGACCTTCAAAAACCAATTGGGCGTCATCCCGTTTCAGTTGTTCGGGGGTAACTGTAAAAGCAGTCCGGTATTCCCAGTCTTCATTTTCCACCCACTGAATCTTTTGTTCATTGATGCCATAAAAAGGATCGGGAAGTTGTTTATGGTTGATAAGATCCTGATGAACGGTGCCCGGAACCTGTGCCGGTCGCCACAGCTCCGTCCCTGCCTGGGAAAACTCCCAGCCTGTATTTAGAACGACAACTTCGGAATTGTCATTGCTCTGTGCATATGCCATACTGCAACAGCATAGTAGTTCACATGCTATTTGAGCCTTTTTTCCGATCAAATTAATCATCATAGTGGGGCATTAGATATTAACGGATTCAAAGATATTATTTTTTCAGCAAATTTCACTGATAATTTAACAAAATATGTTGTTTTTGCACGCCACGATAAATATACGGTTTTATTCTTTTATCATATCGGATAGTTTAACCGCTATTATATCTATCATTTCATTCCTAACAAATCTGTTAATTTCACCGCCTGAAAAGTCATGTGTGCCACACTGCTCTCATATAGAATACCGATTGTCTCTTTATCAATCATCGTCAGGCAACTATATCCCCATCCTTCTGCTTCGTCGAGCATGATTTGATGTTCGGGCAACCAGGTAAGTCCTTTATCCAGACTTGTTTTTATTGTTATATGATTGCGCCCTTTAGTCGTATCCGGATTTGAAAACAACAGGAGGTCTTTATTCAAAACGTTGTCCTTGGCATCGACATGAATCAGACTGGCCATACATACCGGTTCCTGAAGTGCCTTACGTGAAGACGGGTGTTCTGTCCAGGTTTTTCCCAAATCTTTCGTTATGGCAATAGCCCGGCTTCCTCCTCTATTGTCACGCATATTCAGCATCAATACTCCCGGTTCTATTTCCGCAACTTGTGCTTCCGTTGTATTTGTTCGTGCCATATTGTGCATTTTCCACGTTTTCCCCCGGTCTTTACTATACATGATTCCTGCATTCGGAACACGGGTAGAGTCTATAAACTGCGTTGGAAATACTAATGTGCCGTCGCTCATCGTTATTCCACGTCCGGGTCCTTGAAGGAGAAAATACCAGGACGGATCTTTTACCTGCTCTGTTATATTGATCGGTTTCGACCATGTTTTACCATCGTCTGTACTCTTTGCCAATACCAGCTGTGCGGTATGGTTTATATCCATTCCCGAATGGGAGCTCCACCAGGCACGTTGATTACCCATACCATGTGTCCATGCGGCAACCACCCAGACGGTATTCGTTTGAGTATCTACCAAAATAGAGGGATCTCCTACCCCATTCTGTGCTTTAGGCAAACCGCCATACTCACCAAATGAAAGCGGAAGACGCATTTTCTCCCAGCTCTTCCCTCCGTCAGTGCTACGACTCAAACCCACATCTACATATTCCTGTAAATCGACACTACTATTATATCGGACATCGTACACTCCCAATAATGTTCCTTTATTGGTTGTCACTAATCCGGGAATACGGAAGGAAGCAGAACCGTCATTACCAGCATGACGAACTCCGACTGCCATCCGGTGAGTAATATCTTTCGGGGAAATAAATTTACAATAGAGTTCTTTCCCATCCACTTTTACAGCATGTAAATCAGAGACTATTTTAGTATGCAAAGAGGCATCTGTTTTCATCTGCAAACTGATCCAAAAAAAGTTGACACCTGGAAATAAATTGTAATTACCTCTTAATACAACTTTTTCCGATGGTCCGACCTCTGCACATTTTATGGAATAGGAAGGATTAGCCGCCAATGTCGCACCCGGTCGATGGCTGGATATGTACTCTACAGGGGCAAAGCGATTTTTGTTTTGATCTTGTAAGGCCTCTGTTCCTCCATAATAGAGTTTGATTGCCTGGACATCCGCTAAGTTGGTACTTTTACTGAAATCTAAAACAACTTCATCGAGCATCTTGCTTTCCTTTGCATCCAACCGGATATAGAACAGAACATTGTCCTGCCGCTCTATCAAAACCGGGATTTGTGTTTCATGGATAAACACTGTGTCTGAAGCTTTTACGTCAAAAGAATAGCCTAATAAGACAAGGAAAAGTAAATAAAAAATTCTTCTCATAATGGGGGTATTAGTTAGTTTAACGCGATAAAGATAAAACTTTTCTACCATAATACAGCTATGCAAACAGTTAACTTTCATTTTACCAAGTTCTGGTAGGACTAGTCAATACTTTGACCACCATTCTGGCTCTTGTCATCATTGATAAGGTAGGCCGCAAGAAACTTGTTTATTACGGAGTTTCGGGAATGGTTGTTTCTCTGATTCTCATCGGCCTGTATTTCCTCTTCGGAGATTCCCTGGGAGTATCCAGCCTCTTCCTGCTTGTTTTCTTCCTGTTCTATGTATTCTGCTGTGCCGTCTCCATCTGTGCCGTGGTGTTCGTGCTCCTCTCGGAGATGTATCCCACCAAGGTTCGCGGACTGGCCATGTCGATAGCAGGATTCGCTCTGTGGATCGGAACGTACCTGATCGGACAGTTGACCCCCTGGATGCTCCAGAACCTTACCCCCGCCGGAACATTCTTCCTGTTCGCCCTCATGTGCGTGCCGTATATGCTGATTGTCTGGAAACTCGTGCCGGAGACTACAGGGAAGTCGCTGGAAGAGATTGAAAGATATTGGACCCGTTCGGAATAAATATAAAACAGACCTTAATAACAATAAACTAACATCTTATAAATATGGATAGTAAGAACAACATTGGTCATTCAGCAGACATCTCTTTCACTGCTGAATTGCCCATACCAATCTATAATGGAAATAATAGTATGGATTTCGAGAAACTGGCAAGTCTGTACAAGGATGAACTTCTGGACAGTGTCCTCCCTTTCTGGCTTGAACACTCCCAAGACCACGAGTATGGTGGTTATTTCACCTGTCTGGACCGTGAAGGAAAAGTGTTCGATACGGATAAGTTCATCTGGCTGCAATGTCGTGAGGTGTGGATGTTCTCCATGCTTTACAATAAAGTGGAAAAACGCAAGGAATGGCTGGATTGTGCCGTTCAAGGTGGTGAATTTCTAAAAAAATACGGACATGATAGTTACTATAACTGGTATTTTTCCCTTGATCGTTCGGGTAGACCATTGGTAGAACCGTATAATATATTCTCGTATACATTCGCCACCATGGCTTTCGGACAGTTGAGCCTTGCAACCGGTAATCAGGAATATGCGGACATTGCCAAGAAAACTTTCGACATAATCCTTTCCAAAGTGGATAATCCGAAAGGGAGATGGAATAAGCTTCATCCGGGTACCCGTAATCTGAAGAACTTTGCCTTGCCAATGATCCTCTGTAACCTGGCACTGGAGATAGAGCATTTATTGGATGAAACGTATCTGCGGGAAACAATGGATACTTGTATCCATGAAGTGATGGAAGTTTTCTATCGTCCTGAACTCGGAGGTATCATTGTTGAAAACGTGGACATAGACGGTAATTTGGTCGATTGTTTTGAAGGCCGTCAGGTGACCCCGGGACATGCCATTGAAGCGATGTGGTTTATCATGGATCTAGGCAAGCGTCTGAATCGTCCGGAATTGATAGAGAAAGCCAAAGAGACTACTCTCACGATGCTTAATTATGGCTGGGACAAGCAATATGGAGGTATCTACTATTTTATGGATCGTAACGGTTGTCCTCCCCAACAATTGGAGTGGGACCAGAAACTCTGGTGGGTCCATATCGAAACGCTTATTTCCCTGCTGAAAGGCTATCAATTGACGGGAGACAAAAAATGCTTGGAATGGTTTGAAAAGGTACATGACTACACTTGGGAGCATTTCAAGGATAAAGAATATCCTGAATGGTATGGCTACTTGAACCGAAGAGGCGAAGTATTGCTACCACTCAAAGGAGGAAAATGGAAAGGATGCTTCCATGTGCCAAGAGGACTGTATCAGTGCTGGAAAACATTAGAAGATTTGATGAATTATAAATAACTATCTTGTTTTATTAACATTAATATTTAATATGGAGAAACAAATCACATGGAGTATAAGGTTTATAGCCTTATTCATCTGTTCGCTTTCTTTCTTAAACGTTCATGCTCAAAAAAACACGAACGTGAAAGGGACAGTGTATGACTCAAACAATGAGCCGCTTGTCGGTGCTACTGTTAGTGTAAAAGGGAATTCGTCCAACGGTACTATTACCAATATTGACGGACAGTTTAGCCTAAATGTACAGGATTTAAAATCGACTTTAGTAGTTTCCTTTGTCGGGTATCAGACTCAAGAGGTTGCTTTACATGGTCGTTCAGAAATTACTATTAGACTTCAAGAAGATGCACAAGCATTGGATGAAGTTGTAGTGGTGGGGTATGGAACTCAAAAAAAGAAATTCTTAATAGGTTCCGTTTCTCAAGTAGGCTCTAAAGAGTTGATGATGGCTCCTCAAGCTAACCTTTCTAATATGATGACAGGTAAGTTACCGGGGGTAACGAGTGTTCAACGTTCCGGTCTTCCCGGAAACGACCAGACATCTATCAACATCCGTGGTTTAGGTACTTTTTTAGATTCTAGTCCTCTGATATTAGTGGATGGCGTTGAACGTATGTTGAATACTGTGAATCCTAATGATGTAGAAAACATATCTATTTTGAAAGATGCAGCTACAGCATCCGTTTATGGTTTGGCAGCGGCAAATGGAGTAATCCTGGTAACGACCAAGAAAGGTACTGAAGGTAAAGTAACTCTTTCGTATGACGGTTCTGTTACTTTCCAGAAAAATACAGCCATGCCTGAAATGCTAAATGGTCCTGACTATATTTATTGGTATAATAAGGCAAGTGAACTTGATGGTAACGGGCCATATTATGGAGCTGATATTCAGACGAAAGTGGCTAACAACTATGATCCGGAAGGTAAATATGGAAATACAAACTGGACAAAAGAAGTTTTTAAGGATTATGGCTTCACACATCAACATAATATTTCAGCTTCCGGTGGTAACAAGAATATCCGTTTCTTCACCAGTATAGGCATGTTGGATCAATCCGGTATCATCGAAAATGTGAATTATGATCGTTACAATGTCCGTTCTAACGTAGAAGGTAATATTACCAAAGATTTAACGTTCGAACTTAATATTTCTGGCTTTTATGAAGAAAAGAACTGGCCCGGAATTAGCACAAGCGCACAGGCTGAACAAAATCCCATTCAGCAGGCTGTTTATTCAGCCCCTATTATTCCTATTTATTATCAAGGAGAATATACAGCTTGGATTGGTCCTGGTAGTTCCACCACACAGAGTCCACTCGCTACTTTAAGGAATAGCGGATTTCAGAAAAAACAAAGACATGAGTTTGATGGTACAATGAAAATTAGTTATGCCTTTCCTTGGGTAAAAGGGTTGAAAGCTTCTCTCGGTTTAGTTTATGATACTAGTTATTCGGAAGATAACGGTTTCTTGGTAGGATACAATGTTAATGCTTATAGTGCAGATTCTAAATCATATAATTTAATGCGTGCCTCTTCTACAAGCGAGAAAGGTAATTACACTAAATCTGCATCTTCTTTCAGAAGATTTATGGTCCGCCCGAGTGTGGAGTATGCTAATACCTTTGGCAAGCATGCAGTTTCAGCCCTATTCTTATATGAACAGACACAACTGAAAGGCTCTACAATGACAGGAAAGATGGGCGGCTATAATTTTAATGATCCGGTTGATCTTTCATTAGGTACTGAATTTATATCCAATCCTACAGGTAGTCATAGCGATAAAGCTACTATTGGTTATGTAGGGCGTTTCAATTATATTTTCGATAAAAGATATCTTGCAGAATTTGCTTTTCGTGTAGATGGATCCTATAAATTCGCAAAAGATAAAAGATGGGGATTCTTCCCTTCTGTATCTTTAGGATGGGTAATCTCTGAAGAAAACTTCATAAAAAACAATTTCTCTTCTATCAACCTGTTAAAGTTGCGTGCTTCTGTCGGTGAATTGGGTAGTGATAATACAGATGCTTTTTTGCATAGAAGCATTTTTAAGGTAGAGAAGAATGCGTATATATTCGGAGGAGTTCCTTATGCAGGATTAGGTGCATCCAACTCTATTACTTCCAGCTTAACCTGGTCTACTACCCGCAGTTACAATATTGGTGCTGACCTGACAATGTGGAATGGATTATTGGGAGTAGAATTCGATTTATTTTATAAGCTGACAAAAGATATACAAGAAAGCCGGAGTGGCGGTTTCCCTCCTTCATTAGGAGGAAATTATGCTCAAAAAGGAAATACGGGTAAGATCGACAATCGCGGTTTTGAATTGGTATTGAAGCACCAAAACCACGTTAATGATTTTTATTATAGTATAACCGGTAGTGTAGCGTGGGCTAGAAATAAAGTTCTGTCGCGGATTGAAAGTGAAAGTACTCCTTGGTACCGGACAAACATAGGTGAACCTTTAGGACAAATTTATGGCTATAAAGCTATAGGCTTATATCAAACACAAGAGCAATTGGATAACCGTCCTTTTGTTGGTAATGGAGTTCAACGTTTAGGAGATATCATGTATGAGGATATCAATGGAGATGGTAAAATTACGCAGGATGGGGATAAAGTTAAAATCGGCCACAGCACTTTACCAGAGTTAAACTACTCTCTGTCTATGGACTTCAACTGGAAAGGGTTCAATTTGAGTGCATTATGGCAAGGAGCTGCTATTGTTAGTTATACGTTGAATGGTACTTATAATCATGGTTCAATGGACAATACGGTCTATACACGACCATTCTACTCGGGAGGAAATGCTCCTTATTATCTGGTAGAAGATTCATGGACACCGGAAAATACGAGTGCCCGTTATCCCAGATTAAGTGCCATTCATAATGGAAATAATGCATATACCTCTTCCTGGTGGTTGGTAAATGGTAATTTCTTGCGTTTGAAGAATTTACAGTTTGGTTATACAATTCCTAAAAAAATACTTGCGAAAGCCAATATTGGACTATCTAACGTTCGTGTATATGTAGCAGGCACCAATCTGTTTACTTTCACAGAATTCAAATATTGCGACCCTGAAATGGCTATTATAAATAATGGTTATTATCCCCAACAAAAGAATTATAGTGTTGGATTAAATATCACATTCTAATTAAATCAATAATTATGAAAATAAAAAGATTATATCTATTAGGGATAGGGCTGATGTTTACGTCACAGTTTCTAACCTCATGCCATGATTTGTTGGAGAAAGATCCCACAGACTCATATTCAGAAACAGTAGCCTGGAGCTCGGAATCTTCTTTAGATATGTATGTGACTTACTTATATAAGCCTCTCAATGGCTTATCCAACTTTTCTTCTTTATCCTTAACCGATGGATATACAGATTTAGTTAAGTATGGAAATGGAGTTCCACAAACATGGAGTGCTCATAACAAGATTCTGTTGCAGCAAAACACAATAACATCAGATAATAATCCGATGTCATCGTGGGGACTTTATACTGACATATTTAGAGAAAATGTATTTTTGCGTGATGCCGGTATCTATGGAAGTAAGTTTAATGAAGATTTTCTCAATACTCGTATTGCTGAAATTCGTTTTATTCGCGCTGTGAATTATGCACGTATGATTAGAATTTTCGGAGGAGTTATTCTTCGTGACGAAACAAATGGAGTTGATTCAGAAGGGGAAAAAGCAAAAGCAAGAGCAACTGAAGCCGAATCATGGGATTTTGTTCTGAAGGACCTGGAATTCGCAGCCAAACACCTTCCGAAAGAATGGGACAGCAAATGGGATGGGCGTTTGACTAAAGGAGCAGCGTATGCCTATATGTGTCGTACAGCACTCTTTGCAAAACGTTGGGATATTGCTATTACCGCTGCTGATGAGATTAAAAAGCTCAATAAGTATGACTTAATGGATGAATATAAAGATGTATTTAAAGTGGCAGGTAATAAAGAAATTATTTTCTCCATAGCATACAAAATTCCGGATATGCCCCATTATTTCGATCGCTATTTTGCTCCTGACGGTAAACAAGGAATAAGAAGAGCTGTCCCGACAAGTGAACTGGTTGATTCTTATGATATGGCTGACGGAACTCCTTTCTCGTGGAGCGGCTCCATGGCCAAAGATCCTTATGTAGGTCGTGAACCTCGTTTCTATGCATCCATTATATATAATGGGGCTACTTGGAAAGAAAAGACTATTTATACCTATGTAGACGCTGAAAACGGTTTTGCTGCTTACAGAGATAATATGAATCCGGGAGAAAAACAAACTGTTACCGGATATTTCATCAGAAAATATCTACAAGAAAACAATACCGAATTTGATGATAAGGGAAGCGATCAGTTTTGGATTGAAATGCGTTATGCGGAGGTTTTGTTAAATCTGGCTGAAGCTCTGGCAGAACAGGATTATGCTAAAAATCAGGATGATGCCTTGGAAGCTCTCAATGAAGTAAGAAGACGTGTTGACCTACCGGAACGTACAACACAGGAAGCACCGGATAAAGACTCATTTATGAAACTATTACGTAAGGAGCGTATTTGTGAATTGGCCTTTGAAGGATTCCGTTATTGGGATTTACGCAGATGGCGTTTGGCTGGCGAAGTTATTGATGGAAAACAGGCACATGGAACAAAAATAACCAAAAAAGATGATAATTCTTATACTTATGAACAAGTGTCATGTGACGACAATATAAACCGCTTCTTTCCAGAACGCTATTACTTGCTACCTATTCCTGTAGATGAATTACAGAATAATCCGTTATGTGAGAATAATGCTCCTTGGTAATATTAAAAGATTATTATAGTTATGAAAAATTTTAAAGTAATTACATACATCATATTAATGATAGCATTTAGCTTTTCCTTTTCTTCTTGTGAAAAGCATGATGATATCCATTATCATTCTGATTGTGATATCATATCCATTATGGTTCGTGCTAATTCTCCGGAAGATGGTACTACTTATGATGGGGTCATATCAGAGAATGGAAATATAACTTTCGAACTTCCGGCAAAAGTGAAATTGAGCGAATTATATATAACAGCCAATTTGCCTGTAGCAGCATTTGCTTATCCTTCATTGACTGGTGCTAAAGATTTATCTACTCCATTTAAACTAACTATTGTAGCAGGTGATGGAACGCAAAAGGAGTATACTTTGATTGCTAAACACCCAAATAATTAAAAAAGTAGATGTTATGAAAATAAAATATCATAATTGGCTTCAAGTTGCTGTCATGGCAACAATGGTTGCATTTTCCGCATGCTCGGATAATCCAACATTATACTCTGACACTGATATAACCGGATTCAAAGTTAGATTGGGCGAGGGTAATTATAAACAGGGTACCGTTAAGGATGGTAACATTATTGAATTTAAGATTACTCCGGACTTAGATTTGAGCAAACTCAATGGAGTTACTTGTTCTTTCTTTATCTCTCCATATGCAACAGTTACACCTACCCCCGATGTACCTCAAGATTTTTCAAAAGATGTACATTACACAGTGAAGGCGCAAGATGGCACAACCACTGACTGGACCGTAAAATGGACTTATGGCGGAAAAGTAAATGATGGAGAAGGTTTTGAATATTTTTTCAAAAAATGGGAAATTAGTGTACCCACTCCATCTAATAAAAACAAAGATGGTTTCGGTGCAGTGTTTGGTAATTATATAATAGACACCCAATTTAATTTCTATGATAAATATACAGGGCAGAAAGTAGATAAGACTTTGAATGTGACAGGAATAGACGCTTCTTTGTGCCAGTTAGTCAATGATGACGCCGGTAATTTGATCGGTGTAGTAAAAAATGTAGGATTATACAGATGGACTACTGTTGAGGGAGCTCCACAAAAGGTTGCTAATGTAACTCCCGGAGCAAATAAAGTTTCTGCAATCGGTGATATTGACAAAGTGGGATATGTTTATGATTCTAAACCTGATGGTGTAGGTACACATGCAGTTTACAAATTTGAGAATGGTACATATACAGGCACTTCAACCTTGGTTACCGGTCGTCCCAGTAATGATAGTAACTGGCGACAGATTGTGGCTGTACTCGGCATGTCGGATAACCCACCATTTTACGTAATAGACGCAGTGAATGCCGGAGGTGTAATGGGACCGGAAATCGGTTATAAAGCAAATACGGCAGGGGCATTTAGCAGCATCACAGGTCCATATATAGACATGTGGAATAAGAAAGGATACGCTGGCTGGGGAAATCATGTACTTATTTCCGGTAGAGGTATTCCATTTAATGGCAGATGGTACGGAGCAACCATAACTTGTGGTTGGGGCTGGGTTGGACTGCACCTGCTAGACCCGTCTAGTAATCATTCATTACCTATCACAGAAACAATTGAGCCATGGACTACCAACTCTTGTATCTGGACTACTTGTTCACCAAGTGATGACGGAGAATCATTATATCTCTATTACGGTTATGGTGTAGGTATTCGTTGTTATGAACTTACAAAATACGAGAAATAGGCATACTCCTAATTATATAGAATTGAAATATGTTGAATAAAAGCATTATATCGTTTTTTCTATTGTTATTTGCTACCTGTTCCTTTGCCGGGAACAGGGGCAAAGAACAACCTAAATACCTTTGGTTTGATGCAGAAGCTAATTTTGAACGCTTTGCCTCTAAAGATTCTATTTCTTACTATTTGGAAAAAGCTAAATCAGTAGGATTCAATCAAGTGGTAGTAGACGTCAAACCTATATACGGGGAAGTACTGTATAAAAGTAAAATTCTACCTCCACTTACAACAGTGAATGGTAAAGTAATTCATCGTGACTGGGATTACCTGCAGTATTTTATCAATGAAGCTCGTCGGTTAGGATTAAAAGTCACTGTTTCCACTGCAATGTTTCCGTCCGGACATCCCGCTACCCGCGAAGGTCTGGTCTATGATGAGTCACGTTGGGATGGGAAAACATGCTTGGAATATACACCTGACGGAAAGATGCTTGACATCAGAGAGGATAAGAAAAAAGTAGGAGCTTTTTTAAATCCGGTTCGTAAAGATGTCCGCAAATTTGCTTTAAGTATTGTTCGTGAAATAGTGAGAAACTATGATGTTGATGCTTATGCATTAGATTATTGTCGATATCCGGGAGATGATAGTGACTTCTCTGCTGACAGTCGTAAAGCTTTTGAACATTACTTAGGAAAAAAAGTCCGGAACTTTCCAGACGATATTTTCACTTGGAATGCCGATGGAACGAAAAATCCTGGAATTTATTATAAAGAATGGTGGGCATTCCGGGCTAATGTTATCACTAGTTTTGTGAAAGAGGTACGTAAAGAAATTCATTCTATCAATAATAAAGTAAAGCTAGAGTATTGGGCCGCTTCCTGGATTCATGGTATTTATGGACAAGGGCAGAATTGGGCCAGTCCAAAATCTGATTTCTCATTAAATTATCCGTGGGGATCGGAAGCCTACAATGAATCAGGATTTGCACCTTATCTGGATACCTTCTTATGTGGAACGTATTTAGAGCGTATCTATGGCATGGATGATCCGGAATCTATAGAGTATGGTATTGCCCGTGCACAGAGATTGGTTGGTAATGATTGCAAAGTATTCGGAACGATATATGCTTTAAATCATAAAACCAATATAGCCGATGCAGTAAGTCTTTGTCTTGAGAAATCGGAAGGATTGATGATATTCGACATAGTACAGGTTATTGAAATGAATCTGTGGGATGATATCCAAAAAGGTATAGAACGTGCGGAAGCACAAAGATAACTAGAAATAAATATTTACGATCAAATCGATATGATAATGAAAAATATATCAAAATATTGGCTTCTTTTCATGATTGCCGCCATGTCTGCGACAAGTTGTTCAGATGATGATAATGAAAAGGTGGTAATGCCGGATCCTGATCCGACAACATTAGGCTGGGTTAAACAGACAACAGAGTTTGGCACATTACCTGAATACATAAGTGTATACAAATCTCCGTCAGAACTGGAAGGCATGAAAGCCATAGCTTTTATTGCTGTTGCGGATATGTCAAAAGCTAATTTTGCGACTATAGGAGACCTGATATATTCTAAGACTCCCAATCAAATCTGGCAAGCAGAACAACAAAAATATCCGATAATTATGAATGGTGGATATTTTGTAATGGGAGCAGGTAAGTCTGTCAGTTTGCTATGCCGTGAAGGAGAGGTCTTAGCTGTGAACTCGCAGGAGGAAATACGTTCTCAAAAGAGTTATTATCCTACACGAGGTATCTTTCAGCTGTCAAAGAATGGCTATTTCTCCACAGATTGGGCTTATACAACAACTGATGGTGTGACATATACCTATGAACAACCTTCTCCCAATAAGTCCGGTTATGAGCCTCAACCTGCACCTTCGGCTTATTTTCCGACGAGAGGCGTGAAATTAAATGCAGAAACGGCGATTGGAGGTGGACCGATCCTGTTGAAAGACGGAAGTGTGAGAAATACTTTTATTGAAGAACTTTTTGATGAAGAAAGTGGAGTTGCTCCCGAAAGTTATCATCCAAGAACCGCTATCGGAGTAACAGCCAATAATAAGGTGATATTTTTCGTTTGTGAAGGCCGCAGTGTAACGGAAGGTGTAAAAGGTATGAATATGGCTATGATGGCTAATGTCCTGAAGAGCTTAGGTTGTGTAGATGCTATGAATCTTGATGGTGGTGGTTCAACTTGTATGTTGGTCAACGGTCAACCGGTGATAAAGCCAAGTGCTGGTGCCCAACGTGCTATAACTACGGCAGTAGCTTTAAAATAACGGTCGAAAGATCTTTAGGATAACAAATTTATTTTATTTAGCTTTCTTATTATTCTCGATTTCAGACTGTATTTTTTTCTAAATATCAGCCTGAAGTCGGGAAATAAAAACAATAAAGTATGAAATACATTCCAAGCATTTTATTATTCTTTTTTCTTCTATCATTTAGTAGTTGTTCTACAAAGACTGTAGAATCCGAGCTTCCCGAGCCAAATCCTCCCACTCCTGTCATTCCGGAAGAACCAACTCCTGAAAAAGAAAAAATGCTCTGGTTTGATGCAGAAGCAAATTTTGAACGTTTCTCAAAAAAAGAGAATATCACATATTATCTTGATCTCGCCAAATCAACAGGTTTTAATAAAATTGTAGTCGATGTGCGTCCTGTACAAGGCGATGCCCTGTTTAAAAGTTCCTATTTAACCCCATTGACCGATCTTGCCGATACACATATCGAAAGAGATTGGGATTATCTTCAATTTTTTATTGATGAGGCTCATAAACGTGAACTTAAAGTTACGGTCTCTGCTACTATATTTACGGCAGGCCTACCTTCTTCTAAAAATGGTATGGCGTACCGTGATGATACATGGGATGGAAAAACTTGTTTGGAATATACCAAAGATCAGGGTTTGATAGATATTAAGGACGATAAAACAAAAGTCTCCGCCTTTTTAAACCCAGTTTTACCGGAAGTACAAGACTTTTGTCTGAATTTTATAAAAGAGTTAGTTACAAATTACAATTTTGATGGTTTTGCCTTAGACTATTGCCGTTATCCGGGAGATGAAAGTGATTTTTCGGAGGCAACAAAAACGGCTTTCGAACAATACATCGGAAAGCAATTAGATCGGTTCCCGGATGATATTTTCATTTGGAATACAGATGGCACTAAACGGACAGGGACTTATTACAAGAAATGGTGGGAGTTCCGCTCTATGGTCATACGTAATTTTGTAGAACGGGTGCGCACAGAAATTAAAAACATTAAACCGGATATTCAATTAGAATATTGGGCTGCCTCATGGATTCATGCTATTTATGGGCAAGGACAAAATTGGGCATCCACCGAATACGATTTTTCCAAAGAATACAGTTGGGCTTCACCTGAATATAAAAATACAGGTTTTGCCGGATTGTTAGACACCTTTCTATGTGGAACTTATTTAACCAAAATATTTGGATTGAACGATCCCGAATCCATAGAATATGGAATAGCGCGTGCACAACGCATTGTTCATGGAGCATGTAAAGTCTATGGCACTTTGTATGCTTTAAATCATAAGGACAATATAGCAGATGCTGTTTATGTCTGTCTTTCCCAATCCGAAGGATTAATGGTGTTTGACATTGTGCAAGTAATAGAATTCAATCAATGGACACCCATTAAAGAAGGAATTCAACGAGCAGAGAGTCTTTAAATAGAGAATATTCAATAAAATATAATATATAAAATGAAACGAGTACTTATATTATTACACATTATTTTATGCACATGCATAGTAACTCAAGCCAAAAACTACACTGTAAGTTCACCGGATGGAAAAATCAAGGTGACGGTAACAGCCGGAAAACAATTGAGTTGGAGTATTAATTACAATGGTGAACGTATACTAAATCCCAGTCTGATGCAGATGGATATTGAAGGGCAGACTGAACAACCGGGAGTAAATCCGAAAGTAATAAAAGCTAAAACACTTAAAGTAAATTCGGAGCAAACAGCTGTCATTCCACTTAAACAAAGAATTATCAAAGATCAATATAACCAGTTAACTCTGACTTGTAAAGGTAACTACGCAATAGTCTTCAGAGTATATAACAATGGAGCCGCTTATCGTTTTGAGACTTCATTAAAGCAACCTAAAGTTATTATTAATACCGAAACTATTGAACAGAACTGGACTGAAGGGTGTAAGCTATATTGGCCAAGAGAAAAGAATCAAGAATACCTCACACACTGCGAAGCCATTTTTGATGAATTAAACATCTCCTCGCTCACTAAGGATATGAAAGGCTATCTACCCATTTACCTCTCTACTCCTAAAGGAACGAAAGTTGTTATTATGGAATCCGATCTTTTCGATTATCCCAATCTATTTTTAACGGGTGATCGTAATAACACGCTATCCGGTGAATTTCCTCCTGTAGTTTTAAAAAGTGCCTTAAAGGAAGGTGCCGACCGTGACGAAGTATTATTGGAGAAAGCCTCTTACATTGCTGAAACTGAAGGAACAAGAACTTTCCCTTGGCGTGTGTTAATGATTAACGAAGACGACAAAGCGGTTATTGAAAATAACTTAGTGTATCAATTAGCCTCTCCATCTGTTACTCAAGACACAGACTGGATAAAACCCGGAAAGATTTCTTGGGATTGGTGGAGTACATTGAACGTATACGGGGTAGATTTTAAGGCAGGTGTGAATACGGATACCTATAAATATTTCATTGATTTCGCTTCAAAATACGGAATTGAATATATTTTATTAGATGAAGGTTGGTCAGCCGGAACCTGGAATATTAAGGAGCCAATACCCGGATTGGATATACCGGAACTGGTACGATATGGAAAGGAAAGAAATGTAGGTCTTGTATTATGGACTTTATGGAACCCACTTGATAAAGAATTGGACGAAATTCTGGATGTTTATGAAAAATGGGGAATCAAAGGTATAAAAGTAGATTTTATGCAACGTTCGGATCAATATATGGTTAATTTCTACGAACGGGTAGGAAAAGCCGCAATGGAGCGTAAATTACTCGTTGATTTCCATGGATCTTTCAAACCTTCCGGTTTACAGAAGAAATATCCCAATGTGATGACTTTTGAAGGTGTACTTGGATTAGAGCACGATAAGGATTCAAGAGATATTAATCCGGTACATGACTTGATTCTTCCGTTTACAAGAATGGTAGCCGGTCCGATGGATTATACTCCCGGTGCAGTAAACAATGCAACAGCGGAAGACTTTTACATCAATTTCGTACATCCGATCAGTCTAAGTACACGCGCCCATCAGGCAGCTTTATATGTAGTGTATGAAAGCCCGTTACAAATGTTAGCAGATTCTCCCTCAAATTATTATAAAGCTCCAGAATTTGCCTCTTTTATTTCCCGTATACCTACCATTTGGGAAGATACTAAAGCTATAACAGCTAAAATCGGAGAACAATTAGTTATTGCCCGTAAGAATGGTAAGAATTGGTATTTGGCAGGTTTAACAGACTGGAATGCCCGTAATATTGAAGTGAAACTGGATTTCCTTGAAGCATCCAAATATAAAATGGAAATTTTCAAAGACGGTGTGAATGCAGACGTTTACGCCTCGGATTTTAAAACAGAAGAAGTAATGGTTTCAAAAGATGAACTAATTAACATCACCATGGCTAAAGGTGGCGGTTGGGCAGCAATTCTTACTCCAGTTGAATAAAAAGGTTTAGTAATGAAGAAAATACTATTTATATTATATACCTGTTGCATTTTATCGTTTCCTGTAAGTGCGCAGCAAATTCCGTCATTTAAAGCAAATGACAGAATTGTTTTTCTTGGAAATAGTATAACGGAAGGAGGGCATTATCATTCTTATATATGGCTGTATTACATGACGCACTTCCCCAATTTACCTCTTCGTATGTATAATGGAGGAATTGGTGGTGATTGTGTGAGCCACATGGTTTATCGTTTCGATTCAGATATTAAAATCAAAAAGCCGACCTATTTGATCTGTTCTTTCGGGATGAATGATTCCGGATTCGACGGATATAATAAGCCCGGATATGATAAGTATGCGAATCAGCAGGTAGAGTATGCTCACACAGAGTTTGAAAAACTGCAACGGCAGATTCTTGCTGACAAAAAAATAAAAAGCGTAGTACTTCTAGGTTCTCCTCCCTATGATGAGAATGTGAAATTGAAAGGAGTAGAAGCACTACACGGAAAGAATGAGACGATCAAACGAATTATTGAAATGCAGGCAGAAGTTGCCCAAAAGAGAGGATGGGGATTTGTCAATTTCAATACTGTGATGTGCGGGTTGAATAAGCAGATTCAGCTATCTGATTCTACAGCTACTTTCTGTGGCGGTGACCGGATTCATCCTGATAAAGACGGTCATATGGTAATGGCATACTTATTCCTGAAAGCACAGGGACTTGCAGGACAGGAAATCGCTTCTTTCCAAATCAATGCCACTAACAGGAAAGCAATGGAAGAGCGAAACTGCCGAATATCTCATATAAAGAATGAAAATGACACAATATCTTTCAGATATTTATCCCGTTCATTGCCTTTCCCTATCGACACGATTCCTCGCTGGGGAACGAAAGGTACAGCTCGGGATGCTATCAGACAAATTCCCTTTATGCAGGAAATGAATCAGGAAATAATGAAAGTAACTGATTTGCATGGCATTTTCCGGGTTACTATTGATGGAATAGAAATTGGCTGTTGGAGTGGCGACGAATTGAGTAAAGGAGTTAATCTGGCAGAAATAACATGTACGCCCCAATACCAACAGAGTCTGTCTATCATGTATCTGAATGAAGAAAGGTGCGCCATAGAAAAACGTTTACGTCAGTATATGGCTATGCAGTATGTCTTTTTTAAACATAGAGGATTACTTTTTGCAGATAATAAAGCTGCTCTTGATGCTGCCAAAGCGGAACGGGAAAGTCATTATCTGGTGAAGTATTTATATACCAATTATACTCAAGCCATGTTTCCGCAGATACGTGAAGCCTGGCAGGCTGAAATAGCCCAGTTGATAACTCAAATATATAAAATAAACAAGCCTCTTACGCGTTTGATTAAAATAGAAAGGATTAAAGAATGAAATTAAGACTATTATTACTTTTATGTCTGTTCCAATGGAGTATTTCCTGCGTTAGTGTACAGGCTGCAACTACTCCCGTAGTCTATTACGGGAAAGTACTGTCCGGAGGTAAGGGAGTGGCTAATGTACCTGTGACAGATGGTACGCAGATTGTCCTTACAGATAAAAAAGGACGATACTCTATGACAAGTACCTCTGATGCAGAATACATCTATATTACCCTTCCTGATGGCTATGACGTTCCGATGAAAGGTAAAGTCCCTGTATTCTTTCAAAAAGTGCCTGCTCAACCTTCAAAGAAAGTACATTTTGATTTTGAGCTGACACAATCATCTACGAATAACCAAAAGCACGTTTTGGTTGTATGGGCTGACCCACAAGTGTATTTTGACGAAGAAATGCCACAAGTACGGGAGGCCTCAAAAGATGTGAAAGAGCTGTTGGCAACTAGTTATCAGGGAATCCCTGCGTATGGAATAGTGTGTGGAGATATTATTGGTGACATCAATAAAAAGCCCAGCTATTTTGCGCCCATGATAGATGCAATAGCCGAAACGGAAATTCCCTTCTTCTATGTAATTGGAAATCATGACTTAGATTTAAATGTACGTTCCAATGAACATGCACGTACTACTTATAAATCTTATTATGGTCCCACTTACTATTCATTCAATAGAGGAAATGTGCATTATGTTGTTCTCGATGATATTTTCTTTATTGCAAAAAGCTATTTGTATGTTGGTTATCTTACCGAACAACAACTCCAGTGGTTGGAACAGGATTTGAAACAAGTCACTCCGGGATCCACAGTAGTAGTTGCTACACATATCCCTACCTATTCAAGAGAAGCACGCCGAAAGGAATGGGGAAAGGAGTCTACTATGAAAGTAATGAATAACCGCTCTCATTTGTATGAGTTGCTAAAACCTTATAATGCTCATATCATGTCAGGACATGAACACTATAATGAAAATTATGTGTTGGCAGACAATCTTTACGAACACGTGCACGCCCCCTTGTCAACACTGTTTTGGCAAGCTCCCTGGGCTTGTGATGGAACTCCGGGTGGATATGCCGTCTACGAATTTGACGGAGGTAAAGTTAACTGGTATTACAAATGCGTAGGAAGAGATAAGGACTATCAATTTGAACTTTATCCGGTAGGTGCCAGTCGAAATAAAAAGGAAGCAGTGGTGGCAAATGTCTGGAATTACGACCCAACCTGGAAAGTGAAATGGTATGAAAACGGTATTGACAGAGGAGAAATGACTCGTTTTTCCGGATACGACCCTGCTATTTATGAATACTGTGATAAAAACAGTTCTACATTTAAACATAAGTATTTGGGAGCAGACATTACTGAACACTTGTTTTATGCGGTTCCTGAAATGAAGGATTCCGAAATACGTGTAGAAGTTACAGATCATTGCGGTAATGTATATACCCGTAAAATGCAGCAACCTAAATAAGCAAAAATATAAAAAAGGAAAGAAGATGAATCGATTAACTGTATTAAGGAGAATATTTTATATTCTGGGAATCACCAGCCTCCTTTCAGCTTGTAGCCAAACTGATAATCTGGTACTAAAGTCCCCGGATGGTAAGATACAACTAACAGTCACAGAGAATGATAATACAATATCATACGCAGTAAATAAAGAGAATGAAACCATGATACTCCCTTCTAAATTAGGGTTTATCCTGGAACATGGAGATAGCTTGAACCATTTTGTAATTAAAGGCACCGAACGTTCCTCCTTGGACGAAACTTGGGAACAACCTTGGGGAGAGAGCCGATATGTACGGAACCACTATAATGAATTGAAAGTACTACTTCAAGAGGTAGCAGGAAAACGTAAACTTAATGTAATATTCCGTCTCTTTAATGATGGTATCGGATATCGTTATGAGTTTCCGCAACAGGAATCCATGGATTCATTAGTTATTATGAGCGAAGCAACAGAGTTTAAAATGCCGCGTATACATAAAGCTTGGTGGATTCCCGCATCCGATCCATATTATGAATGTATAGCAACATTCTCTCCCATAAATGAACTGGATACTGTACGCACTCCTCTAACAATGGAAACTGCGGAAGGAAAGTATCTTGCCATTCACGAAGCTAACCTGACAGATTATCCCAAAATGAATCTGACAGTCAAGGATTCTACCACACTCTGCGCTTCATTAGTTCCTTGGTCTAATGGAGTAGCAGCGTATATCAAAGCTCCATTTGTTACCCCTTGGAGAACAGTTGTTATTGCTGATAAACCGGGTGATCTGGTTACATCTTATTTGATGTTGAATCTCAACGAACCCTCCAAAATTAAAGATACTTCCTGGATAAAGCCAGGGAAATACATCGGTATATGGTGGGAAATGCATTTGGGTAAAGGAACATGGTATTATGGTCCTAAACACAGTGCTACCACTGCTAATACAAAGAAATATATAGACTTTGCATCAGAGAATGGTATCTCCGGTGTGTTAGTAGAAGGATGGAATGTCGGCTGGGAAGGAAACTGGATGAAACACGGGGATTCTTTAGACTTCACCAAACCTTATCCGGATTTTGATATTAAGGCAATCACTGATTATGCCCGTGAGAAAGGCGTAGAATTGATTGGACATCATGAAACAGCAGCTGCTACCCGCAACTACGAGAACCAACTGGACAAAGCCTTCGCTTTCTATCAACAATATGGAGTGCATGTCGTGAAAACGGGATATGTGAATCGTCTGATGGACTTTAAAGAAGCTCACGACGGTCAGTATGGTGTACGTCACTATCGGAAAGTGATAGAAACTGCTGCCAAATATCAAATAGCTATTGACAACCACGAGCCTGTTATGCCTACCGGTATTGAGCGCACATGGCCTAACCTTATGACCCAGGAAGGTGTGCGCGGACAGGAACACAATGCATGGTCTCCCGATGGAGGAAATCCGCCGGAACATACAACTGTTATTCCTTTTACCAGAGGATTAGCCGGGCCCATGGACTTCACATTCGGAACTTTCAACTTTACTAACGAAGCATATCCGGGGACTCGTGTCAATACTACACTTTGCAAGCAATTAGCACTATTTGTCGTGATCTACAGCCCCTTACAAATGGCCTCGGATTTACCAGAAAACTACAAAGGCATCAAAGCGTTCGATTTCATTAAGGATGTACCTACCGACTGGGATAAAACTTATGTAGTAGATGCCAAAATTGGTGATTATTCCGTCTTTGCGCGGAAAGACCGTAACACCAGCGATTGGTATGTAGGCTGCATCACAGACGAAAATGCAAGAGAGCTAGATATTCTTTTGAACTTTTTGGATGCGGACTCAAAGTATACTGCTCAAATATATGTTGACGGTGACGATGCGGAATGGAAAACGAATCCGACTTCTTTCAAGTATGAAGAGAAAATAGTAACAGCTTCCGACATGCTTCATGTCAAACTGGCAACAAGCGGTGGATGTGCTATTCGTTTTATCAAACAATAATATGATTATGAAGAAAATACTAAGTATACTCCTTTTTCTAGTTGTTGTCTGCCAAATACGTGCGGAAGATACTAATATCACTACCATGCATAAAATGACACAACGGTTGTTTCCTCAACAGGCTTCATCTTTTGATTTTCGTCTGTTGAATGATACTTCTGCAGATACTTTTACCATCAAAAGTGAAGGGAATAAAATTATTATTTCCGGAAATAACGCCAACTCTATGGCTGTAGGTTTGAATCATTATTTGAAAAACTACTGTCTGACCACTATTTCATGGTATAAGGATGATCCGATAGAATTACCTAAAACTCTCCCTTCCATATCAACAGAAGTCACTGTTAAGGCAAATGTCCCAACCCGTTTCTTTCTAAACTATTGTACGTTCGGGTATTCAATGACTTGGTGGAAATGGAGTGATTGGGAACATTTTATCGACTGGATGGCTTTAAATGGAATCAATATGCCTCTAGCTATTACCGGTCAGGAAGCTATCTGGTATAAAGTTTGGAGTAAACTGGGATTGACAGATGAAGAAATACGGGGATATTTTACAGGTCCTGCACATCTTCCATGGCATCGAATGTGTAACTTGGATGGTTGGCAAAGTCCTTTACCTAAAGAGTGGTTGTCAAGTCAGGCAGCGTTGCAGGAACAGATTGTTGCCCGTGAACGTGAGTTTAATATGCGACCTGTATTGCCGGCTTTTGCCGGGCATGTACCGGCAGCATTGAAACGGGTTTATCCCAATATAAAAACAACCAGAGTAAGCGAATGGGGAGGATTTGCCGATCAATATCGTTGCACTTTCCTTAATCCTATGGATTCTTTGTATGCGATCATACAAAAAGAATATCTTACCGAACAGACTCGTTTATATGGCACAAACCATATCTATGGCATCGATCCGTTCAATGAAATAGATCCTCCTTCATGGGATGCCGATTCTTTGGGAATGATGGCTAAGCACATCTACGAGTCTGTGGCTGCTGTAGATCCGGAAGCAGTATGGCTACAAATGACATGGTTGTTTTATGCTGACATCAAGCATTGGACCACTCCACGTATCAAATCCTATCTTCGTTCTGTGCCTCAAGACAGATTGATTCTATTAGACTATTTCTGTGAATATACAGAAATCTGGAAACAGACAGACAGTTATTTCGGTCAACCTTATCTTTGGTGTTATCTGGGCAATTTTGGTGGCAATTCCTTTCTGTCAGGTCCGGTAAATTTGGTGAGCGAACGATTGGCAGATGCTTTAAAGAATGGCGGCAGTAATCTTAAAGGAGTAGGTTCCACTCTCGAAGGCATAGACCTGAATCAGTTTATGTATGAATTTGTTCTTGACAAAGCATGGAATGGAGGTCAAACAGATAAAGAATGGTTCTTTAAACTGGCAGACAGACGAATTGGCAAGATATCTCCCGAAGCGAGAAAAGCATGGGAAATACTAGCAAATAAAGTGTACGTTCAACCGGCACAAGTGGGACAAGGCACACTCACCAATGCGCGCCCTTGTTTGAAAGGAAATGGACACTGGACTACCAAACCTACGATTGAATATCAACCCAAAGATTTAGTTGAAGCATGGAGATTACTGTTATCAGTAAAAGACTGTCAACGAGATAGCTATGAGTTTGATTTGGTCAATATTGGACGACAAGTTTTAGGGAATTATTTTAATGTAGTCCGTGATGAGTTCACCCTTGCATATGAAGCGGGAGATATACCGATGATGAAAAACCGAGGGAATAAGATGAGAGAGATTCTTGCTGACCTTGATAAACTCGTTAGCTGTCATCCAACTTTCTCATTGCATAAATGGATCACTGATGCTCGTGATATGGGACATGATGCCGCTTCTAAAAACTATTATGAAATGAATGCCCGTTCTCTGATTACCATTTGGGGAGATAGCTATCACCTGACCGACTATGCTAATCGATCATGGGCAGGTCTAACCAATCAATATTATTCTGTTCGGTGGGATCATTTTATAAATGAAGTAATCGAGGCTGCTGAAAAGAAGAAGAATTTTGATGAAGAAGAATTCTTTAATCAATCACGGATGTATGAAAACGAATGGGTAAATCCGAGTAACAGAATCAGCTACAACGAAGGCGGTGACGGAATAAAACTTGCCCGCCAAATCTATAAAAAATACGCAAAAGAAATCATTCGATAAAATTATAAAGTATACTTCAATATGAGAACGAATAAACTACACTTGTTTTTATTTCTTTTAATGTATTTCTGCCTGAACCTTTCAGTTCAGGCGGAAGCCTCTATCAACATTATCAAAGGCAAAGTTACCTGCGAAGGTAAAGGAATCGGGGGAGTAATGGTTACCGACGGTCATATATGTGTGCAGACCGACACTTCTGGGAAATATAGTATCCCCACTTTGGGAGACAGTCGTTTTGTATATATTTGTACTCCTTCAGGCTATCTGACAGACCGGAAAGGAACTATCCCTTCTTTCTATCTACCTATTGATTATTCTAAAAAGCAAAACTATAATTTTAATCTGAAGAAGAATCCCAAAGATGATGTTTCCCATGTTTTTGTAGCTCAATCTGATATACAAGTTACTTCCAGAGACGAACTGGCTATTTATCAACATGTAGTCGACGATTGCAAACAACTTCTCTCTTCTTATGCAACAACAGAAGTTTTTGGAATTGATTGTGGAGACATTGTAGGCGATCATCAAGAATTATATCCCGATTATTTGAAAAGAGCCGATCAACTGGATATACCTATCTATCGTGTAGTTGGCAATCATGATATGAATTATGACGGTCGCACGCATGAAACTTCCTACAAGACTTTTGAAGATACTTTTGGTCCTTCTTACTATTCTTTTAATAAGGGAAATGCCCATTATATTGTAGTAGACAATAATTTCTTTATCGGACGTGATTATTTCTATATGGGTTATCTGGATGAGAAAACATTTGCATGGCTTGATAAGGATTTATCATACGTACCGAAAGGGGCACTCGTATTCTTCATTATGCATATCCCTTCCCGCCAAACAGAAAAACAAGAAGCTTTTTTGTATAACTATGATATGATTGGTAATCAGATGGTCAACGCAGGTGCACTGCATCAGATGTTGAAACCCTACAAAGCACATCTTATCACAGGACATACTCATTACAATCTTAATGTCGTATTCGATGAGAATCTGATGGAACATAATACGGCTGCAGTTTGTGGTACGTGGTGGAAAGCGGATATTTGTCTGGATGGTACTCCACGTGGTTATGGCATATATGAAGTAAATGATAACGATGTAAAATGGTATTACAAAAGTTCCGGATATCCCAAAGAACATCAATTTCGTTCTTATCCTGTAGGAGCTTCTAAGGAACATCCGTCAGATATTATTGCTAATGTATGGAACTGGGATAAACTGTGGAAAGTGGAATGGCTGGAAGACGGTCAGTTGATGGGAAACATGACACGATATACTGGTTTAGATCCATACGCATCAGTAGTATGTTCGGACCGGGAAAAGATGGTATATACATGGATTACCCCAAGACCTACCCAACATATGTTTCGGGCAACTCCTAAAAATAAAGATGCTCATATAACGGTTAAAGTAACCGACCGTTTTGGCAAAGAATATATTCAAACAATCAATCCATAGATATATGAATAAACGTGCTTATGCTTTAGATGCCCTACGAGGTTATGCCATCATCACGATGGTGCTTTCGGCAACTGTTGCATGGAATTCTCTACCCGGATGGATGTATCACGCACAAACTCCTCCTCCGGACAGAGCTTTCGATGCCAGTTTATCGGGAATCACCTGGGTGGATCTTGTTTTTCCATTCTTCCTGTTTGCAATGGGTGCTGCTTTCCCTTTCTCGATCAAAAAAAGATTTGAGAAAGGGGATACTAAGTTACGATTAGTATATGAAGCTATCAAGCGAGGTGTGCAATTGACTTTCTTTGCTATTTTTATTCAACATTTTTATCCGTATGTTTTAAGTAATCCACAAGACGTGCGTGCCTGGTTATTATCCATTCTTTGTTTTATTATACTATTTCCTATGTTCATTCGCATCCCTCTGAAAATGCCAGATTGGATGCGTACAGTTATCAAGGTAACGGCCTATGTAATAGCCATTGTCTTGTTACTGACAACTCAATATGCAAATGAAAGAACTTTTGATGTATCATTCAACAACATAATCATATTACTGCTGGCAAATATGGCTGTTTTTGGTTCGGTCATATATATTTTCACAATGCAAAATCTCCGGGCACGAATAGGTGTATTACTAATATTGATGGCTTTGTTATTAAGTGGACAGGTTGACAATTCCTGGACACAAGCTATATACACCTACACACCTCTACCTTGGGCTTTTCATTTTGAGTATTTACAATATCTCCTTATCGTGATTCCGGGAAGCATCGCCGGAGAGTATTTGATGGAGTGGCTGAAGCAGCACAATGATTCGTCTGTTGAATCTACAAATAAATGGAAAGCTATCGTAATGATTCTTTTGACATTAGCTATAATTATTGTAAATTTGGCAGGACTTTATACACATTGTACAGTCTTGAACCTGATAATAAATATTCCGTTGCTGATAAGTGGAGTCTTTTTATTGAGAAAGGGCACAGGATTTATAAAGCTTTGGAGAGAACTTTTTACAGCCGGAGCTTTCTTAGTTGTTTTGGGATTATGCTTTGAACCTTTTCAGGGAGGTATAAAAAAAGATCCCGCCACTTTGAGTTATTTATTTCTCACTTCAGGTCTGGCATTTATGGCTTTATTGCTTTTAAATGTGATATGTGATTATTTTCGTTGTGTAAAGAGTACCCGTTTTCTTGTAATGCCCGGACAAAATCCCATGATGGCCTATGTAGTAGGAGATCTGTTGATTATGCCCGTAATCAATTTATTAGGAATTGCATCATTGCTTGTTTATTTCAATGAGAATGCATGGATGGGATTTTTACGAGGGGTAGTATTAACGGCATTATCAGTATTGGTAACTATGTTCTTTACCCGAATAAAATGCTTTTGGAGAACTTAAAACAATAATATTCAAAATATGAAAAGAAGAATTTGTGTTTTTATAATGCTTTTTTTGATGTGTCATATATATGCCCAACTAGTATATCATGATGCATCAAAGTTCCCTCTATTAGGAAAAGCCACCGAAGCCACCGGAGCACGATATGAAAGACTTCCGGATTCATTGAAGAATATCTCCCGTGCTCCGTTATGGAATTTAAGTCGTAATTCTGCCGGAATGGCGATACGTTTTCGCAGTAATTCTACCACGATAGCTGCAAAATGGGAAGCTCTTATCAATTTTCATATGAATCACATGACTGACACAGGTGCAAAAGGCTTAGACCTTTATTGTCTTCAGAAGAATGGGGAGTGGCGTTTTGTAAACAGTGGTCGTCCAAATGGAAAAACAAATCAAGCAACAATCATTGCTAACATGCAACCGGAAGAGAGAGAATATATGCTTTATCTTCCTCTCTATGACGGTTTGGTTTCCCTATCTATAGGGATTGATTCGTTAGCTACTATCGATCAGCCTTTAATTGATTATCCGATTCGCCAGAAGCCGATTGTATTTTATGGAACCAGTATTCTTCAAGGAGGTTGTGCTTCACGTCCCGGAATGGCACATACAAACATTATATCAAGAAGACTGAACCGTGAATGTATCAATCTGGGATTCAGTGGAAATGCACTTTTAGATTTAGAAGTTGCCAAAGTGATAGCCGAGGTAGATGCCAGTGTTTTTGTTTTGGACTTTGTGCCTAATGCTTCTGTAGAACAGATGAAAGAACGCATGGAGACATTCTATCGTATCATTCGTAGTAAACATCCGGATACGCCAGTTATTTTTATAGAAGATCCTATTTTCACTCATACACTTTATGATGAGAGAATAGCTAAAGAAGTGCAAAGAAAGAATGACACATTAAAGGAGATATTCAATCGGCTAAAAAAGGAAAATGAGAAAAATATCATTTTAATCTCTTCAAAGAATATGCTGGGAGAAGATGGAGAAGCCACAATTGATGGTATTCATTTCACAGATTTAGGCATGATGAGATATGCAGATTTAGTTTGTCCAATCATTAAGAAAGCAATCAAATAAAATAGTGACGCTATCGGCTCGGTATAGCGTCACTATATGAAGCTTATAGCAACGCTATCCTATTGACATAGCGTCACTATTTTTAATACTCCTAATAGATGGCTTTTTATATGTTATATCGGTAAAAACAAATCTCCAAATATCAAAATGGTAAAATATCATTTTGGTATTTGAATGATGCTATAATTGAATTTATTCAGCTTGTTAACTGGACATAGAAAAGAATCGCGTAGATTAAGCATTAGTATTATTCAGAAATTAAAGAAATCCTTCCTTTATAGAGCACAATCATTTCTATTTAATATCATGCATTACATAGTGAATATATTTATCAATCTTTTCGTGCTTTTTGTTTAATAAAACAAATTCATCAAAGCACTTCTAATAAATCAATAAATCATGTTTTTACGAGCAGAATATGCTTCCTTTTAAATGTACGTGACGTTTCTTTAAAGCCAACCGTATGTTTCTTTAAAACGAACCGTACGTTTCATTACAATCAACCGTGTATTTTCCACAAACAATACGGTAATTTATATGCAAATGCCCGTTCTTTTATTCGTAATTATGCATATAAATACCGTATTTCATTGTTTTCTCGCTCTACCTTCTTTCATTCATAAAAAGTGGAAAATAGTAGAATCAAAGAAAAAACGACAGTATGTCAACTAATTTAATATAAAATAATCACATTGATATTTATGTTCTCCAAAACCATTTGATTTTTGTGAAGAACATAGTTACTAAAACAGCCAAAGAAGTAAGGATTACTCCTTGAAGAAATCCCAACCAGGCATTTTGTTGAAAATAAGATAATAATGAAGCAATTCCAAGTATATTAGCCAATGGCATAATCAACAAATCGCCGACCACATAAGCTATCATCGGATTCTGACCGGACATCACCAAAAAACGAGTACTTTTGACACATCGGAAATAATCACAAACGATACTTAGAAATAAAAGAGCCAGAAAAGCCAGCCCGGAAGTGACAAAGAAATAACTAAAAGTAGTTGGATCTTTTTTAATACCATCCTGGAAAGGCTCAAAGCACAAACCCAGAAGAAGTAAATATGCCCCTGCGTTAAACAACTTTCTCCATAATAAAGCTATTCCATCCACTTTACGTGGAAATATACACTTACCAGCTAATAACAATAAAACAGTAAACACAAGGTTGACAACCAAATTACGAGTGTATAGACCGTAAAGATTGCTAATGATGATAACAACGGATAATATCATCAACATAATACTCATTTTACGATAAGGAGATGTAGCATAATCATCCGTCTCTTTTTGATATGCTTTCATCCACTCCGCTAAATACTCCCCGGCTATACTGCCGGGAATAACGATAAATAAGTATTTCAAATAATCAAACCGATACATCCACGGCAGAGGAGTATAATTAAATACACTCTGTGTCCACGAACCGTCAACCGTACTCCCTACTATCATAGCCATCAGCAATATCAGAATTCCTAAACGCATCCAACGATTATGCATTGTGAAAATGTAAAGGATAGAACCGAAAATAGCCATATTAGCCAACAGCAAAATGATAATGTTGCTGGAGAATAAACTGAATGTTTTCCCATCCGCATAAGAAGTGGTAGCCAACATAATGGCAGCGACAATGTAAGCTCCCACTTTTATTGAAATATGTACCCAATCCGGCATTTTCAAAGGAATGCGCATGAACATGGGAAATAGAACAGCAAAACAGAGTATAGCCAGCAGCCATGCTCTGATATCCTGCGGAGAACTTAACATATACGGATAAAAATGCTGGATGAAAATAGCAAAGAAAGTCAACTGAATCCCCCGTTTGACAGCTTCATAAACAAGTTTTAATTTTGAATCACCTTTTTCAGCACGCTTCCTTATGGAAAAAGGAAACGCGGCTCCCATAGCGAACAGGAAAAAAGGAAACACAAGATCTACCCAAGTAATACCGGGCAACAGAGGATTAAACACATGATCTGGCGGAGGCGTTTGAGCATGACTCATCCAACCGGGAAGAACATGCGTTACGATGGTAGCCGAAAGCACCATCGTAATAATTGCATATCCCCGTAAGGCATCTAAAGCTAAAGCTCTGTTGTTCATAAAGCTCCCCCCTCGCGCATTCCTTTTTCTACTTCTTTCCAAAGATTCTTTTGGATGATGTGTACTATATCGAATACCATTAGTCCATCCGATCGACGAAGGTTCATCTCTATTGTTTCGGATAATTTCCCCGGATTATCATAGAACTGATCCACCAAGATGCCGCCCATAAACTTGTTGTCTTTAAGAATCTGACGCAAGTGCTGACAGGAACCTTCTACACAGTACCATGTACCGGCTTGAGCCTGCGAATCAGTCTCGTTCCAGATGTTGCGGTTCGTTTTCTTGTATTCCTCTATCGTTATGTCTGTATAGTAATTTCCGGTTGCATACAAATCGATCAGTTCCGCGTATCCGTAATTTTTATATTCGGGAGTGGCCCAACTGAAGTCTTTAGCCGGATCATACTTTTTGCTGGCGAAATTAACTCCCACTTCATAGTAAGACGGATACCAAGCTCCGGTATATGTGCCGAAAGAAACTTTTGGATTGGCGGCTTTCACTTCCTTACGTGCCAATGCCATAAAATCAGTAATGTTTTTCGTTCTCCATTCCATCCATTTCTGGAAATACTTTCCCGGTTGTGTGATAAACTTTCCATCCGTATTCTTCTTCCAAACAAAAATATCTTCGGGGAACTTCGCCACTTTCTTACCTATATATGCTTCAAACTTTTCACGTGACAGCGGTGAGAAGTCGGCTGTTATACCATCATAACGTACACGATCGAGCATCAAACCGTCCAAATCAGAGTATTTGGTCACCACTTCTTTCAGTACATTTAGAATATGCGTACGATATTCCTCGTTCAAAGGATTGATCATAGCACCATATTTATGTTTTTCTTCCGTAATCGGAATAATACCTTTCTCGGGAGTATACACCATGGATGCCCATTCCGGATGTCCGCTGTATACCATTCCACGATCGAAATAATTATGCCCGGCACAGAATACATTTAATGAAGCATGAACCTCAAGACCCAATTCGTGCCCTTTTTTAATGAAGTATTGCAAATAATCAAAATTCCCGGCCTTTGCGCCTTTCCACTCTTTCATTTGTGGGGCAAACTGACTTTGATAAAGTACTTCTCCCGTAATGGGCCGTATATCCACTATTGCATGAGTGAAACCTACTGATTTGATTTTCTCCAAATAATAGTCAATCGAGTCTTTATGGCTGAAACGTTCGAAGTTAGCTTCGGCATCGAACCACATTAACGCAGGTTTCTTTTTGATTACAATCCGGAAAGGAGAAGCAGGAATAGCCGCATTATTGCATAATTCTCCCAACATATAATTCCGGAAACAATAACGTACCTCTATGGGGGCATTGATCGAATCATTCCAGACCTCTACAGTAGAAGAACCATTGATAATTTCCGCTTTGGCCGGTCGGAATATACCATCCGTCCCCACTATTTCAAATCCTTTCACGTTTTGATTTTCCGGGATCAATCCTTCTTCACCATGTTCAAAGTCTATTTCTACTACATTCCCTTTTACTCGGTGGGATTTGTATATAGGACCGGAATATTGAATACCTTTACGATGATACGTTTTTGCCAATGCCCAATAAGCCAGTCGTTCACCGACCTTTATCTTATAGGGCGAATGAATAAAGTTTTCACTCCCGGCATCACCTGTGGTTACCATTCCAACATTTGGAACAGCTGACATCAGCTCCAGCTGGCATTGACGGAACCAAGCCCAATCCAGTTTATCATTGCCTTCCGATTTCCATGGTGCAATCTGTACGTAATAAAATGGCATTTGGGGATTGTTGAAGAATGTTCTCCATTGAGAAACCATTGCAGGAAATAATCTCTTATATAATCCGGGATCGGGTGTGTTTGCTTCACCTTGATACCAAATCACTCCTTTAACAGGAAATCCTTTCCATGGATTCACCATTGCATTCCACAATAATGTAGGAGTCCCTGCCGTCCACCCGAACTCTCTCTGTATTACATCAGGCAATGCTATTTCCGGAAAGCCCGATAAAGTCTCTTTATTCATCCAAGCCTCTATTTTTGACATGCTCCAGGAACAATGTATCAGACCGACAGGAACATCCAAAGATTGCTGTAACTGATTGCCAAAGAAATAGGCAGTTGCACTGAAATCAGCAACATCTTCCGGAGAGGCTTCTTTCCATTCTCCGTCCACCCCAGCTTCCTGTGGAATGGTACTCCAGGCATTTTTTACAGTATAGAGACGCAGTGGACGTTTGGGATTAGCAGATACAATGTATGGCTGGGAACCAAACACAGGCTGTCCACGGAATCCTTTCACTGGCATTTCCATATTCGACTGTCCGGAACAGAACCAGACTTCTCCTATTAAAATATTCTGCAATGTGAGGTCCTCTCCATCCGAGAACGTAATACTATACGGACCTCCAGCTACCGGTGTTTGGAGAGAAAGTTTCCATTCACCTTTTGCATCAACATTCGTTTGGATTTTTTTATTATTCCATGAAGCGGTAGCCTGCACACGTTTTCCCGAAGTCGCTGTTCCGGAAAAAGTAACTTCCGATTGTTGCTGTAACACCATATTATCCCCCCAAATGGAAGTAAGGGTTACTTTCGCTTCTGTTTTCAGGAGAAACGAGAAGCATATCAATAATATAAAATATTTGGCTTTCAACATATGATTCTTATTTGTTTTCGACAGCTTCAGTATACACATTGCCGAAGCGATCTGTTACTTTCACTTCTATTTTAGCATTTTTATTACGGGGAGTAGCATGAAATAGATGTTCGGTAAGAACTGGGGAAATCCATTCATATTTCACCTTTTCTTTGTCAGAACAGATTGCTTTGGCTGCAGGATCATATCCTTTGTAGCGTTGCATTTCTCCCATTCGCTTTCCGTTTTCATACCATTCCACTTTCCACTGTTCATCCCAGTTCCATACGTTAGCAATAATATCGGAAGGGTACTCGTCAGATGATCCGGCCTGATATACATGTAATTGATGCTCTTTCGGGTAGCCTGCACTTTTATATAGCCATTTCACTTGGTTCCCGTCTACTTCATATACTCCATATCCCCTCGGAGTACCATCCACATTAATATCTGCACGCCACCAAGTACCGCATACGGCAGCTGTGTTATGTTCCATTAATGAGTCATTAAAACATACGTTTACATTAAAATGTGTATGTCCGGAAATGATGTGGGCATTATAACCTTCCAATAATTTATATAGTGCAGCTGTATTGACCGTTTCATCTTGATCTAGCGTGTTATATCTTAGCTTCTTCTGAAGACTGGAAGGAATGTGCATCACTACAAAGACAAGTTTGTCTTTGGGCACATAAGAGAGGTCTTTCTCCAGCCATTGGAAAGTACGTTCATCAATGTAACCTATATATTGATAATCACGGTTGACATAAAAGCAATTGTCAAGCACGATATAATGAGCATTACCTTTATTTAATGAATAGTAGATAGGACCGAAATAACTTTCGAAAGTGCGATAAGAATATTCAAAAGTACGCCCTCCATACGTCATGTCGTGATTACCAATTGCCCGATAGATGGGAATCTCTAATGATGATACTGTATCTATATAGGAAGGATATAAAGAAGGAGTATCTCCTACGATATCCCCACAATCTATGCCGAATACTTCTTTTTTGCCCATATACGGACGAATATATTCTTTCATATCTTGCAGATATTTAGCATAAGCCTTTACGTCATCTTCGGAAGTAACCTGCGCATCTGCCTGCACCAAAAACAAATGATTGATCTCATCTTGCGGATTTCTTACCAATTCGAAGTCGTAAATATCTTGCTTGGCCGGATTCAGCTTCTGATAGAATAAAGGTATTGTTTGTTCTGTTTTCGGTAAATATCCGGAAGGAGTGGATAAATAAATGAAACGAACATCCCTATTAGGGGGGAGAGTATATTGGCCTTGCTGGTCAGTCAAAACACAGTCTATTCCGTCGGTCACTACTACCCCCGGGACTCCTGTCCCATTACAGGTTACTTTCCCGCGAATAGGGTTAGAAGGAATCTGGGCTTGTAAATTCAAGCCCAGACCTATTAATAAAAAGAATTGTAATAAATATATTTTCATAATTAGTTGGTTAGTTCAAACCTCATTCTTCGATAGATTCCAGATATTTATCAAAGCCTGTTTTAAAAGCGTTCCAATAGTCGTATTTCTTAACGTGGCAAAGGTCGAAGGCAAAGAAGCCGTCACTATTACTGATACAAGCATCAATAGTATCCGGAATTTTTGCAGATTGTCCTCCGTCAGTCCATCCGGTACTGTTACCGATATCTGGTCCGCCTGCAAAAGGTACATCTCCTTGTAACAGTTCACGTCCATTCTTACAAAAACCTTCCATGGTCCATTCGCCACTTCCATATATATTGTTCACGGAAGCATAAGCACCCAAAAAGATATAGTCCAAATGGTCCGCATATCCATAATTCTTATAATCGGAAGTAGCCCATTTCGGATAATAAGCGGAGGTGTTGTATTTAGGGCTGGCCCAGTTCACGCCTGATGTATAGTATGTTGAATACCAGGCACCAACATAAACTCCAAACTTGATATTGTTATTGACAGATTTAACTTTCTCGCGTGCCTTTACTATGAAATCATGAATAACTTTCGCTCTGAATTCCAACCACTTCTTAAAATAAACAGGCTGGTCAGAAGGTATTTCATCCGTACCGGGTGCCATAATATCTGCCGGGAAGTTTGCTACAGTTTCACCGATGTATTCTTCGAACTTCTGTTTGGAAATATCTGAAAAATCGCTTTCTAAGCCATAGTCATCATAACGACAACGATCCAATATGATGCCATCCAAATCATATTTAGCCAAGTCGGCCAACAACTGTAAAACAAAGTTTTGTACATCATCATTAGCGGGATTGAAAAATTTCGCTCCATAATCGGTTTCATCGTCCAACAAATCCATCGTATTGGTTAGCCCGTCAGCTAGATTAGCTACACTAGCCCATCCTTTTTTTGATTCATCACGGAACAAGACTCCATCATGTCCTAAATTATACGGACATAAATAGCCTCCTACAAATGTATTGATAGAAGCATTCACTTTTAATCCTTGTATACGAGCCTCCTCAATAAATGCCTGTAAATAATCCCAAGTTTCCGTCCTTTCATAATAACTATATCCGGAATTACCCCATACATCCATACGTTTCACCTGATCTACAACATTAGTATTGAATAATACATCTCCTGTAGTGGGACGTACATCGACAATAATATCAGTGAATCCTGCCGCTTTTATCTTTTCCATATCTTTGGCTATGTTTTCCTTACTATTGGCATAGTCAGGAAAATTAGCAGCCGCATCAATCCAAATATATCGTGGCTTAGCTTCTGCAACATCCGGCTCGTCCGGCTTTTCTGTCGAATTATCGTTCCACGGCCATCCGGGAATTCCATCAGAATCATCACTACAGGAGGTTATTGTAACTGCTCCCAAGAAAGTCAGTATTAGTATTTTTAGAAATTTTCTCATATCATACTTGTTTTATTAGGTATATACTGCCTGATATATCCGCAGTACATTTTTTATTTAAGAGTGACTACTGATGCTACGGATCTTTCGTCTCCGCTGGAGTCACTTGTCTTGATAGTCTCTTGCCCATTGACTAACATGCAACTGGAACCACCGCCATCCAAATTGATAGCATCCGTACATCCCAGTGTTTTCATGATATTAGCTACATTTTCGGTGGTCATACCGGCAACTCCCGTTGTCATTCCATCTCCTTCACACACAAAAAGAATCATTTTCTTATCATTGGTGATACCAATAGCCGAACGAGGTCTGTTCACCGTGGCGCCAATATCTGATAAAATTTCTTCTTCGTATGTATTCTTTATGTTTCCATCCAACAGAAGTACGGGGCCACCGCCTATTCCTGTTTTAGCATTTAAGACAGTTCCTGTAGACGGAAAATTTTCATTAGGAGTTGTTTCTGATTTTACCGGTGAGGGCTCCGAATACCAATAAGTAACATTGGATAGTGTTGTGTAAGTCCACATTGATTTGAATGAGCCATCATTCATTTCACAGAATGCAGCTAATACAGGATACCAGAATGGACCGTTAGTCCAATCTTCTGCTGTTACATCATTGTTCTTACACACCATTTCACCGTTACGCCATATTAGGCTTAATGACCCCTCATAGAAGAAACCTCCATTGATTACAATTGTGGAGTTGTTCTCTTCATAAAATTCTTTTGGCTTTTTCAATCCAGTCTTTTCTCCTAATACACCAAATGCTGCCTTACTCATATCACCTACCGCAATATAAGCTATCGCTTTTTTGCCTTCCAGTGTTTCTGGTGATTTATATACGTTGATATGTTCAGGCAAGGTTCCATAAGTGCTTTTCACATTGGTCCAGCCTAAATTTACAATATCAGGATTGGCTTCAACAGGTTCAGTTGGAGTCTCCGGCTCCGCCCATGGCCAATCCGGGATATCAGTGTTATCATCACCACATGCTATGAAAAAAGGCAGTAATGATAATAACCATAACATTTTTTTCTTTGTTGACATATAGCTACTCCTTTAAATGATTTACAGATTTCTTTATCCCATATATGATGAATGGGTATTTTCTCATCATATATGAGATAAAGAGATCAATTAATTATTTGTCGATACAATCAAACTCATATCCTCCGATAACCTTACAGTTGTTATCCACGTAGTAAGCACGGAGCTTATATCCATCTGTTGTCGGAGCAAGCAATACATCACCTGTTGCAGCTACACCATCGGATGAATTGTATGAGGAAAGTGAAGGATTGAATGACAGAGCATCTGAAGTAGATATTGTACCAGTGAATGATCCGTCTGACGTTACATCATACATATATAAGCATGGAGTTCCACCCCATTGCGGGAAATGAGCTGTACATACCAATACAAGATATTGTGCATTATTAAAGCTTCTTGTATCCAGACAGTTGTTATTCATTGCCCAAGAATTACCATTGTCGGAGTCTTCCAGAGATTTACTTGCATTATTATTTGTTCCATTCACCCAATAAAGAATGTTAGAATCATAGTATGACAAAAAATAATCACTTTGAGCAGTAGTTCCTTTAGTCACAACTTTAGTGTTTGATGCGGGAGCTCCCCAATTACCTACACCATTCACTGTTACTACTTGAGGACTTCCCAATACACCGTCTGTTATAATCCAACGAACAAACTTATTGGAACCTGAACTGGCTGTTCCGTCACAAGTAGCAATAATAGAGGCATTAGTATTAATATCTCCTTGAACAGACACTTTCGTACCCATATCTAACCCTGTATTATTAGTATAAGTAGTCAATAAAGTTGGAGCAGTCGTAACAGAAGAAGTCTTATAGATTGAGAAAGACTTGCCATTAGTAGCCTTCGTTGCTAATAATATATTTCCCCTACTATCACTTGTCATACATCCTAAAGATGCAACACTCACACTACCCAAAGTTACATTACCAATCTTATTTCCCGTAGATGCATTGTAATATGCAGGAGTTGTGGTACCATCACCCAAGCAAACTACCAGATTATTTCCGGAAACAGCTAAAGAAGGTGCATTTGCTCCAGTCCAAGGTAAGCCGATAACTCCCATATCCAATTTAAATAATTCTGTCTCACTACCTTTTCTATATCCGTAAGGAATCTTATCCGGTACTGCTTTTTGAATAGTATAAGTTTGCTTTGTCACTCCATCGTGAGCAATCACTGTAAGCTCAACAGGTGAATTAAAATTAAGAGGCTCTGTTTTAGGATCCGGTGACATGGTCGCATGAGCCGACAGTGAATAATCTGCCAAGCAAGAAGATAAATCTTCCGCAGAGATTAAAGATACAGTTTTGTGGTCTTCATCAATAATACCTGTAATGTCTTCAGACGGTATTGAGAAACTTAATAACTGACACTTAGTAGACTTAACTCTTTCGCCTGTGATGCAGATTTGTTTCTTATATCCTTGAGCGTCTGTATAAGTGAAATAATTCTCTTTAGTCAGATCGAGAATTGAAAGAACCGGTTCAATAGTACAGTTTGGTGCCAACTTTGCCTGAATCCTCATCGCTTTCATATATTCTGAAGTTTCATTATCACTATTTTCCGGATAATACCATGGCATAGGAATTACATACTTATCTACAGAAGCATCTGCAATAGTATATACCACAGCCTCTTTATCCACGTATGGCCCAGAAGTAAAGAGTGCAGTCAAGCTCGTGATTCCCTGTCTGTCCGCAGTAGGAAGCACATATTCCGGATCCTGGCAAGAACTCGTGAGAGCCAAAATCCCTAATAATAGATATAATATATTCTTTTTCATAATGTTTTCATTTTAGATTTATTGCCATTCTGCATATTGAGTTACCGCACCGTTATTGTCCAACTCTGCCTGTGGCATTGGGAAACGATACATCTTAGTCGGGAAATTACGATCTTTATCATCACATTCTGTATAAATGTAAGTGAAAGACCCATTTGCATTTTTCTCTATTTTCATTCCATGAAGACGAATACCGGTAAATGCTGTCGCAGATAATTTCCAACGACGCATGTCCCAATAATAATGTCCTTCATAAGCAAGTTCTACTTTGCGTTCCTGACGGATGGCTTTCATTAAATCATCCCCACTTTTGTCTGTGTAAGACAATCCCACTCTGTTACGAATATCTTTTATGTCTTTATTTGCCTTATCCGTATAGCCATTCAGATGATAACATGCTTCTGCATGATTCAGTAATACCTCTGCGTAACGAATTTCTGTCCATGGCTGTGTACTGGCTTGTATGGAAGTAAAATTATGAGCTTCATCTACCAGTTTACGTAAATAATACCCGGTAGTAGAACGTCCTTCCGGTTTGGCATCTGTTTTCCATGCAGCCCAACCATCAGTACCGTTTACGAAAGATTCTATCGGTCTGCCTTTCCATGTTGCTCCATTATAAAGAATGGTAGCTTTAAAGCGTGGTTCTAGTTTATCATAAGGAGGAGTCGTTGTAGTACCTTCAGCAGTATGCCATGCACTCCAATCGGGGAAGCCACTACCATCTGCATATTCATACGATTCAACCATCTCTTGTGTCGGAGTACCGAATCCACCAGTCATGGAATTGCCATCCAGTGCTTTATCACCTCCAGGAACCATATATCCATCAAAGTCATGAGTCACAGTGGAACTCTTATCATAACAATATTGTAAAATGGCTTCTTTGCTTCCTGCTTTAAAAGCATTTGAATAGTCTTCTTTTGCTTCTAGCTCATAACCCATTCCCATCACCTTTTCAGCTGCGATGCGAGCGTCATCCCATCTTTCTGCATACAACATGGCTCTTGATAACATTGCATAAGCTGCTCCGCTAGTAAGACGTCCGTTAGGAGTTTTATCAACAGGCAAATGTTCACCGGCATATTTTAAGTCGTTATATACAAAGTTCCATCCGTCGGCTTCCGAACTAACCGGCATATCCTTTTTTATATTATCCAAATCTTCATCGTATATAATCACTTCTTTATAACGTTTCAATAAATCAGTATAGAGATACCCTCTGAAGAAACGCATTTCAGCTTCCAAGCGTTCTTCATCAGTCTGACCAAATGAAGCATATTTCTTTAATTTATTGATACCTTCATTGACACGACGCACATATTCGTACATTGTCGTCCAGTTGCCCAGGTAAGTACTAACATAATTCACTGTGAGAACAGAACCTCCATAAGCTATTTCACTAGGAATCTGACATTTGGACATATAATTATAGGAACCATATTTAAGCTGGTCTGTCAAAGCCTCTGTCATTCCCGCTAAACATTGTCCGTCCCGATAGACTCCTAAATAATCTATATAGCGATAGAAATCGTTGACTGCCTGTTCTGCATAATCGAGTTTACTCCATACAAGTTTATCTGATGCTCTGTCTGTTGGAGTCATGTCCAGATAATCACTACATGAGCCAAGCCCTAAAGAGGCTCCCAACAATATGATACTTAATACTTTTGTTTTCATAATAGAACTTTTAAAGGTTTAGAAAGTCAAAGTGATACCGCCCATAATGGTGCGTTGTTGAGGATAGTATCCGTTATTTACTCCCGGAGATTCAGGATCGATTCCATCAGGAAGACCGCAGAGCGTAAATAAATTAGAACCTTCTACATAAATTCTAAGATTCTGAATGCCGACAGGACTCATCCATCTCTTGGGGAATGTGTAACCCAATTGTACGGATTTGAGACGAAGGTATCTACCGTTACGCAACCAGAAAGTGGAAGCTAATCCATTATCTCCTCCATGTCCTTGATTACCTAGCGTAAGACGTGGGAATGTTCCATTCGGATTTTCTACTGTATATGCATTCTGAACTAAATATAATGGTGAGTTGGCACCTTCTTTAAATGCCTGTGTCCATACAGTGTTGTCGTCATAACCATTATAATAAGTACCCGTCAATGATACGTCGAACAGTGCACCTCCAGTAAATTGTGCACTTAAATCGAATCCATTCCAGGCACAATTCAGGTTCAAACCGTAAGTTAATTCGGGACGATTGCCACGTCCAACACGTGTTCTGTCATCTTCGTCTATTTTACCATCACCATTTAAATCTCTGTATTTGATATCACCGACATTAGGACGAGTGCCATACCAGGCTGAATTGTCTATTTCTTCTTCCGAACGGAATAAGCCATCTGCAACCCACACAACAGAAGCATCAACACTACGTCCTGTGCGTTTTCTCCACTCTACTGTGTTCGGACTATCTGGATAACGGAGATAACGGTTTCTTGCAAATGTCAGATTGAAGCTTGCGCCATAGGAGAATGGCTTACCTGCCAAGTTTAATTTATTACGATGGCTCACCGTTACTTCAACGCCTTTGCTATCGACCTTATTATAGTTGGCATAAGTATAATAATATCCTCCCATAGATGGGGGGTAATCGCCTCCCATTGCTGTCAAAATATCATAGGTATAATTATAGAATGCGTCAAACTCCATTCCCAACAGACCATTCCACATCGTAAAGTCAAATCCTGCATTGTAGGTTAAGGTGTTCTCCCAAGTTAGAGTAGGATTGGCAATTACAGAGGCGCGTAATGCTTGCATTACTTTTCCATTCAGAATTGTTTGGTATGCATTTTTGTTACCATCCATCAAATTGTAAGTACTAAGGAAAGCATACGGACTCACTGCATCGTTTCCTAATAAACCGACAGATGCACGTATCTTCATATCATCCAGAAATGTCAGACTAGACATAAAATCTTCTTTAGATATTCTCCACGCTACTGACGCTGACGGGAAGAATGCCCAACGTTTCCCACTAACATTGCCGGCAAATTTGTAAGAACCATCATATCGACCTGTAAACTCTGCCAAATACTTATTGTCATAGTCATATTTCAAACGAAAAACATAACCAATACTACGGTTTGCATCACTGTATCCCGAGATTGGAGAGTCTGCCGGTTGTCCAAAGCTCAATTCTGGTAGTTCAGAGAAACTCATGTTCTTATTATAGCCGGAGAAACTGTTTTCTTTATAATCCCGGATTTCTGCTAATACCATTCCTTCTACATTATGTTTTCCGAAGGAGCTTGCATAGTTTATGCTTCCTTGGCCTACCATTTGATGAGAACTATACTGTCCTTCACCTAAATTTATTCCATTTGCTGTGCCGCGAGGATCGTCTGCTTTAGACCAAGTCCAATCTGCTGTCGAAGTCGGCATTTTATGTATATATGTGGAGTAAGGTGTATTCAAATTCTTATTATGAGAAGTTGTATAGTCATAAGCTCCGGTTACTTTCACGCTCAAGCCTTTAACCCAAGGTACATTATATTGTAAAGAGATGTTAGTTTGTAAATCAAAGCTATTGGTATGTTTGTATCCTGATTCATAAATGGCAGCCAATGGACTGTTGGGCAGACTTGTGTTATTCTGTGTGGTAGCAGAATAAAGTCCGTCATATGTTTCCGGCAAATATGGATGCATCATTATAGTCTGATGAGCTACTGACAACCAACCTTGTTCACCCAATTCGGAATTAGAATCCGTACCGCCTGAAGCATATCCCGGAGTTTCACGTTTACCGACATTTCCTGCAATACCTAAACTTAACTGGAAGTTCTTAGCCAGTTGAGTCTCAAGATTAGTTCTTAAATTGTATCTCTTGTAAGAGAAATTGTCAATGTTACCTTTTTGACCTAAATAACCCACAGAAGCAAAGTAACGCATCTTATCACTACCTCCCTGTATTGTTACATTGTGTTTCTGATTAATACCGGTTCCGAATACTTTATCAATATAGTTAACATTATCCCATCCGTCAGTAGGATCACCATTCAACATAGCTTCCACATTCGCCTTTGTAAAAACGGGATTATATTGACTAATGTTTGAAATGCTTCCATTAGCCATTTTATCCATCATGTCAGCCATATTATAATAATATGCAAATTGAGGTCCATTCATAAACTGCGGAAAGTTTGCATTCATAGATGCTCCTATTGAACCATTATAAGTGATTTTGGATTTTCCTTCCTGACCTTTTTTTGTAGTTATAATAATAACACCACCGGCTCCTTTTAATCCATAAACAGCTGCAGAAGCTCCATCTTTCAAAACAGATACACTTTCGATATCATTAGGGTCAATATCATTAATAGAACGAGGCATTCCGTCTACTATATAAGTAACATTATAAATAGAGCCACGAACTCGTAATGTAGCCTGATCGTCTCCGGGTTCACCAGATACTTGAACAGATGAAATACCTGGCAAACGTCCACCTAAAAGACTCGACACATTGGTTGCCGGTGCTTTCAGCAGTTCGTCGCCTTTCACCGCAGATACGGCTCCGGTTAAAGATTGCTTCTTGGCAGTACCATATCCTACCACAATCACTTCATCCAAAGCTGCCACATCATCTTTCATAACCACATTAATGGTCGTCTGACCTGCTACCTTTATTTCCTGATCTGACATTCCAACATATGAGAATGATAAAATGTCTTTTGCGGTGGCCTGAATGCTATATTTTCCATTTACATCTGTAATAGTGCCATTAGTAGTTCCTTTTACGACAACACTTACTCCTGGTAGCGGTTCTCCTATACCATCAGTAACAGTTCCTTTCACTAAACTCTGTGCATGACTACTGATAGCACATGCAAATAGCGCGCAGATTGAAAACATAAATATTTTCAATATACGAGAGTTCTTCTTGATTTTTGAGTTAAACTCTGTCATAGAATTAATTTTTAGATTATTAATATAGATTGGTTAACATATCCATTATTGTTTATAGCTGTTCCAATACTTTCCAGCATTGGTATAACCCTCTTGGTACATGGAAACATCCTTTCCATTTTCCTCCTTTGAGTGGTAGTAGCACTTCACCTCTCCGATTTAAGTATCCATACCATTCGGGATGCTCTTTATCTTTAAAATGGGTCCATGTATAATCGTGTACTTTTTCAAACCATTCCAGACATTGGTTATCTCCGGTCAATTGATAACTCTTCAGAAGAGATATGAGTGTTTCAATATGCACCCACCAGAGTTTCTGGTCCCATTCCAGTTGTTGGGGAGGACAACCGTTACGATCCATAAAATAGTAGATACCTCCATATTCTTTATCCCAACCATATTCAAGCATTGTAAGAGTGATATTCTTAGCCTTCTCGATTAATTCCGGACGGTTTAGGCGTTTCCCTAAATCCATTATAAACCACATGGCTTCAATCGCATGGCCAGGGGTAATCTGCCGTCCTTCAAAGCAATCTATCAGATTACCATTCACATCTACATTCTCAACAATGATACCACCAAGTTCGGGACGATAGAAGACAGACATAACTTCATGAATACAAGTATCCATCGCTTGTTCCAAATAGTCCTTGCCTAAAATATGCTCAATTTCCATAGCAAGATTGCATAGTATCATCGGCAGGGCAAAATTTTTTAGATTACGAGTGCCCGGATGAAGTTTATTCCATTTACCTTTCGGATTATCTACTTTGGAAAGGATAATGTCGAAGGTTTTCTTGGCTATGTCAGCATATTCCTGATTACCGGTTGCAAGGCTTAATTGCCCGAAAGCCATGGCAGCGAATGTATACGAAAAGATATTGTATGGTTCTACCAATGGTCTACCCGAACGGTCAAGTGAAAAGTACCAGTTATAGTCTCCATCATGTCCGTATCTTTTTAAAAAATCACCACCTTGAACGGCACAATCAAGCCATTCCTTACGTTTTTCTACCTTGTTGTAAAGCATGGAAAACATCCACACCTCGCGACCTTGCAGCCAGATAAATTTATCTGTATCGAAAACTTTTCCTTCACGATCCAGACAGGTGAAGTAGCCACCATACTCATGGTCTTGTGAGTTCTCAAGCCAGAAAGGAAGAACATTATCCAAGAGTTCATCCTTGTATTGATTTGCCAGTTTCTTAAAATCCATACATCTTTTATTATTAAGTTATTAAGGTCTTTTTGTTTTACTATTCCGAACGGGTCCAATATCTTTCAATCTCTTCCAGCGACTTCCCAGTAGTCTCCGGCACGAGTTTCCAGACAATCAGCATATACGGCACGCACATGAGGGCGAACAGGAAGAATGTTCCGGCGGGGGTAAGGTTCTGGAGCATCCAGGGGGTCAACTGTCCGATCAGGTACGTTCCGATCCACAGAGCGAATCCTGCTATCGACATGGCCAGTCCGCGAACCTTGGTGGGATACATCTCCGAGAGGAGCACGAACACCACGGCACAGATGGAGACGGCACAGCAGAATACATAGAACAGGAAGAAAACGAGCAGGAAGAGGCTGGATACTCCCAGGGAATCTCCGAAGAGGAAGTACAGGCCGATGAGAATCAGAGAAACAACCATTCCCGAAACTCCGTAATAAACAAGTTTCTTGCGGCCTACCTTATCAATGATGACAAGAGCCAGAATGGTGGTCAAAGTATTGACTAGTCCTACCAGAACTTGGTAAAAAAGAGAATCTCCTCCTGAAAGTCCTGCGTTTTCAAAGATAGAAGGGCCATAATAAAGTACTGCGTTCACACCCATAAACTGTCCTAAAATCGCAATACACACACCGATAATAACAGCTTTGAAAATTCCAGGCTTCATCAATAAAGACCATTCCGATTTTGTTTCAGAGGTCAGCACAGATTTCGTTTCATTTAATTGACTTTTCGCTTCTGTAATTGAATTATATATTTTCTCTAATATATTTACAGCTTTCAATTCCTTTCCACGTACGATTAACCAGCGGGGACTTTCCGGAATAAAAAATATGATTATGAAGAATAAGATTGCCGGCAATGTTTCCATACCCAACATACCTCTCCATACTTCAGTTATAAATATTTTATTCAACCAATCCACACTTAATTGCGTACCACTCTCCGCCCATGCCAATAATTGATAGTTAACTAAATAAGCTCCCAAAAAACCAACTGTTACAGCCAACTGATACAATGACACCAAACGTCCTCTATACTGCGCTACAGCTAGTTCTGATATATAAAGAGGAGAAACAATGGACACAACCCCTATTCCTACTCCACCTATAATCCGATAAACTACCAATTGGGCAAAATCGGCTGATAGAGCACATCCTAGAGCTGATGTGGAAAACAACACAGCTGATATAACCATCGTAAGTTTTCTTCCTAACTTATCGCTTAAGATTCCAGCAAAAAGAACACCTACGATAGAGCCTACTAAAGCACATCCTACATACCATCCCTGTTGTAGTGCATCTAATTGAAAAAGTTGAGTCACTTGGGCAATTGTTCCCGATATAACCGCAGTATCATATCCGAACAAGAAGCCTCCCAATGCTGCCACAACAGATAGGAATATAAGATAACTAAAATTGATTGTAGACTTCATAACATTTATTTTATTTCAAAATATTCTTTATATCTGTCATATAAATGACCAGCTTGCAGATAGGCTGATTGCGGACTCATAAAATGAGAAAATTCAAAAGTAATAGCCTTATCATATCCGGCACGTTTGGCTGCTTCCAACTTCATCCGAAGTTTATCAAACTTAATGGGTAGAAAACGAATTGGCATATCACGGTCAAAAGATTCGGCATTTGTCCAACATTGCATACCATACTTATCTGCTAATTTTTTATTGACAGAAAAGAACGCATCCAATTCGTCATAATCAATATGCCCATCTTGAAATGCACATGCATCTACCACATCATGAATTCCATCAAAAATTTCATCCCATTCTTTTTCGTGTTGTTGTACAGAAACGGCATCTTCTCTCGTCATTTTTGTCGTTCCCATGATTGCTTTTTTGCCATCAATCCAAGGAGATATAAAAGTAGGCAATCCATTAGATATATCCTTACATTGTTTTCCTAATGCATGAAAAGCACCAATCGCCCCTTTCGTTGCCCGGCTTATTTCACCACTGATATACCATCCTCCAAAACTTTTATACTTGGAACCATAATTTTCCCAAACTTCATCAATTACATATTTGTTATCTTCCACTTCCCAGGTCATATCCCCTGTGTCCCAGTATTTACCCGAATCGTATAGTCCAAAATAGAATTTCATTCCATACTTTTCAGCTAAACGTAAAAACATATCCACCAAGTCAACGGAAGGCATATAACAACCTTTCTTCAATAAATAAGGAGAAGGAAAAGTGACAAACTTACGATAACCAGAACGGATCATTATTACTGTATCAATTCCTATATTTTTCATGTGCTGAAAATCCAAGTCCCATTCTTTCTCACCCCAGTTCTGATGTGGAATATCATGTGATATTTCATCCAAAAAAGTTCCGGTAATTTTTAAGCCATTGTTTTTAGGAACAATGAGTTTACTTTCCAAACCATCAGTTGCCACTACTGTACTGGCACTAGCTTTTGAAGTACAAGATTCAAACAAAGTTGGTACAGTCAAGGCTGACGCGCCAGCCAATGTGGCTTTTTTTAGAAAGCCTCTTCGATCTAATGTTTTCATATTAGTTTAATTAAAACAGCAGTTAACACTTATATTATTATTACCTATTGAATATATTGCCCTATAATATCTACTTTTTTATTATTGAAAGGATCTAATATCTGATCAATCAAAATTGCCATTTCACTTCTCAAAATATTTCGATTCATATCAAAATCTTTCAAATCAAATTTATCCCAGATCTCTTCTACCCTACCCTCTTTCATCTCAATACCTTCTTTTTCTGCAATCTCTCCTACTAGCTCTGTAGCTTTCTGAATTGATATGGTATTATTACCTTCGAATACTTGCTTATTGACAAAAGGATAAACATCACCCAATCCTTTCAACTCATTTGCCAATAATAATGTATCCGCTCTGAACCACATTTGATTTGACCAGTCAACACTTTTACCTATACCTTTTAATATACCTGTAGAGCCGATACGTTGTAGTGACTTAAACATTGGGTGATCTAACTCAACATCTAAATAAGGCAATAAATATCCTTTTCCATCCAAAATCGCATTTTGTACTTCCCGAACAGATACTTCTCTTATATTTTTACCTTCTTTCACCGCAAGAGCTGCTAATGCTCCCGCTGCCTGCCCGATCTGCATAACCATCGGCTGCAAACGAGTGGTACCATTAATTATATTAGAAACAGATATTGATTTTTCAGCAACAATCAATCCTTCAACATCTTTCGGAATCAAAGTTCCTAAAGGTAAACCGTATGACGGTATCGGATGAAAATAAAGATTAGGCAACTCTTCATATCCATGATAACGCGTATGATGATGGTCCACAGGATAATTCCCCACGGCAATACAAGTACGATAAAGAGGTTGAGACTGCCTGAACGGTTCACAAGCATGATTTAAATCAAAACGTACTAGCCCATGGATTCTCCTAGACTCTCTATGGTAAGGAATAAATGGTAATTTGTCGGCTGTAGGATATTCATCATCAGCTAAGCCCAATGTATTAAAACCTAATTCATGTTGCAGAAAATAAACGAAACACATCGTATAATGTTTTGCATATTTCAAGGCTTCTTCACGTTCCTCACGGGTCATTTCAATCAAGTTTACATAATAATCATTGCCTTCTATCGGCCAATTAATCATGTATTTATTATTAGGAAGTTTTCCATAAGTTATCATCATGTCTTTAGACCATACACGATCCGGTTCTTTAGGCATGATACAAACATGACTGGCACAAGCACAAGCAAATTCATCTTTATTATATCCTTCAGGACAAGGAATAGTCACATCTTTACCATAATCTTTCAAGATTGCTACGTATGTAATATCCTGAACTATATTATTTTTCTCTTCCGGAGCAATATCTTCTTTAGTATCATGACGGCTTTCCATACCGACATCATATTTCACCCCGCACATTTTTGCTATATCCCCCAATTCAGTACCATCAATCAATATTTTAGCATGTATTTTTTTAATTGTATTATCTTTCATCTGAATTTGAGCAATCCAAGCATCATTCTCTCTTTCCAGCTTTACCAAAGTAGCATTATGCCATACTTTTAAATTTTTCTCCGCGTCAACCATTTCATGGAAAATTTTATTTCCGACTGAAGGTTCAAACAACACTGCACTCACCCAACCGGTTTTTAGAGAATCAAGCCCTCCATAATAATCTGCCAAATGTCCGCGAAACTCACCAAACAAGCCTGCCGGTAAATCATAGTTTCCGTCAACAGCACTTACACCTGCAGATGTAAGCATTCCACCCAGCCATTCTGTTTCTTCTACTATCAATGTTGCAGCCCCCATTCGAGCAGACTGAATACCAGCAGTCACTCCACTAGCGCCTCCACCAATAATTAGCACATCAACAGAATCATCTGAATGAGAGCATGCCGTAAAACACAAAGCAAATAATAAACACAGACCTAAAAAATAGTTTCTCATACTAAATTCATTTAAGGATATAGAGTTTTATTAATAATATCACGGCACAAATATAGCTATATTTATTAAATAAACAATAGATAATAAAATATTTTATTAATAAAATCGTTATTCCTCGCATTATTAATTAATAGAAGGGGGAATTACCTCACAAATCGTCTTATTTCATTTATTATATCCACAATCGTCCATAGCTACATTATCCTATATATAAATCCATTACATAGTATATAGGGAATATAACATTCAAGATATTCTAATTTTCAAGGTCTCAAAACCACGTATTAATAAAAAAATTAATTATCTTTGTGTGAATTACCAAATATACATAGTTATGAACCAACAATTCTTGAAAGAAATAGAAAAAGGCTCTAAAAGTGCTCTTGTCAAAAAGAGGATTATTACACATTATATATATAATGGAAGTTCTACAATTCCCGATCTTTCAAAAGAGCTGGATTTAAGTGTACCGACTGTCACCAAATTTATCGGTGAAATGTGTGATGACGGATATATTAATGATTATGGCAAATTGGAAACTAGTGGCGGACGCCATCCCAACCTCTATGGGCTTAATCCGGAATCCGGTTACTTTTTGGGTGTAGACATCAAAAGATTCGCCGTCAATATCGGACTGATAAATTTCAAAGGCGATATGGTAGAATTGAAAATGAATATACCTTATAAGTTTGAGAACTCAATCGAAGGGATGAATGAGTTATGCAAGCATATTCTCAATTTTATAAAGAAACTCACTATTAATAAAGAGAAGATCTTAAATATTAATGTAAATGTGTCGGGGCGTGTAAATCCTGAATCAGGGTATAGCTTCAGCCAATTCAATTTTGAGGAAAGGCCGTTGGCGGATGTATTATCCGAAAAATTGGGATATAAAGTAACCATTGATAATGACACGCGTGCCATGACTTATGGCGAATATATGCAAGGCTGCGTAAAAGGAGAAAAGGATATCATTTTTGTAAATGTAAGCTGGGGAGTAGGTATCGGAATTATTATTGATGGTAAGATTTATACCGGGAAATCCGGATTCTCCGGTGAATTTGGACACATGAGTGCTTATGATAATGAGATAATCTGCCATTGCGGGAAAAAAGGTTGTTTGGAGACGGAAGCTTCCGGATCGGCACTTCATCGTATCTTATTAGAGCGTATTCAAAGTGGGGAAAGTTCCATTCTATCTACACGAATCGCCACAGAGGAAAATCCGATCACTCTTGATGAGATCATTGCCGCTGTGAATAAAGAAGACCTGCTTTGCATTGAAATTGTAGAAGAAATCGGACAGAAACTAGGCAAACAGATTGCCGGGCTAATCAATATCTTCAACCCGGAACTGGTCATTATAGGTGGAACTTTATCTTTAACCGGCGATTATATCACCCAACCCATAAAAACAGCCGTACGCAAGTACTCTCTAAATCTGGTTAATAAAGATTCAGCCATCATCACATCTAAGCTGAAAGACAAAGCCGGCATCGTTGGCGCTTGTATGCTCGCACGCAGCAGAATGTTTGAAAGCTAGTTTTATCTTCTACGTTGGGAGAAAAAGTTATCTATAAAGCGAACGATATAGACTACGGCTACTCCGGCAACCACTAAAACAATAATACGACTCAACATAGATTACATTTTTATATTTCACATCTATTACATACGCAGGATTTCCCTTTTAAAATAAGAATAGGGAATCCTGTAAAAATTAGAACGCTGATTATTAATTAATAATCAGCGTTCTAATTTGAGAGCCGCTAGCCAGACTTGAACTGGCGACCTACGCGTTACGAATG
>ENA-ORNK01000043-ORNK01000043.1-human-gut-metagenome-genome-assembly--contig:-NODE-43-length-181403-cov-6.777147_pt1 | contig 181403 bp, 156 predicted proteins | sample MGYA00242115_ERZ509022 | MGnify/ENA primary metagenome ERZ509022 (study PRJEB26280, sample SAMEA2338690) | human gut metagenome | biome: human gut; feature: human-associated habitat; material: faeces...
TACTGCATTTGCACAGGGCAATATTGGAAAAGCTGCTATGCTGGCAGGCTCTGAGCATTTTAATGAAATTAAAGATGAGGCAGTTCGTCTGCTGAAGAATATCGATACCATGGAACTCGGTGATCTGGTGGAAGCTGTGAAACGGATTTCCGCTTACAAGATTGAGATCACAGATTATCTGGACATCCTTATGATCTGGTATCGTGATGTTCTGATCTATAAAGCAACAATGAATATCGACAGACTGATTTTCGGTGAAGAGATCGACAGTATCAGGGAGCGTGCGAAAAAGAGCTCTTATGAAGGAATTGAGACAATTCTGGAAGCACTTGAGAAAGCAAAGGCGAGACTGCGCGCCAATGTCAACTTTGATCTTGTCATGGAACTTCTTCTGTTGACAATAAAGGAGAACTAGGGAATGACAAAAGTAATTGGAGTCCGTTTTCGGACTGCAGGAAAGATCTATTTTTTCTCACCGGGCAAATTTGAGGTGAAGCGTGGCGATCAGGTAATTGTAGAGACCGCGAGAGGAGTAGAATTCGGTAACGTTGTGATGGGACCGAAGGAAGTGAAGGATGAAGAGATCACCCAGCCTCTTAAGACAGTGATCCGCCTGGCGACAGAGGATGACCGCCGTGTAGAAGAAAAGAATCGCAAAAAAGAAAAAGAAGCATTTCAGATTTGTCTGGAAAAGATCCACAAGCATGGACTGGAGATGAAGCTGATCGATGCAGAATATACCTTTGACAACAATAAAGTGCTGTTTTACTTTACCGCAGACGGAAGAATTGATTTCCGTGAACTGGTAAAGGATCTGGCAGCGGTATTCCGTACCAGGATTGAACTTCGCCAGATCGGTGTAAGAGATGAGACGAAGATCCGCGGAGGAATCGGAATCTGTGGACGAGAGCTTTGCTGCCACACCTATCTGTCTGAGTTTGCACCGGTTTCGATCAAGATGGCAAAAGAACAGAATCTGTCTCTGAACCCGACTAAGATTTCAGGTGTATGTGGCAGACTGATGTGCTGCCTGACAAATGAGGAAGAGACATACGAGGAACTCAACAATAATCTTCCGTCTGCAGGTGAGGCGGTGACAACTCCGGAAGGACTGAAAGGTGAAGTACAGTCATTAAGCGTACTGCGTCAGCTTGTCAGGGTTATTGTAACTTTGGACAATGATGAGAAAGAAATCCGTGAATATCCGGCAGCTGACCTGAAGTTCAAACCGCGCCGCCGGAAAAAGGATGTGAAGCTTTCCAAACAGGAAATGAAAGAGCTTGCAGCTCTGGAGAAAGGTGAAGGAGCGTCAAAGTTAGATGACAAATAATCTTAAGCCGGGAGAACGGCTCGATGATTTACAGATAAAAGGCTATGAGATCATCCAGAGCCCGGGGCGGTTCTGCTTCGGAATGGATGCAGTGCTTTTAAGTGCCTTTGCCAAAGTAAAAGCGGGAGAATGCGTTCTTGATCTTGGAACAGGAACGGGAATTCTCCCGATTCTTTTGGCCGCAAAGACAAAAGGAAAGCATTTTACAGGACTGGAGATCCAGGAAGAAAGTGCGGATATGGCGTGTCGGAGTGTCCGGCACAACCGGCTTGAGGAGCAGATCGACATTGTGACGGGAGATATCAAAGAAGCGTCACAGATATTTGGAAAAGGTTCCATGGATGTGATAACAACGAACCCTCCATACATGATCGGAGGTCATGGAATGGCTAATCCGGAAAGTGCTAAGGCAATTGCAAGGCATGAGGTACTGTGCACACTGGAGGATATTATCCGGGAAAGTGCACGGATTTTAAAAGCCGGAGGAAGATTTTATATGGTGCACAGACCGTTTAGGCTCGCAGAGATTCTGACAGCAATGTGTGAGGCGAAGCTGGAGCCAAAAAGAATGCGTTTGGTGTATCCATATGTGGATAAGGAACCGAACATGGTTTTAATAGAAGGAATCCGTGGTGCCAAATCGCGGATGACAGTAGATCCGCCACTGATCGTTTATGAGAAGGACGGCAGTTATACACGGGAGATCCTGGAATATTACGGGATGACAGGAACTGGAAAGGAGTAACGAATGGCAGGAACATTATATTTGTGTGCAACACCGATCGGCAATCTGGAAGATATGACGTTCCGGGTGATCCGGACGCTGAAAGAAGTTGACCTGATCGCGGCAGAAGATACCAGGAACAGTATTAAACTGCTGAACCATTTTGAGATTAAAACACCGATGACCAGTTATCATGAGTATAATAAGATAGAAAAGGGACACGCTCTGGTGGACAAACTTCTTACAGGGATGAATATTGCGCTGATCACCGATGCCGGTACACCAGGGATCTCAGATCCGGGTGAGGAACTGGTGAAAATGTGCTATGAAGCCGGAATTACGGTCACTTCCCTTCCGGGAGCCGCTGCCTGTATTACGGCACTGACACTTTCCGGGCTTTCCACCAGAAGATTTGCATTTGAGGCATTTCTTCCAACGGACAAAAAGGAAAGACAAGCAGTCCTAGGTGAGCTTGTAGATGAGACAAGAACGATGATCGTTTACGAAGCACCGCACCGTCTGGTGAGAACCTTGAGAGAGCTTGGAGAAGTTCTTGGTGGGGACAGACATCTGACTGTGTGCCGGGAACTTACAAAAAAGCATGAGACTGCATTTCGCACTACATTTGCGGAAGCGGTTTCCTATTACGAGAGCAACGATCCGAAGGGGGAGTGTGTGCTTGTGATCGAGGGGAAGAGCCGGGAGAGCATTTTACAGGAGGAGCGCGCAAAATGGGAAGAAATGACGGTTCAGGAGCATATGGATTACTATATGAACCAGGGAATCGATAAGAAAGAAGCCATGAAAAAGGTGGCAAAAGACCGCGGAGTCGGAAAGAGGGACATTTATAAAGAACTGCTGTAAGGCTTTCGTCAATTTGTACACCTTCTTAAAAAATCTTTGTTCAACCCGGTCATAGACCGACGATGTAAAAACAGATATACTTTATTTCAGAAACAAGAACAGCGACAGTGTGTAAGAAGCGCACAAAGATTTAGGAGGAAAAATAAATGGCAAGCTTATCATTAAAGCATATTAACAAAACATATCCGAACGGATTTGAAGCAGTTAAAGATTTCAACCTTGAAATTGAAGATAAAGAATTTATCATTTTTGTAGGACCATCTGGATGTGGTAAATCTACCACACTTCGTATGATCGCAGGTCTGGAAGAGATCACAAGCGGTGAACTCAAGATCGGTGACAAAGTGGTAAATGATGTAGAACCAAAAGACAGAGATATCGCGATGGTATTCCAGAACTATGCTCTGTACCCACATATGACTGTATATGATAACATGGCATTCGGACTTAAATTAAGAAAAGTTCCGAAACCGGAGATTGATAAGATGGTTCGTGAAGCAGCTAAGATCCTTGACCTTGAACCACTGCTTGACCGTAAACCAAAAGCTCTTTCAGGTGGACAGAGACAGCGTGTTGCTATGGGACGTGCAATCGTTCGTAACCCGAAGGTATTCCTTATGGATGAACCACTTTCCAACCTGGATGCTAAACTTCGTGGACAGATGCGTATCGAGATTTCCAAACTTCATCAGAGACTTGGTACAACAATCATCTACGTAACACATGACCAGACAGAAGCTATGACACTGGGAACCAGAATCGTAGTTATGAACGCAGGTGTTGTTCAGCAGGTAGATACACCACAGGTACTTTATGATACCCCATGCAACCTCTTCGTTGCAGGATTCATCGGATCACCACAGATGAACTTCCTTGATGCTGTATGCCAGAAGAAGGGTGACAAAGTTGTCCTCAAAGTTGGACCGGCTGATATTGAACTTCCACCGGCAAAAGCAAAGAAACTTATCGATGGAGGATATGAAGGAAAGACTGTTGTCCTTGGAATCCGTCCGGAAGATGTACATGATGAGCAGATGTTTATCACATCTTCACCGAATACAGTTATTCAGGCTAAGATCCGTGTATATGAAATGCTTGGTGCTGAAGTTTATCTCCACTTTGATTATGAAGGAGCTACAATGACAGCCCGTGTTGATCCTAGAACAACAGCAAGAACAGGGGATACAGTTACATTTGCATTCGATGCTGAAAAGATCCATGTGTTCGACAAAGAGACAGAAAAGACAATTACAAACTAAGATATGAAATTATTTGCCGGAGTTTCCGATTTTGGAGACTCCGGTTAAAATTTTCTTGACAATCGGGCTATTCGTGGTATATAGTTACGTTAATAAAGGGGAGTAACCTACGCAAGGGAATCCGCGTTTGTGGTGTCGTCAGTACGGTGGAAGCATCCGGTACCACAAGAAAATGGTGAGACTTTTATTGCATTATTTGTTGTGCAATAAGGGTTTCTTTTTTTATACATTTTTATCGAAAGAGAGTTTCGTTGCATAAGAAATTCAGGAATGTGAATACTCAGAAACAGGAGGCGGAAAGGATGAAAGAAATTTATCAGTCATCGATAAAAGAAGTGCTTGGACAGATGGGAAGCAGAGAAGAGGGACTTACGATAAAAGAAGTGGAAAAGTCCCGTGAAAAATGTGGATGGAATGAGCTCGCGGAGGGAAAGAAAAAAAGTGTGCTGCAGATTTTTTTGGAGCAGTACAAGGATTTCCTGGTGATTATCCTGATTGCATCGGCGATTATTTCAGGAATTTTAGGAGACGCAGAAAGTGCGGCAGTTATTGTGATCGTCATTACAATGAATGCGATTTTGGGAACCGTGCAGACGGTAAAAGCAGAGCAGTCGCTTCAGAGCCTGAAAAAGCTTTCAGGACCGGAGGCGAAGGTTCTCAGGAATGGTACGGTGACACCGATTCCGGCAAGAGAACTGGTAGTTGGAGATGTGATCCTTCTGGAAGCCGGGGATTATGTTCCGGCAGACGGACGACTGATCGAGAACGCAAGTCTGAAGATCGATGAAAGTGCACTGACCGGGGAGAGTCTTGCAGTTGAGAAGAGTCTGGATGAAATCGAAGAGGAAGTGCCGCTTGGTGACCGGAACAATATGTTATTTTCGGGAAGCTTTGTTACTTACGGACGTGGAAGAGCCGTTGTGACAAGTGTAGGTATGCAGACAGAAGTCGGAAAGATTGCCGGACTTTTGAAATCAACATCTGAAAAGCAGACTCCGCTTCAGGTGAATCTGGAAGAGTTCGGAAAGAAGCTTTCGGTTCTGATCCTGGTATTTTGCGGAATCTTATTTGGAATCAGTGTATTTCGTGGAGAAAATATCGGAAGCGCGTTTATGTTTGCAGTAGCACTTGCGGTTGCAGCAATCCCGGAGGCATTAAGTTCAATTGTAACAATCGTCCTTTCTTTCGGAACGCAGAAGATGGCCAAGGAGCATGCAATCATTCGAAAACTGCAGGCGGTAGAAGGTCTTGGAAGTGTCTCCGTGATCTGTTCGGATAAAACCGGAACTCTCACGCAGAATAAGATGACTGTTGAAGATTATTATATAGAAGGCAGAAGAATCCGGGCAGATGAGATCGATATGGCAGATCCGGCACAGAGATTTCTGCTTGATTGCAGCATTTTATGTAACGATTCTACCAATGAAAATGGAGTGGAAATCGGAGATCCGACAGAGACAGCGCTGATCAATCTGGGAAGCCGCTATGGAGTGGAAGCTGCAGAAGTAAGAGAAAGTTATCCAAGAGAAGACGAGATTCCATTTGACAGTGACCGGAAAATGATGTCGACGCTTCACCGGATAGACGGCGAAAACCGGATGATCGTCAAAGGTGCGGTTGACCGTCTCCTGGATCTGACAGACCGGATCTGGACAGAAAATGGAATACGGGAGATTACAAAAGAAGATAAAGAAAAGATTCAGAGCCAGAATCAGGAATTTTCAATGGAAGGTCTTCGAGTGCTGGCATTTACCTTCCGGGAGATTCCGGAAGAACATCTGCTGACCGCAGAGGATGAGGACCATCTGGTATTTCTCGGAATGATCGCAATGATGGATCCGCCGAGGGAAGAGTCAAAAGCTGCAGTAGAAGAATGTATCAAAGCAGGCATCCGTCCGGTGATGATCACGGGAGACCATAAGATCACGGCAGCAGCGATCGCAAAACGGATCGGCATTTTAAAGGATTTATCCGAAGCCTGTGAGGGCGCGGAGATTGAAAATATGAGTGACGAGGAGTTGCGGGGATTTGTCCCGAAGATTTCTGTCTATGCAAGGGTTTCGCCGGAACATAAGATCCGGATTGTCCGTGCATGGCAAGAGCGCGGAAATATTGTATCGATGACCGGCGACGGTGTCAACGATGCACCGGCTCTTAAGCAGGCAGATATAGGTGTTGCAATGGGAGTAACCGGAACAGAAGTTGCCAAAGATGCAGCGGCGATGGTACTTACAGACGATAATTTTGCCACAATTGTAAAAGCAGTGGAAAACGGACGAAACTTATACCGTAATATCAAGTATGCGATCCAGTTTCTGTTATCGGGAAACTTCGGTGCAATTCTCGCTGTTTTATATGCATCGATCGCAGGACTTCCGGTTCCGTTTGCACCGGTTCATCTGCTTTTTATCAACCTGCTGACTGATAGTCTCCCGGCAATTGCACTGGGAGTAGAACCGCATACCAGTGATGTGATGAATGAGAAGCCAAGACCGGCAGATGAGTCGATCCTGACAAAAGATTTCCTGTCAAAGATTGGTCTGGAAGGACTGGTGATCGGTGTAATGACGATGATCAGTTTCCTGACAGGATATCATCAGGACGGTGCACTTCTTGGAAGTACTTATGCATTTGGAACGCTCTGTCTTGCACGGCTGTTTCACGGATATAACTGTAAATCAGATCATCCGGTGATTTTTACCAAACGGTTTTTCAATAATAAATGGATGCAGGGCGCATTTGCACTGGGAGCAATTCTGATCACGGCTGTACTTACAATTCCGGGGCTGCATCAGGTGTTCAAAGTAGAAACATTGAACTTTGAACAGCTTGGGACTGTCTACCTATATGCATTTGCCTGTTTTCCGATCATACAGCTTCTGAAGTGGGTACGTGGAAAATTATCTGAGTAACAATATGGGAAAATGCTTACTGGTTGTAAGGGGATTAACCATAAATATGTTGTAGTAGAATGGAGAAAATAGTGGATTTTAGTAAATTATCTATAAAAAAAATCCGGGAATTGATCGTATTTACAGCGCTGATCGTAGTTGCATTGTGGAAATTTGATGTGGTTCTTGGTGTGATCAAGGTGGTATGGGGGATTATTTTTCCCTTCGCTCTTGGTGGTGCGATCGCGTTTGTGATCAATGTTCCGATGAGCTTTCTGGAGAAAAAATTATTTGGAAAGGCAAAAGAGAAAGGAAGTAAGGCGGCAGGAAAGCTTGCAAGACCGATCAGTCTTCTTCTTACGATCGTACTGGTAGTGGGGGTGATTGTGCTTGTTATGTTCGGTCTGATTCCGCAGCTTACGGCAACAATTGGAAGTCTGATGAACAGTATTGCAGAATTTATTCCGCAGATGCAGAGTTGGGTACGGGAATTTACGCACAATAACCGGGAAATCATGGATCTTGTGAACCAGGTGGAGTTCAATCCGAATAAGGCAATCCAGTGGGGGATGAGTATTCTCGGAAATGGTGCGGGAAATTTTATGAATACAACGATGACAGCGGTTGGCTCCATCGTCAGTGGAGTTACTACATTTTTTATTGCCTTTTCCTTTGCCTGCTATATTCTTTTCCAGAAAGAAAAACTGCATGTGCAGGTGAGAAAAGTGTTTTTCGCGTTTATTCCAAAACGAAAAGCAGAAGTGATTCTTGAAGTCTGTTCCCTGACCTACCGTACCTTCGCAAACTTCCTTACCGGACAGTGCCTGGAAGCAGTCATCCTCGGAAGTATGTTTGTAATTACATTAAGTATACTGAAAATGCCGTATGCACTGCTGATTGGAATCATCATATCCTTCACAGCCCTGATCCCAATCTTTGGAGCTTTCATCGGCTGCGTACTTGGTGGCCTCCTGATCTTCATGGTGAGCCCGAAACAGGCAATCCTTTTCATCCTTGTATTTCTGATCCTCCAGCAGATCGAAGGTAACCTGATCTACCCACACGTAGTCGGCAGCTCCGTAGGTCTTCCCTCCATCTGGGTTCTCGCTGCAGTCACCATCGGCGGTAATCTTCTGGGAATCGTAGGAATGCTCATCTTCATCCCGTTGGTATCCGTACTCTATACCCTTTTTCGGGAATATGTGTATTTGCGTTTGAAAAAACAACATATTAAGAAAGTGACGAAAACTGAAGTGGAAGAGTATACTCAAGAAGAAATTGACAAAATGAAAGAACTATACGAAAAAGAGCACCCTGAAAAATGTCTTGAATAAGGAAGCAATTTCATACATATAAATGTATTGAAATCGCAGCAAAAGCCTGCAACTTTGAGATGCAATCTCAAAGAGCAGGCTTTTCGACTCCTCATTTATAGTTTGGCGGAAAAGTATGACTTGTAGAATGTCAGCCGGGCGGAAAATAAATTGTGTTCAAATTCAATTTTTTGTGCAATGGAGACGAAACTCAGGAATCGTGGAAGCCATTGCTGAACACGATTCCCGCCCTAGGAGGTTCGTCGGAATGGTTTGCACAACTTGAATTTGAACACAATTTATTTTCCACCCGGCGTCCCCTCTCCAACACTCTTCCCCATCCAAGAAAGGAGAAAAAATGCTCAATTACCTGTGGTCGGGAATGATTCTTATTGGCATCCTTTTTGCCGCTTTCTCCGGCAAAATGCCGGACATCACCACCGCCGCCTTAGATTCCTCCAAAGAAGCCGTCACCCTTTGCATCACGATGATGGGCGTCATGTCCTTCTGGACCGGACTCATGGGAATCGCAGAAAAATCCGGCATCCTGAAAACGGCAACCGTCCGCCTTTCCCCTCTGATCCATTTCCTCTTTCCAGAACTGCCAAAAGATCACCCAGCAGAAAAACCAATCGCGGCAAACATCATTGCAAATATCCTCGGACTTGGCTGGGCGGCAACTCCGGCAGGTCTTGAAGCAATGGAAGAGCTTCAGAAGCTGGAAGAAGACCGCCGCCTTGGAAAAGCGGCAGGACCGGTAAGAAAAAGAGGCGTTGCAAGCAATGAGATGTGCACCTTCCTGATCGTAAATATTTCTTCACTGCAGCTGATCCCGGTGTCGGTGATCGCCTACCGGAGCCAGTACGGAAGCGTGAATCCGACAGCCGTTGTTGGACCTGGGATTGTGGCAACGGCGGTCAGTACCGGGGCGGCGATTTTGTTTTGCAGGATAATGGACCGGAAAAGCTAGAATTTTTGTAGCTTTTTGTAACATACCTTGACTAAAGTAAAAAAAAACGCTATAATCAATATCACGGCAAAGCTTTAAACCATTGAAGTTTAAACCGCTAAAGTTTAAAGCTGTAAAGCCAAAACGGAAAAAGTTTGTTCGAAAAGAACATAGATGGAGGTATGTTATTATGAAAGCAAGAAAAATTTTAGCAGTATCACTTACTGCAGCAATGACACTGGCACTTGCTGCCTGTGGCGGAAGTTCATCAGACAAAGAATCTTCTTCAAAGGATTCATCAGACAAGGTATATAAGATCGGTATCTGCCAGCAGCTTGAGCATGCAGCTCTTGACGAGGCAACCAAAGGATTTGAAGAAGCCTGTGAAGAAAAATTCGGAAAAGACAAAGTGAAGTTCGATCTTCAGAACGGACAGGGCGAACAGGCAAACTGCGCAACCATCGTAAACAATTTTGTGGCAGACAATGATGACTTGATCCTTGCAAATGCAACAACTGCTCTTCAGTGTGCAGCAGCTGCAACAAGCACGATCCCGATTCTTGGAACATCTGTTACAGATTATGCAACTGCTCTTGATATTTCTGACTGGACAGGATCAACAGGTATGAACATTTCAGGAACCTGTGACCTTGCACCAATCGATGAACAGGAAGCAATGCTTAAAGAGCTCCTTCCGGATGCAAAAACAGTAGGTATCCTTTACTGTTCAGCAGAACCGAACTCAGCATACCAGGCGAAGAAGTTTGAGGAAGCACTTGAAAAAGATGGAATTAAGTATAAAGAATACACAGCAGCAGATTCTAATGAAATCCAGTCTGTAGTGACAAGTGCAGTAGATGAGTGCGACGCACTTTACATCCCAACTGATAATACAATGGCATCTAACACAGAGATTATCAACAATATCTGTCTTCCGGCAAAAGTACCGGTAATCGCAGGTGAACAGGGAATCTGTGAAGGCTGTGGTATTGCAACTCTTTCTATCAGCTACTATGACATCGGATACAGAGCAGGTGAAATGGCTTACGATATCCTTGTAAATGGAAAAGATATCTCAACCATGGATATTGAAAGTGCACCGAATGTTACAAAGATGTATAACAAAACAATTTGTGACGAACTCGGAATCACTGTTCCGGACGATTACGAAGCAATTGAGGAATAATCAGTATAGAAAGAGGCAAGAACAATGTATTTAGCAGCTTTAGATCCGATGTCTCTTGTGCGTGCACTTCCGGGAAATGTAGCGCAGGGGATCATCTGGGGAATTATGGCGCTTGGCGTTTATATCACCTTCCGCATTCTGGATTTTGCGGATTTGACGGTTGACGGATCGTTGGCGACAGGCGGAGCGGTCGCTGTTATGCTGATCCGCGGCGGTATGAATCCGGCACTGGCACTTCTTTTCGCATTTTTGGCAGGTATGGCAGCCGGATTTGTGACAGGTATTTTACATACGTTTTTTGGAATTCCGGGCATTCTGGCCAGTATTCTGACGCAGATCGGACTTTACTCGGTGAATCTCGGAATCATGGGAAAATCCAATCAGGCAGTCAATGTTATGCAGTATAAATTGGTTGCATCGCTTCGTTATGTGACCGGCGAAGGAAGTGAACTGTTTTTTGTAAAGCTGATCGTGGCAGCACTTATCCTGATCGCAATTATTTACTGGTTTTTTGGAACTGAGCTTGGCGCATCGATCCGTGCAACCGGATGTAACCCGCAGATGGCAAGTGCACAGGGAATTAATACAGGCTTTACAAAGGTTCTGGCGCTTATGATCTCCAACGGACTTGTGGGACTTTCCGGTGGGATTTACGCACAGTACCAGGGAGCAGCCGATGTTAATATGGGACGAGGTGCCATTGTAATCGGACTTGCAGCCGTTATCATCAGCGAAGTTATTTTTGCAAAATTCTGTGCAGGCAGAAAAGCAGCCTTTGCATTTACACTGGGAGCAATCTTTATCGGAGCGATTATTTACTATATTGTAATCGCACTGGTATTGTGGCTGAAGATGCCTTCTGATTATATGAAACTGTTCTCAGCGGTAGTGGTTGCATGCTTCCTTGCAGTTCCGTACATGAAGGGTAAATATTTTACAAAGAAACGGAGGACTGCATAATGGGATATATGTTGGAAATCCAGAATATTCATAAAACCTTTAATCCGGGAACGATCAACGAAAAGGTCGCACTTAACGGAGTGAATCTGAACCTCAATCCGGGTGATTTCGTGACTATCATCGGTGGAAATGGTGCAGGAAAATCCACCACACTGAATGCGATCGCAGGAGTGTGGCCTGTAGACGAAGGAAAGATCATCATTGACGGAGTGGATATTACAAAGCTTTCAGAGCATAAAAGAGCACTTTATCTGGGAAGAGTTTTCCAGGATCCGATGACTGGAACTGCGGCAACCATGTCGATTGAAGAAAATATGGCGATCGCAGCCAGACGTGGCGAGCGCAGAGGTCTTGGATGGGGCATTACGAAAAAAGAGCGGGAGCGCTATAAAGAAGCCCTGAAAGAACTTGATCTTGGACTGGAAGACCGTCTGAGCAGTAAAGTCGGACTTCTTTCTGGTGGACAGCGACAGGCGATCACTCTTTTGATGGCGTCTCTTAAAAAGCCAAAGCTTTTACTTCTGGACGAGCATACTGCGGCACTTGACCCGAAAACTGCAGCGAAGGTACTTGCCATCTCCGATAAGATCATTCAGGAGCATCAGCTTACTGCAATGATGGTAACACATAATATGAAAGATGCCATTGCGCACGGCAACCGCCTGATCATGATGCATGAAGGAAAAATTATCTACGATGTATCAGGAGAAGAGAAGAAGAATCTGAAGGTTGCAGATCTGCTGGCGAAGTTTGAAGAAGTCAGCGGCGGCGAGTTTGCGAATGACCGGATGATGTTGTCGTAGAGAATAATTTAAAAATGAAATAATAGTAGAAAACAGGAACGAGGTTTTACGATTGATGTAGAGCCTCGTTTTTTTGCACGTCTTGTTTAAATGTACTATTAAAAACAGAGCAGATTCTGAAATGCTATAAAATTATAGAGAATACCTATTAGTAATACAGGATAGAAATTATCAATGAACCTCTTAAAAAATCCGGAATGGAAGAGAAAGAGGCAGAAGAAAGCCAAAGGACATTCCGTTGCATGCCATAGGGCGAAAGAAATCTTGTAAAGAAAATTGACATAAAAGTGTAAAGATGCTAGTATAATAAATAGAAAAGGTGCTACCGATGACGGTTCGCCTGATATTATTTGGTTATTAAAAATAACCGCTCATGTTTTCTCAGGACGATGGGCGGTTATTTTTGCGTCTTGGAATCATGCTTTCCACGCACATACCCAAGACTGTAAAAAGTCGCACACAGTGAAATCACCATTCACATCAGTGTGAAATAAAATGGCAGAATTGTCTAATCCATCAACTGCAATTCATACAATTTCTTATACAACCCATCCTTCGCCAGCAGCTCCTGATGGGTTCCGGATTCTTTTATTTCCCCGTGATGCATCACAATAATTTTATCTGCATGCTGGATCGTAGAAAGCCGGTGTGCGACCATGATCGTAGTTCTTCCATCCATCAGTCGTGCAAGTGCCTGTGTGATCAGTGTTTCGGTTTCTGTATCGATGTTGGCAGTTGCTTCATCGAGAACAAGGATCTTCGGATCATAAGCAAGTGTCCGTGCGAAGGACAAAAGCTGGCGCTGCCCGGCAGATAGAGTACTTCCGCGTTCTGTAACCGGTTCATCATATCCGTGCGGCAGTTTCTGAATAAATGGATCTGCATTTACAATTTCGGCAGCCCGTCTGACATCGTCCGGTGAGATTGCTTCATTATTCAGCGAGATATTACTTTTGATGTCTCCGGTGAAGATGAAGACATCCTGCTGAACCTGACCAATCGCACCGCGGAGCACATCTAGATCGATTTCATGAATATCAATCCCATCAATCAGGATCTGTCCCTTCTGAATATCAAAATATCTTCCGATCAGATTTAAAATTGTAGATTTTCCTGCTCCGGTAGCGCCGACAAAAGCAGCCTTTTCACCCGGATGGATTACAAAACTTACATCTTTTAAAATATAATTTTCCTCTTCGTAGGCAAACCAGACATGGCGGAATTCAATTTCACCAAGAATATTGACCGGAGCCGGATCGGCCGGAGATACGATCTCTGATTTTACATCAAGAACACTGAAAATCTTTTCTGCGGAAGCAATGGAAGACTGCAGGGTTCCAAGCTGTTCGGAAAGCTCCTGGATTGGCTCAAAAAAGGAGCTGATGTAGGTGATAAACACGAACAGGGTTCCGAGAGAAAGACTTCCATTTAACACAGAGAGGCTTCCGGTACGGATAACAAGGATCATGGCAATGACCGAAACCAGATAGATTGAAGGCCGGAAGATCGCAAAAGTCATGATCTCGCGGAAATTGGCACGGTACAGTTCCATAGATTTGCCTTCAAATTCACTGTATTTCTCTTTTTCGCGTGCAAAGATCTGGATCAGCTTCATACCGGAAATATGTTCGGACAGGAAGGTGTTCAGCTCTGTGATTTTATTTCTTGTGATCTGGTAAGCTTTTCTGGAGAGATGCCGGAAAACAAAAGTCAGGATTGCAACCAGAGGTAAAAGCAGGAAGGATATACCTGCCATTTTCACATTAATTGAGAGCATGACAACAGCGTAACCAATAATCTTAACAACGTTTTTAAAAAGTTTCACAAGAATGGTGGAAAACAGTTCGTTGACTGCTTCAGTATCGTTAGATACACGTGTTACGAGCTTGCCAACCGGTGTTGTATTGAAAAAAGAAAGTGACAGGCTGTGTATATGTGTAAATGTTTCTTCACGCAGTTTGTACACGATCTGCTGCCCCATCTTCTGTAAAAGCCAGGTGTCGGCAAGGTTCAGGAAAAATCCGCTAAAAAGCAGCAGAAGAAACAGGATTCCGGCTTTTAAGATCCCCTTAAAATCATTTTGTCTTAAAACCTTCAGATCATTGGAAGTAAGCTTCTGTGCACCTTCTCTGACATAATTTTTTAAAACAGATGTATCGGCATTTTGTAGTGCAGTACATTCAGCGCGGGTGAGATTTTCTGCCATGTAATAGTGATCCTTCCAGAGAAAAATCTGATAAAAGGAAGCAGAATCCGACTTAGATACTGCCTGGTCGCGCGATAGTACAAGACCGTTCCAGTTTACAGCGTCCGAAGCAGAAACGTCGGCTTCTACATACGGATGATAATAACCGTTGATATACTGGTCGATTGCATTTCCGATGATGATCGGGCGGTAAAGTTCCACAGCAATGATAAAGAGAACCAGGACAGTTGCCAAGGTCATTACCCATTTATGCGGTTTTAGATAACTTAAAAGTCGTTTCATCTTATGGCTACCTCCTGTTCTCCAATGGAAGCTTCCAACTGTTGCTTTTCAAACATATCTTTATAAATACCATTTTTCTGAATCAGTTCGGTGTGTGTTCCAAGCTCTTTCATTTCCCCATTTTCAAGTACCATGATCAGATCGGCATGCTGTACCGTGGAAATTCGGTGTGCGATCAGGATTGTTGTTTTTCCTTTACGATCGTCCCTGAGATTATGTAGGATATGTTCTTCTGTATCGGTGTCGACAGCGGAAAGGGAGTCATCAAGGATCAGGATCGGTGCATTTTTTATCAGGGCGCGGGCGATGGAGCTGCGCTGTTTCTGACCGCCGGAAAGCGTAACGCCACGTTCGCCGACGATCGTATCATAGTTGTCCGGAAAATTTGCAATATTATCGTGAATGCAGGCTGATTTTGCTGCGACGATAATACGGCTCATATCCTGTGATTTTGTACCGAATGCAATATTTGCTTTCAGAGTATCGGAAAAAAGAAAATTATCCTGTGGTACATAAGCAATATTTTCACGCAGAGTTTTCAGCGGAATTGTGTTGATATCATGGTCATCCAGATAAATCATGCCTGGCTCGGTGTTGTAAAGCCGGAGCAGGAGATTGACCAGAGTGGACTTTCCGTTGCCGGTGCGCCCGATGATGGCAAGGGTTGTCCCGGATGGGATGTCCAGATTGATATCATGCAGTACCGGAGAAGTATTTCCAAGGTGCGTAAAGGTCAGGTGATCAAAACGGATATCCCCGTGCAGGGTATCTAAAGTTGTGACAGAAGCAGTATCTTTTACATTTGTCTGTGCTTCCAGGATTTCCTGTACACGGCGGATGGATGCAGTTCCCTGGGAAAACATGACGGCAGCTTCCGAACAGGCGAGCATCGGCCATACCAGCATATTGACATACTGATTGAAAGCTACGAAGCGTCCGAGTGTAATCTGTCCGATCAGGGCGAGGTATCCCCCATAAAGGAGTGAGGCAAGACTGGAAAATCCGATGATCACATCCAGAAGCGGGATCAGGATGGCTTCCAGCTTTGCGATGCGCATACTTTTATCCATGGTATCCTGGTTCTTTTTGGAAAAAGAAAGGATTTCTGCCTGCTTGCGAACAAAGGCCTTGATCACACGGATCCCGGAGAAGCTTTCCTGTACAAAGTCGGCAAGATTGGAAACACTGTCCTGACGTTCGGTGTAGAGGTCATCCAGTACCTTTCCGTAATGCATATAGCCGAGGCAGATGATGACCATCGGGATCAGTGCCAGAAGGGTCAGTTTTATATTGACATAATACATCATCTGGCAGACGACCAGGAGCGTCATGACTACGGAATCAAAGATGCAGATGACAGCAGGGCCAAGTGCCATGCGGACCGCATTTAAGTCACTGGTAAACCGGGTCATCAGATCACCTGTTTTGTGGCTGTTGTAGTATTCCACATCCATAGTTTCCAGATGGGAAAACATTTCATTACGCAGTTCACGCTCGATAATACGTGCGGTTCCAAAAAGAAAATAACGCCACAAAAAACGGCCGACTGCAAGCAGAAGACCAATCAGAAAGATTCCAAGAAGACAGGTACGAATGGAACTCCAGGTGATGCTGCGCGCGGTAAGACCATCGGTAATGATACCGGTAAGTTTTGGAATAAATACACTTGCCGCATCTACAGCAAAAAGAGTAAGGATTCCGGCAATATAGCGATATTTGTATCGTCTGACATATTGCATGATAAAGGGCAGTGGTTTCATATCAATGCCTCCTGAAAATGATAATTTTTTTCTATATAAACTATTATAGAGGATAGAATCTGGGGTGTCAAAGATTCCGTCAAATAAACGGGAAATACTTTGTGAAACAGGGGGAATTTCGTGAAAACGACAATTGCAATTTAAGATACATTTTTCTATAATGACGAGAGGTAAAATGTTAATAAGATAAACAGAGGGAATATATGAAAACATTACAGAAAGATTTGACGACCGGGAATCCGGGAAAAATTATTTTTAATTTCACACTGCCGATCTTCATTGGAAATGTATTTCAGCAGTTCTACAGTATGGCAGATACGATTATCGTAGGAAAGTTCGTGGGAACCAAAGCACTTGCGGCTGTTGGAAGTACGGGAACGATCATGTTTCTGATCAATGGATTTATTCTGGGAATGACGGCAGGATTTACCGTACTTACGGCACAGAAATTTGGCGCGGGTGATATGAAAGCAATGCGCAAGACTGTAGGAAATGCCGCGATTCTGGCGATTATTATGTCTCTTATTATGACTGTGCTCGGAATGATGGCAATGAAACCGCTTCTTGGGATTATGAAGACACCGGATGATATTTTCAAGGATGCCTATGCGTATATTATGGTAATCTGTGGTGGAATTGCGGCGCAGATGCTATATAATTTTTTATCCAGTGTCTTGCGGGCACTTGGTAACAGCAAGGTTCCGCTATATTTCCTGATTCTTGCGGCGTTGCTCAACATTGTGCTGGATATGGTATTTATCATTGCGTTTCACATGGGCGCAGCCGGTGCGGCATGGGCGACCGTGATTTCACAGGGGATTTCGGGAATCCTGTGTCTGGTATATATTGTGAAGGCGGTTCCGATCCTGCATTTACATAAGGAGGACTGGCGTCCGAGCGGACATCTGCTGAAGATCCAGCTTGCAGTCGGAATCCCGATGGCTCTTCAATATTCGATCACAGCGATCGGAACCATGATGGTACAGACTGCCCTGAATCTGCTTGGCTCCACACAGGTAGCAGCATTTACCGCAGCGAATAAGATCGAGCAGATCGTGACGCAGGCATATGTTGCGATGGGAACCACGATGGCAACCTATTGCGCACAGAATATTGGAGCGGGTAAGATCAAAAGGATCCGTCAGGGATTTAAGTCAATTACGATCATGGGAAGTATCTATTCAGTCGTAGTTGCGGCGATCATTATGACAGTTGGGAAATATATGACGTATCTGTTCCTGTCTGGGGATCTGACAGAAATTATGCATTCCGTGGATATTTACCTGAAATGCGTCGGTACTTTCTTTATTCCGCTTACCGTTGTAAATGTTTACCGGAATGGAATCCAGGGAATGGGATATGGACTGCTCCCGATGATGGCTGGTGTGGCTGAGTTGGTTGGCAGGGGCGTTGTTGCCATGATCGCGGCAGGGCAGAAGAGTTACTTTGGAGTATGCATGGCAAGTCCGGCGGCATGGATCCTGGCAAGTGCGTTGCTGATCGTGATGTATTATTATGTGATCCATCAGAATGAGAAGCGGTTTGCAAAGTATGCGGATGAGGAATAGAAAAGTTTTCTTTATAAAGCAAACGGAATGAATAACAGCTCCGGCGAATATATTTTTTAGTAAAGTGGTTCGCCAGGAGCTGTTTTTATGCGCTTTTTTTTATACATATCTGACTTTATAGTCCCTTTTATGATTTTGTCCATTCTTATATATGGAATTTTTGCAGGAGTGAATGTATATGATACTTTTATTCAGGGAGCAAAGCGTGGATTTTGGACGGTCGTGCGGCTGATGCCGACATTGATTGGATTGATGGCGGCAGTGGGGATTTTGCGTGCATCGGGTTTTCTGGAATTTATATCGGAAATAATTGGAAATGTGACGGAGCAGATTGGATTTCCGGGGGCATTGGTTCCGCTTACGATTGTGAAAATGTTTTCGTCCTCTGCAGCAACGGGATTATTGCTTGATATCTACAAGGAATTTGGAACGGATTCGAGAAACGGAATGATCGCTTCAATTTCGATGGCGTGTACGGAAACGATTTTCTATACGATGTCGGTGTATTTTATGTCAGCAAAGGTGAAAAAAACCAGGTATACTCTTGCCGGAGCACTTATTGCAACATTTGCAGGGCTTGCAGCGAGTGTGTGGCTGGCAGCACTTGTATAAATAAAAGTTGTATATAAAAATTATCGAATGTTGTATTCAGATTTTTTTGAAAAATGTATATATCGCACAATAAAAATGGCTACAATTAACAAAAAATGTGCAAAATCTTGACAAAGAATGGAGAGAAACATAGAATATAGTCTATAGATGGTTCGAATCTAATTTTTATACGAAAAGGAGCAAAACATGAACGCAGCAGAAATTATTAAAAAAGATTTGGATGCAATTTATATTGGGAATCTGAGCACGGTAGATGACAATCTTACACTCCCGGAGAACGGAAAATATGGTGCTCAATTTACTTGGGAGACAGGGGAAGAAAGATTTATTGACAATACAGGAAAGGTACATCGTCCGCTGCATGGTATGGGAAACCGTAAAGTTACACTGACGGTTACCGCAACATATGAAGGACGTAGTGAGTCAAGAGAATATGTGGCGACCGTATTGCAGGAAGCAAAAGAAAATATCGTAAAAGAAGTACGTAAAGTCGTCCTTAATGCACTGGTCGGTGAAGAAGCACATCTTCCGTCTGTTGTGATTGTATACACAGAAGATGGACGCCGCATGACAATGCCGGTGAAATGGAATACATATGAGCCGGCAAAAGAAGAGACAGTGGTTGCAGTTGCAGGTGTGATCGATGGAACAGAAAAGGAAGCATCTGCAGAGATCCATTATAAAAAGGAAATAGTACCAGTAAAAGGACCGGAGAAAAAAGTGGGTTATTTTCCACTTGGACAGGTTCGGTTGAAAGAAGGAACTCTTTATTATAAATACCAGAAGCTGATGGAAGAATATCTTCTTGGAATTGACGATGACCAGATGCTTTATAATTTCCGCAAAGCGACCGGACTGGATACAAAAGGGGCACCTCCGATGACCGGTTGGGATGAGGAAAGCTGTAAACTGAAAGGGCACACGACAGGACATTATCTGTCAGGTATTGCACTTGCATTTGCGGCAACCGGCAATACAAAATTTTTAGATAAAGTCAATTACATGGTAGCAGAGCTGAAAAAGTGCCAGGATGCATTTGCAGCAACCGGCAAATATCACAGAGGATTTTTAAGTGCATACTCAGAGGAACAGTTCGATCTTCTGGAAGTATATACCAAGTATCCGGAAATCTGGGCTCCGTATTATACTTTGGATAAGATTATGTCCGGATTATATGATTGTCATGTACTTGCCGGAAATGAGACGGCAAAAGAGATCTTGGACTTGATGGGAGACTGGGTATATGACAGACTTTCCCGTCTGCCAAAAGAAACACTGGATAAAATGTGGGCAATGTATATTGCAGGTGAGTTTGGTGGTATGCTTGGAACAATGGTAAAAGTCTATGAGCTGACCGGAAAAGGAAATCATCTGAAGGCTGCAAAACTTTTTGAAAATGAAAAGTTATTCTATCCGATGGAAGAAGAATGCGATACATTGGAGGATATGCATGCAAACCAGCATATTCCGCAGATTATCGGTGCAATGGATCTGTATCGGGCAACTGGTGATGAGATTTATTGGGAAATCGGAAAGAATTTCTGGAATATCGTGACTGGCGGACATACATATTGTATCGGTGGGGTTGGTGAGACTGAGATGTTCCATCGTGCAAATACAACGTGTTCTTATCTTACGGATAAGGCTGCTGAAAGCTGTGCAAGTTATAATATGCTGCGCCTGACCAGTCAGTTATTTGAATATACGCGAAGCGGCAATCTGATGGATTATTATGATAATACGCTGAGAAATCATATCCTGACATCAAGTAGTCATAAATGTGATGGTGGAACGACTTATTTTCTTCCACTTGGTCCGGGTGGCAGAAAAGAATTCTTCCTTTCAGAGAATTCCTGCTGTCATGGAACCGGTATGGAGAGCAGATTCCGCTATATGGAAAATATTTATGCGCAGGATGAAGATGCGCTTTACATTAACCTTCTTGTAGATTCCGTGCTGACGGACGAAAATGGAAAAACGATGATCGAACTTCAGAGTGTGGATGAAGAAGGTGTAATGGAAATCCGTTGCCAAAAGGATCAGAAAAAAGTTCTTAAAATTCATATTCCGGCATGGGGGCAGAAGGATTTTAACGTGTCTGTAAATGGAAAAGTTCTTGCAGATACAGCACTTCATGATGGATATATGGTAATTGATGCAGATCCGAAAGCCGGAGATGTGATCCGACTGGAACTTCCGATGGAATTCCGTGTGTTGGATAACAAGTCTGATGCGGCGTTTGTCAATCTTGCATATGGGCCCTATATTCTTGCGGCACTTTCAGAGGAAAAAGAATTCCTTACAGCACCGGCAGTAGAAGAAATTCATATGGTTGATGGAAAATTACAGTTTGAAGCGAATGGAATGAAGATGATCCCTCTTCCAAAAGTAGATATGGAAGCTTATCATGTATATTTTCATAAAGAGTAAAAATAAGAAATAAAAAGCAGGAGTGTGCAGTTAAAAAATGTACACTCCTACTTTTTTGTCATATCAGTTATATCATACTTTTGCGAAGATAAGAGATTTAAATAAAATCTTCTTGACGGATTCTGCAAAACAGTGGATAATATTGCACAGTAATCACATGTGACAAGACAGTAGATTATACACTAAAAGAATGACAGGAGCAGGAGAAAGTTATGAAAGAGTTTCTAAGAAAGAAAAATATTATCTTTTCAGCGAAGCGATACGGAATCGATGCGCTTGGTGCAATGGCGCAGGGACTGTTTGCATCGCTTCTGATCGGTACGATCATCAGCACACTCGGAGAACAGCTTGGTATAGGAATCCTTGTAACAGTAGGCGGTTATGCGAAAGGAGCAACCGGAGCTGCGATGGCAATCTCGATCGGAGTAGCACTTCAGTGTCCGCCACTTGTATTATTTTCACTGGCGGCAGTCGGAATGGCAGCAAATGAACTTGGGGGTGCCGGAGGACCTCTTGCGGTTTTGGTCGTTACGATTTTTGCAGCAGAATTTGGAAAACTGGTTTCAAAAGAAACAAAAATAGATATTATTGTGACACCATTTGTGACGATCTGTGTGGGGGTTCTGCTTTCACTGGGATGTGCACCGGCGATCGGAGCAGCGGCAAGTACCGTAGGAACTGCGATCATGTGGGCGACTGAATTACAGCCATTTTTCATGGGAATTATCGTATCTGTGATTGTTGGTATTGCGCTGACACTTCCAATCAGCAGTGCAGCGATCTGTGCGGCACTTTCACTTACCGGGCTTGCAGGAGGTGCTGCTGTAGCCGGCTGCTGTGCACAGATGGTTGGTTTTGCGGTTATGAGTTTTAAGGAAAATAAATGGGGTGGTCTTTTTGCACAGGGAATAGGAACCTCGATGCTCCAGATGGGAAACATTGTGAGAAATCCGAGAATCTGGCTTCCGCCGACACTGGCATCCGCAATTACCGGTCCGGTCGCAACCTGTATCTTCCATTTGAAGATGAACGGTGCGGCAGTGGCATCCGGAATGGGAACCTGCGGACTGGTCGGACAGATTGGTGTGTACACTGGCTGGGTAAATGATATTGCAGAAGGAACCAAAGCTGCGATCACCGGAATGGACTGGGCAGGTCTGGTGCTGATCTGTTTTATTCTTCCGGCAGTGCTTTCCTGGGCGATTGCGATTCCGATGAGAAAATGTGGCTGGATCAAGGAAAATGATCTGAAACTGGATCTGTAGATTCAAGTGTAAATTATATAAAATGTGTTTGATGGGCTATCCTGTGGGAATGTTTCGGATTCTCACAGGATAGTTTTATTTTGTGTGAAATAGAATCAATCTAATAAATTTTTTTCCACCTCATCATATACGATCTCAAATGGTGCCGGCCCCACATTCAGTACCGCCCTGTGAAATTCTTTCTGGGAGAATTGATTTCCCAGGGCATCTGCCATCTCCTTTTTCAATTCATAAAATTTCAGGTATCCAATATAGTATTTCAGATAATTGGCAGGACTTCCAATGATCAGTTTGTAGACACTCTGTACTGCATTTGGATCATTGATCCCGTAATCGCTGAAAAAGCGGACTGTATCAGTTACAGACCAGCCGTCATAATGAATTCCCATGTCTGCAAGCGCATAAAGTCCAAGAATGACAGAACTGTTTTTCTGGAGAAGGGATGCTTCAGTCTTAGGGAGAGGTGCAAGGTAGTAGGACATCATTTCCGCATAGGTGGCCCAGCCCTCAACGTATCCGCCAAAATCAAGAATGCTCCGAATAGGATCCGGCTCAGAAGCAGAAAAATAGACGGTCTGGTACAGATGTCCGGGATAGCCTTCGTGAGCAAGGGTTGTGTAGAGATTCAACCCTGAGGCGGTCTGCCCGTTGTTAATGTAGATGACATTTTCCGTTAGATTGTCAATGGCAGGGATCATATAAAAAGCGGGACTTAGATAATCCTGCATGGATTCCGGAACATATTTGACCTGGAAATCAACATCAGGAATTTTCGGGAATGTATCTGTGATTTTGGACCTGAGATCGTCCAGCATGGAATCAGGAGATGTCTGCTCCAAAACAGATGCCTTGGTAAGTGCTGCGTCAGCAGGGAAGAGAATCTTCTGCATGGCACTTAGATCTTCCAGTATCTGTGCCCTGGTCATCAGGCGCAGACGGGAAATGGACTCATTGCAGCCGGTAGTCTGACGCACCAGATATTCATAGTATTTTTTCCCATAAGGGAAATGGCTAAGTCCCTGTTCATTCATTCCTTTTCCTTTCAGGGATTTGATAGCGGTGATCAGATTTTGATAAGCTGGATAAATCTCTTCTGTTACAAGTTTCATATTTTCTTTCTGAAAAGAATCTTTTTTGTTTTCAGGTAAAAGATCCAGTGACGCGATCCGCTCGTTAAATGTACTGACTAGATAATTCTCTTTACCCATATCGATAAAAGACTGGCAGGTGTCCAGAACAGAATCAGCCTGGTAATCCGGCATAAAAAGACCGGAAGCAGCTTTTTTCTGCTCAAACCGGATGACAGAATCAAAATAGGAAGGCGTTTCTTTTAAGAGAGCCAGATAGGTTTCTACATCCTGTGTGTCGTAAAAGCTGTATTCCGAGAGCAGAACAGGCAGCTGCGTATGGATACCGGATACAGGGCCGAGAGGCTCCTGATAAAGCAGATAATCTGTCCCTGTGGATGCATTTTTAAGATAGGTATCCAGGATTTTAAAGGTTAGTGCATTTTCCGAAGAAAGAGTGTCGGGATCAAATTCCTGCAGAGAAGAGAGAACATTTCTGACAGAAGCCTTTGCAGCAACGGAATCAGAAGAAAGACTGCCGTATGTAGCCGGGATGTCCGCGATGCCATAGTCAGAAGGAGAACGCAAGGTATAGTGAAGGCTGATGGTATTTGCGGATACTTCTGTCTGGAAGAGACTACGTGTGAAAGTATGGAATTGCCGGTCGGAGGATTCTGCATGCAGGGAGCTCCAAAATGTATTGCCAGACAGAAAAGAAATCAGAATGACCAGCAGACAACAGGGAAGGATCAGAAAAATTTTTTTCCGGTGTTTAAGAATTAAATGAAACATAAAACTCCAGAAGAAATGATGTTGTTTCTATGTATATGATTTTGATTCTGAAAATATGTATCTCAAACGAAACTTTACAGAAATAAAACAAGTGTCTTGTCAGATGTAAAGTGCGGTGCTATAATGTGCACTATGCTGAAAAAAGATCAGAGATGAGAAAAGAGTCAGTAAGGGAGGATCACGTTATGACAACGGTGGAAGAGATACAGAAGCTTAAAAAAGAGAAGAATGCTGTCATTCTGGCACATTATTATGTGCGGCCGGAGGTGCAGGAAATAGCAGATTATATAGGGGATTCTTTTTACCTGAGCAAGGTAGCAACGAAGCTCCAAGAAAAGACAATCGTATTTTGTGGCGTTTCTTTTATGGGGGAGAGTGCGAAGATCCTGAATCCGGAGAAAACGGTTCTGGTGCCGGATATGACAGCAGACTGTCCGATGGCACATATGGCAGATGTGGAGACGATCCGGAAGATGCGGAAAGAGTATGATGATCTTGCTGTTGTCTGCTATATCAATTCAACGGCAGCACTGAAAGAATACTCGGATGTCTGTGTGACATCTGCAAATGCAGTGAAGATCGTAAAAGAACTTCCGAACAAGAATATTTTCTTTATTCCGGATCGGAATCTGGCACATTTTGTAGCCGATCATGTACCGGAAAAAAATTTTGTTTACAACAATGGATTCTGTCCGACTCATGAACGGATGGAACCGGAGGATGTAACCGAAGTGAAAAGGAGACATCCGGGGGCACAGATCGTCGCACACGGAGAATGCCGTGCAGAACTTCTTGCGATGGCAGATTACGTGGGAAGCACATCAGGAATCATCCAGTATGTAACGGCAAGTGATTGTCAGGAATTTATTGTCTGTACAGAAGAGGGTGTGGGTTACAAGCTGAAGGAACAGAACCCGGAGAAGACATTCTATTATCCGGACAAGCTACCGGTATGTCCGAATATGAAAAAGAATACGCTGGAGAAGGTATTGCATGTTTTGCAGACTGGTGAAAATGAGGTTCACGTAGATGCAAAACTTCGGGAAAATTCCAAAAAACCGTTAGAGAAAATGCTTGAGCTTGCTGCAAAATAAAAGAACCGGAAAATCAAAAATAAGAAACAATAGGTGACCGGCTAAGAGAACCGGAATTGGAGGGATAAAGTTGGAGATTAAGACAGATGTAGTGATCGTTGGAACGGGAGTTGGTGGAGCGTTTTCAGCACTGAATTTTCCGGAGGATAAACAGATCCTTATGATTACCAAGTCAGATCTGGAAAGCAGTGATTCATTTCTGGCACAGGGTGGAATCTGTGTACTTCGGGATGATGAGGATTATGAGGGGTATTTTGAAGATACAATGCGTGCAGGTCATTACGAGAACAGGAAAGAATCAGTGGATATCATGATCCGCAGCTCGCAGGAAATTATTCATAATCTGATTGAATATGGTGTGGATTTTGCTAAAAAAGACGGAAATCTTGCATTTACAAGAGAAGGTGCGCATTCCAGACCAAGGATTCTTTTCCATGAAGATATTACAGGGAAAGAGATTACGAGTAAACTGCTCATGCATGTAAAGAAACGAAAAAATGTACAAATACACGAATATACAACTATGACAGACATAATTGTTAAAAATGGAAAATGTGCAGGTATTTTAGCGAAGACGGCAGACGGTGAAGAGATGAGGATCTATGCACAGGATACGATTTTTGCAAGCGGTGGAATCGGAGGAAGATACCAGCATTCTACAAACTTTCCACATCTGACAGGAGATGCGCTTGATATTTCCAGGAAGCATGGAATCCGTCTGGAGCATCTGGATTATGTCCAGATCCACCCGACAACTTTGTATTCTTCAAAACCGGGGCGAAGATTTCTGATTTCAGAATCTGTCCGTGGAGAAGGCGCAGTTCTTTATAATAAAGACGGAGAACGTTTTGTAAATGAGCTTCTTCCGAGAGATGTGGTGACAAAAGCAATCCGGGAACAAATGGAAAAAGATGGAACGGATCATGTATGGCTTTCCATGGAAAATATTGATAAGAATACGATTCTGGAGCATTTCCCAAATATCTGTGAGCGGTGCCTGGAAGAAGGCTATGACGTGACAAAAGAGTGGATTCCGGTTGTTCCTGCACAACACTATTTCATGGGAGGCATCTGGGTAGACAGCGACAGCAGAACTTCGATGGAGCATCTGTATGCGGTTGGAGAGACCAGCTGCAATGGCGTCCATGGGGCGAACCGTCTGGCAAGTAATTCTCTGCTTGAGAGCCTGGTGTTTGCAAAACGTGCGGCACATAAGATTTCCGGAGTGAAAAATGCAGTAAATCCTGTGCTGTTCTGTAAAGAGGCAATATAAAAGAAAAAGATCTGTTTAGAATGAGGAAAAAAGAAATGAATAAGATTACGATGACATTGAATGTAGACCATCTGATAAAAGAAGCACTGCAGGAAGATATTTCCAGTGAGGACGTGACCACCAATGCGGTGATGAAAGAAGCGGTGACCGGAGAGGTGCAGCTGATCTGCAAACAGGATGGAGTAGTTGCCGGGCTGGATGTATTTCACAGAGTATTTGAAATTCTGGATGAAAATGTGAAGACAGATTTCTATTGTAAAGACGGTGACGAAGTGAAAAAAGGAGAATTGATGGGGATTATTACAGGCGATATCCGTGCGCTGCTCTCAGGGGAACGGGTGGCACTGAATTATCTGCAGAGAATGAGTGGAATTGCGACTTATACACATTTGGTTGCAATGCTTCTGGAAGGAACGAAGACGAAGCTTCTGGACACCAGAAAGACAACGCCGAATATGCGTATTTTTGAAAAATATGCGGTCCGTGTCGGTGGAGGATATAATCATAGATATAATCTTTCCGACGGAGTGCTTTTAAAAGACAATCATATCGGAGCGGCAGGAAGTGTGGCAAAGGCGGTGGAAATGGCAAAGGAATACGCACCGTTTGTCCGCAAAATTGAGGTAGAAGTTGAGAATCTGGATATGGTGCGTGAGGCTGTTGATGCGGGAGCAGATATTATTATGCTGGATAATATGTCGCCGGAGGATATGAAGGAGGCAATCAGGATTATTGACGGACGTGCAGAGACAGAATGTTCCGGAAATGTAACAAAAGAAAATATTGACCGTCTGACGTCTCTTGGAGTAGACTATATATCAAGTGGGGCACTTACCCATTCAGCTCCTGTCCTTGACATTTCGCTGAAGAATCTGCATGCTATTTAAGCCGGTCTGGATTCAGTAAGAGTGAAGACAGGATTTGGCAGACAGAAGAGGAAAGTCTGTAATACGTCAGGCACAGAGCAGAATTGCAGAAAAAGGAGAGTTATATCGGGATGACAGGTTCCAGACGAAGAGAAGAGATTGTCAGCAAAATAAAGAGCAGTGAGGTTCCGGTACCCGGGAAAGAACTGGCGAAGGTATATGATGTAAGCCGTCAGGTCATTGTACAGGACATTGCGCTGATCCGTGCAGCCGGATATGATATCATTTCAACCAACCGGGGATATATTCTGAATGCACCGCATACGGTAACGAGAGTGTTCAAAGTCAGTCATACGGATGAACAGATGGAGGATGAGCTTTGTTCGATCGTGGATCTGGGAGGCAAGGTGGTAAATGTAATGATCAATCACCGGATTTATGGACATATGGAAGCACCTCTTGATGTGGCATCGCGGAGAAATGTCAAAGAATTCATGGAAGGGATCCATAGTGGAAAGTCCAGTCCACTTAAGAATATCACTTCCAACTATCATTATCACACAGTTGAAGCGGATTCGGAAGAGACACTGGATCTGATCGAGCAGGTATTGAAGGAAAAAGACTATCTGGTGTCAAATACGCCTTGACAAGTTTCTGATATCTGTGATACGATTTTTTTGATATGGAAAAAGCGATGACGAAGAGAGTAGGTCTTTTGAATGTTTACAGAGAAGTCCCGCAGAGGCTGAGAGGGATGGCTGGAGAAAGACTGAAGATGGCTTCTGAGCAGCGCAGGTGAACATAAGGAAGCAACGAATCAGTTTCCTGTGCAAGCATGCGATGGGTTCCGCCCGTTACAGCGGCGAGTGCAGATATGGACTGCCAAAAACAGCAGACTGTACCCGGTGAGATTCTTCTTGTGAGGGAAGGATGAAGAGAAGTGGTAACACGGCAATAATCCCGTCTTCTATATTTTATAGAAGGCGGTTTTTTATTTAACAGGAAGTCTTTGTTAAATAAAAGGCACTATGTGCCAGAGATGTGCACTATTTTTAATTTATAGAAAAAGGAGATAAAGAATCATGGCAGACAAACCAAAATATTATATTACAACTGCAATTGCCTATACATCAGGCAAGCCACATATCGGTAACACATACGAGATCGTGCTGGCAGACGCAATTGCACGTTATAAGAGAAGTCAGGGATATGATGTATTTTTCCAGACAGGAACTGACGAGCATGGACAGAAAATTGAATTAAAAGCAGAAGAAGCAGGTGTTACACCAAAGGAATTTGTAGATAACGTATCCGGAGAGATTAAGAGAATCTGGGATCTGATGAACACTTCTTATGACAAATTTATCCGTACAACGGATGATTATCATGAGAAAGAAGTACAGAAGATATTCAAGAAACTGTATGACCAGGGAGATATTTACAAAGGACACTACGAAGGAATGTACTGTACTCCATGCGAATCCTTCTTCACAGAATCCCAGCTTGTAGATGGAAAATGTCCGGACTGCGGACGCCCGGTACAGCCTGCAAAAGAAGAAGCATACTTCTTCAAGATGAGCAAATATGCAGACAGACTGATTGAATATATCAATACACATCCGGAATTTATCCAGCCGGTAGCACGTAAGAATGAGATGATGAACAACTTCCTTCTTCCGGGACTTCAGGATCTTTGTGTATCCAGAACTTCTTTTAAATGGGGAATTCCGGTAGACTTTGATCCGAAGCATGTTGTTTATGTATGGCTTGATGCACTTACCAACTATATCACTGGTATCGGATATCACTGTGATGGTGAAAGCGATGAAATGTTCAATAAGAACTGGCCGGCAGACCTTCATCTGATCGGAAAAGATATCATCCGTTTCCATACGATTTACTGGCCGATCTTCCTGATGGCACTTGGACTTCCGCTTCCGAAGCAGGTATTTGGACATCCGTGGCTTCTTCAGGGCGATGGAAAGATGAGTAAATCAAAAGGAAATGTACTCTATGCAGATGAACTCGTAGATTTCTTTGGCGTAGATGCGGTTCGTTACTTTGTTCTGCATGAGATGCCGTTTGAAAATGATGGCGTAATCTCCTGGGAGCTGATGGTAGAAAGACTGAATTCCGATCTTGCCAATACACTTGGAAACCTTGTAAATCGTACCATTTCTATGACAAACAAATATTTTGGCGGTACAGTTACTGATAAAGGTGTGACAGAAGAAGTAGATGCAGATCTGAAAGCTGTGACAGAAAATACACCAAAGGCAGTAGAAGCAAAAATGAAGGAGCTGCGTGTGGCAGATGCAATCACAGAAATCTTCAATCTGTTCAAACGCTGCAACAAATATATCGATGAGACCATGCCGTGGGCACTGGCAAAAGAAGAAGACAAGAAGGATCGTCTGGAAACAGTTCTGTGGAATCTGATCCAAAGCATTTCCGAAGGTGCGAAACTGCTTGAATCTTTCATGCCGGAAACAGCTGAAAAGATCCTGGCACAGCTTGGTGGCGGACATGTGGTAGAAAAACCGGAAATCCTGTTCCAGAGACTCGACCTGGAAGAAGTCATGAAAAAAGTAGAAGAGCTTCATCCAAAGGTTAAAGAAGAAAAGGAAGAGGAAGAAGAAGGAATCGACATCGAAGCAAAACCGGAGATCACTTTTGAAGATTTTGAAAAGATGCAGTTCCAGGTAGGCGAGATCATTTCCTGCGAAGCAGTCAAGAAATCCAAGAAGCTTCTCTGCTCCCAGGTTAAGATCGGAAGCCAGGTAAAACAGATCGTATCCGGAATCAAGGCACACTATACACCGGAAGAGATGGTAGGTAAGAAGGTTATGGTTCTTGTGAACCTGAAACCTGCAAAACTCGCCGGAGTGCTTTCAGAAGGTATGCTGCTCTGCGCAGAAGATGCAGATGGTAATCTTGCGCTGATGACACCGGAGAAGAAGATGCCGGCAGGAGCAGAAATCTGTTAATTAAATGATTGGATAAATAAAAACGAGGAGAAGAATCCAGGATCTGGAAACTTCTCCTCAATTTTTAATGTTGAGAATTGTCTGATTTTTTTTCATCTGTGATACTTTCTTCGCTGTTCAGCTTTGATTCTAAACCTGCATTCTTTTCTTTCAGTGTGGCAAGCTGGTGATTCAGCTCCAGATTTTGTGAGTACAGTTTTTTGTTCGACTGTTTGAGTGTATGTATTCTGCACATAGAAAAAATAAGGAGAATAGCAAGTACAATAAGAGTAACATCTTTCCACATTATTTTATTTTTCATAAACCTTTCCCTCCCGTTGCATCCTTTTTGCTGTGTAATAATTATACAGCAAACTCGAAAATTTACCACTGGCAAAGTGCTATATTTTATAGAACAAATAGAGCGAAAATTAGTGAAAAAGAAAAGAACCGGATAATTTCCGATTCTCTTCTTTTGCAAGTAATCTTTAAGTTTACAGAATATCAATATATTCTCCGGCAAGTGCTTTGTTCATGCTTCTTACAGCACAGAATTTTCCGCACATACTGCAGGTATCGCTGTGGTCATCTTCTGGTTTACGACTGTCACGGATTGCCTTTGCTGTTTCAGGATCGAGAGCGCAGGCGTACTGTGCATCCCAGTCAAGAACACGGCGTGCATCTGCCATCTTGTCATCGATATCACGTGCGTGCGGGATACCTTTTGCAATATCAGCGGCATGGGCTGCAATCTTAGAAGCAATGATTCCCTGTTTGGTATCTTCTACGTTTGGAAGAGCAAGATGTTCTGCCGGTGTAACGTAGCAAAGGAAAGCAGCTCCGCTCATAGCGGCAACAGCTCCACCGATGGCAGCTGTGATATGGTCATATCCAGGAGCGATATCTGTTACCAGAGGTCCGAGTACATAGAACGGTGCGCCCATGCAGATGCTCTGCTGCACTTTCATGTTGGCAGCGACCTGATCCAGCGGTACATGTCCAGGTCCTTCGACCATAACCTGTACATTATGATCCCATGCACGTTTGGTCAATTCTCCGAGACGTACAAGTTCTTCAATCTGGCATACATCTGTTGCGTCGGCAAGACATCCCGGACGGCAGGCATCACCAAGAGAAATAGTTACGTCGTATTCTTCGCAGATGTCGAGGATTTCATCGTAATGTTCATAGAATGGGTTTTCTTCTCCGGTCATGCACATCCATGCAAAGACAAGACTTCCTCCACGGCTTACGATATTCATTTTACGTTTATGTTTTTTGATCTGTTCGATGGTTTTTCTTGTGATTCCACAGTGAAGTGTGACGAAGTCCACGCCATCCTCAGCATGAAGACGGACAACATCAATAAAATCCTGTGCAGTAAGAGTTGCCAGGTCTCTCTGATAATGAATAACACTGTCATAAACCGGTACGGTTCCGATCATAGCCGGGCATTCGTGAGTCAGCTTCTGGCGGAATGGCTGGGTATTACCGTGGCTGGAAAGATCCATGATTGCTTCTGCGCCGAGATTAACGGCACTCATAACTTTCTGCATTTCGATATCGTAGTCTTTGCAGTCGCGGGAAACACCTAAGTTAACATTGATCTTGGTACGAAGCATGCTTCCGACACCTTCCGGATCAAGGCAGGTATGTTTTTTATTTGCACAGATGGCAACTTTTCCTTCTGCGACAAGCTGCATCAGTTTTTCAACCGGCATATGTTCTTTTTTTGCTACAGTTTCGATTTCCGGAGTCAGAATTCCTTTTCTGGCAGCGTCCATCTGGGTTGTGTAATTTCTCATGTTGTTTTGCCTCCAATTCTTTTTGTGTGAATCTCACAAAGTAACGGCAGAATTTAAGTAAAAGTCTGCCTGGCGTCAGCAAAACACGGACAGCGTACACGAAAAAAACCAGACACAGCCTGATGGGTACACTTCCAGTTCGGAATGATAGAATTGCTAACGCCTTTGTCGGAAAATTTCCGGCAATGAACAGGATTTTATTTGAAAATCTCTGCCTTTTATTACGCGATACAAGGTGGTGTCCCCGGTGTAACGCGGTTTCATTTACAGCAGAGTGCTGTAAGAATGAATGATGATTATGCTTCTTTGATCTGTGACATAACGCCGCCTTTTTCCAGAACTGTGATCAGGATGAAAGCAAGGATGCTTCCTGCGACAGTGGAAATAAGGAATGGAACGACATAAACGAAAAGTCCTGCCGGCGCAATTCCCATCAGATACAAAGCAACCGGATAAGCGGCAAGTGCGCCAAGGAATCCGGTTCCGATCGCTTCGGCAAGGCAGGTAAGACTTAAGATGTGGCATTTTTTGTAGACAAGACCACAGCATAAAGCACCGACCATGCTTCCAGGGAAAGCCATAAGGCTTCCGAGGCCGAGCAGATTGCGGAGTAAACTTGCACAGAATGCAATGCCGACGCCCCATGCAGGACCAAGTGTTACGGCGGCAAGAATGTTGACCATATGCTGTACTGGAGCGCATTTGCTTCCGGCAACCGGTACACTGATAAAGCTTCCGACGATTGCAAGCGCGGTGAGAACACCGGCAAGTGCGAGTTTCTTTGTTGTATTATTTTGTTTCATAGTAGAGTTCTCCTTTCAAAATGAACTTCCTGTCTCATTGTATACACAAAAAAGGAACCCCACACCTGAGTGGAGTTCCTGCTGTCCGTAATCACTGAACACATCATCTTCGTGTTCCTGATATGTCATGTAAAAATAAAAGATGCGGAGGCATCTCTATCAAATACATGGTATACATTCCCTCCGTTGGCATTATCCAAATCAGGTTACAGGTCGGGATAAATAAATCCCCTCTCAGCCGGCAATCTCCAGCTCCCTGGTACATATGAACTTGTACAAATAGAATTATAGCGCGGTATGCCGGATTTGACAAGAGGAAATGAAAAAGTATCTCAGAAAAGACATTGTGCAGAATCAGAGTACATTTTTATACAATAAAAGACGGACAGAAAGTTCTGCCCGTCCGGAATTTCATTACCGTCTTATGTAGAATACAGCAGAGATTAGCTGAGCTCTACCTTTAAAGCATCTTCCGGTTTGAATTCATTGTAAAGGTCATAGATGTTGTGACCAGTAGACTCGCTGAGGACACGACCTTCCAGAGAGTAGCAGCGGATGAAACGCTTTTTGTCGATTGCTGACCAATGCTCTACATCCCAGCTCATGTATCCGTCTTCATCAGACTTCTTTTCTTTCAGGTATACATCAACCTGGCGTCCGTCTACCATAATGTCTACAAGTTTCTTTGTGTCGGCTTCCAGCTCGACATTGTTTACAGTGTCAAATACTTTCATTTTAAAATCCTCCTATAATATCTGATCAGAATCTTCAGAAATATATTCCCCATACATTTGCAGATGTGATCTATTTGCACTATCTATAGTATACATAGAAGAAACCGGATAAGCAAGTAAAAAAAGTGACTATTCAGCGGCTAAGAATGTGTGGTATACTTAGAACATCTGAGAGCAGTCAGTAAAAAGAAAGCGAGACGAAGGAAATGATATTTGATACACATGCACATTATGATGATGAACAGTTTGACGGGGACCGGGATGAGCTTTTAAAATCTATGCCGGATCTTGGAGTCGGAACAATCGTGGATGTAAGTGCGACTTATGAATCCTGTGAGAAGGTTTTGGCACTTACCGGAAAGTATCCACATGTTTATGCTGCAATCGGTGTGCATCCGGATGAGGTTGGAGAACTTAACGAAGATAAGATCCAGCACATGAAAGAACTCTGCTGTAACAAAAAAGTGGTTGCAGTCGGAGAGATCGGTCTGGATTATTATTGGGATAATGAACCGCATGAGGTACAGCAGAAGTGGTTTATCCGCCAGCTGGAGCTTGCGGGAGAAGTAAAGAAACCAGTAATTATCCACAGCAGGGAAGCTGCCGCAGATACCATGTATATCATGAAAAATTATGCACAGGGGCTTGACGGAGTTATTCACTGCTATTCCTATTCACGTGAAATGGCTGAAGAATATGTGAAGATGGGATTCTATATTGGAATTGGTGGAGTCGTCACATTTAAGAATGCAAAGAAATTAAAAGATGTCGCAGCTGCGATCCCGATCGAGAAGATCGTGCTGGAGACAGACTGCCCGTATATGGCACCGGAGCCGTACCGTGGCAAACGGAATCAGTCTTCTTATATCCGGTATGTGGCTGAGAAAATTGCAGAGTTAAAAGAGATGAGTCAGGAAGAAGTGATCGCTGTGACAGAGAAAAATGCGAGAGATCTATACGGCATCTAAGACGCAGGCAATGAATAATCAGGAGAATAACAGATGAAAACACCTACACTTGGAAATCCGCAGAATACCATTGAGATTCTGCAAAAATATAATTTTAATTTTCAGAAAAAATTTGGACAGAACTTTCTGATCGATGAGCATGTGCTGGATAAGATCATTCGTGCAGCCGAGATCACAAAGGATGATTACGTATTGGAGATCGGCCCTGGAATCGGGACGATGACACAGTACCTTGCCTGTGCGGCAAGAGAAGTAACTGCAGTTGAGATAGACCGTGCACTGATTCCAATTCTTGAAGACACGCTGAAAGAATATGACAACGTATCGATCATCAATGAAGATATCCTGAAGGTGGATATTGCAGCACTTGCAAAGGAGAAGAACGGAGGACGGCCGATCAAGGTGGTTGCGAATCTTCCATATTATATAACGACACCGATAATCATGGGCTTATTTGAAAGCCATGTGCCGCTTGAGAGTATTACGGTTATGGTACAGAAAGAAGTGGCTGACCGTATGCAGGTAGGACCGGGAACAAAGGATTATGGTGCACTTTCACTTGCTGTACAGTATTATGCAGAGCCGTATATTGTTGCAAATGTACCCCCGAACTGTTTCATGCCGCGTCCGGCAGTCGGCTCAGCAGTAATCCGACTGACAAGACATCAGAAGCCTCCGGTAGAGGTTATGGATGAAAAGCTGATGTTCCGCCTTATACGGGCATCCTTTAATCAGAGGAGGAAGACTTTGGCAAATGGCCTTAAGAATTCAGGAGAGCTGAATCTTTCGAAGGAAGTCATTACTGCTGCGATAGAGAAACTCGGAAAAGGAAGCAGTGTCCGGGGAGAAGCACTGGATCTGGAAGAATTTGCCAGACTGACTAATATTATAAAGGAGGAAATGGAGCATGAAGTATGAAATCAAGGGTGATACCCTTCCGGTAGTGATCTGCCATCTGGAAGCTGGCGAGCGGATGATCACAGAGCGGGGATCCATGGCATGGATGTCTCCGAATATGAAGATGGAGACTTCGACAAATGGAGGATTTGGAAAAGCATTTGGAAGAATGTTCTCTGGAGAAGCGATGTTCCAGAATATCTATACCGCACAGGGCGGGAATGGACTGATCGCATTTGCATCCAGCTTTCCGGGTTCGATCAAGGCATTTGAAATCGGACCGGGGCAAGAATATATTTTTCAGAAAAAAGCATTCCTTGCTGGCGAACCTGGAGTAAATATATCTGTTCATTTTCACAAGAAAGTGGCTTCAGGACTATTTGGCGGAGAAGGATTTATCTTGCAGAAGGTATCCGGAAATGGAATTGTATTTGCAGAATTCGATGGACATGTGGTAGAATACGAATTACAACCGGGGCAGCAGATCGTGATTGATTCCGGTTATTTGGCAGCGATGAGTGTAACATGCCAGATGGATATCCAGACTGTGCCGGGACTTAAGAATATTGTCTTTGGCGGAGAAGGATTATTTAATACGGTTATTACAGGACCGGGACATGTATGGCTTCAGACAATGCCGATCAGCAGTGTGGCAGATTCATTGAGACCATATTTTCCAACAAGTAGTAAGTAGTTTACAAATAAGAAGAAGGGACGGGGGACGATGCTAAAAGTGCGTGTTTCCGTCCTTCATTCATACTTTCTGCAGTATTTGCAGAGCCTTTAACAGAAAGGAGTAGGTGTATGACAAATTCAGTGAACAGTGCGAAAGATCTGGATAGCATTCTGTTTGATATTTCGCCGAAAATCAAGGAACTTGCCGGATTATGTGAAGCGAATACCGGGATCGACAAAGAACTTTTTGTAAAGCATGATGTAAAAAGAGGTCTCCGTGATGTAAACGGAAAAGGAGTCCTTGCGGGACTTACCAACATTTCCGATGTATGTGCCAAAAAGATTGTAAATGGCGAAGAAGTTCCGTGTGCCGGTAATTTGTATTATCGAGGCTATAACATCAAGGATCTGGTTCGTGGATTCCTGGATGCGGATCATTTTGGATATGAAGAAATTGCATATCTGCTTCTTTTTGGTGAACTTCCGACGGTTGTACAGCTGGATGGGTTTCATGAGACACTGACGGAGAGAAGGACACTTCCGCCGAATTTTGTGCGCGATGTTATTATGAAGGCACCGAGCCATGATATGATGAACAATATTTCAAGGGCGATTCTGAATCTGTATTCTTACGATGAAAAAGCTGATGATACTTCAATCCCGAATGTTCTCAGACAGTGTCTGAACCTGATCAGTGAATTTCCGATGCTGATGGTCTACGGATATCATGCATACAATTATCGTCAGGGTCAGGATATGTACATCTATGCACCGGATCCGCAGAAGTCCACCGCGGAAAATATTCTGATGATGCTTCGTGAAGACCGACAGTATACGGAGCTGGAAGCAAGGATCCTGGATATGGCACTTGTGCTGCATATGGATCATGGTGGTGGAAATAACTCTACATTTACTACCCACGTTGTCACTTCGTCCGGAACAGACACCTATTCTACAATTTCTGCTGCAATGGCATCGTTAAAAGGTCCGAAGCACGGCGGTGCGAACATCAAAGTGACGCAGATGTTTGCTGATATGAAAGAAGAGGTCAAAGACTGGGAAGATGACGATGAGGTAAGAGCATATCTGGAAGGTCTGCTTGCAAGGGAGAGGTTTGATAAAAAAGGTCTGATCTATGGAATGGGTCATGCGATTTATTCAGTATCTGATCCACGTGCTGAGATTTTCAAGAAATTTGTGGCTCAGCTTGCACATGAAAAAGGATACGATAAAGAATACGCACTTTATGAGAAAGTGGAACATATGGCACCGGAAATCATTGCCGAAAAAAGAAAGATGTATAAAGGGGTAAATGCAAATGTCGATTTTTACAGCGGACTGGTTTACCATATGCTTGGAATTCCGGAGCAGCTTTATACGCCGATCTTTGCCGCAGCGCGAATCGTTGGATGGAGTGCACATCGTCTGGAAGAGCTGATCAATGTGGATAAGATTATTCGTCCGGCATATATGCCACTGGCAGAGTATCGAGAATATAAAAATTTAAATGACCGATAGTGTTGACAAACTGCTATGTAGTATGTAAAATAAAGAAACAACTGATATGTTCAAATGACATATCAGACATTTCAAAGAGACATTTCTCAAATTGTACGATATTGTGTAAACTAGACATCAGGAAAAAAAGACTTGCGGAGGGTTGACCTATTATGGTACAGAGGAATATACGTTTTATGACTACAGGACAATTGATGACTTTTTGTAATGTTTGCCAGAAGATGAATGCAGATATTACGGTAAAGGATGTGACAGGACGTTTCGAGATCGATGCCAAATCGATCGTGGGACTGATGACGATAAGAATGGGAGAGAAGATGCATCTTCTGATCGAAGGCGAAGAGGAACATCTGGCCGACAGTTATTTTGAAAAATTTGACTGTACACCGGTTACGATTCCGTTCAGTTAAAGGCGGCACTGGATATGCCGGAGATATACGGAACAAGGAGCAGGAAGATGGAAGTTACCTATGATTATTACCGTATTTTTTATTATGCGGCAAAGTATAAAAGTTTCTCACAGGCGGCGACAATCCTGATGAGTAATCAGCCGAATGTAACGAGGGCAATCCACAATCTGGAAAGTCAGCTTGGATGCAGATTATTTATCCGGTCTAACCGGGGAGCAGAGCTTACACCGGAGGGAGAACGGCTTTATTCACATGTTGCAATTGCATACGATCATCTGCATGCAGCAGAGCTTGAAAATGAAAAGAAGCTGGAACAGGGAACCGTAACGATCGGGGTAAGTGAGATTGCATTGCATTTGCTTCTGCTTCCGGTGCTGGGAGAGTTTAGAAGAAAGTATCCTAAAATCAGACTTCGCATTTCGAGTTATACAGCACCACAGGCGATACAGACGGTTCGAAACGGACTTTCAGATTTTGCGGTAGCATCTACACCGGCAGAGGTGAAAAAGCCTTTAAAGGCAATTCCGCTTCTTTCATTTAAAGAAATTCTGGTTGCGAATGCGGCGTACAAAGATATGTTTAAAGAACCGGTAAGTTTGAAAAAGCTGGTGGAGTATCCATTTATCTGCCTTGGGAAAAACACGTCAACTTATGATTTTTATACCAGATTTTTTCTGGAGCATGGAATTGCAATGACGGCAGATACCGAAGCAGCAACCATCGATCAGATTCTGCCGATGGTAAGACAGAATCTGGGAATCGGGTTTATTCCGGAACCGCTTGCACAGGAAGTGATCGAGCAAGGCATTGTCATTCAGGTTCCACTATTGGAAGAACCACCGGTAAGAGAAATCTGTTTTGTGGAAGATAAGAGCAGCCCTCACAGCATGGCGGCAAACGTATTGAAAGAGATGCTGTTTCAGGCTGGAGAGAAAGAGTAAACTTTATAAGAAAGAATTATTTTGACCGGAACCAGGTGATCATCAGATCAACCATCCGGTCATAACTTTTTATCCCGTCATTTTGACCATTTGCTTTCAGATAGTGGTCATTGATCTGACCAGATACTTCGGCGACCTTGCTGTTATATCGCTTCCAGAAGCTGCTGTTAGCCGAAAGATCTGCCTTTACATTGTCAGAAAGCCTGTTGTAGATTTCCTCAAAGGTGTCGTAGTCGGCTTCGTAAAGTTCATTGGTTGCGTAGATCCAGCCAAGAAGATAGCCGCTGTAGTTGAAGGCGGTATCGTCGGCATTTACACAGGCGAGAAAACCGATAAAATTTGCTTCTTCCTCCTGCATAAATCCACGCAGATGCGAAAGCTCGTGACAGATGGTAAATGGAAGATTGTAGGAAACCATTGCGGAGTTATAGTTTGCCTCAATGGTAAATGGTGAATAGATCCCGGAAAGATTCTGTACCGAGAGAAAAGCCGGAAATAAAAGACCTTTTGGCTGTGGATAGTATCCGGAAAGTTCAGGGTAGGTAGCACCGAGGGAGAACATAGCAGCCCGTGCACGATCCTGCAGATCCTTACCCATATCAGCAAGACCGTTAGAATCCCGGCCTAAAGAGTCAGAAAGTGTATTTAACTGATCAGTCAGTTCGTTGCATAAAGAGGTCAGTTCAGCCTGAGTATACTGACCGGATTCCAGGTGATATTTTTCTGCAAATGAAGTATGTCCGTAGTTGATTCCGCAGAAAAAAGTATAAATGGTAAACAGACATCCGCAGAGAAGCAGGAGTGAGGAACCGTAGCCGAGCCAGGCAGGGTTCTTTTTTTTGGCATACATTTTGTAAATGGAGCTGATCAGCATCCGGACCAAGGAAAGAAACAGAAGAATGACAAAAATATACAATCCAATTTCAGAAACAGAAAATTGGAAGATTCCAAAAAAGCGTCCGATGGACGAAACGAAAAGCGGGTAAATGGTGGAAGAATACCAGTCCGCGAATGCAGAGCTTTTGTGGCTGGTGAAAAGAGCAAGGAAACTTATGGCAAATAAAAGAATTGAAAAAATAAGTTTATGTAAAGTAGGGCGTTTCATAATAAATCCTTTCCGGTAATTGAGGATAAAAAGTATGATGTACCAGAGAGACATTCGTGCAAGGCCGTAAAAGGGTTGAGTTCATTTGATGATGAATGGCCGTGACTAACGTTTTATGCAGGTAGATATCCGGGCACACGGTACTGCATTTACAAATAAAATATGGGACGGAGGATAACCTTCGTCCCAGAATAATATTCTGTAAAAATCAAAGTGCGGCAATCGGGCATGCCCGATTGCGCTCACTTTATGAGGGGGGAGATAGTTGTTTCCCAACTATCCATTTATTACTATACGATGAAAATGTGTCAAAAGTGTTAAGAAATTATAAAATCTGATTAAAAATATAAAAATGATAGGTTTATAGAATATTAAAAAAATCCACAACGCAAGAACCTCTCCATAATGGAGAGGTTCTTGGTGTTTTTATTGTTATCTAAAAGGAATGAGAGTAAAGTGCAGCAATCAGAATTCTGACTGCTTCTACTTTATGAGGGGGAGATAGTTGCTATATCAACTATCTGATTATTAGTATACAGATAATTTGTGACAGAAATATGTTCAAACTCTAAAAAAAATCAAAAAAATATGAAGAAGAAATAAACAAAACAGGAAAAAATAAAAAAGGTGGGTAGTTAAATTAATTGTCATTAGCGTCAGGTAGGTGTCTGCTGGTGTGGTGGAAGGTGAAGTAGAAAACAATTCCTTTGGTGATAGAGGTAATTGTAAGTGCCCACCATACACCATTCAGACCGAGGCTGGTTTGAGTGAGGATCATGGCAAGTGGGATTCTGGCACTGGTGAGGACAATGCTGATGATACTGCAAAGCTTTGTCATACCAAGACCGGAAAGTGCGCCGATGGTCATAAGCTCAATGGTCATAAAGGTTTCGCTGAATCCGATGATGATCAGATAGTTGATCGCAATCGCCAGAACATCTTTTTCGTGGAAGAAAAGGGAAGCAATCGGTCCTGGCAGGAATACGAAAGCACCGGTTACAATGAGTCCCCAGACAGCGAGGATTTTAAATGAAATATTATATCCTTTCCGAATACGGTCTGGTTTCTTTGCACCGTAGTTCTGACCAACGAAAGCATTTAACGCAGCAGCAAAGCCGTCAGCAGTGTTCCATGAAACAGATTCAATCTGTCCGCCGACTCGCTGTGTGGCAATGGCACCTGCCCCGAATGCAGAAACCATTCGTGTGAGAATCATGGAAATCATGCAGTAAATACTGCTCTGTACTGCTGTCGGAAATCCAATTTTAAAAATACTGATGTAGTATTTTGCAGGGAAACGCGACAGTACATGCATGTTTTGCAGAATATTTGGTTCCAGATCAGAGTGCATAATCCGAATCAGCATGACGATCAGAACCAGTATCTGCGAGGTCACGGTAGCAACTGCAGCGCCAACAACCTCAAGCCTTGGAAATGGTCCAAATCCGAGGATCAGAATCGGATCCAGGATCATATTACCAACCAGTCCAAGAAGATTTGCCATAAGCGGTGTCTTGGAATCTCCCTGCGCAGTAGAAAGTCCGGTCAGAGTCAGATTTAAAAATGAAAACAGAATCAGTCCGCAGGTGATTAGTGTATATAATTTCGCAGCGGTATAAGTTTCTGCATCTCCGAGGTTAAAAAAGCCGAGCAGCGGATGAATAAACACGATACATACTGCAGCAAATAAAATTCCCAGTAAAAATGTAAGTCGCAGAGCGGAAGCGGCATATCCCCTTGCCTGTTCATGGTCTCCGCGTCCGCAGGCCTGTGCGACATTGACCTGTCCGCCCATTCGCGGAAGTGCCACGAGCCCTTGTGAGAGCCAGACGTACATTCCCCCAACGCCCACCCCGGCAACGGCTTTGGAACCCAGCATGCCGATCCATGCCATGTCCGTAATATTGTAGGCTGTCCCCAGCAGCGAGGAAGCCATGATCGGAAGTGCCAGCTCTGCCAGCGTCTTTAGAATCGGCCCGGAAGTCAGGTCGATTGTTTTTGTTTTACTCATTTTCTCAAATCCTTACCTGTAAAAATAATAAAATTCACCAGTGCTGCAAATATGTCAGCATGGCGTACTATGATAAGGATAACTTATGAGGAGGGGAAAGTCAATCTGGAGAATTCGCGAAATAAACATGCCCTTTAAAGGAGTGATGGAGAAGATAACCAGAATTCCAAAATAAAAGCCTTTGACTGCACGCCGCGTGCAGCTATAGGCTAGAAAGGGAAAGCAGGGGAAGCTGATGGAAAAAATAATAGTACAAAAACTTCATGAAATAGAAGAAAAAGAGCATGGTAAAATATTACTGGCAGGTCAGTGGATTCTGGAGAGTGAAATAGCAGGATTGAGAGAGAAAGCGGGAAAATTAGGGGAAGAAAAAAAGGTAAGTTGGGAGAAATTGAATAAGATATTTTTGAAGGAAGTTTAATCAGACATACATCCCTTCGCCTTTGCATAGATTGTAAAAAAAACAAACTATGCAGGGGTTTTTATGAAAGATTATATTGAGGAGAGAGCGGTTGAGATTGCTTATTATATTATTGAAAATAAGGCGACGGTGAGGCAGACGGCGGTGGCGTTTGGGGTAAGTAAGAGTACGATACATAAAGATGTAACAGAACGTCTTCTCCAGATCAACCCATCTCTTGCAGGTGAGGCGCGAAAGGTTCTGGATCTGAACAAATCGGAACGGCACATCCGGGGCGGACTTGCTACCAGAGAAAAGTACCTGCATCAGCACGCATAAAAAATCCTTTTCTTTGCAAAAAGATGGTGTATTACATTTTTACAGTATATAATAGAGAAAACGGGGATATACAAAAGAGAAGGGACAGGAAAAGAGAAGAATGGGGAAAACGAAACAAAAACAGGATCGAAGTCATTATCTGTTTTCCAATCGGGAACTGGCAAATCTGATCGGACCTTTGGTAATCGAGCAGTTATTGGCAGTTTTTGTTGGGATGGCAGATTCTATTATGGTTGCAAATGTTGGAGAAGCAGCTGTGTCGGGCGTGTCGCTGGTTGACAATATTATGATTCTGATCATCAATATTTTTGCAGCACTGGCGACTGGTGGAGCAGTTGTTGCCGGACAGTATATTGGCAGGAAAGATGAAAAATCAGCATGTAAAGCGGCTACACAGCTGGTATGGTTTGTGTGTCTTAGTGCGGTTGCGATCATGATATTGGTTTACCTTGGAAAAGATATAATTCTGAATCAGGTATTTGGTCACATTACAGCGGAAGTAAAAGGACATGCAGATATTTATCTGCTAATTGTAACAGCTTCGATTCCATTTATCGCGTTATATAATGGTGGGGCAGCAATTTTCCGTGCGATGGGGAATTCGCAGGTATCTATGCGGGTATCGCTTTTGATGAATGCAATCAATGTAACCGGAAATGCAATTCTTGTGTTCGGATTACGGATCGGAACGGCGGGTGTTGCAATACCGACACTGATTTCCAGAATGGTTGCCGCGATAGTGATAACAGTGTTGCTCTGCAATCAGACACGTATCTTGCATATTGAGCGGACACTGAAAATCCGGTTTGATGGAAGAATGATACGGAAAATACTTGCAATTGGGGTTCCCAATGGTCTGGAAAACAGTATGTTTCAGCTGGGCAAAATTTTAGTGCTGAGTCTGGTTTCAACCTTCGGTACTTATGCAATTGCGGCAAATGCAGTTTCCAATGCGATTGCGCTGTTCCAGATTCTTCCTGGAATGGCGATTTCGCTGGCAATTACGACAGTTATTTCCCAGTGCGTCGGCGCAAATGACTATGAACAGGTACATTACTATCTGAAAAAACTGCTTGCGATCATTTATGTGGCAATGGTGGGAACGGTAGCACTTATTTTCCTTGCACTTCCATTGATTTTGAAAGCATACAATTTGTCAGATCAGACAGCTGCGGCAGCAACAAATATTATTCATTTCCATGGAATCAGTGCAATGATTATCTGGCCACTTTCATTTGCTCTTCCAGCAGCGTATCGTGCGGCAGGAGATGCAAAAGCCTGTATGTATACATCGATTGTGTCGATGTGGATTTTCCGGATCGGATTCAGTTATCTGGTAGGAAAATATATGGGACTGGGAGTATTTGGCGTGTGGGTTGCAATGGTGATCGATTGGGTAGTACGTGCAATCTGTTTTATTATCCGGTACTTTAATGGAAAGTGGAAACATGGGGCAATTGTGTAAATACAGAAGAAAGTTGTCATTTGTGTTAGAAAGATGATGCCTGAATATGAGTTTTAATTGCAGACCAGAGTTCAAACTTTGGTTCGGGCGATAGAAAATGCTTGTAAAACATCCAGAGCTCTACTATAATAAAATACAAAAGCAATAAATAGAAAAAGCGGTCTGAAAGGATCGTATTTTACAGGAGGAAAACCTTGAAGAACGAATTAGTGATTGTACTTGACTTTGGTGGACAGTATAACCAGCTTGTCGCAAGACGTGTCAGGGAATGTAATGTATATTGCGAAATTTATTCTTATAAGATTGATATCGAAAAGATTAAAGCAATGAACCCGAAGGGAATTATCCTGACAGGAGGACCGAATAGCTGTTACGAACCGGATTCACCGACTTATTCTGAAGAACTCTTTAAGCTTGGCATTCCGGTACTTGGTCTTTGTTATGGTGCACAGCTTATGTCTCACGTACTTGGCGGAAAAGTTGAAAAAGCTGACGTCAGAGAATATGGTAAGACAGAAGTCATCATCGACAAGAAAGATTCCAAAGTATTTGAAAATGTATCTGCAACAACAACCTGCTGGATGAGCCATTTTGATTATATTTCGCAGGTGGCACCGGGATTTGAGATTACTGCACACACAGCAGACTGTCCGGTAGCAGCAGCAGAAAATGCAGCAGAAAAGCTTTATGCAATCCAGTTCCATCCTGAAGTGCTTCATACACTGGAAGGAACCAAGATGATCAACAACTTTGTAAAGAATGTCTGTGGATGTGTCGGCGAATGGAAGATGGATGCATTTGTTGAAAATACCATCCAGGAAATCCGTGAAAAAGTTGGGGACGGAAGAGTACTTCTTGCGCTTTCAGGCGGAGTTGATTCCTCTGTGGCAGCAGGACTGCTTTCCAGAGCAATCGGCAAACAGCTTACCTGCGTATTTGTAGATCACGGTCTTCTTCGTAAGAATGAAGGCGATGAAGTTGAGGCAGTATTTGGACCGAATGGTCAGTTTGACCTGAACTTTATCCGTGTCAATGCACAGGAAAGATACTACAACAAGCTTGCCGGAGTTACAGAACCGGAAGCAAAGCGTAAAATTATCGGAGAAGAATTTATCCGTATTTTTGAAGAAGAAGCAAAGAAGATCGGTGCAGTGGAATTCCTTGCACAGGGAACGATTTACCCGGACGTTGTAGAAAGCGGACTTGGCGGAGAATCAGCAGTGATCAAGTCTCATCACAACGTAGGAGGACTTCCGGAGTATGTTGATTTCAAAGAAATCATTGAACCACTTCGTGATCTCTTCAAAGATGAAGTCCGCAAGGCAGGTCTTGAACTTGGACTTCCGGAGAAACTTGTATTCCGTCAGCCATTCCCGGGACCGGGACTTGGAATCCGTATCATCGGAGAAGTAACGGCTGAAAAAGTACGGATCGTACAGGATGCAGATGCAATTTATAGAGAAGAGATTGCAAACGCGGGACTTGACCGCAGCATCGGACAATATTTTGCAGCCCTGACCAACATGAGAAGCGTTGGTGTTATGGGTGACGAGAGAACTTACGATTATGCAGTTGCACTTCGTGCAGTGAATACGGTAGATTTTATGACTGCTGAGGCAGCGAAGATTCCGTATGAAGTACTTGATAAAGTAATGAGCAGAATTATCAATGAAGTTCGTGGGGTTAACAGAGTATTCTATGATCTGACGAGTAAACCGCCGGGAACGATTGAGTTTGAATAGTTGGAGCTAAGCTGTAAAGCCTTTGTTTACAAGGGTTTTACAGCTTTTCCTTTATAGGATTGCATTTTCATTGCATTATTTTTCTTCAACTGTTCTGTGATAGATTGCTGTATGTTGATTGCTGGTATAATTAGCAATGCTTTCAGTAGCAGATTGTACTTGTAATATTCCAGTCAGTTTTTTAGCAACTTCAAGATTCGTATTTGGATACAGATGACCATAAGTGCCGAGTGTTGTCTGTATTTTTTCATGTCCTAAACGTTCCTTGATAAGTAAAGGATTTTCGCCCATGCTGATAAGCAATGAAGCGTGTGAATGTCGCAAGGCATGAATTTTAATACGATGAACACCTGCTAAATTTGACAACTTTTCCAAAGCTCTGGGAAGCGTTGTTTTACTGGTTGGAGTTCCGTTATAACTTAGTACAAGTGGACAATCGGGAAGAACCTGTTGCTGAACACTTTGCCAAGCCTTTAGCTCATTGAGTGTATCTGAATCAATATAAATAGTACGGATACTTGCCTGTGTTTTCGGCTCAACGAATTTATAGTCCGTCATTGTTCGGTAATATAATGTTTTGGTAATGCTAAGCAAGCCTGTTTCAAAATCTATGTCTGACCAATGTAATGCTGACGCTTCGCCAATTCGCATACCAGTCATAAATAATAACCAGAACGATATAAACAGATAATGTTCATAATAGTCTTTCTTACAGAGTAAGGAAATAACCTTTTGAAATTCTTCTAATGTCCAGAAATCAACTTTGGTTTTCTTGCTTTTGATATTGCCTATCATACGAGAAGGATTTTTCTTCGCAATTCCAAGAACAATAGCTCTGTCAAATGCGATAGAAAGCATTCCCTGTACGATACGAATGTAATTAGGGCTAAAATCTTTTGCAAGTTTCAACTGCCAGTTTTGAACATGGATAGGTTCGATTTCGTCTGTTTCCATTTTGTAGAAATAGGAAAAATGTTTCTTGATGGTAGTAGCACGATTAAGATAAGTGCTTTCTTTTACCTGTGTTTTATACCATGGCAGGTAGGTTTCTTCTATAAATTGCTGAAAAGAAACGCCATCTTTTTTTGTTGTTAATTCTTCGGTAGAAGCTAACACCAGTTTTGAATATTCTTCCTTTGCTTCTTTTTTCGTTCTGAATCCACTTCGGTATTTCTGTATCTGTTTTCCGGTAATGGGATTGTAGCCTAAATTAGCTCTGAAATAATAAGTTCCGTTATCTGCTTTCTTAATAGGGTCTTTTGCCATGATTTCACTCCTTACATGATATGCAAGAAGTACAATCAATCGTTTGTGTCTGATAATGTAATCCCTAATAATTCTTCCACGGCTTCTTTGGGTACTCTGTCCAATTTACGGGATTGGTAATAAGTATGCCCTTTTTCAATCATAAGTTTTTTTGCTTTTCTTATGATGTCTGCCGAGAAAGAAGTTCCATAACCTAGTGCTATGAGGTCTTTTTTTGTTACGGTAATCATAATCCTCCTTTCCATAGACCAGATAAGGAAATCTCAATATCTTGTCTATCAGTATATCAAATGATGAGCAAAAAAGCTCTATTAAGATGATTTTTTCTTGCAAAATCGTTGTTAGATAGTTTTACAAGCAATCAGACGGCTTCGGCAAGCTCCGCTGGTATCTCAACCATTCCCATTCCTGTGGGCTGAACCGTGTCATACGGGTGTATCATTATCCTGTGTTGCAGGTCATGGCAGAACGACTTTTCCAACGGTCGCTCCCAGATCATTGCATGAATCGCTATCTCCCGATTGGAAAAGTCACGGCGTACAACCTCTGATGGCTCACTGCAAGCACAAACGTATCTGACTGCTTTATTCACTTGTCAAAGAACTGTTAGGCTCTTGTCAGCCTGTATCAATTCATTTTTGCAAATGGACTGATACAGAATGATAAGAAAAAGCGGAACAGGAAAGAGGGGAGTTTGTTAAATCATGCTCCGCTCAAAGATTACTTAATGTTCGTCTATTTCAAATTCACATATCATTTTTAAAAGGGCTTCTCTGATACGCCCCTTTAATTCCATATCAACCACAATGTATACGTTGCCGTATTCATCGTAAAACGGGCGTAAACAGCATTTTGATATGTAGGCTTCATAGAATAACAACAGCTTTTCTATGGCGTTTTCGTTACCGTCCACGGCTGATGATATGAGAAAAAATGATGGAAGTGTGTGTTGCTTATTTTTCATTTGTTTTCTTCTCCTTTAACTGCTTTTTGATTTCTTCAAGTGATTTTCTTCTGTGCCTGTATGATGTGCTTCGGTTGATGTTCAGCTTTTCGCCTATCTCCGAATCGCTCATATCCAAGAAGAAAAACATCAATACAATGTTCCGACTCTGCTCCGGCAACTGTTTCAGTGCTTCTGCAAGTTCTTCATCAAGTACACGGATTTCTGTACCGCACACATCGAATGTTGTATATTCACTTTCGTAATCGTCCCATACAATCAATTTCTCAACAACAATCTCTGGAAGCTCACAAAAGGATACTTCCTTTGCCTGTCGTCTGGCTAATTCCTTGCGGTAGTTACGGACAATGCCTTTCACAACCTTTTTGAGCTTACAGTCAAACTGACACTGTATTGTCTTTTGGAAGTCTGATGGTTTCAAAATCACACCCCCTTTCGCTATGAAGTGAAAAGTATGTATCCCTCTTTCCGCACCATATCTGTACGGCAGGGTGTGATTTGTTGCAGAATCGAAAAATTTTTTATAAATATAAAAACAGCCTATTTGTACTAACAACAAATAGACTGTTTTTAAAACATCTGATATATGAGTTTTTAATTCATGTTCAAGGACTGATGATGTACTAAGAAAAAGACGGAATAAATTCGGTTGTCGGTATAGACTGTCTATTTTACTTAGAATCACAAATTGCTCCTTGACCAGAGCAAGCCTGTGAAAATAGAAAAAGGACAGCTCTGGTTATACCAAAACCGTCCCTATATTTTGGACATTATAAAAGAGATTACCCACAGAACGGTTTTTTTTATTTACCGAACAAGGTAATATTTTTATTGAATTTATAGTGCATATAATATGAGTTTTTAACACATTCTAATCACATAACATGAAGTATAAACTCATGCTAGGTGATTAAAAATGAGAAAAAAGAAAGATACACACAGCTTTGATTTTCGTCCTTTAGGACTGGCAATCAGAGAAGCCAGAGAGAAAGCAGGGCTTTCCAGAAACGATTTAGGCGATAAGGTCTTTTACGGAGAACGGCATATCGCAGATATTGAAAATATCGGAAAACACCCCAGCTTTCAACTATTCCATGATTTAGTTACCATGTTCAATATATCTGTTGACGAGTATTTCTATCCATCGAAAAAAGCTGAGAAAAGTACAGTTCGCCGTCAGATAGACTCATCACTTGATTTATTGACTGATAACGAATTAAAAATCATTCAAGGTACGATTGATGGCATCTTAAACAGCAGAGAGAATAAGAAGTAACTTGCTTCTTATTTTCTCTGTTTTTCTATACTTATCTGTTGATCTGCTCAGCAGGTAACAAATAAGAGCCGATAACCCAAGATATATGTTCTCGGCATTATCGGCTCTGCGTCTTAGCGTCTGGCTCTTTGATAATAGCTATTTTTCCACACTTAACATTGATTAAAGTTTCATGTCTGCACTTCGGACAGAACAATGGAAAATTTATCAATTCCGTATCTAATCTTATTTTTATTCGTGTCTTGTTATTACAATTAGGACAGTAAATCCATTCCATACGTTCAACCTCCATACTAGTCTAGTGTATCTATATATTCTTCCAAACAAATTCCTTGAGAGTATATTTCCGACGCAACTTCTTTCCCGACATATCTGTAATGCCAAGGTTCATTTATAACACCTGTTATATCCGTCTTATTTGAGGGATAACGCTTTATAAACCCATATGTATGAGCATTTTCCTCAAGCCATTTATAAACATCATCACTTGAACTTTTTGTAGTATCTGCGTTTATATCGACCGCAATACCAAGCTGATGTTCACTTGTTCCGGGAATCGCCACCCATTGCTCTGCAAGTTTTTTTGCTTCTGACTTTGATTTCCCCTCATTTTCATATACTTCTATTTTTTCGTCCATTAGTTGTTGCTGTTCTTCCTGTGTCCTATATCCCTCTCTGACAAATAAACTATATCCTTGTGCTCTTGCGTCATCGAACATTTCCTGCAACTCTGGGTAAATTCTGGAATCAACCTTTTTACCGTTTGATAATTCTGTAAGCTGTACTTTATAATCAGCAGGAATATAATTATCATGATTTACAAGAATCAAATTCCAGCCATTATCTTCACTGGCTATATGATGTGTTATGCTACCAAGAAAAGACATTGTAAAAAATGAATTAAGAAACTTTCCTGCCATCGCACATAACATTACTATAAATAACAGGATAAAAAGTTTTTTAACTTTAAATCTTCTTCGTCTTTTATATCGTTTCAATTATTTTATCTCCACCTTTTTGTAAACCCTGTACAGTATAGGTTGAAAAACCAGACATGTCACTGCATATACAGGAACAATAACGGTTGCTATTGTGGTTACTTTATTTCCCAATGTTATAAGTCCAGCTTCTTTAATATCTAAATAAACTTCTAATAGCTGGTCTGGAAAGAACGAGCATAATCCCGGCAATGTAATAATTCTGCTTAAAAACGGAAATGCACATAACACAATGAATGGTACAATAATCGCAGTTGGAGTAGAGCGTGTGAGTGCTGATACAATCATTGCAAGCGTAGAAGCAAATACAGTTCCAATATATCCCCCAACAACAATAAAAAGATATGCCTGTAAAAAAGTAATATTATAAACACTTCTCCACAAATCTAACTGGATTGGACAGTTTGCACCGTCTGCACCTAATACAAAAAGTACAATAAACGTATATAAAAATACAAACATCAGATAAAATCCTGTAGTAATACAAAATCCTGCTCCTACCTTTGCAGAAATCCCCTTGCTTCTTCCAAATCGTGCAGAGAAAAAAATGGAGTCTGCTTTTGACTGAAATTCATCCGAAAATATCCCGGATACCAGAAAACCGATGACTAAAGCCAGCATCAGAATAAAGGTTGATATATTTTGCAATAATGCAGACCAACCGTCTATATATTCATAGTAAAATGGCGTTTTCAGTTCTTCATATTTCTGAATCATAAAATCTTTTTCTGCCTGCGAAAATGTTTCTCCTCCAGACTCAAGCCAATTTTTTAAAGTAGAAATTCTTCTTTCATAGATAGTTCCAACTTCATCATCAGAAATATGATCCGGCACATAATAATTGTAATCTCTATAATCACTGAATGCATAAATGATGACATCCATAATACCAGCTATGCCCTGCTTTTTTGCATATGCCTTATTTTGCTCTGTAATGTCATCCGACAATGCCTCTTTCGAACTGTTAATTGTCTTGTTTTCTTCCAGTGCCTTACTCAATGTATCAGTGGTTAAATAACCTGCCCATTGGTTTTTAGCTTCTCTTAAATCTCTTGAAGCCGAAATTCCAACAGAAGAATTTCCGTTTTCATCAACAAATTCCACCTTGTTAATCGTTAAAATACTTGTTATCACCAGTATTACGAATAATACGATAACAGCAATTCTATTTTTTGATTTAGAAAACACTTTTTTGATTTCATAGCGTAGCATTTTCATCACCTGCTTTCTCTCCAAAATAATATAAAAATACATCTTCCAGTGACGCTTCTACACGCACTGCATTCCCAACCGGTTTTTTGTGAGAAATAATTCGTAGCATAACTTGATTTATTTCTGATTTCATATTGGAAATTTTATATTTTTCCATGAAATCAGACACCTTATTTTTCGGTACAAGGCATTCCCATACCGCTTCTGTCATAGAATTTATCAATTCATCAATGCTTCCTTTATGCAGAATTTCTCCGTCTTTCATCAACCAGATTTCATTCGCAATATACTCAATATCCGAAACGATATGTGTCGATAATAACACCAGCCTGTCTTCTGAAAGCTCACTAATCAAATTGCGAAACCTAATTCTTTCATTTGGGTCAAGTCCTGCTGTTGGTTCATCAAGTATTAAAATCTTAGGATTATTCAACATAGCCTGTGCAATTCCGGCTCTGCGCTTCATACCACCAGACAATTTTTTCATTTTTTTATGAGCTACTTTTGAAAGACCAACCTTAGCAATCAATTCTTTTACTCGCTTTTTTGCAACAATAGGGCGTATTCCTTTTAGCGCTCCAATATAAAGTAAATAATCCTCCACTGTAAATTCAGGATAAAATCCAAAATCCTGCGGTAAATACCCCAACAGCTTACGATATTCGCTGTCCATACTAAAAATATCTTTTCCATTACAGCATATCGTTCCGCTTGTTGGCTTTAAAAGAGTACACAACATTCTCATTAAAGTTGTTTTTCCTGCTCCGTTTACACCTAAAAGACCATACACACCATTTGTCATAGTGAGGTTTATATGATTGACAGCCGTAAAATCTCCAAATTCTTTTGTTAAACCATCAAGCTCTAATTTCATCAAATGACACCTCCAAATATTGATTACAATTCTTTAAAACACGATATATAGCAAAAGCAATAAAAAGTATTGTTGCACCCAGCAGTGCTGACCAGATGGGAACAGTAACCATGATATATACATTTTCATTTAAAACAATAAAAAGCCATACTGCACTCCATATCACACACAGAACAATCGCAACCGTTTCACTGAAAGAGTGTTTACTGCATAAAATTCCGAAACAGATACAGGCAGTTACACAAAGCGGAAAAAGAAATTGAACTACTAATTCTGACAATTCATAATGTAAACCTGCTGAAACGACTCCTAAAAATACAGTTATCAAAAAAATATCTGTAACACCAAATAACAGCATACGTGTGGCATATACTTGTTTTAATGAATAATAGGAAGTAGCTTCTATTTCCATACATTCACATGACCTGTTTTTCCATAGTTCGGGAATAATAAGGATTACAAATAGTGTGGCTACTACACCCATACTTCTTTTTAGATATATTTCATCATGGATAGAACTTAAAGCAATCCATAATGCAACTAAAATCATAAATTGAAGAACCCACCATCTTTTTTGTATCACACGAAGCTGTGTCCACAAAAAGTCATGGTAAGAAAGCATTCGTTCTTGCTCTGCCATAAAAAAGGCATTTTTAGATTTATAAATTGTTTCCTGTATTTTTTCTTCGTTGGCTTCCACTTGTACGCTTTCCCTATATTTTTTTATCTTTTCTTTCTTATTCATCTAATTCCTCCTTTCCGAGAAGTTCCCTTAACTGTTTCCTTGCTTTTTGCAAACGATACTTTACCAGTGGAAGTCCAATTTGCAATGTATCAGAAATTTCTGTCAGTTTTAGTTCTTGAAAATAATAAAGTGTAAGCACTTCTCTTGAATCATCTGGAAGTTGTTCTAAAATCTGTTCTATCAAAACTCTATTCAAAATTTGTTCCGTTTGATTTTCTTCCTCAAATTCATTTTCTTCCAGAAGTGTTTCTTTTGTCCTCTTTAAATAATCTTTACAAAGATTACCTGCTATCGTATATAAATAATTCAGTGTTTTCCCTTTATAATGATAGTCGGACAATTTTGTGAAAAAACGTATAAAAGTTTCTTGCGTTAAATCTTCCGCATATGTTTGATCGAAACAATGATGATAACAGTAGCTTAAAATTTCTTGATAATACTTGTGGACAAACAAATCAAAAGCATTATCATCACCTTGCTTCATTTTTCTAATTAGTAGAAAATCATTATACACAAAATCCCCCTTTCTCATTATTAGAAGTTCAAAATATTTATCCCGTTCTATAATGTATAACGATTGAGAGCAATAAAAAGATAGTATAAATTTAATTTTTTCATAAAATACAATAACGAATTGTTTTACACACTACTTTTCTCTCATAAGGCAATTAGGGTTGAAATTCGGTATTCACATTTTAAGGGGAATACCAAGACAGGCTGTTCATGGAAGAATGCATATCAAAGGAACGGATAAGACAGCAGATCAGATTGCTGTTAACAGCATTTGTCCATGGAATTCAGATATGTATGGAGTGGATATGTCAATTCCGGAAGGACAGTTATATTATGATTCTCTTATGGAACTGTATGCTTCATGGGGAGTTGATTTCATTAAGGTAGATGACATTGCATATTCAACGATTTACAGAGATTCTCATATGATGAACGTTAGATAGGAGGAATGAAGTGATGGACACAATAGGGAAGAAACTTGGTCTGAAAGAGAAGATGGCCTATGGCTGTGGTGATGCGGCAAGTAATATTATCTGGGCATCTACGGGAACGTTCTTAATGTTCTATTACACTGATGTGGTAAATATCAATGCGGCAACAATTGGAGTCATTTTTCTGATTGCCAGGGTGATCAACGCAGTTGTTGCACTTCTTACCGGATGGCTGATCGATAATACGCATTCCAAATACGGAAAGGCAAGGCCATGGCTTTTGTGGTTTGCTGTTCCGTTTGGAATCGTAACATTTGCAATATTTGCAGTTCCGGATGTAGCAAAGCTGTACCAGATTATTTATGTATTCATTGCATATAATGCAATGATGAGCGTCTATTCTCTGATTAATATTCCATATGGATCTATGGCTACAATGATGACCAAAGACCAGTATCAGAGAACACTGTTGAATATCTTCCGTCAGTTGTTTGCACAGATTGCGAGTCTTCTTGTTACAGCAGGAACTCTTCCACTGGTAGACTTTATAACGGAATATGTGGGGGCGAGAAAAGCATGGAGTATCGTATACGGAATATTTGGTGTCATTGCGGCAATTCTGTTCTTCTTATGCTTTGCAGGATGTAAAGAGAGAATTCATGAAAATGAAGAGACGAAGACAGAAAAGATTCGTGTTGTTGACGGAGTAAAAGCAGTGTTGAAAAACAAATACTGGCACATGCTGATGGTGATATCCATTTGTATCAATATCTTCTTTCAGGCCATCAGTACGGTAAACACATATTATAGTAAAGCGGTTCTTCATAATAGCAGTATGATCAGCATATTGAATACGGCTTATATCGTTCCTGCAATTGCAACCTTTTTCTTTGTACATCTGGTTGTGAAGAAGTATGGAAAAGGAAAGACTACGATGTTTGGATGGATGATTATCTGTGTCAGCTATGTGATACTTTTACCATTTACAGAAAATACAACAGTACTGATAATCACAGCTGCTATGCGTGGCGTGGGATATTGCTTCCTACTTGCAGTGTCTTCTGCAATGGTAAGTGATGCAGTTGAATATGGAGAATGGAAAACGAAAATTCGTGTCGAAGGGCTGACATTCAGTATGCAGGGATTTGTAGGAACAATTGCGGCAGGTATTGTTACGGCAGTCATCGGATGGGTACTCAATTTCAGTAAATATGATGGAACACTTTCATTTGCTGATACACAGGCAGGATCTGCAGTACTTGCAATTAAACTGTTGTTTATCGCAGTTCCGTTTGTTGTCGGAGTATTGAATATTATATTGTTAAAATTTTACAAACTTGATAAAATGTATCCGCAAATCATTGAGGATTTAAATAAGCGGAACGGAAAATAAGTGGGGAATGTATATGAAGACAAGCATATCAGAAAAAATAGCTTATGGTATGGGAGATGTTGCGTGTAATGTAGTATATGCACTCACATCTGGTCTTATCGTATATTTTTATACAAATGTAATCGGAGTATCAGCAGGAGTAGTAGGTACGATCCTGCTGGTATCTAGAGTGTTTGACGGTGTCTCAGATCTTTTGATTGCCCAATTGATGGATAAGATTAATTCCAGACATGGAAAAGCAAGAGCGTGGATTCTGTGGATGGCCGCGCCGTATGCGGTTTCAGCTACGGCACTATTTGCAGTCCCATCGCATGCGGGCAAAATGGTACAGGCAATCTATATCTTTGTTACTTATAATTTGTGTACGACAGTTGTCTACACGGCATTAAATCTTCCATATTCGGCAATGGCGCCGTTGATGACAAATGATGAAGAGGATCTGGCTAAATTAAATATTTTCAGAATGTCTATGTCGCCTGTCAGCAACATGATTGTAACCGCCTTATCACTGCCACTGATTAACTTTCTTGGTGGAGATCAGAGGGCATGGATTATAGTAACGGCGGTATATGGAATTATTGCGTTTGGAATGCTAATGTGGACCTTTTTAGGAACAAAGGAACGTTTTCATACGGAAGCGGCAGCAGAAGCAGAAAATCTTCCATTTCGAGTTCGTCTGAAAGCTGCTGCACAGAATAAATATTTTATCATTATGTTCTTGATGGTAATGGCACTTGCTCTGTATCAGAATGTCAATGGAACAGTATCTACTTATTATGCGCAGTATGTGCTTGGAAATGCAGAAATTATGGGGGTTATGCAGACGTGTGAAAAAATTCCGTGGATTCTTGGAATCATCTGTATGGCGCCATTGATTAAGAAGTTTGGAAAGCGTAATCTGGTCTTGGGAGGAGCCATCATATGTATTGCTGCGCAGATTATTCTAATGATTAATCCGGAAAATATGAAGTTGGTTTTAGCTGCTTCCATTATTCGAGGACTCGGAGAGGCTCCGATTAACGGACTCACTTTTACCATGCTGGCAGATGTAATTAATTATGGACATTGGAAAACTGGCATTCGTGTACATGCGCTGATATTTTCCACCTTTACGGTCGGACAAAAATTTGGTGGGGGTGTGGCAGGCTGGGCAATCGGCCAGTTAATGCAGTTATCCGGATTTACCGGAAGTGTTACAGAGACAGTGGAAGCTGTCGCAATGATTAAAAATTTGTATATTTACGGAGTGATATTGGCATGGGGATTAATTGCAATCTGTATGTTGGCATATCATCTGGACAAGGAATATGATCAGGTGCTGGCAGAATTGAAATGAAAAACCAGTTGGAATGGGGCTGTTGAACTGAACTGCTCCCTGTCAAGTAGACAATTGAAAAAATATAAATTTTTCCTGCCAGTAGAAATTATCTGCTGGCAGTTTTATGCAGCTTGCAAGTAAATTTTGTGTTTTTCCATTGGTCCATTGTCGATACATTTAGCAACTCGCGACATGCTTTGCGTTATTCCAGCATTTATAAGTTTTGTATGAAATATCCTGTTTGTATATTGAAATCCCCTGTCACTGTGAAACAGTGGCTGCGCACCAGGATTTCTAAGTAAAGCACTGTCTACCGTATCAAACACCAAAGTATTGTTGTTCTTATCACGAATAGCATACGAAACAATCCGTCTATCATATAGATCCAGTATTGCACTTAGATAAAGTTTACGTTTTTCCATCCCCATATAATAATGGAATTCTGTCACATCAGTGAGCCATTTCTCGTTTGGTGCTTTGGCAGTGAACTCGCGATTAAGTATGTTTTCAGCTATATACTGAGGGTTTGCAGCCTGTCTTGTGCACCCGTTGTTAGAATACTTGATAGTTGATTTTATATTAAGTTTACGGCAAATGCGTAGCACACGTTTATCGTTTACATCAATACCATGATATCGTTCCAGATCATCTCTGATCCTTCGATAGCCTTTATCCGGTGACTCTGTATGAATCTTTTCTATCTCATCAGCAATAAGTCTATTCTTTTGTTCACTTTCAGGAATTTCTCTATGTAACCATTTATAGTAAGAGGCTTTGGAAACTCTGCCAAGTTTACAAAGTGCAGCGATTGGATAATTATGTTCTTTGTGTTCTTCTTTGATTGCCTGATATATATGTTCATGACGAATCAGGCTTAGCCCCGCCTCCTCTCTATTTCTTCGAGTTTTTTTAAGAAAGATGTAAAAACTGAAAACCGGTAAGGTTTTTTACGCATATCGCCATGCAATATGCAATTATCTTTTATTTCATTGCATCTTTAATTGCGCCAAGCAGCTCTTCATAGGTTTCATATGCCGGGATCTGCGGATAATCCGCTTTGATCTTGTCTGTTGAACGGAATAAAAATCCTGCCTTACTTGCCTGGATCATACCCAGATCGTTGTAAGAATCCCCACTTGCAATCGTTTCAAATCCGATGGATTGCAGTGCCTTTACGGTTGTTAGTTTGGAATTTTCCACACGCATCTTGAAGTCTGTGATCTCGCCGTTTTCTGCAATTTCCAGACTGTTGCAGAAAAGCGTCGGATGACCAAGCTTTTCCATGAGCGGCATTGCAAATTCGGTGAAGGTATCACTAAGAAGGATTACCTGGGTGAAGGAACGTAGCTCATCCAGAAAGTCTTTTGCGCCCGGAAGCGGATCAATCTTGGAAATTGTTTCCTGAATTTCTTTGATCCCGAGACCATGCGCTTTTAAAGTATCCAGTCTCCAACGCATCAGTTTGTTATAATCAGGTTCATCTCTTGTGGTTCTTTTCAGTTCCGGAATTCCACTTGCTTCTGCAAATGCAACCCAGATTTCCGGTACAAGTACTCCTTCGACATCCAGACAAGTAATATACATATGTTAACCCTCCTGTACTTTCTGTTTTTTGCTTTCTATCATACCATATATCTGTTTATTTTGCATTCTTTTTTGTAATTGATTAAAAATTGTGGAAGAGAAACCTGTATAAACTACATGATGGTATGGAAAACCATGTAAAGAAGTCAGTCGGGAAAATTGCGGGTTCCATTTTGGAATGTGTGCGAACGATAAGTTTTAAAATTAAATGCGACAAGAGGTATTAAAGCCTCTGCCGCATTTATTTTTTTACGGTAGATTGAAGTAAAAAGCATAGTGCGGTAGAGCTTAAAAAACTCTATCGCACTATTTTTTTATCCAAAAATCAGAAAGGAGCGGGAGAAATGGCACGCAAGTACAAGAGATTGAGCTATGAGGACAGAAAGACCATAGAGGAAATGTGCCGGAATGGAAAGAAAGCGGACGAGATAGCAGCAGCTATGGACGTGCATAGAGCCACGATTTACCACGAGCTGCAAAGGGGCGGTGCTGGTGGTGGTAATAGGCAGCAGTACAGCGCAGATATGGCACAGAGGGCGATTTAATCAGAGAGAACGAAAGAAAGGCAGAAAATATGGAAAGATACATAAAAGCAAGAGATTACAAAATATTGATTTATGACAAAGAGGACAGAGAAAGCTATAGAGCGGCAATAAATGCACTGACAGAGGCGAAAAAAATGAGCGGGTGGGATAGAGTGCAAGGCGTAACCATTCATAAAGATTGTAGAATACCAGACCTTTACCACGGGGACGACTTAGCAATAATCATGGAAAGAGATAACGGAAACGGCGAATACAGCATAAAAATTATGAGTTAATGGCGGTAGCTGCCGCCAGCAAGCGCCCTTAATTCAGTGGGAGAATACCGCAGCCGGATATAGCGGGGGCGCTGGTTCAATTCCAGCAGGGCGTTTTAGGTAGCAGTTTGGCGAACTGCACCAGAGGGCAGCAGGCGAATAGCTGCATCTGGATACCGTGAAAAAATAGCAGCGGTCATACCAGCTAGAGAGTATGTGGTAGGTCAACAGGTTTTAAGCAGCTTTTTAATGCGAAAAGCGCCCACACGGTAAATTACGCCAGAGTAGGGAGCGGTAGCAGTGAAAATTACAAGAGCGCCGCCGAGAGAAAGAGAGGCAGGGAATGGAGAATATAGCCCCCATACAGATAGCAGAACCGAAACGAGAGAAACGAGCAGCAGTAACAGCAGCGTATAGAAGAGGGTACGCAGATGCGCTGGAAGATATGAGGAAAAGGCAGAGGGAGAAGAAACGCCGCCGCCAGTATTTTATTATACAGAAATTGAATGGTATAGCGTTGCTGGCATTTACGGCGTTAGCCCTTAAGAGGCAGGGGGTAAAGGCGGGCGTGCCGGACATTGTTTTACCAGCTGCAAGGGCAGGGTATCACGGGCTTTACATTGAGCTTAAAGCCGGAAAGAATACCACAACGGAAAATCAGCGGCGTTGGTTAGAGTATCTGCGGCAGCAGGGCTATTATACAGCGGTATGCTATGGCTGGCAGAAAGCGGCTGAACTGATAGAACGCTATTTATTACATACAGAGGAACTGACAAAAGAGCGTCTGTAGTAGCCTATATCATTGGCGAGGGGCTTACAGACAGTGCAAATATTGGACTTGAAGAGGGAGAAGTAACAGAAGAGTAAGGGCAGAGCAGCACGGAGCGCTTGCGGGAAACCGCAGGCGCTTATTTTAATTCAGAAAGGCGGCAAGGAACATGGAAGAGATTAAGAGCGAACAGACAAAGAACATGGAGCAGGAAGAGTTAAAGAAATTGCAGGAAAGAGTAGCGGCAATGACACCAGAAGAGCTGCGGGCGTTCCGCAACTCACATGATGCAGACAGCATGGGGTTTAGCGGAAAGGAGAGCTTGTAGTATGCAGATAGATAAATTATTGACACCATACAACTTTACAGATGCAAATAACGTAGGCAGGATAAAGTATATTGTTATCCATTACGTAGGCGCACTGGGCGGCGCAAAGGAGAACTGCCAGTATTATGCGGGGCAGTATATTGGTGCATCTGCGCATTATTTTGTAGGGTTTGAGGGCGAGATATGGCAGAGTGTGCCGGACGAGGACGTAGCATGGCACTGCGGAGCAAACAGCTATAAGCATAAGGAGTGCAGAAATTCAAATAGTATCGGTATTGAGCTTTGCGTAAGGAAACGGGATACAAGCAGACTGGGGGCAGAGGATAAAGATTGGTATTTTGAGGACGAAACAGTAGCAGCAGCCGTGGAGCTTACAAAATATCTGATGAAAAAATACGGCGTGCCTGCGTCCCGTGTAATCCGGCATTATGACGTTACGGGTAAGATTTGCCCGAACCCGTATGTATATAATACAACAGCGCATACATGGGACGAATTTAGAAAGAAAATCAGCGGGGGAGCAGCAGCGCCGACTACAGATAAGCTGTACCGGGTGCGTAAGAGCTGGGAAGATGCAGCAAGCCAGCTGGGAGCGTTTGAAGAGCTGGAAAACGCAAAGAAAGCGTGCAAAGCGGGGTATACAGTCTACGACTGGAACGGCAAAGCGGTATATCCGAAAACAAGCGAAAGCAAGCCGGATACTGGGAATGTACAAGAAAAAGAAATCTGGGACTTTTTCACGAAAAAAGGGTTAAATGCCTATGCGGTGGCTGGCTTAATGGGGAATCTGTTTGCAGAAAGCGGGCTTAACCCGTGCAATTTACAGAATACCTATAATAATAAGCTGGGAATGGGGGACGAAGAGTATACAAAAGCGGTAGACGCTGGCAGCTACGGTAATTTTGTAAACGATAGTGCAGGCTATGGGTTGGCACAGTGGACGTTTTACACCAGAAAGCAGGCGCTTTTTGATTATGCGAAAGCTGCGGGTGTGTCCATTGGAAACCTTGCTATGCAGCTTGCCTTTTTGTGGGAAGAATTGCATGGGTACAAGTCCGTTATGGATACTCTAAAAAGCGCAACGTCTGTACGTGCTGCGTCTGATGCGGTACTTACTGGGTACGAAAAGCCAGCCGACCAGAGCGAAAACGTGAAGAAACAGCGGGCAGGATATGGCGACGGATACTATAAAAAGTATGCAGAGGGAGCGGTAACGCCAGACATTAAAAAGCTGTACCGGGTGCGTAAGAGCTGGGAAGATGCAGCAAGCCAGCTGGGAGCGTTTGAAGAGTTGGAAAACGCAAAGAACGCCTGCAAAGCGAGCTATACAGTCTATGACTGGAACGGGAAAGCCGTATATAGCAAGCAGGCGACAAAGAAAGTGCCGTATAAAGTGCAGATTGACATTGACGACCTTAGAATAAGGACGGGAGCGGGTACAAATTATGCAGCGACGGGAGAGCATACGGGCAGAGGTGTATTTACGATTGTGGAAGAAAAGGCAGGAAAGGGAAGTACGGCAGGCTGGGGAAAGCTGAAAAGCGGCGCAGGCTGGGTAAGTCTTGACTACTGTACAAAGTTGGTATAAGTGTTTGGGCGTGTCGGTTTATGTACGGCACGCCCTTATTTTTTTACATATTTTCTTGAAAAAGCGTTGACAATATACCAAAGTTGGTATATAATTAAAACATGGAAAGGAGAAAAGAACAAATAAACGCAAAGCGTTAGAAAGGAGAAACGGCACAATGGGTAAGAAAAAGAAACATAAGAAAAAGCCTATCAAGTGGAAAGATTTGGCGGTCAATGCACTGATAGACTTAATCGTAGGAGTGATACTTATTATAATAGACAACCTATTAAATTAAGTATCGGGTGGGCGAAAGCCCACCACCTACTTAAAATATATCACAAACCCAAAGCCGAGTAAAGAGCATGATTTTAAAGTTAGGTATATTCTTAGTAGCTGTGGGGCTGGTAAAGCTGCTGGTAGCGCTGGCAATGAGAGCGAAAGAGAAAAGAGGTAAAGAATGATAGGCGAAAATATAAGAGCAGCAAGAAAGAAAGCGGGCGTTTCACAAAAAGAACTTGCGGAACGCCTGCAAGTACATCAAAAGGACATTAGCCGCTGGGAGAATGGGGCGCACATACCAACGGTAGAAATGCTGATAAAAATTTGCAGAGAGCTTAACGCATCTGCTGATGAAATTTTAGAGATAGAGGTAAGAAAATGAAAAAAATTCTGGTATTATCATTTGATGATATAAAAGGCGCAAATTGCGCACACTGTATGCTTAGTTTTAGCAAAGGAGAAAAGTATCATTGTGCAGCATTGGGGAATAGACCTATTTGCCCGGAAGAGGGAAATAGGAAAGATTGCCCATTGATTGATGAACAGAAAGACAAATAACAGAAAGAGAGGGCTTATTATGGGAAAAAGGAAAATGATTTTTTATGGAGTAGCTGCATTATTTGCAGTAAGTGGAGTAGCTGCGCTGCCGTCCGGGGATATCACGGGCGGGGTGGGCTGTCTGGTAATTGCCGCAGTGTGTGCATTTGCAGGAGCGAAAGGGAAAGCAGAACAGCAGGCAGACGAAAAGCCAGCGCCACACGTTACGCCTGCATCTACAAATGAGAGGATAGCAGAAACGATACGCACAAAATTAGTGGGCGTTACTTATGATAATGAGGACGGAGAAAACAGACAAGATATTTTAAGCAGCATGACGGGAAACGAAGAGATAGAAGTAGAAAAGTATATTTTCAATGGAGAGCCTGCCGCATACGTGAAATGTGGTAATAAGGTGCTGGGAAACCTTGCAGCAGAGCTGGCAAAAGATTTAGCGGGAAAATACCCAGATGCTCGATATACCGCAGAAATACTGGAAATTTCTGGGGGGGGGTACACACGTTCGGTTGTAACATTGAGTTAAACATTATTGTAGAAGAACGTAGAAAAGCACAGCAGCCAGCAGGAGAAACAATAGTATACGTAGACCAAAGCAGCAAGAAGTACCATAGTAAGCCTACTTGCTCTGGCATGAAAAATGCGAAGGGCATACCACTAAGCCAAGCGAAAAAGAAATATACAGCTTGTAAGAAATGCTGCAAATGGGGTTAAGAGCGTAAGCCGCAGACTTGTAAAAGAGTTTGCGGCTTTTCGTCGTATATAGAACAAAAGAGAGGTAGAGAAAATGGCAAAGGGCTTTAAGCATCTGACAAAGGCAGATAGGATAAAAATAGAGGCGCTATTAAAGGCAGGACACAGCATAAAGGAAATTGCAGACTTACTGCACGTACACCGCAGCACGATATACAGAGAAGTAAAGCGGGGGATATTTACGGCGCTCAATTCAGACCTTACGACAGAGGAACGCTATAGCCCAGATATTGCCGAAGATAAGTATAGAGAAAATTTGAAAAGTAAGGGCGGGGTACTTAAAATAGGGAATGACATAAAACTTGCGAATTACATAGAGGACAAAATAATAAATGAAGATTATAGCCCAGCAGCGGTACTGGGAGAAATTAAGGCGCAGGGAAAAGAGGGGGAATTTAAAACAACGATATGCGTAACCACTCTTTACAGCTATATTGATAAGGGGATATTTTTAAGGCTGACAAATAAAAATCTGCCAGTGAAGAAAAATAAAAAGCGGAAATATAACAAAGTGAATAAGCAACAGACCAGAGCGGCAGCAGGCACAAGCATTGAAAAGCGCCCGGACGAGGTGGAAGAGCGTAAGGAGTTTGGACATTGGGAAATGGACAGCGTAATAGGTAAACGTGGAAAATCAAAAAATAGTCTGCTTGTACTGACGGAAAGAAAGACCAGAGCGGAAATTATTTTTAAGCTGCCAGAACACACGGCAGCAGAGGTGGTAAGCGCAGTAGACAGATTAGAGAGAAAATGGGGAGAACTATTTAAGCAAGTATTTAAGACGATAACAGTAGACAACGGCAGCGAGTTTGCATATTGTGAGGAATTGGAACGCTCTATATTGAATGAGGGAGAGCAACGAACAAAGCTATATTATTGCCACCCGTATAGCAGTTGGGAACGTGGGACAAATGAGGTTACAAATAAACTGGTGCGCCGGAAGATACCAAAAGGGGAAAACTTTGACAGCAAGACTGACGAAGAGATACAGAATATAGAAAACTGGATAAACAACTACCCACGCCGTATACATGAATATAGGACAGCAGGGGAATTATTCACGGAAGAGGTAAGAAAAATAGGATAGAAAAAAATTTAAAAAAGTGTCGCATTTAATATTGACATTTTTAGGAATGTGTGCGAACCGGAAAGATATTGACGATAAATTTTTTCAGGGACTATAATATAAGTATCTGTGACAAAAGAGGGATGTTTCGGAATGAATCATTGAAAAAAGAAAATCTGCCGAAACATATTTTGCTTAAATTACATAAAGGAGAAAAAGGATGAATAACTTTATTTTTGAAAATAAAACGAAAGTATATTTCGGGAAAGGATGTGTCGGCGAGTATCTGCCGAAAATCGCTGCGGTGCATGGGGATAAGGTTCTGCTTGCCTATGGCGGCGGCTCGATCAAGAAAAATGGAGTTTATGAGGAAGTCATAGCGGCACTTGAAAAAGCCGGGAAAACGATCATTGAATTTCCGGGGATCATGGAAAATCCGACTTATAAGAAGGTGCTTGAAGGCACAAAGCTGGTAAAGGAAAAACAGGTGGACTGGATCCTTGCAGTCGGCGGCGGTTCGGTTATGGACTGTAGCAAGGCAATTTCCATGGCAGCGGTCAGCGAGAAAGATGTGTGGGATGAGTACTGGGCGAAGAAGGGTGTTGTGGATTTTGAACCGATGCCACTTGGCGTGATCGTAACAGCGTCCGGAACAGGCAGCGAGTGCAACGGGGGAGCAGTTATTACCAATGAAGAGGTCATGATCAAGACAGACCGGGATTATCCGAAATGCAATCCGGAATTTGCATTAATGGATCCGACTTACACTTATACTGTTCCGACAAAACAGATGGTGGCAGGAAGCTTTGATATCCTGTCTCACGTTATGGAGACTTATTTCAGTGAGCCGGACGAGGATAACGTATCAGATGATATTTCGGAAGCTCTGATGCGCGGCGTGATAACAAGTCTTCGTGCGGCATTGGTAAATCCGGAGGATTATACAGCAAGAAGTAATCTGATGTGGCTGTCTACCATGGCGGAGAACCGGATCATCAAGCTCGGCAAAAAATGTGATTTTGAATGCCATCAGATGGAGCATCAGATCAGTGCTTATACCAACTGCAGTCATGGATGTGGACTTGCTGTGCTGCATCCGGTTTATTATCGGCATATCTGTCAGGCAGGCGCAAAGAAATTTACCCGGTTTGCGGAAAATGTATGGAGAATTCCGAGAAATGGACGTACCGATGAAGAGATGGCTGAAGCTGGCGTAGAGGCATTGGCTGATTTTATCAGAGAGATCGGACTTCCGACAACACTTTGGGAAGTAGGCGTGGAGAAAAAAGAGGATCTGAAAGAAATTGCGGATTCTTGTTATCTGGTGGATGGAAGTTATAAGAAGATGACACATGAGGAGATTCTGGAAATATTTCTGGAGTGCTTCTAAGGACAATAGCTAAAAGGTGATATTGATTCACTGGGGCTTCAGAAGCCGTGCTATGTGGATGAACAGACGCACTACCGCTATTATGACATCAAGCAGAATGCCTGTCTGGACATGATTCAGTATATGAAAGAGCTTGGAATGGAACTGAAAGAGATTAAAGAGATCCCTGTGCCGGAAAGGGTACAGGGATCTCTTGTCTCAGGTAGTAAAATTTCTATACTGGATGGATATCTTGGTTAAGGTGATCTGAAGTGTTTTGAGGATTTGTTTCCTCCGAGTGTTCATTCACCGGAAGATATTCATACTTCGGAATGAAATTCCGTTTATCGTACAGTTTATAATACTGAATAAAAATACGGTCCATAACTTTTGGAATCTGACTTTCATCTGGTTCAAATAAAATGATCAGATACTGCATGGCACTATACCGTGTACACACGTCAATCTTACGGATCTTGTAACGGATCGCTTCCTCCATGTATTCCAGTGCCTGTTCAATATTTTCGATATACATCATAGAATCCGGAGAGGTTTCCATTGTGACCATGACCAGGAAACAATGGTATTTATGTCGTTCTCCAAGCTGGTTGATGTACTCATAAATCTTAGAAAATTCACGGTAATTAAGATTAAGTGCTCCGGAATAGTTTCCGCTGTTGCGAAGTACTTTTGCCACAAGGGAAAGATCCTTTGCCACGCTGGAAACCGGGAATACGGTATTGCCCATCTGCTGATAGAAAAAGAAGTTGTGTTTTCCGTTTTGCTTGACATAATAGAGTGCTTTATCTGCTTTGGAAGAACACTCGTCAAAGGAATCTCCCTTGGTACACATGCAAAGTCCGGCAGAAATGGATGCAACACGGATCTCAAGATCTTTTTTCTTCTCGGAATCAAAGCGGGAAAACAGGGTTTCCATAAGCTCGGCTATTTCATTTTTACCGGCATCCGGTACAAAAAGAAGGAATTCATCGCCACCAAGCCTGCAGCCAACCGAATTTCCGATATGCTCGGAGAGGAGAGCTCCAAGTGCTTTCAGTGCACGGTCTCCGGCTTTATGACCGTAGATATCATTTATCTTTTTCAGATTATCCATATCCATAAAGATCAGACAGCCATTGTGCTCCTGCATCAGCTGTGCAATCATTTTCTGACCGGTATTTCGCATAGGGAGTCCGGTAAGAAGATCAAAATTTTCTACTTCCTCCTGGCTCTTCATCGTATTCATAACATTGGAAATGAAGTTGCTGATTTCAAATTCCATGCCAGGAAGAGCTGGCTCGTCATCAATTTCCAGATAAGTATCTGTGATCGTCAGACGATTCTCATCCATCAGTCTGAGAAAAATATCTGCGATTTCCGGATCGAACTGAGTTCCTCTGTTTTTGCGTATTTCTTCATAAATTGTTTCTTTTGGAAGAGAATTACGGTAAATACGGCGGGAATTCATTGCGTCATAGCTGTCAGCAACAGCAACGATTCGCGCATGGATCGGAATTTCTTCACCTTTTAGACCGTCCGGATAACCATGGCCATCATAACGTTCATGATGAGATCGGGCAACTTCGGTTACATGATTGATGAGCGAAACATTTTTCAAAATCTCAGCACCAATAACCGTATGTTCCTTAATAACAGCGTACTCTTCGTTTGTCAGTCTGGATGGCTTGTTTAAAATAATATCAGGGATGCCGACTTTTCCGATATCATGCAGATGAGCGGCATGTCGGAGATTGACGATTTCAGAGCGATTCCAACCCATTTCCTGCGCAATCAGTGCAGAGTATTCCGCAACACGATGGGAGTGCCCTCTGGTGTATTCGTCCTTGGCCTCGATGGTTGTAGAGAGAGTCTGCATCATCTGTAAGGAAATTTTTTCCATCTGCCGTTTACGTTTCAAAAGCTCCTCTTTTTGACGATGCATTTCAATGGTATGCACATTCTTTATTGTACGGATAATGTTAATGAAAAGAAGGATCAACATGCTGACACCAATAAAAAGACCGGAAATCAAAACTACAAAATATGTAGAAATGGATTCGATGGCGATGGCAAGCATTGCAATGATCAGGCCAATCAGCACCAATTTGTTTTTCCGGTATTCTTTCTTTCGCATATCCAGACAGAAAGTCAGGAAAACCAGAAAGAAGGTGACTGCAAGAATCACGTGGGCGCCCGGCAGAGTTTCAATAAAATCAGCAGTGCCAGTCAGATGAAGAACCAGACAGATCAAAAAGTTACCAAATGCCGCACAGCCGAGGTAAAAGTAAGGCTTTTTATAACGCCCCTGCTGAATGAGATCTGCATAAAAAAGTACCGGGATCGGAACGAGCATGATCATCACAAAGCATAAAGTCCCCAGTGCAGATGGATTCGGAACTATAAGCTGTCTGAGCTTGGATTCGCCGAGCATCCATGTAGCTCCCATGGTCATGCACCATCCAAGATATTCCATATCGAATTTTCTGTCATAGACAATTCCGAGTGCGATACTGAAAAGGATGGTAATGATACCGGCGAACAAGATGAAGAAAGCAATAATAGTCTCAAGCCCGTAAGATTCAAAAATATATTCCCAGATATCACTCTTGTCTCCGGAATAGATCTCATTGACTACACCGGAATAGTTAGAGGTATTGGTAGTCAGCTCAATACGGAGTTCTTTTCCTGCATCAGCTGCTGAAGTAGGACAGAAAACATAACAGCTGGCAGAATTTTTCCCAGTCAGTCGATGGCCTTTGGTTGAGTATTCAGTGCGAAGCACTCCGTCAATATAGAAACGGATATCCTGCAGAGAAGAACGTATAGCAAGTGAACTTTGCGTATAATTTTCAGGAAGTGTTGTGGTAATGACCATAGTCTCTTTTGCAGGAACTTTGTAATGTCCGGGGACGGCAATCTGTTCTTTGCTTCCATCGGAGTGAATCCAGGTAAAAGTACCACGATATGTGATGTCGCTGGATTGGATTTTGGCATTGTGATTGTTAATTCCTGTGAATTGTATTACCAGAAACCAGATGAGTATCAGGAACATCAGAAGATAGTAAAATCCGATCTGGATTTTGCTTATTTTATAGTTTTCTTTTGTCAAAACAGAGACTCCTTATCTACAATTTTGGTCTATTTGAAGATATTATACGATGTGAGTGTCAAAAGTGAATTTTGCCACTTACTGATGTAACCGGATTGCTCCATTGCTACGCAATTCCCACAATCCTTAAACATCATTATACTATTTGCGGACAATATTTGCAATTAAAGAGAAGGGGGAATGGTGGAAAAAGACAGGTCATGGAAGTTGAGAAATACCAGAAGATAGATTATAATTTTCATAAAATATTGATACCAGGGTCAAAAGGTCAGAAAGCCGATGCAAGCTTGCTTGCAAGAGGATTTTTGACCTCTTGACCCGCCAAAAACATGAGTAAGTAGCCATTTTTCAAAGAAAAATGAGCGGATTACGAATGTTTTTGAGGATTGCGAGAGTGCAAAGCACGTAGCAATCTGGTATCAAAGGGGTCAAAATACCTTTTGACCCAAACATCAAAATATTTTGTATATGAAAGGGAACGTAAAATGGTAAAATTAAGCACACTTTGTTATATTGAACAGGATGGAAAATATCTGATGCTTCACCGGACTGTCAAAGAAAATGATATCAATAAAGACAAGTGGATCGGAGTAGGCGGTCATTTTGAAAAAGGAGAAAGTCCGGAGGAATGTCTTCTTCGTGAGGTATGGGAAGAGACGGGATACACGTTGACATCCTGGAGATATCGTGGGATTGTAACCTTTGTATATGGCGAAGATGTAGTAGAATATATGTCGCTTTATACGGCAGATGGTTTTACAGGAACGCCGATTGCGTGTGATGAAGGAGAACTGGAATGGGTAGAAAAGTCTAAGATCGGAGAACTGGAATTGTGGGAAGGGGATCGGATCTTTTTTGAACTCCTTGAAAATGAGCAGCCGTTTTTCTCATTAAAGCTTGTATATAACACAGATGATGTGCTGGAATATGCAGCGTTAGATGGAAAAGAGATGAAAGATTTCAGAAGAAGAGAGTGTTAAAGTGGAATGTCGAATAGTGTGAAAAAGTTACGAAAGTAATGTTTTGGCATGGAATGTTGAGTCTGCTCATTTGGATAGTGTATGATGATAAAGATTCTCATTAAATGAAGGGGGAAAAGAGAATGTATAGTGAGTTGACAAAGATGGAAGGGAAAAGGATTGTAATCCGCACATTCGGTTATTTTGATATTTTTGTGGATGGGGAAACGATTCCTTTTTCATGTAAGAAAGCCAAAGAACTGTTGGCACTTCTGGTTGACAGAAGAGGAGGATTTGTGACGACGGGGGATGCAATCAGTTATTTATGGGAGGATGAATGTACAGAAAAAAGAATAAAAGATAAATTCCGCAAAGTGGTAAAAGAACTTCGGAGAACGTTAAATGCATACGGAATCGAAAGAGTCCTGCACCGGGTAAATCAGGAGAGCCGTATCCGCACAGAACATGTGGAGTGTGATCTGTATGACTACCTGGAGGATGAGGAAAAACATAAAAAGTTGTTCAAAGGAGTGTATATGACGAATTACAGCTGGGCGGAAAACACTTTGGGAACGTTGTTGAATCAAAAAGAATAATGGGGAATATAGCAAAAATCGGGAGACTGTTATCAGACAGCCGCCCGATTTTTTTGAAGAGATTTTATTGGACTACACATTTTTTGTACAGTTTTTTGATTGTGAACGTCTGCTGTAAAAGGAATAAAAAATGAATGGTTCAAAAGATTTTGTAAAAGAAACGAAAAAAGGATGAAAAAGAAACGGTTTTTGGACGGAAAAGAAACGGAAATCGGTTGTATGGATGTGTAAAATGAGGAAAGGATCCGAAAATAAAAAGAAAGAGAGGAAAAAGAATGAGACAATTGAGAAGGCTGTTATCCGTTTTGGTAATGGCAGTAACGATCGTGGGGATGTCGATGACGGCATTTGCACAGGAAAGTGTATCGGGGGCAGGAGGTAATGGCAGTATTACGATTGAGAATGCATCAAAAGGGATTCATTATACAATTTATAAGATATTTGATGCAAAAGTGAATGCGGAAGGGACTTCGGTAGCATATACAAAAAAAGATATTTCTGAAAATCCTTATTTTAAAAAGGATTCAGCAGGAAATATAACTGCGACTGAGGATGCATATGAAGCTGGATCTAAAGAGCAACTTTCTGAAGGGGCAATTGCCTGGATAAAAGAAAATGGAAAGGAAGTATGCAGTGAAACTTCCGATGGCTCTATATTAAAATTTACCGGTCTTCCATACGGCTACTATTATGTCACCAGCACTTTAAAAGATGGCGGTATGATCATGGTAACGAGTGTTGCAAAAGACGCGCAGATCGTGGACAAAAACAGTAAGGAGCCGCAGTGGACTCCGGGGAATGATGGGAATGCCGGAGGGAAAAGTATTGTACTTGACGATGGTAAACAGGTAAAGGAAAATAATGCCAGTATCGGTGAAACGGTTCATTTCCGTTTACAGATCAACACCTCGAATTATGTTGCAGACAAGCAGATCAAGGAATTCATTATTGAAGATACTCTTCCGACCGGATTTGATGCAGCAAAGATCACATCTGTGATGATTGAAGAAGAACCGCTGGAACAGTTTGAAAATACAACTTTCCCGGTTACGATCCCTTGGGCAGCGGATGAAGGAGAAAATGGCTGGAAAAATCTTTATGATACCGGGGCAAGAATTACCATTGATTATACGGCTGCGTTAAACGATAAAGCAGTGATCGACGGTGAAGGAAATAAGAACAGTGCCAGATTTTCATGGAATTATACGACAGAGGAACCGGGAAAAAGCTCGATAGAGGACTCTACAACAACAGATACCTATGCGGTTGTGATACAGAAGGTCAATGAAAAAGGAGAGGCACTTACAGGAGTGGAATTTGAAGTGCCGTTCCCGGTTCAGGCAGAAGAAGAAAGCGGTGTGTATACTGTAAAAGGCGGACAGACCGGAACCGGAAAGGTGAAAGCCGGAAGTGATGGAGCTGTGGTGATCAAAGGTCTGAAGATGGGTGATTACAGAGTTACAGAAACAAAAGCACCAGAAGGATATAACAAGCTGACGGAGTCATTTCTGGTAAGTGCCGAAAAGATCAGGGCGACAAGGACGGACGCCAGTACATATCTTGATGAAAACGGAAATGTTACAGAAAGTGAGACTGAGACAAAGGTAACTTATACAAATGCAGATTTTGCAGCAAAGGTAAAAGTTGTTGTAAATAAATCAGGAAAACTTCTTCCGGGGACAGGTGGAACAGGTGAAATGATCTTTACGGTCAGTGGAGTACTGATTGCAATTGTTGCAGGAGCTGTCCTGTTGAATACAAAAAGACGAAAACGAATTGTATGATAGTGAATAAGCCGGAACGAAGGGGAAGACTTTTCTTTTTTATATGGACAGGAATCCTTCTTGTGGGAATCGCGGCCATGCTCTATCCAAAAGTCGGAAAGATTTGGAATGCCGGTCGGCAAAGCAGGGTGGTAGATGGATATGAAAGGTCAGTGGAGAAGCTGGATGCTAGGAAGGAAGAGGAAATAATCGCACAGACAAGAGCGTATAATGTGATGCTTCTGGAACAGAATAACCCAGTGCCGAATGACAAAAATGCTGATAGTTATGGAGCACTTTTGAATATGACATCTGACGGTGTGATGGGATATCTGGAAATTCCGGAAATCCGGGTGAAACTTCCGATTTACCATGGAACGGGTGATTTTGCAATCTGCAATGGTGCAGGACATGTGGAAGGAAGCAGTTTCCCGATAGGCGGAAAGGGAACACATGCGGTGCTTTCTTCCCATAGAGGACTGCCGGGGGCGAAACTTTTCTCGGATCTGGACAAGCTGAAGGTGGGAGACTATTTTACAATTACAGTGCTCCGGCAGACGATTTTCTATCAAATCGATCGGATCGATATTGTAGAACCGGAGGAAACGGGACTGCTTGCCCTGGATAAGGAGAAGGATTACTGCACATTACTGACATGTACGCCTTACGGTATCAATACCAAACGGCTTCTGGTGCGGGGCGTACGCTGTGAGGTGACGGAGAGAGCGGAGCCGATCCGGACAGGCGAGAAGACGTATCGGGGATGGTATGCTGCAATCGGACTGAATCTGTTTGTGGCAGGCGTGATCTTGTGCTGGAAAAGGAAGAAAAAAAGAAGAGGATAACTATAAATGAGGGGGATAAAAATGCAGACAGTATTTGCTGAAAAAACAGAAGACCGGTCGCTGGATGATAACAGACATATCGGGGAGCTTTTCTTTATCCGGATGTACTGGGAAAAAGGGAGGATTCCGTCTGGAAATATTCTGTACTGGAAGGATGCCAAAAGAGAGGATGCACAGATCAATTTCACAGGATTTGACGGGCTTTTGCTGTATCTGGATGAAACTTGCGAGCAGAATGGTGTATTACTGAGGAAAGCACAGGTCAGAAGAAATCAGAAAAGAAGACGGTATCTTGAAACGGGAAAGGAACTGGAGCTGGTAAAAAAATCGGAGCATGCTGCTGTTTTCTGGTTAAAAGTAATGGGACGGGAGTTCGCATCTTTTCAGGGGATAGTGCATATCTGGGGAAGAGATTATCCGTACCGGAGCGGATTTGAACTGATTATACTGCTGAAAGATATTGTAGGATTTACAGAGAGAAGGAGTGTAAGGAAAAACTGGAAGGCAGAGAGAAACTGACGATAAAGGATTGTGAAGTTCTGAAAGACATATTATAATGACATAAGAAACTACAGACAAGAAGAACAGGAGATGCAGACAATGGAATTATGGGATATTTATGATGCAGATAAGAAACCAACAGGAAGAACGATGAAGCGCAATGACTGGTGTCTGAAGAATGGGGAGTATCACCTTACTGTTCTTGGCGTTGTAGCAAGACCGGACGGGAAATTTCTGATCACTAAAAGGGTAATGACGAAAGCCTGGGCACCGGGCTGGTGGGAGGTATCCGGCGGTGCTGCGCAGGCGGGAGAAGCGTCTTACGATGCTGTATTAAGAGAAGTCAGAGAAGAAACAGGACTGGATGTAAGCCGGGCAGACGGAGGTTATCTTTTCACTTACAAGAGAGAGAATCCGGGGGAAGGAGATAATTATTTCGTAGATGTGTATCGTTTTGTGATGGATATTGATGAAAAAGATCTCCATCTTCAGGAGGCAGAGACAGATGGTTATATGTTTGCAACATTAGATGAGATTAAGGCATTTGCGGCAGAAGGAAAGTTTCTGCATTATGACAGTATAAAGAAAGCATTTGAGATGTAAGTAAAATAAAAATCGGATTATCGGGGAAATGACAGATCGCCTGATAATCCGATTTTTTATAAAACAGAAACTCTGAAAAAATATGCAATACATAGCGAGTATCTGTTTCTTTCTGCTATTTGCAATATGATGCAATCACTTTCAACACCTTATCCATTTCCAGTGGCTTTGCGAGATGCTCATTGATTCCGGCATTCTTTGACTTCTGGATATCTTCCGCAAAAGCATTGGCGCTGAGGGCAATGATTGGAACCGTTGGGGCATCAGGGCGGGAAAGTCCGCGGATCGCCTTTGCGGCATCCAGACCATTCATAACCGGCATCATAATATCCATAAGAATGATGTCGTATTCATATGGCTTTGATTTTTCAAAAAGCCGGACGGCTTCCAGTCCGTTGATGGCTGTGGATACATTAAGTCCTGCGGCTTCCAGAGAGAAAACAGCAATCTCAAGGTTCAGTTCATTATCCTCTACAACAAGAATATGAAGATCCGTAAGATCTGCCGGAGTATCAGTGGCAGTTTCCGCAGAGGCGGAAGGTTGATGCTCGTCAATGGTAAATGGCAGGATCAGAGTAAAAGTTGAGCCGACATTTTTTTCACTTTTCAACTGGATCGTACCGCCCATTTCCTGTACCAGTCTGTGAACGATCGCCATACCGAGCCCGGTCCCTTTGTAAATCGTCCGGGCACCGGTATCTTCCTGTGCAAAAGGTTCAAAAATATGCTTCTGAAATTCCGGACTGATACCGATACCGGTATCAGAAATTATAAATTTGTAAATAACATTCTGATGTACCTGCCTGATGATCTTTGCGTGTATAGAGATCGAACCACCGGGCTTATTGTATTTAATTGCATTGCTTAAAAGATTCATGAAAATCTGACGGATATGTAATGGACTTCCGATCAGATAAGGATATTTTAAACTGCCCGGTTTTATTTTTTCCAGAGTGATATCAAGCCGGGAAGCCTGTGCCTCCAGCATACTCCAGCAATTGTCAAGGATCTCGCGGATGTCGAATGGTATCTGTTCAAGGAAGAATCGGTCTGTTTCCATCCGCTGCATATCCAGGACATCGTTGACAAGAGCTTTTAAGTGAAAAGCAGCAGTACGCATTTTCTCATGACACTCCAGCAGTGCTTTGGGATTTGTTTCATTTTTCTGTGCAATATCAAGCATTCCAAGAATTCCGTTAAGAGGGGTGCGGATATCATGTGACATCCGGTTGAGAAAGTAGGTCTTGGCTGTATTTGCCTGATTTGCGGATTCGACCGCCTTAACCAGCTCCTGCTGGTAAGCCAGTTCTTTCTGCTTGTAATCATCGATGATCTGGGTTACATAAAGAATTTCTGTAACATCGTCATCAGTGTCGCGGTTCTGGACGATAAAGGTGGCACGGCGCCAGATCCCCTGTGGAGATGGATACTCCCGGCTTATAAAAAGCTTTCCGTGCAGCCGGTCATTTACCGTTGTCAGATCAAAGAAATACTGCATGATCTCGTGATGTGACGGTGCAACCATTTTCTCAAGGATATCATTTAACTGCGCAGTGGCGGAAGTGACAACTCCGGTCGGTGTATAGTTCTGGTTGGCACCGGCAAGCTTTTCAATCCGGTCTTGAATCAGATCGATATGGTAAATTGCATGATAAATCTGACTGGTTGCAGCGGTCAGGTTCTGATATTTACGTTCATTTTCGATATTACGGGTGACATCCTGATGGTATCCACGGATGCATATTCCATTTCCCTGATAATCCGGATAGAGGATACCGCCACATCGTATCCAGATCTGTCCAAGTAACGGATGATTCCATGGGTATGTGATTTCTGAATAACTTTCGTGAATGACCTTCTGTATATAATCAAGCACCGGGGTTATGTATTTGGGAGGAATCCGGTGATACCAGAACTGATAAACTTCTTCAGGAGACATCTCTTGTGACACACCAAGAAGAGTACACATTGTAGGATTTGGGTGCAGCAGGGGAGTTTTATCGCCATCTAACTCAAGCGTCCAGATACCGATCTGTGCGCCACGAAGAATTTCGTCCATCTCCAGCTGATAATCCAGACGGGATTTGGAGGCAACAACCTCCAGGCGCATCTGCTCATTCTTATGATCTTTGATCATGGTTCCGACATATTTTCCAAGAAGGGACAGCAGGCGGTGGATCAGGCTGGATTTCTCCATATCTGGATTATCTACGCCAACGAAACCAATCAGCTTTTCGTGTACAGAAATAGGAAAGGCGATCAGGGTAGAAACGTTCTGAACTTTTAACAGTTCATATTCCAGAGGCATAGATTCACGGTAAGCCTCCAGATCTTCGATCAGAATATTTTCACCATGAAGAAAAACCTCGATCCATTTTGGCATGCTTTCAAAAGGAATATCATGCAGATTCCGGATCTGCGGGGTGACTCCTGCGGCGCACCACTCATAAGTATTGGTAGAAGTATGATTTTCACTGGTTTCAAATACATAAGCACGGTCGGCGTCTGTAAATTCTCCGATCGATTTGAGCATAAAATTGATACCGTCAGCTAGATCCTCTGCTTCATGAAGCAGGGAAATCTGATCTGTCATAAAACGTTCGGCTTCCAGCTCAGCATATAAAGTTGCATTATCCTTGTCATTATTCATAAGGAAGTTCCTCTCAAGAAAAGTGTAAAGTTTATAAAATTACTTTACCTTGTTTTTGCGAATTCGTCCACGAAAAATTTGAAATACAAACAAATTGTCTGGTGGTTTACAAAAAGAAGGAATGATTCTATAATTTCAATTAGACGAAAAAGATTTTGTCAGGAGATAACAGGAGGAAAATGAAATGGCTTGTACAACAATACTGGTTGGAAAAAAGGCATCGTATGACGGCTCTACGATGATCGCAAGGAATGATGATTCACCGTCAGGCGCTTATATGCCGAAAAAATTTGTGGTGATTCAACCGGAAGATCAGCCGAAGGTATATGAATCGGTGATTTCGCATGTGAAAATAGAATTACCGGAGAATCCGATGCGTTATACCGCCATGCCGAACGCAGTCAAGGGGGAAGGAATCTGGGCGGCAAGCGGGGTAAATGAAGCGCAGGTAGGAATGACGGCAACCGAAACGATCACATCCAATCCACGTGTGCTTGGAGCAGATCCGCTGGTTACATATCAGCCGAAGTCGGACGACCAGGAAGAAATTGCAGGTGGAATCGGGGAAGAGGACATTGTATATATCGTGCTTCCTTATATCCACAGCGCAAGAGAAGGCGTGCAGAGACTTGGAAGTATTCTCGAGAAATACGGTACTTATGAGATGAATGGAATTGCATTCGAGGATGTAAATGAGATCTGGTGGCTGGAAACAATCGGCGGACATCACTGGATTGCCAGAAAAGTGCCGGATGAGGTTTATGTGGTGATGCCGAACCAGCTTGGAATGGATGAATTTGATCTGGAAGATGCACTTGGTGAGCAGAAAAATTATATGTGTTCTCCGGATATGAAGGAATTCATTGAGAAATATCATCTGAACCCGTCCATGGATGGAACCTTAAATCCAAGAGATGCTTTTGGAAGCCATGATGACTCGGATCATGTATACAATACACCGAGAGCCTGGTTTATGGAACGTTACCTGAATCCAAATTCATACAGCTGGGACGGACCGGATGCAGATTATACACCAGTATCCGATGATATTCCGTGGTGTATGGTTCCGGAAAAGAAGGTTACAGTAGAAGATGTAAAATATGTTCTGTCTTCACATTATCAGGGAACACCTTATGATCCGTATGGAGCTTACGGGGACAAATCAATGAATGGTGCTTATCGTTCCATTGGTATCAATCGAAATGATTTTATGTCTTTGATCCAGATGAGACCGGATCAGCCGGAAGATTCCCGTGCAATTGAATGGGTGGCATTTGCATCAAATGCATTTAATGTAATGGCTCCATTCTATGCAGATATTGATGAAACACCGGAATATTTTGCAAATACGACAGGAGAAGTTTCAACAGAGAACTTCTACTGGTCAAGCAGAATGATCGCTGCGATGGCAGATGCTTCTTATAAAAAGTCTATTTTCCATATTGAGCGTTATCAGGAACATGTGATGGCAAAGGCACATCAGATCATAAACCGGTATGATGACGATCTTACGAAAGAAAGTGATATAGCAAAGCGTATGCAGATCAAACGGGAAGCGAACCGGGAGATTGCGAAGATGGTGAAGAAGGAAACTTCGGATACACTGTCTAAGGTTTTGTATGAACTGAGCAATCAGATGAAGAATTCTTATGCGAGATCGGATGCATAAATAAAATACGAGTGGGAAAAGAAGAGGGCAGAAAAATCATAAAATGATGTAAGTATTAAAAATAAGAAAAAAGCTGATAAAAAAATAATTTTATAAACAGAAAGGTTTGAATTTTGTAGACTAAGGTATTATAATAGCGTAGGAAGTTGAAAACTTCTTAATCAAATTCAAACAAAAGGCAGGTGAACAGAATGGACAGTTGTGATAGTCATGGGCGAAGTATATACGCAGGATGGGAAAATGGCAGCAGTTCATTCTGTTTGTTCGTATAGCATTTCTTATCCTGTTTTCCCGTATTGACATTCATAATTGAATATTGGATGAAAGACAGAAATGTGGAGAATTTTAGACTTTGATTCTGCATGTTTTTGTGCTGGAAAAAGGATAAGGAGGGCGAAAGTTATGGAAAATACACAGGATTATCAGGACTACCAGGACTACAGAGCTGAAATCCTGGGCATTGTAAGAAGCAATGCCTCTCCGGGAATTATGAGAAACAAACTGGAAGACTACCATGAGAATGACCTTGCAGATGTATTCCCGGATCTCTCCGTTGCAGAGCGGCGGAAATTGTGCCGGATTCTGAATCTGGACATGCTTGCGGATATCTTCGAGTATATCGATGAAAAGCAGGCAGCTGAATATCTGGATGAGATGGATGTGCGGAAAGCAGCAGCAATTCTTTCCAGAATGGAAACAGATGCGGTTGTAGATGTACTGCGGATGATTCCAAAAGAAAAGAGAGCTCTTTTGCTAGAGCTGATGGATGATGAAGCCAGAAAGGATATGGCAGTTATTGCTGCATTCGATGATGAAGAGATCGGTTCAAGAATGACCACGAATTACATTGAGATCAGAGAGAATCTTACTGTAAAGCAGGCAATGACCGAACTTGTCAGTCAGGCAGCAAAAAATGACAATATTTCTACAATTTTTATGGTGACAGCGGATCACACCTTCTACGGTGCGATGGATCTGAAGGATCTGATCACGGCAAGACAGGATACACGTCTTGAGGATCTGATCGTGACATCATATCCATATGTATACGGTCATGAGCTGATTGATGACTGTATCGAAAAATTGAAAGATTATTCGGAAAATTCTATTCCGATCCTGGATAACGATAATAAACTTCTCGGTGTTATCACATCCCAGAGCATTGTAGATTTGGTCGATGATGAGATGGGTGAAGATTATGCGATGTTCGCTGGTCTGACTGCAGAAGAAGATTTGAAAGAGCCACTCAAAGAGAGCATGAAAAAACGTCTCCCTTGGCTGCTTGTTCTGCTGGCACTGGGAACAGTTGTATCTTCTGTTGTAGGTGTATTTGAGCAGGTAGTAAGCCAGCTGACGATCATTATGTGTTTCCAGTCACTGATCCTGGACATGGCAGGTAACGTCGGTACCCAGTCACTGGCGGTAACGATTCGTGTTCTGATGGATGAATCACTGACAGGAAAGCAGAAAGTAGAACTGGTATTCAAAGAGATGCGGATCGCATTTTCAAATGGTGCGATTCTTGGAATTTTGTCATTCCTCGTATTAGGACTTTATATTGCACTTTTCAAAGGAAAGACCTGGACATTCGCGTATGCGGTATCCGGCTGTATCGGTCTGTCTCTGATGGTGGCAATGGTAATTTCCGGTGCGGTGGGTACACTGATTCCTCTGTTCTTCAAGAAGATCAATATCGACCCGGCGGTAGCATCCGGACCACTTATTACGACCATCAATGACCTTGTTGCGGTTGTAGCTTACTATGGACTGTGTGGTATTCTGCTGATCGGAGTGCTTCATCTGGCGGGATAATTATAAAAGAGAGTAAAAAAGAAGCTGGCAAAGAAGTGCAACTTCGGGTGAAATAAAAAAGACACTGTGCAAGGTGACAATATCAGTTTGATATGCTACCCTGCATAGTGCCTTTTTTATTTTGAGGAATGACCGGTCAGACGTGCATCATCCCTGACATTACACAACCTCCTGCAGCACCGGCATTTTTCAGTTCGTGCAGTTGTGCTTCATCAATTTTGATTCCGCCAATGCCATAAACCGGAATCTGCACAGCTTGGCATACATTCTGCAGAAATGGAAGTCCCCGTGGCGGGAGCCCTTTCTTGCAGTCGGTAACATAAATATGTCCTGCTGTGAGATAGGAAGTTCCCAGCTTTTCTGCTTCGACTGCTTCAGAAACAGAATGGATGGAAGTTCCAACTGTATGAAAATCGGAAACCACTTTCGGATTTTCAAGCAAAAGTGGAAGTGGTAAATGTAGCCTGTCGCAACCGAGTTCTCTCGCAACGGCTGGATAAAAATGCGGAATAAACGGAACTTTAAACTGTTCACAGATTTCCTTCACCTGCCGGGCAAGAGAAAAATATTCCTCTTCCGGCAGATCTTTTTCACGCAGGATCAGAGCTTTCGGATGCAGCTTGCAGACACGGGTAATCTGTTCTGTAAAAGGACGGGAACAGAGATGGCGGTTTGTTACGGCAATAAGATCTCTATACATAGATATAATCACTCATAACCGGCTGCATATTGTTGGAAAGAAGTGCCTGATAAACCTCATCTACGGAACGTCCGTCAGAAATCTCGAACTGGTCATCTCCCTTATCCTCAATATCATCCACATGGCTTCCGATTCCGGTGCTGACTCCGGCAGAGATTTTTGTTGCAGAAATCTGTACCAGATTGTCTCTTACACGCGCACATTCTCTTGTGGATACCGTAATGCTTGCAAATGGCATAAACAGACGATAAGCGCAGACTACCTGAAGGAGCTGTGGCTCATGGACGTCCATCGGATTGATCCGGTCGTTGTTGATGATCGGACGAAGTCTCGGACAGGAGAATGCGATTTCAGCATGTGGGTATTTTCTCTGAAGGAGATAAGCATGGTATCCGGTTGCAAAGGCATCCTTGCGGAAGTCGTCAAGTCCAAGAAGTGCTCCGAATCCGACACCGCGCATGCCACCCATCAGTGCACGTTCCTGGGCATTGACACGGTATGGGAAGATACGTTTGTGTCCGGCAAGATGCAGGGTCTCATATTTGTCAGAGTTGTAAGTTTCCTGGAATACGGTTACATAATCGGCACCGCATTCATGAAGGAAAGCGTATTCGTCCGAGTTGACCGGATAAATCTCAAGTCCGATGACTTTAAAATATTTACGGGCGATCTTGCAGGCATTTCCGATATATTCCACCGTGGATTTGCTGCGGCTTTCACCGGTCAGGATCAGGATCTCCTGAAGACCTGTTTTGGCGATGGCTGCCATTTCTTTTTCAATTTCTTCCTCATTTAACTGTGCACGGTTGATCTTGTTGTGGCAGTTGAAACCACAGTAAATACAATAGTTTTCGCAGTAGTTTGCAATGTAGATCGGAGTAAACATGTAGACGCTGTTTCCGAAATGTTTTCGTGTCTCTGCCTGTGCAGCCTGTGCGATCTCCTCAAGAAGAGGAAGTGCGGCAGGGGAGAGAAGTGCAGCGAAATCCTCCGGTGTACGGATGTCATGCGCAATGGCGCGTCTTACGTCAGCTTCGGTATATTTTTCATAATCATAAGCGTTCATGGCACTTATGACCTGATCCATTACGTCAGATCCGATATCTTCCATTCCCGGAAGGTAAGTCATATGATCAATGCGGTTTTTCTTCTGGTCTTCCAGAATTTCTTCACTTAAAATACTTTCGTTGATATGTGAATTTTCCATTTTGACTGCCTCCTAATTCTCTAAGAATCCTGTCAGAGGTGAGGATGCGCTTGCGCCTCTTTCAATGGTGCGTCCCAGTCCGGAAAGATAAGCACTGCGTCCGGCTTCAATGGCTTTTTTGAAAGCTTCTGCCATGGCAGGAACATTTCCTGCAGTTGCGATAGCAGTATTTGCCATGACAGCGGAAGCACCCATTTCCATGGCTTCACAAGCCTGGGAAGGGCGACCGATTCCGGCATCAACGATGATCGGCAGATCGATCTCATCAATCAGGATCTGGATGAAATCCTTTGTGCTGAGCCCTTTGTTGGAACCGATTGGAGAGCCGAGCGGCATAATGCAGGCAGCTCCGGCATCAGCAAGTGCTCTTGCAACATTCAGATCCGGGTACATATACGGCATGACAACAAAGCCTTCTTTTGCAAGGATTTCTGTTGCTTTGATGGTTTCGTAGTTGTCCGGAAGCAGGTATTTGGAATCATGAACGACTTCGATCTTTACAAAGTCGCCGCATCCGACTTCACGGGAAAGTCTGGCGATACGGACTGCCTCCTCAGCATTACGTGCACCGGATGTATTTGGAAGCAGGGTTACATTGTCCGGAATATAGTCCAGGATATTTGCAAGACCGCCTTCATTTGCGCGACGCAGGGCAAGTGTGATGATCTGAGCTTCTGCTTTTTCGATACAGGCTTTTACAAGATCCAGAGAAAATTTACCGGATCCGAGAATAAAACGGGAAGTGAATTCATGACCTCCCAGGATAAATTTATCTTCATTTGTACTCATAATAAAGTTCCTTCTTTCTTATGTTTTTAAATTTCTTCTTCACCGAGGATCAGCCGCGTGATCATGTTGGCTTCATGTGCGGCACAGATGGCAACACGCGGCGCCATCAGTCCATGACCGTAAGTTGGTGCTGTCACGCCATCACCACACAGATAAAAGTTTTTCATGATCCGTTTTGTGATAATGGTATTGCTGCTTCCATAGCCGGCCATTCCGGTTGCGGATACGAGCTTTTTCTCTGGAAAATGTTCCAGAATTCCATTGACCAGCATTGCTTTGGCTTCCGGATTATCAAAAGCTTCGCAGACAATTGTGGCATCTGCAAATAATTCCTGCAGATTATCGTCCGTAACTTTTACACAGTCCGTGCGGATATCCAGATACGGATTGATCTTCAGAAGCAGGGATTTCAGGGCATCGGTCTTGTACATTCCGATATGCTCCATGAAATATTGCTGGCGGTTCAGATTGGTAATGTCAACTACGTCAAAATCAATCAGGTGAAGATGACCGACACCGATCCGTGCAAGCGCATAAGCAACATTAGAGCCAAGGCCGCCAAGCCCTGCGATCGCTACATTTCCTGCCGAGAGAAGCTTCTGCGTCTCCGGTGAATGTCGCTCGTCAAGGGCGGTGTAAATTTCTTCTTTTGTAAGTGTATGATACATGATTTCTTAGCCTCCTCCTACAAAACTTACAACCTCCAGACGGTCCCCGTCTTTGAGCATGGTGTCAGAATAGCTGTATTTTGGTAAAATATCACCATTCATTTCAACGGCGATCCGTTTGATCTGATAATTGTTTTGTTCCAGATAATCCGCAACACTGAGCGGCCCGGTCAGAGTAACTTCTTTACCATTAACTGTAATCATGGAAAAACCTCCTTTCAAAACGGAAAAGTTCTTAAAAATGAAAAAAGAGTCCACAAAGAATTACACCCGTGGTGGTGTACCCCTTCATGAACTCTCGCCCAATCTCAACTTTACCTTATTCATTTTCGTGTAAACCCTGGTTGAATGTGGAATTTCATGATGTTGGGGTCAAAAGGTATTTTGACCCCTTTGATACCAGATTGCTACGTGCTTTGCACTCTCGCAATCCTCAAAAACATTCGTAATCCGCTCATTTTTCTTTGAAAAATGGCTACTTACTCATGTTTTTGGCGGGTCAAGAGGTCAAAAATCCTCTTGCAAGCAAGCTTGCATCAGCTTTCTGACCTTTTGACCCTGGTATCATTTCATATTATTATAAGAAATCCTGTTTCTCAAATATCATCAGAGTATGCTGATGGTATTTGATGCCGTATATCAAAAAAAGAGAGATACCAATGTATCTCCCGTTATCATCAAAATATACGTTCCTACGTTGGCATTATCCAAATCAGGTATATGGGTCGAAGTTCTGAACTTCCTCTCAGCCTGTCAAACAAGCTCCCCGTTTCATTTACAAAATTCAGTATAATTCGGTTGGGAAAAAATGTCAATATCAATATAAAAATATATCCGGTCATATTCTGGAGTCTCATATTCTGGAGTCAGATGCAGGTGTCACGGACAAATTGTATATTACAGGAATGCTTTCGCGAAGCGGTCATATGTTTTTGTAACGCGGAGTATGGAAAAATGCACAAAAAACAGAGCGTACTCTAAAAAAATAGTGTAAACGTGCCGAAAATGCCGAAAATCCATTGACAAACGCCCTTTAAAGGGGTAAAACACCACTATGGCAATTTGATAAAAGCTTATCAAATTAAAATACTATATAAAACAATTTTTACTGGAAGAGAGAAAGAGAGGGATAAGTATGAATACATTAGTTATTGTACTGATCGCAGCCGTTTTACTTTGCTGTGCATATGTATTCTACGGACGCTGGCTTGCTAACAAATGGGGAATCGATCCAAAGGCAGAGACACCAGCAAAGAAATTCGCAGATGGAAAGGATTACGTTCCGACAGACGGCTGGACAGTATTCAGTCATCAGTTTTCGTCAATTGCAGGTGCAGGTCCTGTTACCGGCGCCATTCAGGCAGCTGTATTTGGATGGCTTCCTGTTTTACTGTGGGTACTGATCGGAGGCATTTTCTTCGGTGCGGTAACAGATTTCGGAGCTTTATATGCGAGTGTAAAAAATGACGGAAAGTCTATGGGACTTCTGATCGAGAAATACATTGGTAAATTCGGTAGAAAATTATTCTTGTTGTTCTGTTGGCTGTTCACACTTCTTGTTATCGCAGCATTTGCAGATATGGTTGCAGGTACATTCAATGCGTATACAGAAGTCGACGGAGCTTTAAAACTTGCAGATGCAGCAAAGACAAACGGAGCTGCAGGAACTATTTCCCTTTTATTCATTGCATTTGCAATGGTATTTGGTCTGGTGCAGAAAAAATTCCAGTTCCGCGGATGGAAAGAAACAGTTCTTGGTCTTGTACTTACAGTAGCAGCGCTTGCTCTTGGTATGCTTGCACCGATCACAGCAGGTAAAGATACTTGGACTTATATCACATTTGTATATATCTTCTTTGCAGCAGTACTTCCGATGTGGCTTTTAAAACAGCCTCGTGATGCAATGACGACTTATATGTTCATCGGAATGATCGCCGGAGCAGCACTTGGACTTTTAGTTGCACATCCGACAATGAACCTTCCTGTATTTACAGGATTCCACAACGACACATTAGGAGATATGTTCCCAATCCTGTTCGTTACGGTAGCTTGTGGTGCCGTTTCCGGATTCCACAGCCTGGTTTCATCCGGTACTTCCTCAAAGACAGTATCCAATGAAAAAGATATGCTGAAGGTTGGATATGGAGCCATGGTTCTGGAAAGTCTTCTTGCAGTCCTCGCACTTTGTGTAGCTGGTGCAGCTGCAGCAGCAGACGGAACACCGGCAGCAGGAACACCATTCCAGGTATTCTCAAGCGGTGTTGCAGGATTCTTTGAAATGTTCGGAGTTCCGGTTTATGTAGCACAGTGCTTCATGACCATGTGCGTATCTGCACTTGCACTTACCAGTCTGGATGCAGTAGCACGTATCGGACGTATGAGTTTCCAGGAACTCTTCAGTGTAGATGATATGGAGCATGCAGAAGGATGGAGAAAATTCCTTTGCAATACCTACTTCTCAACAATCCTTACACTTGTATGTGCCTATGTTCTGACACGAATTGGATATGCAAATATCTGGCCATTGTTCGGATCAGCCAACCAGCTGCTTTCCGCTCTGGTACTTGTAACACTTTGCGTATTCCTGAAAGTGACAGGAAGAAGCAACAAAATGCTTTTCCCACCGCTTATTATCATGCTTTGCGTAACAGGAACCGCACTGGTAGAAAGAACAATCGGTCTTGTAAAAGCTTACCAGGCCGGCTCAGCAGTATTCCTTGTAGAAGGACTTCAGCTGATCATCGCAGTTCTGCTGATGGCACTCGGACTTGTTATTGTGATCAATTCTCTGAAGGCTTACTTTGGAGCTAAGAAAGAGTCTGAAGCTTAGGATTTATAAAATATGACGAAAAGGGATGGCTTGTCAAAATGATGGGCTGTCTCTTTTTTGATTGACTTTTTTAAAAATTTGCCCTGAAATACTTAGGGAACGAAGTATTTAATGTGAAAATTGGTAAAGTAAAATATCATAAGGCAAAGGGAGGTATCATGCAGACAGGAAAGAAGATCAATCAGATTTCCAACCGTCTCCGTAGACGGTCCAGGGCAATCCAGGAAACAATCGGGATCAGCGGTGCACAGGGGAATATTTTAAATTATATTTTAGTAGAATCTCAGAACAGATCTGTCTATCAGAAGGATATTGAACAGGAATTCGGACTTCGTCCTTCCACGGCAACAGAGACACTGAAATCTTTGGAGAAAAATGGACTGATAAAAAGAGAGACTGATCCAAATGATGGAAGATATAAGAAAATCGTATTTACTGAAAAAGCAGAGCAGATAGAAGCTGTGCTTAAGAGTGAGATCGAAGAGTCGGAAACGATTTTGCTGCAGGGAGTGACAAAAGAAGAACGACAGGAATTTCTGCGGATCGCAGAGAAAATGTTGCAGAATCTGGATACCTTTCCTGCGAATACGGTAAAGAAAAACGCAGGCAGAAAAAAACAGCACGGAGGACGGACAGATGAATGAAAATGAACTGATGGGAAGTATGAAGGTGTCAAAAGCCGTTGCGAAGATGGCAATACCAAGCGTGATCAGCAGTCTGGTCACGGTTGTCTACAATATGGCAGACACCTTTTTTGTTGGACAGACTGGGGATCCACTGCAGGTAGCAGCGGTCAGTCTGACCAATCCGATATTTATTTTACTGATGGCATTTGCAAATATGTTTGGTATGGGTGGAAGTGCCGTTGCATCTATGGCGATGGGAGAAAAAAATGAGAAACGGGTAAAGAATACATCGGCATTTGTAACCTATGCATCACTGATTGTCGGGATTTTATTTGCTTTGATCCTGATTTTCTTTATGAAACCGCTTCTTTACACATTTGGTGCGAACAGTCAGACTTATGAGATGGCAAAAGGTTATATATTTCACGTTTCCTATGGTGCACCATTTATCATCTGGTCAGCAGCGGCAAGCTTTATCGTTCGTGCGGAAGGTGCAAGCAGTGAGGCGATGATCGGAAGTATGATCGGTACAGTTGCCAACATTGTTCTGGATCCGGTATTTATCAGCGGACTTGGAATGGGGGCGGCAGGGGCTGCGATTGCGACAACAATCGGCAATATTCTGGCAAGCATTTATTATCTCTGGTATTTCATGAAAAAGAGTAAAAGCTTTTCCGTCAGTCCGAAGTATTTCAAATGCGGAGAGCAGGTTTTATCAAGGGTATGTTCGATCGGTTTTCCGACCGCAATTTTTTCAGCACTGATGAGTGTATCAACGATCGTGCTGAATCAGATTCTGGTCAAGTACGGAAATGCACCGGTGGCGGCGATTGGAATTGTATTCAAGGCAAATATGTTTATTACCTTCCTTCAAATGGGACTTGCAAACGGCGTGCAGCCGCTGATGGGTTACAATTTTGGGGCAGGCAATCAGAAACGTTTTATGGAAGTGGACTGTTTTACGAAAAAATGCTGTCTGGTCGTTGGAATCCTGGCGACGGCATTATTTTTCTTTTTTCGAGAACCAATTATCCACCTGTTCATTAACGATAAAGACGTTATATATTATGGCGTGAAAATGCTGGCTGCATATATGGTTTCCGGACCGTTTATCGGAATCCTTTTTGTAAATATGAACTGCATGCAGTCTACTGGAGATGCACTTCCTGCAACGATTCTGTCGGTGCTCCGACAGGGACTTCTGCTGATTCCCTTACTGTATCTGTTGAATGCAGTGTTCGGATTAAACGGAGTCATTTACGGACAGGCACTTACGGATTGCGTGGCGATTGTACTGTCCATGTATATCTGGGGAAGAAAGAAGAGAAAATTAAAGAGTGAATAAGTGAGAGAAAATCAGGTGTCGGGGGTGATGCCTGTTTTTTTCTTGCTTATAAATATAACGTGCAAAGTGGAAAGAATCATTGCGGACACGCATATAATAGTCAGGTACAGGAAATAATTCATCTGAATAAATGTAAGAAAGAGAGGCTGTTTATGGAAGAGCGAGATGATCTGGAACAGATGGCATTTATACAGAAGTGGAATGACGGAAAGGCAGAACGGGAGAAAAAGCGAGAGCAGATGTGGAACGGGATTCTGGAGAAGGCTGGGATAAAGAAAGAAGAAAAGTAAAAAGGAAAATGATTTTTTAGAAAAAATGAAAAGAACTCAAATAGGAACTCAAAATTTAAGTTTCTGTTTGAGTTCTTTATTTGAGTTCCTTTAAGAAACTAAAAAAATATGCTATTATCTTAAAAGTAGAGAGAAGGAAGTAAAATTACAGCAGAAAATTTTTGAAGAACTAAAAAATCAAAGGGGAAGATTAGCGATGGTAAAAATAGATTTAATCACCGGCTTTTTAGGTTCCGGCAAGACAACGTTTATTAAAAAATATGCAAAATATCTTCTGGATAAAGGAATGAGCATTGGCATCCTTGAGAATGATTTTGGTGCGGTAAATGTAGATATGCTTCTTTTGCAGGACCTGATGGGAGATAACTGTGAGCTTGAAATGATTTCCGGTGGGTGTGACAAAGAGACGCACAGGAGGCGTTTCCGGACGAAACTGATCGCAATGGGAATGTGCGGATATGACAGAGTAATTGTTGAACCGTCCGGGATTTATGATGTAGACGAATTTTTTGACGTTCTTCACGATGAACCACTGGATAAGTGGTATGAGATTGGCAATGTGATTACGATTGTTGACGCAAAACTGGAGCCGGAATTGTCAGAAGAAGCAGACTATCTGCTTGCGTCCGAGGCTGCAAATGCAGGAAGCATCATCCTCAGCAGGGCAGAAGAAGCAACAAAAGAACAGATTGAAAATACAATTGAACATTTGAACAGAGCGCTTGAACAGGTTCAGTGCAAGCGAAGGCTGGATCGGGAAATCATGAGAAAAGATGGAGCAGAGCTTTCGAAAGAGGATTTTGATAAGATCTTAAAGAGCGGTTATGTTGCAGAAAATTATCGAAAGATGGAACTGGATGAGAAAAAAGGTTTTGATTCGTTGTATTTTATGGAATTGAAAATTTCTGCAGATGAATTGAAGACGCAGGTTGCGAAGATAATGCAGGATCCGGAATGTGGCGGTATTTTCCGGGTGAAGGGATTCGTGAAAGATGATGCAGGAAGCTGGATGCAGCTGAATGCAACCGGTCACGAGATCAGTATGAAGCCGATCGGAGACGGGCAGGAGGTTGTGATCGTGATAGGGGAGCAGTTGAAGGAAGATTGTATACGGAAGTATCTGGAGAATTAGAAAGTGTAAAAGAGCGCATCAAAAGCGATGTGATCCGGTCAGTATGCTGAAAATAGTTTTGTTTGTGTAATACAGCTGTTATTGTATCCATAAGCAACAGGACGCATGAAAAAACGAAAGTTTTTTCATGCGTCCTGTTAATTTATTGTTTTTGGTAAATGATATGTTTTATACGACCGCCATCCATAATGATGGTATCATTTTCAGCTTTTACATACATTACAAGATTTGCATCCATTCGGAAGATAATACTTCCTGATGCTGATTGGTAAAGTGTTGTTTTCCCATGACGACGCATATGGATTTCGCAGGTATTTTCAACTTTCACTAATTTCATGAAGGAATCGGTTTCATCGTTGTAATAGGTTCCTTCCTGGAAAAGTGCCGGATCTGCAGGCTTGGCAGGGGTCAATGTAAGTACACGACCAGGAAGCCGATAAAGGATTCCGTTATCTGTGAAGTAGATTTTTTCATCCAATGAACCAATGCGATAACCGCCATCCTCTTCTTTTATCAGTTCTGTGCGGCACCATTCTCTTTGCATATAGAAAGTACCGTTTTGCTCTGTGATATCAACAAACATTGGATCATCCGGAAGTGCTGTCAGGAATACACCGCTGCGAGCAGGTGCATTTTCATGTTCCGGCACGGCTGGTTCGGTACAATCCGGTAATCCGAGTACGATGCAGGCGGCTTTATCGGCAAGCTTAGACATTGCGTAAGTTGTGGTGTTACTGATCAGTACAAGCTCCAGTTCTTTTTCCGGAATGCAAATAATTTCACCACGGTATGCAGCATCGGCACCGCCATGACCGAATACATCCAGACCATGAAGCTTATGGGTGATCAGTCCGCCGCAGTATTCAGCCGTTTTTCCATTGCTGAGAAGGACAGGTTTCTTCATAAGCTCGATAATTTCAGGATCGATCACATTTGGATGAATGTACTCATCTAATACTTTGCAGAGATCGGAAGCACAGGTATTTACAGAGGTTGGCCCGTAAAGTGCATAGTTCAGTGGATTGTAGTAGAATGTATCATCACCTTCGTCCTGGTAAGAGTAAGTAAGATCCGGAACAATCTGTGTAAAGCTTTCGCGGACAAAAGAATGTGTCATTCCGAGTGGAGTGAAAATACGTTCTTTTACAAATTGCGGGAAGCTCATTTGCGACAGCTTTTCAACGATAAGTGCCAATAAATGGAAACCGGTGTTACTGTATAAATACTGTGACTGCGGTTCAAAGTTCAGCGATTTCTGAAGAGATATCGTTGTATTGATATCATCCATGTCAATCTGATCGTTGATCTTGATACCGCGTAAAAATAAGAGTTCCCATTGGTCGCGAAGTCCGCTGACATTATTCATCATCTGGCGGATCGTAATCAGTGTTTCAATGTTGATATATTCATCTAAATATTTTCTGATGTTGTCATCTAAATCAAGTTTTCCTTCTTTCCAGAGAAGAAGAATAGACATAACAGTAAATTCTTTGGAAATCGATGCGACATGGAAAATACTTTCTTTATGGATTTTTAATTTATTTTCAAGATTTCCATATCCAAAACATTTTTCGTAAAGAGTTTTACCGTGCTGGCGAATCAATACCTGAGCGCCAGGGCAAAGACCGCGATCCCACATACGGAAAAGCTGATCTAATTGTTCTGTCATATTTGAATTCATTACAAAAATACTCCTTCTGATAAACTATTTTTTTAGGATTTTTTCGAATGCATAAAGCCAGTTTTTGCCTGCAAGCAGAGAAATCCGTTCATCTGAATAATTATGTTCTTTCATATCCAGCACTCCATTTTTGCGGCGTACAGCGACATCAATTAGCAAATCAAAATGTGCATCAATAATATATTTCATAATCGTGTTTTCCTTAATAAACTAATTGTGAAAAGTAAACTATTATAGTCGCTTCTTCATTTGATGTATTCAGGTAGTTATGTAAACAATTTTTAGGGATATAGAAACTGTCGCCCTCGTAGATCATATAAGTGCTGTTATCGATGCGGAGTTCTAATTCCCCTTTGAGGAGTAGGAAACATCGATTTTTATGTAACTTATTTGTTTTCTTATAGAAAAGCAAAACATACAGTTGTTAAAATATTATAAAGTAATAAAGTAAATATGTCAATATTTTGGCATAATATACAAAATAAATTATACTGACAGTGATAATTGTACTGTGAGTAAAAAACACAGAGAAAATCTTTTTCGTAAAACGAAACTCAAAAAAAGGATGTAAAGGAGGAAGGAAAAACATATACATTCCATTTGAGAAAAGATGCAAAATGGTCAGACGGAAGTCCGGTGACAGCAAAAGATTTCGAATATTCCCAGAGAAGGACCGGTTGGATGTAAATTTGCATCCAGATGTCAATATGCTACCAAACGCTGTCATGAAGAAGGACCAATCTTCAGAAATGTTGGAAATGAACATTATGTAGCCTGTCATCTGGTAGAATAATGCATTTAACTTTGCTACAATGGAAGTAGCATTGAAGCAGTCAATAATTTGAATATCTGATTAGAGGAGAAAAAGAAAATGCATGAATTAACACAATTAATCAAAGATGATATGCGTCCGGCTCTTGGGGTAACCGAGCCGGGAGCGATCGCATATGCGGTTTCAAAAGCAAAATCCTACGTTCCGGGAGAACTGGAACAGGTTACGCTTTTGCTGAACAGCGGTATGTATAAAAATGCATATACATGTGGTATCCCGAACAGCCATTTTTATGGGAACGAATACGTAGCAGCTCTTGGAGTCGTAGCAGGGAAACCGGAGAAAGAGCTGGAGAGTCTTGCTGATGTAACAGAAGCTGATAATGTGGCAGCAGAGCAGTTGGTAAAAGACGGAAAAATTACTGTAAAAATGAGTGAGATCACAAGCCGTATTTTTATAGAAGCCTGTGTAAAGACAACAGACGGAGAGGCTATAGTTCAGATTCGCGATGCACATACAAATATTGTTCGTATTGAGGCAAATGGAGAGGTGCTTCTTGAGAAGGAAGAAGCTTCTGTGGAAGGTGGACACGAAGAAAGACCACTGATCCACAATTATACATTAAAACAGATTTACGAATACGCAAAAGAAGTTCCGGCAGAGGAAATTGAATTTATCAAGGCTGCCTATGAGATGAACTATGCTCTTTTTGAAGAAGGAATCCAGAACCCGAGAACAACCTATGCACGGTATCTGCTTGAGAAAAATGGCGGAAAGATTATTTCGGATGATGAGTTAAAGACTGCATCTTTACTTTGCAATGCAGCAATTGAGGCCCGTGTGATCGGACTTGACAGACCAGCCATGAGCATTACCGGTTCCGGGGCACATGGAATTATTGCAACCATGCCTCTTTACGGTGTTTGCAAGATCCGTGGATTAAGCGATGAAACCTTATATCGTGCCACCGCATTAAGCTATCTTATCTGCATGTATATCAAAGAGTATTCCGGTAAGCTTTCTGCTTTCTGTGGCTGCGGCATTGCTGCCGGTACAGGAATGGCCTGTGCGTTGGTTTTCCTTCATGGAGGTGATGAGCATGCAATGGCAAGAACCATCAACAACATGTCCAGCAGTATTACCGGTATGATCTGTCATGGCGGAAATAAGGGATGTACGATGAAAGGAGTCGTGGCGGTAAATGCCGCATTTCAATCGGCGGATTTCGCAATGCATGAAATCTTTATTGATGATATTCATGGAATCAATGGGTTTACACCGGAAGATACCATGCGTCATATGGGAGAGATTGCGTCGCCGGGAATGATCGGAACGGAGAAGACGATTGTAGATATTTTACAGGAAAAAGAGGAATAGAAAGTATATATAGGGTGATATTTGAATAATGTAAAAGCCTTTAAATTGATTGAAAAAGATCAGTTTGAAGGCTTTTGTTTTCTTTGAAGAACATCATGAAGAACTATCCTACTGTGCAAAACATTGTTTAGTAAAACTGTAAATTGTGCAACGTGTCGGAAAAAAGTTTCGTTTACATGATGTATTGCAAAGAAATGCACAAAATGATAAGCTTGAAACATACAAAACGAGTTTACTAAAGACTTTAGATAAAGCCAGGTGAGAAAAATGAATATACGAGATATTGCCAATTTGGCAGGTGTGTCAGCTTCGACGGTATCGAAGGTAATGAATGGGAAAGATAAGGATATTAGTGAAGAAACAAGAAAAAAGGTTTTGGAGGTAATAGAACGAGAACATTATGTTCCATATTTTAAATTTCTTGATAAAGCCGGTATGAAAAATCGACTTGTTGGTTTGATTTTGCAAAAGAATAATCAGGAAAAAGAAAGATACATAGCAGTTGCTGAAAGAATAGCACGTGAAAATAATTATGGTCTTGTTATTGGATATTCGGAAGATGAGAATGATACAAAAATATTGTGTCAGGACATGATTTTGAAAAAGGTATCAGGAATTTTAACAGAAGATTTTGTAAACATAGCGGATAAGAGAGAAAAGGGGGTTATCGTTAATTACAATGATACCAGTGGATTAAATGAACTGAATGAAACGATTTTTTATTATAAAATATCTGAAGCAGTAGAACTGGCAGTAGAAAATTTTGTTCAAGAAGGACATCAGAAAATAGCTTGTATTGTGAATAAGAGCCAGATTGGACTTTTAAAAGATTATAAATTGGCAATGCAAAATAAGAATATGCAAATAAACCCAGCATGGATGTATATTTATGAAGAAATAGAAGAGTTTGGGATATCACAGTTTATTGGAGAAAGCGAAACAGCTATTATTTGCGGTACTCCTGAAATAGCATGTCGTGTAGCAGGAATTTTAGAAAAAAGAAAAACAAATATTCCAGAGGAGCTATCAATTATCGCTATAGGCGAAGGAAAAGAACTACAGTATGTTAGTGGAGGGATTACAGCTATAGATTTCCCAATTGAAGAGATGGTTAGTGAGGGAACAAAGTGTTTATTCGAAATGGATAAAACAGGACAAAAAACGGATACGGTTAGAATGTGTTCACCTCAAATCATACATCGTAATAGTGTTGCACCACCGTTGAGAGAGAAACAAGGAGAGAAGATTATCGTAGTAGGAAGTATGAACATAGATGTTACGATAGAAGCTGATAAAATTCCAGGAGAAGGGGAAAATCAGATGGCAAGTAAAGTGTATGTTTTCCCTGGTGGCAAAGGTGCAAATCAAGCTGTGGGTGTTGGTAAATTAGGTGGTCAGGTGTATATGATCGGTTGCTTGGGAAATGATATAGATGGGAAAAGAATATACACAAATTTGATTGAAAATCATGTTCATATGGAGGGGGTACGATTTGATTCGGTTTTGCCAAGTGGAAAAGCCTATATCCATGTGGATAAAAGAGGAGAAAGTGCTATTACGGTTTATGCCGGTGCGAATACAAATTTAAGTATTAAACATCTAAAAAAATATGAATATATATTTGAAAAAGCAAAATATTGCCTGATATCTACAGAAATACCGGAATCTATTATAGAATATACGGTCGGATATTGCGAAGAAAATGAAATAAAAATCATACTTAAACCAACTTCAAAGGTAAAGGATGAAATTTTAAATAAAATTGATTATTTTGTACCTAATAAAAAAGAATTATTTACTTTAGTTCCAGAAGGTACAACGATTGAAGAAAAGGCTGAAATATTAAGAAATAAAGGGATACAAAACGTAATTGTTACATTGGGAGAAGAAGGGTGTTATTTAAAGAATGATGAGTATTCATTCTTTTTTGAAGGAACAGGATTTGAGGCCGTAGATACAACGGGAGGGGCTGATTCATTTATTAGTGCACTTGCAGTTTATTTAAGTGAAGGTCATAAATTAATAGAATCTATTGATTTTGCAATTTATGCATCAGGAATCAGCGTTACACGTTATGGTGTACAGCCGGCTTTGCCAGATAGAAAGTCGGTAGATATATATGAAGGAGAAATTCATAAAAAGTATAACGATAGAAGGAGGATGAAAAAAGAGTAATGAAACGAATATTGGTAGTTGGAAGTTTAAACATGGATATTGTTATAGAAACTCCGTGTATGCCGAAAGCTGGTGAAACTATTGCAGGAAAAAGTATTGCCCAGATACCAGGTGGAAAAGGTGCCAATCAAGCATTTGCAGCAGGTAAATTGGGCGGAAACATTGCCATGATGGGAGCCGTCGGTAATGATGAAAAAGGTGAAAAACTTCTTGAAAGCTTAAAAGGTGTTGGAGTAGATATTTCCAGAATAGAAGTAATGAATGATATTCCAACAGGACAAGCTTTTATTACAGTAGATGACCAGGGAGAAAATGCAATTATAATTATTGCCGGTGCTAATGGTAAAGTCACAAAAGAGCTGATTGACAGTAATCTGGCTTTGATTAAACAAAGTGATATTATAATTATGCAATTAGAAATTCCATTAGAGATAGTTGGATATGTGAAAAAAATAGTGGAAGAGGATGGAAAAATTGTAATTTTAGATCCGGCACCAGCGATAAAAGATATTCCTGAAAATATACTGAAAGGTATTGACTATATTAAGCCTAATGAAACTGAGTTACAGATATTGACAGGAATGGAAGTGAAGAACAGAAAAGATATAACTGAAGCAGCAAAGATATTAATAAAGAAAGGAGTAAAAAATGTAATCGTTACTATGGGTGGAGATGGCTGTTTGTATATCAATAAAGATATAGAAGAATTTTTTCCGGCATATCCGGTAAAAGCCATAGATACGACGGCAGCAGGTGATTGCTTTACAGCAGCATTTGCGCTGGCTTTAAGTCAAAACAAAAATTGGAAAGAAGCAATTGAATTTGGACAAAAAGCTTCTTCCATAGCAGTAACAAGAAAAGGTGCACAAACATCAATTCCGACTCGTGAAGAGGTAGATGAAATGAAAGGAGGAAAAATGTAAGGTGGAAAAGGAAAAAATTATTATTGATTGTGATCCGGGCTCAGATGACGCACTGGCTATTATACTGGCGTTATACTCAGGAAAATTAGATTTAAAAGCAGTATGTAGCGTTACCGGAAATGGAGCATTGGATACAACGACAAGGAATGGATTGAATATTCTATCTTTGTGTGGCAGAGAGGATATTCCGTTATATCGGGGATCTGCGGTTGCATTAGACCAGAAGCAGCCGGAAACAGTGAGTGCATTTGGAGATGATGGTTTAGGCGGTTTTGCCCATACTATCGCTTCGAATAAAAAAGAAGAGGATCAGAATGCAGTTGATTTTCTTGTGGAATATGTAAATGGGCATCCGAAAGAGATTACACTTTTTGCCATAGGACCATGTACCAATATCGCACATGCAATTCGTAAGTCGCCTGATTTTGCCGGAAATCTAAAACGATTAATTATTATGGGTGGGGCAAAATATACAGGAAATATGAGTCCTGTGGCAGAGTATAATTTCTGGGCAGACCCAATGGCAGCACATGAAGTCCTGATGTCTGGTATTCAGGATGTGACAATGATTGGACTTGATGTTACAAATAAAATTGCTTTAGATGGCAGTATGCGAGAAATATTAAGAATGTTAAATACTAAATTGTCAACATTTGTATATAATATTACGCAAGAAGGAATGGATGAAAACTGGAGATCAAGAAGAAAAGCAGTTTCACCGATGCATGATGTATTAACGGTGGCATATTTCTTGGACAATTCTATTGTAAAGCTAAAACCGGCATATATTGATGTGGTGACAGAAGGAATTGCCAGAGGTCAGTCGATTGTAGATATTGGTGGACACTGGAACGAAAACAAATGCAATGCAAAATATGCATATGATGTTGATGTAGTTAAGTTTTATAAGTTATTTTATAAGGAAATATTTAACGAAGATATTACAGATTTAGTTGAGGGAAAATAGGAGGAATAAAAATGAAGAAAAAGAATGAAACATTTTCAATGATGGTAATTTTATTAATTCCGGTAGCGATTGCAATTAATATTGTCGGAGGGCAGATGACCTCGATATTAAAAATACCGGTAGATTTGGATATGATAGGTGTTATTTTAGTCGGTGCATTGGCTGGACCACTTCCGGCAGCTGTTACGGGTGTATTAACAAACTTAATTAACGGTATTTTTGATCCAACATGGATTCCATATGCTTTCTGTGCATTCTTTATTGGAATTTCATCAGGATTGTTATCAAAATATAATATGATGACAAAGGTTTGGAAATTAGTTATTTCAGGAATTATCATTGCATTAGTAGGAACTATTACAGCAACACCGATCACTGTATTTTTCTTTGGAGGAGCAACTGGTGGTGGTGCTTCCATGTTAGCAGCAGGATTAATGGCAACCGGAAAACAGATTTTAGAGTCAGTTTTATCAGTTTATATTGTAACAGAAAGTGTTGGTAAATTAATTTCAGTCTTTATTGCATATTTTATCATTAAAGCAATACCGGAAAGATCTCTCGTTAAATACAAATATGGAGAAAAATTCATTAAAACAAAGAGTAACTAGTACATATTTTAAGGAGAATGAATAATGAAGCAAGAGAATAAAATTGTCGGGCTCTACCCGTTAACAAAATTTTATTTAGCAATAGTTCTGGTTGTTTTAGATATCATTATGCCGGGGATTTTAAGTAAGTTGGTTGTGTTTGTAATTATTAATATCATAGCTGCACTAAGTGATGTCTGGAAGAGCTTCATCCGTAAAGTGAGAAATTCAGTCGGTGTTCTATTTGTGATATTGTTGTTTATACAGACATTTTTTTACCCAAGAGGGGAAGTAATATTTTCTTTTTGGATATTTAATGCAAAGTTAGAAGGAATTCTATTTGCTTTAAAACTTGGAATCACATTAATGGGAGTAGGCGGTAGCTTGATCTGGTTCTTTTCGGTTACACAGGAAAAGGATTTTGTATTAGCTTTGGAAAAGAGCGGAATGAGCGCAAAAGCTTCTTATGTGGTTCTATCAACACTTCAAATGGTTCCTGTTTTAAAGAAAAAATCACAGACAATTATGAATGCACAAAAAGCAAGAGGAGTAGAAACGGAAGGAAATCTTTTAGTAAGAGCAAAGGTTTTTGTGCCGACGATTATTCCACTTGTATTAAGCTCGATAGCCGGAACAGAAGAAAGAGCATTGACATTAGAGGCAAGAGGATTTTCATCTGGGATAAAGCCAACACATTTATATGATATAGAAAAAACAGAAGCAGATAAAAAAGCAGTTGTAATAATTACTTTATTAGGAGTTTTAGGTATTGCAGGGAGGGTTGCTTTATGGCTTATATAGATATACAGAATGTTACATATACATATCCTTTGACTAAAACCCCGAGTATTGCTGATGTAAATTTATCTTTTGAAAGAGGAAAATTTTATGCGATATTAGGTGCAAATGGTAGTGGAAAAACAACATTGTGTAATATTATAAGAGGTTTTATTCCTAATTTTTTCCAAGGAGAAATGAAAGGAAAGGTTATTATTGACGGAAAGAATCTCGAAGAATATGAGATGGGAGAAATAGCATCTAAGATAGGATATGTATTTCAAAATCCGTTTAACCAGATTACAGGAGCCAGGGATACTGTCTATGGAGAAATTGCATATGGATTAGAAAATTTTGGAGTGCCTGTAGCGGAGATAAAGACGCGTGTAGAGAAAATCATGGAAATTACCAATACAACGTACTTGCAGGAAAAAAATCCATTTGAATTATCTGGTGGGCAGCAGCAGAGAGTTGCACTGGCATCCGTATTGGTTTTGGAACCGGATATTTTAGTAATAGATGAACCGACATCTCAGTTGGATCCACAGGAGACGGAGCGTGTTTTTGAAATCATCAAAACAATGAAACAAATGGGGAAGACAATTATTCTGGTCGAACATAAAATGGAATTAGTGGCTGAATATTGTGATGAAGTAGTGGTTTTGCATCAGGGAAAAGTAATTCGTCATGGTGATAAACATGACGTTTTATCCGAGATTGAATTGGAAAAATTTGGGGTTATGCTTCCGTTAACAGTTTATCTCGCGAATGAATTGAAAAAACATGGGGTAAGAATGAAAGATAACATTATTACTTCAGACGAAATGGCTGATCAGCTTCAAAAAATAGGAAAGAAGGAGTAGAAACATGGGGATTATTGAATTCAAAGATGTGAGTTTTCAGTATCCGAATGGTTTTTCCGCTGTTGAAAACGTTAGTTTTGAAATTAATGAAGGAGAAGCAATCGCTATTATAGGTCAGAACGGTGCTGGAAAGACAACAACTGTAAAAATGGTAAATGGATTATTAAAGCCAACGCATGGAACGGTTTTGATTGATGGAATGGATACAAAAGATTATACAACAGCACAACTGTCAAAAATCGCAGGATATGTATTCCAAAATCCGGATGATCAGATTTTTCATAATAATGTCGAAGATGAAATTAGATTTGGACCTAAAAAACAAGGATTATCAGAAGAAGAAATTGTGAAGAAAACGGAATGGGCAGCTAAGTTATGTGGATTATCAGAACAAATGCAGGAAAATCCGTATAATCTTCCACTTTCAATTCGTAAATTTGTTTCTATTGCATCTGTATTGGCAATGGATGATAAAATATTGATTTTAGATGAACCAACTGCCGGACAAGATTTAATTGGAATTAAGAGATTGGAAAATATTCTTACAGAGCTGAAAAAAGAGAATAAAACAGTGGTTACTATAACACATGATATGGAGTTCGCAGTAAATAATTTTAAAAAAATATTTGTAATGTCACATAAAAACCTGCTAAGAGTAGGAAATGCAAAAGAAATCTTTTCAGATGATGAATTATTAAAAGAAAGTATGTTGAAAAAGACTTATATCGGGGATTTGTGTGATAAATTAAACTTAAATGAGACCGCAGTTACAATTGAGGAATTCTTAAAATATTTTGTTTAGAAGTAGATGAATTTTTTTGGATTCAAGAAATTTAGTAGGGGTTAGTCGAAATGGCTGCCCCTTTTTAAATAATTAAAAAAATTAGTAAAAATTGATTAACGAGTTGAAAATTTCTATAGAATTTGCATGAAAAAGAATTGTAGTATATTATAAATGCATCGGCTTTCTGACCTTTTGCCCCTGGTATCATCATAAAAATGCATAGTAAGAAGAAAGGAACACACCATGGATTTCAAATACTGCAAATTAGAAATTTTCATCCCGGAAACACATCTTCCGGCTCTTCAGAAAACCCTCCGGGAAGTAGATGCTGGACATATCGGGAACTACGATTCCTGTATGTCATCAAGTGAAGTGATCGGATACTGGCGTCCGCTTGAAGGCTGCAATCCTTATATTGGAAATGAAGGAGAGATCAGTAAAGAACCGGAAATAAAAGTTGAAGTCACTGTATTTACAGAAGCAGTTGACAGGACAATTGAAGCAATCAAGAAAGTTCATCCGTACGAAGAACCGGTGATCAATGCGATCCCGATCCTGAGAACTTCGTTTTAATGTTAAAAAAGCTTAAAAGTCAGAACAGAAAAGGTAAAAAGTGAACGTTCAGATTAAAGAAAATTGATTTTAAAATTTGTTAATAAAGTAACGGAAAAGTTGCATAAAGAAAAACATCTTTTTTCAAATAACAAGCCTGATTATTGGCAAAAAATTTGTAGAAACTGTACAAAAAGTATATTTTTGAAAAAATTATTTGCATATAATTGTGTAATGTGATATAGTGAAGTCAAGTTGAAAAAGCAATTGAAGAGAGATGCCGTGACAGGAGAGCGAATGTTATATCAGCCGTGAGGCTGTTACAAGAGGCGCTCTTTTTTTGTGTATACGATGAGCCAAGTGCAGAGGCTGTACAAAGTATACAGAGTGGGCAGGAGCATCCTACTCGATCATAGTATGAGGGGTGAAAAAATGAGCAGTTTTTTTCATGAAGCAGTAGAAGAGAATCCGATCATTGCAGCAGTAAAGAACATGGATGATTTAAAAATCTGCTGTTCTTTGGAAGATATCCGGGTTGTGTTTATTTTATTTGGTGATGTCTGTTCGATTCGGGAAATTGTCGAGAAAGTGAAAGAATCCGGAAAAGTAGCGATGGTTCATATAGATCTGATAAGCGGTCTTAGCAGTAAGGAAATTGTCGTAGATTTTATCCGGAAAAATACAGAAGCAGATGGAATAATTTCCACAAAAGCCGCATTGATTAAAAGGGGGAAGGAACTTAAGATGTTCACAGTCCTAAGGTATTTTCTTCTGGATTCAATGGCATATGAGAATATCAGGCAGCAACAACACGCCGTGAAGCCCGATTATATCGAAGTACTTCCGGGTGTGATGCCGAAGGTGATCGGAAAAGTCTGTAAAATGTCAAAGACACCGATCATTGCAGGTGGTCTGATCTCGGACAAAGAATCTGTGATGGCGGCACTTTCAGCTGGAGCGATCGCAGTTTCATCTACGAATCATGATGTCTGGAAAATGTAAAACAAAAGTAACAGAAGATATTTAAACAAAGTACAGGTATTTGAGGATGAGTAAGTAGCGAAGCGGCATAGAATATCCGCTTTACTATAAAACATGCAAAGCAGCGATTTTTATTAAAGGAGGAAAAAGAGTATGGCTAAGTATGTAATGGCACTGGACGCAGGAACAACAAGTAACAGATGTATCCTGTTCAATGAAAAAGGAGAAATGTGCAGCGTTGCACAGAGGGAATTCACACAGTATTTCCCGAAACCGGGCTGGGTTGAACATGATGCAGATGAGATCTGGGCAAGTATGCTTGGTGTAGCCGTTGAAGCAATGAACATGATTGGGGCAGAAGCAGAGGACATTGCAGCAATCGGTATTACGAATCAGAGAGAGACAACCATCGTCTGGGACAAAGAGACAGGAGAGCCGATCCATCATGCAATCGTATGGCAGTGCCGCAGAACTTCTGAGTATTGTGACAGTCTGAAGGAAAAAGGACTTACCGATAAATTCAGAGAAAAAACAGGACTTGTTATCGACGCATATTTCTCAGGAACAAAGGTAAAATGGCTTCTTGATAATGTGCCGGGAGCAAGAGAGAGAGCAGAAAAGGGAGAATTATTATTCGGTACAGTTGAGACATGGCTGATCTGGAAACTGACAAAAGGTGCAGTTCATGTAACTGATTATTCAAACGCTTCCCGTACAATGCTGTTCAATATCAATACGCTTGAATGGGATGATGAGATCCTTGCAGAGCTGAACATTCCGAAATGCATGCTTCCGGAACCAAAACCGTCAAGCTGTGTATATGGAGAAGCAGATCCTTCTTACCTCGGTGGACCGATTCCGATCGCAGGAGCAGCAGGAGACCAGCAGTCCGCACTGTTTGGACAGACATGCTTCAATGCAGGCGAAGCAAAGAATACATATGGAACCGGATGTTTCATGCTGATGAATACCGGTGAGAAACCGATCTTCTCAAAGAACGGACTGGTAACAACCATCGCATGGGGACTGGATGGAAAAGTAAATTATGCACTGGAAGGTTCAATTTTCGTGGCAGGAGCTGCAATTCAGTGGCTGAGAGATGAACTTCGTATTATTGATTCCGCACCGGATTCAGAATACATGGCTAAGAAAGTAAAAGATACAAACGGATGCTATGTAGTACCTGCATTTACCGGACTTGGAGCACCGCACTGGGATCAGTATGCAAGAGGAACGATCGTAGGAATTACACGTGGCGTTAATAAATATCACATTATCCGTGCAACTCTGGAATCCCTTGCTTATCAGGTAAATGATGTTTTGGAAGCAATGAAAGCTGATTCTGGAATTGAACTTGCAGCACTTAAGGTTGATGGTGGAGCAAGTGCAAATGATTTTCTGATGCAGACACAGTCTGACATCATCAATGCACCGGTTAACCGTCCGCAGTGTGTAGAGACAACCGCAATGGGAGCTGCTTATCTTGCAGGTCTTGCAGTTGGATACTGGGCAAGTAAAGAGGATGTTATTAAGAACTGGGCAATTGATAAGACATTCGAGCCAAAGATTGCAGATGAAGAAAGAGAAAAACGGATCAAAGGCTGGAATAAGGCTGTCAAATATGCTTACGGATGGGCAAAAGAAGATTAGATTTTGACAGTAAAACGGAAATGAAAACAGAACATTGAATAGGGAAAAGGGGGACTTATCATGTTACCTTATATAGCAGAGTTTCTTGGAACAATGATACTTATTATTCTTGGAGATGGAGTAGTAGCAAATGTGAATCTTAACAAATCCGGTATGAAAGGTGCCGGTGCGGTTCAGATTACATTTGCCTGGGGTCTTGCAGTTCTGCTTCCGGCATTTATTTTCGGAGAGGCTTCAGGAGCTTCCTTTAATCCGGCACTTACGATCGCGCTTGCAGTGGACGGAAGTTTTGCATGGTCGATGGTTCCTGGATATATCATTGCCCAGATCGCAGGAGCATTCGTAGGCGGCTGTATCGTTTATTTACTTTTCAAAGGACAGTTTGACGCCACAGAAGATCCGGGAACAAAGCTTGGTGTATTCTGTACAGGACCTTCGATTGCAAACACAGGACTGAATATTTTCAGTGAGGCAGTTGGAACATTTATCCTTGTATTTGCGATCAAGGGAATTGGAAACGTGACAGGACTTTCCACAGGCGTTGACAAATTATTTGTATTCGGAATTATCGTATCAGTAGGTATGTCACTTGGCGGACTGACCGGTTATGCGATCAACCCGGCAAGAGATCTTGGACCAAGACTTGCACACGCAGTACTTCCGATTAAAGGAAAAGGTGATTCAAACTTCGGATACGGTCTGGTTGTACCGATCATCGGACCAATCATCGGAGCAATCGCAGCAGTATTACTGTATGGGGCAATTCCGTGGTAAAAGTTCAGAATTGAAAATGGTAATGGCATGAGATGAGAGAGCCTGACAGGATAACCGCATAAAGGAAATGCGTTTACTTGGCAGGCTCTTTTTCATAAGCAGGAAGTTCAGGAAGAAAAAACAGTTATTAAGGAGTGATCTGGGAATGTATGATGTAATAATTATCGGGGCTGGAGTATCCGGTGCGGCAACAGCAAGAGAGCTGTCACGTTATAAAGTGAAGGCATGTGTAATCGAGAAAGAAGAGGATGTATGCTGTGGTACTTCCAAGGCAAACAGTGCAATTGTCCATGCCGGTTATGATGCGGCAGAAGGATCGCTGATGGCAAAACTGAATGTCAGGGGAAATCAGATGATGGAACAGCTTTCAAAGGATCTGGATTTCCCATTTAAGAAAAATGGCTCTCTGGTTGTATGTCTGCATGAGGAGGATATGCCGAATCTTCAGGCACTGTATGACCGAGGTGTTGCAAATGGTGTTAAGGAGTTAAGAATTCTTAACTGTAAGGAATTGAAAGAAATGGAACCGAATATTTCCGATCAGGCGTATGCCGCACTTTATGCACCGACAGCCGGAATTGTATGTCCGTTTAATCTGAACATTGCAATGGCTGAGAATGCAAATGTAAATGGTGTGGAGTTCAAATTTGATACGGAAGTTACGGATCTTAAACCAATAGATGAGGGATGGGAAATCCATACAAATAACGGAGTTTTCCAGACAAGGTACGTGGTAAATGCAGCCGGAGTCTATGCAGACAAGTTTCATAATATGGTAAGTGAGAAGAAGATCCATATTACCCCTAGAAGAGGAGATTACTGCCTGCTTGATAAGAGTGCGGGAAGTCATGTGAGCAAGACGATTTTTGCACTTCCGGGAAAATATGGAAAAGGTATTCTGGTTGCACCGACGGTTCACGGTAATCTGATCCTTGGACCAACGGCGATCGATATCGAAGATAAAGAAGGAACCAATACAACAAGAGAAGGTCTGGATCAGGTGATCGAAAGAGCAGAGATGAATGTGAAAAATATTCCGCTCCGTCAGGTGATTACTTCATTTGCCGGACTTCGTGCACATGAGGACGGACATGAGTTCTTGATCGGGGAAGTGGAGGATGCAAAAGGATTTATCGACTGTGCAGGCATTGAATCACCGGGACTTACCAGTGCACCGGCAATCGGAGAAATGGTGGCACAGATCCTGAAAGAGAAAATGAATCTGGAAGAAAAAGAAGATTTTATCGCAACAAGAAAAGGCGTTCTGGATCCGAATACACTCAGCAAGGAAGAAAGAATGGAACTGATCAAAGAGAAACCGGAATACGGAAATATTATCTGCCGCTGTGAAATGGTTACAGAGGGTGAGATCATGGATGCGATCAACAGACCGCTCGGTGCCAAATCTCTGGACGGGGTAAAACGCAGAACAAGAGCCGGAATGGGACGATGTCAGGCTGGATTCTGTTCACCGAGAACGATGGAGATCCTGGCGAGAGAACGCCATGTGAGTATGTTCGAGATCACAAAATCCGGTGGAGATTCTAAAATTGTCACAGGTACTAATAAGGATTCGTTATAAGAGGGAGGCATTGCATCATGAGAGCTTATGATATTGTTATCATTGGAGGAGGACCGGCAGGACTTGCGGCTGCAATTTCGGCGAAGAAAAGCGGAGTGGACAGTGTCCTGATCCTGGAAAGAGACAAAGAACTTGGCGGAATCCTGAATCAGTGCATCCACAACGGATTCGGACTCCATACATTTAAGGAAGAACTGACCGGACCGGAATATGCAGGACGTTTTATTGATCAGGCGAAAGAACTGAATATTAAATACAAGCTGAATACAATGGTTATGGATATCAGCCCACAGAAGGTTGTCACCGCAATGAACCGGGAGGAAGGTCTTTTCGAAATTCAGGCGAAGGCAGTTGTCCTGGCAATGGGATGCCGTGAACGTTCCAGAGGCGCACTTAATATTCCGGGCTATCGTCCGGCGGGTATTTTCTCAGCAGGTACGGCACAGAGACTGGTCAATATCGAAGGCTATATGCCGGGGCGGGAGGTTGTGATCCTTGGTTCCGGCGACATTGGACTGATCATGGCGAGACGAATGACATTTGAAGGCGCAAAGGTTAAGGTTGTTGCAGAGCTGATGCCGTATTCCGGAGGGCTTAAGAGAAATATTGTACAATGTCTGGATGATTATGATATTCCGCTGAAGTTGAGCCATACCGTTGTGGACATCAAAGGGAAAGAGCGGCTGGAAGGAATTACACTGGCACAGGTGGACAGTCACGGAAAACCAATTTCGGGAACTGAAGAAGAATACAGCTGTGATACGCTTCTTCTTTCCGTAGGATTGATCCCGGAAAATGAAATTTCAAGAGGCATGGGCGTGGATATGAACCCTGTCACATCAGGACCAAAGGTAAATGAGAGCCTGGAAACAAACATCGAAGGTGTATTTGCCTGCGGAAATGTCCTGCATGTGCATGACCTGGTTGACTTTGTATCGGAAGAAGCCGGAACTGCAGGAAGAAATGCTGCGGAATACGTCAAACTGGGAGAAGAGCGCAGACAGGATGGAAAAGAGATTCGGATGAATCCGATTGAAGGTGTCCGCTATACTGTACCCGGAACAATTAATGTAGACCGGATGGATGAAAATCTGACTGTGCGTTTCCGTGTGGGCGGTGTCTACAAGAACTGTTATATCAGTGCATATTTTGATGATGAGAGAGTGATCCACAGAAAACGTCCGGTTGTTGCACCAGGTGAGATGGAAGAGATTAAGCTGACAAAAGAGCAGCTTCTGAAATATCCGGATCTGCAGACCATCACAGTAAAGATTGAGGAGGCGTAGACGATGGAAGAAAGAAAATTGACATGTATCGGCTGTCCGATGGGCTGCCCTCTTACAGTTGTAATGAATGGGAAAGAAGTAGTGGGTGTAACCGGAAATACCTGCAAGCGCGGTGATGTATACGCAAGAAAAGAAGTGACGAATCCGACGAGAATCGTAACTTCGACCGTGCGTGTGTCCGGCGGAAGCATCGACATGGTATCGGTGAAGACGAAAGAAGATATCCCGAAGGGCAAGATCTTTGAATGTGTGAAGGCGCTCAAAGGAATTGAAGTTCCGGCTCCGGTTCATATTGGGGACGTGATTCTTGAAAATGTGGCGGACACGGGCGTGGATATTGTTGCGACGAAGAATGTTGAATAAAAGGAAAAGAAGGAGAAGTCCTGTATGGTGACGAAAAGGGTTGCCATATGGGACTTTTTTAATGTGAAAGACTGTGACTTTTGTTTGAAATTATGCAGAATACTTAACAAACTTAAAAAAATTACACATTTTTTGGAAGAAATTTATAAAACCAAAAAATTTTATACATTCACATAAAAAATGAATATAGTGAAAAAACAGGCGCCATTCTAAAATATTCACATAACAAAGAATCGTTTGAAATGAACGACAGGAGAATATGAAAGTTTAAGGGAGGAACGAGAAATGAAAAAAGCAAAATGCTTTAGTGACATCCATTACGACATTGGAAAAATTGATGACAAAATGTACTCGTCTTTTACAGAACATCTGGGACGAAGCATTTATACAGGAATCTACGAGCCGGGGCATCCAAATGCAGATGAAGACGGATATCGTAAAGATGTCATGGAATTAGTAAAAGAATTAGGCGTTCCGGTAATTCGTTATCCAGGTGGAAACTTTGTATCATGCTATGACTGGCATGATGGAATTGGACCAAAAGAAAAAAGACCAAAACGTATGGATTATGCATGGTCAAGTATTGAAACAAACCAGTTCGGTATTGATGAATTTTGCCAGTGGGCAGAAAAAGTTGGTATTGAACCGATGATCGCAGTCAACCTTGGAACAGGAAGTATTAAAGATGCCGGCGATTTGGTTGAATATTGCAATCATCCGGGTGGAACCTATTGGAGTGATTTGAGAGCCCAGAACGGACATCCAGAACCATATAATATCAAATATTGGTGCCTTGGGAATGAGATGGAAGGAAGCTGGCAGGCAGGACATTTGTCAGCAGAAGATTATACAAAGAAAGCACTTGAAGCAGCAAAGATCATGAGATGGGTTGATCCTTCTATTAAACTGGTTGCCTGCGGAAGCAGTTATGAAATGTTACCAACCTATATGGAATGGGACAGAACAATGCTGACAGATCTTTATAATCAGGTTGATTATTTATCAACACATAACTATACAATGAACTCAGGACAGGGTACAACAAATTATCTTGCTTCCTATAAACAGCTGGATTCTCATATCAAAAACAGCGCAAAAGTTATTGAGTATGTAAAGGCTAAAAATCATTTTGATAAAGATTTAAAGATTTGTCTGGATGAATGGAATGTGTGGAATTTCCAGGACATCAAACTGGATTCTCTGGATGATTTAATGGGACTTACAACGTTCGAGATGACATCAGCTGGAAAATGGGAAATCGCGCCACCGATTCTGCAGGAAAAATACAGTCTGCTGGACGCAGTTGTTGTTGGAGGACTTGGAATTTCATTGCTGAACAATGCAGATACAGTTGAAATTGCCTGTCTGGCACAGCTTATCAATGTGATTGCTCCGATTACAACAATTCCGGGAGGCGGAATTTTCAAACAGGCGATTTATCATCCGTTCCATATGCTCAGCAAATATGGACATGGAACTGTTAAGAAAGCCATTGTGGATGCACCGAAATATCAGTGCGATTTAGGTGAATTAAATGTTGTTGAACCAGCAGTTATCTATAATGAGGAAAATGATGAAGTAAGAATCTTCGTTCTGAACTGCGATCAGGAAGAGGACGTTGAATTTGAAGTTGATTTACAGGGATATGGAGATAAGAAAGTAAAGAAACATCTGGTACTTGCCGGAAATGACTATTCTGTAATGAACACAATTGAACATCCGGATGCAGTTGAAATGGAAGAGAAAGAGGTAACAGCTGCAAATTCTGTGGTATTACCAAAAATGTCATGGAATGTAATTGTTTTAGGATAATAAAAGAAGAAGGAAAGAGGGAGGTGGCAACGAAATGAGCGTGATTTTGGAAGCAAAACATATTTCAAAAAACTTTGGACTTACTCAGGCATTGAAAGACGTTTCTGTAACCATTGACGAAGGAGAAGTTATTGGTCTGATCGGAGAAAATGGTTCCGGAAAGTCAACTCTTTCCTCTATTATTTCCGGAGTTTATCCGCAATCTGAAGGAGAGCTTACTCTGGACGGAAAACCATATAAACCAGCAGACACACTGGATGCACAGAATCATGGAATCAGTATGATTGCCCAGGAAATGGGAACACTTCCGGGAATTAAAGTAGCAGATAATCTTTTTATCGGAAAAGAGCAGTTGTTTACAAAACATGGTGTTGTTGACAGAAAAAAGATGTATCAGGAAGCAAGAAAGGCACTTGAAAAAATAGGAATTGACAATATTCATCCGGAAGATCCGATCATAAAATACAGTCTGGAAGAAAGAAAACTGATTGAAGTTGTAAGAGCACTGTATACGAATCCAAGGATTTTCATTGTTGACGAAACAACAACTGCCTTGTCTCAACGAGGAAGGGATATCATTTACCAGGTTATTAAGAACATGAAGAAGGAAAATAAGACAGTACTGTTTATTTCCCATGACCTGGAAGAACTGATGGAGGTTTGCAGCAAGCTGATTGTTTTGCGAGACGGTGTGTTTGTTGCTGAACTTGAAAAATCTGAGTTTGAAGAGGAAAAGATAAAAGAGTTGATGGTAGGACGTAAACTTACCGGAGATTATTATCGAAGTGATTACGATGGAAGCTATGGGAAAGAGGTTGTGCTTTCAGCAGAAAAACTGTATGTAGGAGATAGCCTTAAAGGTGTCTCACTGGAACTTCATAAAGGAGAAATCCTTGGAATAGGTGGGTTAACAGATTGCGGAATGCATGAACTTGGAAAAGCGTTGTTTGGAAATGTTAAACCGTTGTATGGTGAAGTAAAACTTGGAAATGGAAAAAAGATTACATCAGAAAAACAGGCAATCAAGAACAAGATTGGATATGTATCCAAGAACCGAGACCAGGAAGCACTGATCTTATCAGCAAGTATCATGGAAAATACCGTTTTACCATCCTTGTCAATGATCGCAAAAGGTGGTGTAATTACCAAAGGTGCTGAAAAGAAATTTACCGATAAACAGGTAAAAGATATGAGCATTAAATGCAGAGAGATTGGACAAAACGTAGGTGATTTAAGTGGTGGTAATAAACAGAAAGTTGTATTTGGAAAATGGCTTGGTAATGAGTCAGAAATTTATATCCTGGACTGCCCGACACGAGGAATTGATATTGGTGTAAAGGCATTTATGTATCAGCTGATGTACCGCCTGAAAAAAGAAGGAAAATCTATTTTGATGATTTCAGAAGAACTTCCGGAACTGATTGGAATGAGTGATCGTATTCTGATTATGAAAGATGGTCAGATACAGGATTCATTTACCAGGTCAGAAGAGTTAAATGAATCTGTATTAATCAAGAAGATGGTTTAGGAGGGATAAAAGTGAAAGAGAAAGCTAAGGCAAAAGAAATTCTTCAGAAAATAATTCCTTTCCTTGGAATCATTTTAATGATTATCATATTTCAGGTCGGAGGAGAAGGGAAACTGCTGACAAAAGGTAATATCAACAGTATTCTGAATCAGACCGTATATATTGCGATTATGGCATTTGGTGCAATTTTCGTATACTCACATGGCGGAATGGATTTGTCATACGGTGGTGTTATCGGTTTCAGCGTTTTAGTTGCGATTTTAGTTGCGAACACAGGAGTACCGGCAGGAGTAGTATTTATTACAAACATTCTTGCAGCACTGGTATGGTTCGTATTGAACGGAGTTGTTTCCGTATATTTGCAGGTTTCGCCATTTATCACATCACTATGCATCATGTACATGTGTCGTGGAATCTTAAATACGGTATGTGCATCACAGAAATATAGTATTCCGGTTGAACTTTTTGAATTTGATAATCAGAAATTTAAGCTGGGAATGCTGTTAGGAGTCTTTATTATCTGCTATATCTTATTTGAAAAAACAGCAATTGGAAAAGATAATAAAGCAATTGGAGGAAATCCAGCCGCTGCAAAGCAGGCAGGCGTAAACGTTAATAGAACCAGAATGATCGCTTACATTATCAGTGGTATCACGGTAGGTATTGCAGGATTTATCCTTATGGCAAGAGCCGGAAGTGTAAGTACTTCAACTGGTCAGGGAATGGAAATGAACGTTGTCACAGCATTGGTACTTGGAGGTGTGCCATTGTCCGGAGGTTCTAAAGTAAAAATGATCGGAGCTGTGGTCGGAAGCTTTTCTGTTATCCTTTTGAGAAATGGACTGATTATCCTGGGTGTTAACGAACGTGTGGTTGAAGGAATTCAGGGACTGGTACTGTTACTGTTAGTATTCCTTACATATGTAAAGAACAAAGATGGTGTACTGGAGTAACAGATGAAACAAGGAGAAAAAGAGGAGGAAAAGAAATGAAAAGAATTAAACGAGCAGTAGCTGTTTTATTAGCAGTTATGATGGTATTCTCTGTAATCGGTTGTGGTGGTTCTTCAGGAAGCAAGAAATCAGACAGCAGTTCAAAAGAGACAAAAGATGCAAAGACAGAGGAAGTCTGGGGAAACAAATCAGGTCAGGATGAAATTTGTGGAGATCCGGATGGTAAATACACAATTGGTGTAGTTATCCATACAACAACAGATTTCCTTTGCGCAAAATACAAAGCATACACAGATTATCTTGGAAAAGCATATGGTGTAAAATTTAACTATTACATTATTGAAAACTTTGCAGATGAAACATATCTTTCTGCAATTGAAAACCTCTGTGCACAGGGTGTTGATGGTATTATCACAACAAACTTCTCAGGAACAGCAGTTCTTCAGGGATTAAAAATTTGTGAAGAAAATGAAGTTTATCTTGGTGTAGGCTGGTCACAGATTGATGAAAGCATCAAAGATCAGGTTTACAAGAGTGATTACTTTGTTGGTGGATCTTATGAAGCAGATTACGATGCAGGATATGAAATCGTAACAAGCCTTATTGATTCAGGATGCAAGAACATTGCAGCAATTGGCTATGAACCTGGAATTACCTGCCATGACAGAAGATGGGAAGGTATGATGAAAGCATTTGAAGATCATCCGGAAGTTAAAAAAGCTGGTGAATACAGAGGCCTTGAATTCACAAAAGCAGTAGAAGATTTCCTTGCAGCAGATGATTCTATCGATGGTATTGCAATTACACTTCTTGGTATTGAATACTGCTCAGAACCAATCAAATCAGCAGGACGTGAAGGTCAGGTTAAGATCGCATTCTGTGACCTTTCAGAAAATTGTCAGGGAAGCCTTGACAATGGTGAAACAGTATGTGCAATCGGTGGACAGTATGCTGATGCAGTATTCCCGTTCGTACTTATCTACAATGCACTGGAAGGAAATGCTCTTGACAAAGTAGAAGTACCGGTTAACTTTATTGTATGTAAATCTGGTCAGGAATTCTCTGATTACATGACATACCTTCATAATGATGGTGTATATGCATGGACAACAGATGAAGTTGATCAGCTGATTAAATCAAAAAATAAAAATGCATCTTCTGATGAGCTGCTTGAAATGGGCAAGAACTACAGTATTGAAGATACAATTGCAAGACATGGAAAATAAATTACTACTTTAACGGATATGGAAAGGGAAGGCGTATGAAAACGAAATCAGATACAGTTAAAAATGTATGCAAAGTCGTTATGCTCCCGGTATTTGTATATCTTCTGTTTTTCATATGCTCCGGCGGAGCATTTGGAAAACCGGCGAGTCTTATTATGAACCTGAAGCAAACGCTGGCCCCTACGCTAATTTCATTCGCAATGTGTTCGAACATGTTGTGTAACAGAATGGATCTTAGTGCAGGTGCGGTTGTAATGCTCTCGGCAATGTTCGGAGCAAAAATGGTATATCTTTACGGAATCGGATTGATACCATTTGCATTGATTGTGGTTGGAGCGGGCATTGTACTTGGAACAATCTCAGGTGTTATGTATATGTTACTGAGAGTTCCGGCAATTGTTACAGCACTTGGTGTTTGCATGGTATATGAGACATTATCCAACCTGGCAAGTATTTCATGGGTAACAGCTATTAACGGAGAAATTACAACACTTGGAAGATTTCCGTATTGTTTGATTATTTTTGCGATCATGTTTGTACTGTTCTACATCATTTTCAACTATACAAAGTTTGGATATAATGTAAGAGCATGTGCAAGTTCACAGAGAATTGCAAAAAATTCAGGTGTCAATACCAAGAAAACAGCATTCCTCTGCTATGTAGTTTCATCATTATTCCTTGGAGTTGCGGCACTTTTGAAGATTTCTATACAGGGATCAATTGATACGCCGATGTACATGTCAAGTACGAATATTATTTTCAACTGCATGCTTGGAATTTATGTTGGACTGGCACTTGAACAGTATTGTAATCTGGTAATCGGAATCTTTATCGGAAACTTTATTTTAAATATGCTGACGACAGGACTTCTCAGCATGGGACTTTCAGCTTCGCTGCAGGATACAGCATCTGGAATCTTCCTTCTGGTTATTATGATCTTTACTTACAACAACCAGAGAGTAATGAACTTTATCAGTGAACGAAAGCTGAAAAAAGAGCTTGTGAGAACAAACGCACAATAAAAAATAATTTAAATGACACCCGGAGTATACGCATCCTGTCAGCTTGCGATACTCCGGGTGTCGCTGTATAATCGGAATAGACAGCATTTGACAGGGCATAATGGGAGGAAGAAAATATGATAAAAGTATTGTTAGTGGATGATGAAAAGCTGGCACTGGAGTATTTGGAGCATATTATTGATTGGGAGTATCATGGATTTGAATTGATCGGGGTAACGACAAATCCAGAACAGGCACTTGCAATTTACAAGACACACAGACCGGATCTGGTGATATCAGATGTAAAGATGCCTGGATTAAATGGATTGGAATTAGGGGATGCAATTCGCGAATATGGTGGAAATACACATATTCTGTTCCTTTCAGCATATAAAAATTTTGATTATGTAAAACAGGCAATCCGGTTAGGAATTGATGATTATATCTTAAAAAGTGATCTGGAGGAAGATGGATTTTTAAGAAAAATACTAAAATTAAAAGAAGAAATTATAAAAGAAAAAGCAAAAAAGCAGTATACAATTACAGCAATTTTAGAGGAATTATTTAGAAAAAATATTTCAGAAGAGGTATATAAAGATATTCTTGATGAAAATGATTATATAGGTTTGCATAAGAAATATTATTATATTATCGTTTCTCAAAGAAAGGTTCCGAAGATTTTAAAGAAATATATTCCACTTGATAACAATCAGATGACATTGGATAATCGGCTCATAAAAAGAGCGTGCGAAAATGTATCTGAAAATACTGGGATTCATGTAGGGGCCAGGTTTCCGGTAAACGAAGATGAATATCTGATTTTGCTTGAATTCGGAAAAGGAATTGTTTCACAAAAAGAAATAAATGACAGAATTTATGATTTTGCAAGAAAGCTGTATGAATATATTAACAGAGAAGAAAAACTGTATCATGTATATTATTGTTTACATGGAAGTATGGTAAGGCAGTTCCGGTCTAATTTTACAAATTATCAAAGACAACTGGAAAATAATATTTTAAAAAATGAAGTAGAGTTACAGGAGCTGCGTTATGACGGAAAAGAGGAAAATGAGAAGAAACTGTCAGGAATTTCATCAGAAGAAATTTATCAGTCTTTACAACATGGAAAAACAGAAGAAATTGAAAAAATAGAAAACCGATTGCATGAAACAGAAAAAAAACAGAATGTTACAGAATACTTGGAATATATAGAACATATTTTGGAGGCTCTTAGTTTGTTTGATGGAAAACTGATTGGAGAAACAAGCGGTCAGAGATTTTTGATGACCGAGGGATGCAGTTCTTATGATTTTAGAAAAGTAACAGATCTTCAGGCATATATTGAATACAAGATAGAAGAAATTTGTCGAATGAAAAATGAGAAAGAAAAAATGATTTATTCCGATGTGACAATCAATGCAATGGCTTATATCAATCAGAATTATGGTGATGCAAGTATTACAGCAGCGGAAGTTGCGGAGCATGTTGGTGTGACGTCTTCCTGGTTATCAACGAAATTTAAAACAGAAACTGGAATACGGGTAAATGATTTTATCAATAATGTCAGAATAGAAAATGCAAAGAAAATGTTCCAGGATAAAGAATATATGGTTTATGAAGTATCAGAAAAGACAGGTTTTACTTCCAGTCAGTATTTCAGTAAAATTTTCAAAGAATATACAGGACTGACACCGAACCAATATCGCAGGAAATTATTAGCCGGAGAGTAGAAGAGGTCATGAAATTAAGAAATAAATTGGTTATAGCACAATTATGTGTGTTTTTGGTAATTATGGGAATATTGCTCATGGCATTACCGGAACTGGTATATAGAAATATCAGTGTGAAAGACAGAGAGGATACCATGATTCTGAATGAGCAGATCATGTCTCAGTTAGATCAGAATTTTGAAGAGCTGGTAAGATTTACAAAGATTGTGGCAGAAGAACCAGAACTTATTCAGAAAATAGATCAATATATGTCGGAGCCGAATGAAGCAAATAATGCGAAAATAAGTCTTTTTTTATCCCAGCTTGGTGTAAAAAATAAAATTCAGTCATATGGAATCATCGGGATTTATCTGGATGTCCAAAAGGCGGATAAAATATATGATTTTTCAACAGTAGGATTTTCGAATAAAGTAAAAGAACATATTTGTAGTGAAATAAAAGAATTAGATTTAAAAGGGAAAAAGACAAGTTTTTTGAATCCTTTTGCTTATGACGGGGAATCAGATACAGCATTTGGAAATATATTTAACATGGCTTATGGATATACGATGGAATATATATATCATGGGCAGAAAGGCAATCTTACTGTTATAGCATCTTTTGACCAGTTGTACTATATTGCAAACCAGATGAAAGATTACAGTAACGATTATCTGTTTCTTGATAAAAATAATCAGATTTTACAGCCAAGTGTTAAGGAAACACAAATAGATGTAAACGCAACTCTGAAAAACATGAAGTATGGAAAAAGCTATAAGGAAGGTTATTGGCAGCAGGAAGATGGGATTACTACAGTACGTTTTTCAGAAGAAGATGGGTGGAAGATTATTTGCAGGCAGAGCAGAAAAGATATTCTGGACAATAACCGTTCGCTGATTTTTCTGGTAGAAATACTGATTTTATGCTTTGGGCTTGGAATTGTGTTAGTTATGATTCCGATTGTAAATCATTTTACCGGTCCGCTTACGGATGTATCAAAACAAATGAATGAAATAGCAGAAGGAAATCTGGATGCACGAATTGAGGTGAATTCAACAGATGAAATAGGAGAAGTAGGCGCTTCGTTTAATGTTATGGCAAAACGTTTGCAGGAAAATATTGTTGAAATGGTCGAACAGGAAAAGAGAGAGCAGCAACTGAAGTATGGTCTGATGATTTCGCAGGTGGATCCACATTTTATCTATAATACCATGAATATGATTACATATCTGGCACAGAAAAACCGGAATGAAGATGTGATTGCAGTGAATAAAGCTATGATTCAGATTTTAAGGGACAGACTACGTATAGAGGTGGATAATGTTTATGATACAGTAGAGCAGGAAATTAAAGTAGTGAGAGAATATTTACTGATTCAGAAATATCGATATACAGGAATATTTAAAAGTGTTATTGATATCGAAGCGGGGGTTGAGCCATATCTGATTGCAAAAAATATTTTGCAGCCACTTGTAGAGAATGCGTTCTTTCATGGAATTCTATGTAATACGGATGAAGAAGGCGAAGTAATAGACGGATGCATTACGATTCGTATCAGAATGGAAGAAGATGAAGTTGAGATTATTGTAAAAGATAATGGTGCAGGGATGTCTCAGGACAAACTAGATGAATTAAGCAAACCGCAGCGTAAACTGTCAAGTATGGAAAGAGGAGAACATATCGGTATAAAAAATATTAAAGAAAGACTGGACTATATTTATGAAAATAAATACAGATTTCAGATATGGTCAAAAGAGGGCGAAGGTACGATCGTTACGATCCGGATTCCGGCAATTGTATCAAGTGAAACTGAGAAATAAAAGAATGGAAGAGGTTCTATGTAGCAGTAAAAACTGTTATATGGAGCCTTTTTATATAAGTAATGAAGGGAATTTATGTGTCTGAAAGAAGCGGAAAAGGGCCAACATTTTGTGATTTCGTTAAGAAATGGTATAAACATTTTCTATTTTCGTTAAAAACTAGCGTAAAACATTTCTGTTTTTCGTTAAAAAGCAAGGAAAAACATTTCGTGTTTTCGTGAAAAAATGTATAATAGGAGAATCGAAACATTGCGCAGGAGGACTTTCATGGAACCATTCTATTATACCAAAATGACGAAACAGCAGCAGGCAGCATACCATGTAATCATGCAGGGAGCGAATGCACTTGCGGATGAATTTCAGATACCGCGCATAGAAAGTGCGGAGCTTTATGATGTCTTTTTCAGGCTTCGGCTGGATCATCCGGAGATTTTCTGGATGACAGGATATAAGTATAAATACTATCAGGACTCTCCGAATCTGATCTTTGTACCGGAGTATCTGTTTGACAAAAATAAAATCCGGGAGCATCAGAGGGCAATGTCCTCCAGAGTAGAAAAACTTGCGCGGGCGGCAAAAGATTTGTCTGAATGGGAAAAGGAGAAATATATTCATGATTTTATCTGTGATAATGTGACTTATGATAAGCTGAAAAAGGCGTATTCCCATGAGATCATCGGTCCACTTGGACATGGAGTTGGCGTATGTGAAGGGATTGCAAAATCTGTGAAAGTACTCTGTGATGCGCTTGGAATCTGGTGCATGATCGCAGTCTGTGGTAACAATCCGGAAAAAGGGATCAAGTACCGTCATACTTGGAATATCGTAAAAATTGGTGGTACATATTATCATCTGGATGCAACTTTTGACAATACGCTTGGTAAACACAGTGCGGCAGGACAGGAGATCCGCTATGATTATTTCAATCTGGACGACAAGAAGATTTTCCGGGATCATGAACCGCTGATCGCACCGGCACCGGTCTGTACGAATGGGGATCATTTTTATTATCGGGAGAAGAAACTTTCCTTTACAAAAGAAGAAGATGTCTATAAACGGTCGCTGCAGGCGGCTAAGAAGGGCAGGACATTGACCTTTCAGTGGAGAGGCGGCTATCTGACAAGAGAAGTTTTGGAGAAACTTTTGGATCTGCTCCGGAAAGCCGGAGAAGAGAAGCAGAAGGCTGCCAGGATCAGCCTAAACTGGTCGCAGGCAGTGATCCGTGTCAGTTATGTGGAGGACAGAGGACTTGCCTGTGTGGATATGGAAGAGGCAAATGAAGGAGAAAAGGAATAGATGAGTGAACTGGAAATACAGGAAAATATGTCAGCAGAGGAAGCGTTCATGGATACAGAAAGTGCATATGAAGAAATTCCGGAGGCCTTCCAGAAGCTTGCCCAGTTACTCGGTCAGGATCAGTTTGAACTTCTGTTTCCAGACAAAGATGTGGAAAACCAGGATGAAATGCGTCTGGTGTATCTGATGAATGATGCAGTGGAAAGCTTTCTGGTATTCTCTGGTGCAAGAATGACCGGACATTATCAGAAAGATTATGAAGGAGAGCTGGACGCAACTTTAAGCCAGGAGGATGGAGAATATGTACTTGTCGTATATCAGGGCGAAACGGTTGTGACCATTTTCTTCCAGGATCTTTCGCTGGAGATGAATCTCTATAATTACGGAGATATAGGACATTTCTGGTTGAAAGGGTATGAGTATCTGCGGATTCTGGAATATCGTCTGGCGATTCTGAGTGATAAATGTGAATATCTTGGAGAAAAGGCAACAAGTGATACAGAACGGAAACTTGCAAAACTGGTACATTTTCCTCCGCTGAACTATACCTGTTATCCGGCAGTTCCGGCAAAATATATTGTCCCGATGGAAGGTCCGTGGAATCCGACCGAAGAGGCAATGGATGTAATGGAAGAGCTTGTTAAAGAAGCAGGGGATAAAAGTCTGTTGTGGTGGCTGCAAAGATACCGGAGATATCATGGAAAAAGAATGAGCAGATGGATTGCCCGACTATTACATCGGGAGAAACATGTGGCGGTTGTAGACTTGCTAAATAAAAAACTTGCCAAAGAAGCGGAAAATTATCCACGGAGGGATTTTGGAGAGAAATTTAATCAGAAATATCAGAACATTTTGAAAAAAGCCGAAAAAAGAAAAGCAGAGCTGGAGTCAAATGGACAGAAAGTTACACTTGTACGTGAGGAGCCATTTGCTGCGGCGAGAGATTCGGTAGATTTCAAAGTGTACCTGATGATTTGGAAAGAAAAGCAGGGGGACCGTGTTGCTGAAATAGAAGAATTTTAGCAATGGATGATATGAGAACTTAGAAAATAGAAACAGGTCAACGGAGTGAGACTCAATTGATATTCAAAGAGAGGAACAAATACAAATGATCAACCGAGAAGATATGCTGGAATTGACGCGGCGGATGACGCCTGCAAGAACATCATTCACAAGAATAGCAGGCTGTTATGTAGATGCAGACGGAGATTTTGAAGGAAGCTTTAACATCAACTTCCTTAAACTCTCTCCGTCAGAAAAAACAAAAAATCTCGCAATCGCCAAAACGATTCCATTTGCAGAGACAAACACAAAACTGAAAAAATACGAGATCCAGCCGGAAAATCAGAAAGCCGGAAGTATGTGGCAGCTTTTGATGGCGCTCAGAGACTGTGAACTCAAAAACGATGCCCTGATGGATACTCTTTATGATATCATCATGGAAAACATCCGGATCACCACCCCTTACGCGATCTATGTTTTCCATGATAACTACGATATCCCAGCCAAAGCCACCGACAAAGAACGCCTCGGAGAATCCGAAGAGATGTTCCCTTACCTCATCTGCGCCATCTGTCCCCTTGTCGGCGAATACGAACCCGGATTCCCAACATCCGGCTTCCTCTTCCCCGCCTTTACAGACCGCAGCGGTGACCTGAATCACATAAATATCTATGGCATAACTGAAAAGAAACGTGAAGAACTTGGTAGACTTATATCTTTATAATAATGTGTTGTTGGAAATATTTTAAAGATACAAATTTTTAAAAACTAAAACAAATCATTATACTCAAATTTATTTATCCGTTTTTTCGTCCCCCTCCAACACCTTAAAACCTACCTTATTCATCCATCAGCAAGCTCCGGAACTCCGTAAAGAAACGTCCCTGCTCTTCTTTGGTCATCTTAACCAGCATCTCCAGGCTTTCCATACTGATCCGTCCGGCTGAGAACAGCAGTTCCGTATAATCCCATTTCGTATATCCATACTCTTTTTCCCAGTCGCAGATTTTCTTCATTCCATAATAATAGCAGGTGAAATATCCCGGCGCATTCTGGTGTGCCTGTACCTGGGCGCGGGCAGTTACGCGGTCAAAGCCAAGCTCTTCTTCGTAGATTTTTACAGCATCTTCCAGTGTCGCTCCAAAATAATACAGCTGCAGATCAACCAGGATACGGACAGAGGCATGATGACGGCGGAATGCAACGAACAGAGGGAAGAACGGGTCTTCCGCAAAGATAAAGGTAAATGCGCGTTCAGTCCGAATACAGGTTCCCTCTTCCAGAGGTACACTTTTTGCTCCTATTTTTACAGTTTCCGGTGTTGGATCGATCGCTGCGCGGATAAACTGGACATGGTGTCCCGGATAAGTTTCGTGCATGGTATTCATCTTGATCCAGCCATCGGTAATGTTCTGATAATTATACTGATTCAGGAACATCTGGCCGCGGAGCGGTTTGACACGGAAATCACCACCCTCATAACCTCCCCAAGGGTAAGAATCCTTATAGCAAGGCGGAAGCGGAACGCACAGACAGGTTTCATCTTCCGGAAGACGTACATATTCATGAGCGACAGCACGGGTACGTTTCAGATAATTTCTGGCACGTGTATACATTTCCTCGGCACTGTCACAAGGACCGGCATAGCGGAAAAGCACATCGCTGACTTCTTTCATTGTCTTCGGAGTTCCTTCCGGAAGCTCTAATTTGGAGGCGATTTCGAATACTTCAGCACGGGTCTTTTCAATTTCTTCTTTATGCCATGCAAGCAGTTCGTCGAGAGATACACCAAGACGGTTTTTCAGAAGGCTGCGGTAAGCTTCCGGATCCATCTTGATGGTCTTTGAGAGATCATCCTTTAACAATTCTTCAGAGTCAGACTGGCAGTCAGAAACGAGTAAATCTGCCATTTCCTGAAGCTGATCGATAAAAATCCGGAAGGACTGTGATAAAGATGCAATCTGTTCTTCTGTGAAATCCGGGAAATATTCATTTAACAATTTCTGGTCGCGCTGCATATCCAGCCTTGCGCGGGCAAAGGCAGAAGAAAGGGAAGCTTCATTTTCTCCGTATTGTGTGTGGATCAGATTAAGGATCAAATCCTGATTTTCATGGAATGCCTGTAATTTTCTGGTCAGGAGATCGAGACGTACTTCATTAGAACGCCTGTCACAGCGAGCAATTTCCTGAAGATAATAGACAAAATCCAGGAGAGGTGCTTCCGGATTGTGTTCTTTTTCTTCGATAGTAAATTTAAGAGAATCCAGGAAGTCATTCAGATGATGCTTCACCAGACGATAGACATTGTCCGGTGCATCCAGGTTTTCAACCTGTGTTTTTAAATCATTCCATTTTTCGCGGACCGACCTGATCTTTTCGGGAGTCGGGAGAAAAAGGATATTTTCAAAAGAACGGTGGCTTTCGAGTTGGTCATGCAAAATGGCAAGTTCTCTGTCAAGTTCGCGGTAAGTATTGGTTAAGTCAGTATTTTTCATGAGTAAATGGCACTCTCCTTTTTTAGAAATTTGTTCTGATTGTATCTTACCGCAGAAAATGTCAAATGAAAAGCAGGACAGATAAAAAGATTCGCGTGTCGACTTATGCCCCTTTCTGTGATATGATAATCAAGAGATTATTATGAGCAGAAAGGGGCATTTTTTCGATGGCAGCAACATCTGAAAATAAGCCAAAACAATATATATCTGTCGGGATCCTGGCGCATGTGGATGCCGGAAAGACGACGCTTTCGGAAGGAATCCTTTATCTTACCGGTCAGATCAGGAAGCTTGGAAGAGTTGACCATGGAGATGCATTTCTGGACACGTATACGCTGGAAAGAAGCCGGGGGATTACCATTTTTTCCAAGCAGGCGAATTTTGTGCTTGGAGACAAGCAGGTGACTCTTCTTGATACACCGGGGCATGTGGACTTTTCAGCAGAAATGGAGCGTACCCTGCAAGTTCTTGATTATGCAATCCTGGTTGTCAGCGGAGCGGACGGTGTGCAGGGACATACACGAACTTTGTGGAATCTTCTTGCAAGGTATCAGGTTCCGACCTTTATTTTCATAAATAAGATGGATCAGGACGGTACGGACAGACAGGACAGACTTACTGAATTAAAGCGGAAGCTCAGCGGAGAGTGTGTGGATTTTACAGAAGCGGGTGAAGAATTTCTGGAAGAGCTGTCTATGTGCGACGAGACGGTAATGGAAAGCTATCTGGAAAATGGAGAGATCACGGCGAGCCAGATTCAGACGCTGATCCGGGAACGAAAGGTATTTCCATGCTATTTCGGTTCGGCACTGAAGCTGGAAGGTGTGCAGGAATTACTGGACGGACTGGGAAAATACATGGACGGACCGGTAAGCGGGACGCATGCTGAAGAAGCATTTGGAGCGAAGGTATATAAGATATCCAGAGATTCACAGGGCAGCCGTCTGACACATGTGAAGATCACAAACGGAGTACTGAAGGTCAAAGAGATCCTGGAATATATGGCAGAGGAAGAGCCTATGCAGGAGAAAGTTAACCAGATCCGGATTTATTCCGGGGACAAGTACGAGATGGTGCAGGAAGCAGAAAAAGGCTGTATCTGTGCTGTGACAGGACTTACCCGGACTTATCCGGGACAGGGGCTTGGGATGCAGCAAGGTTCTTCGGCACCGGTACTGGAGCCGGTTCTGAATTATCGGGTGGAGCTGCCGGAAGGCTGTGATGTACACCGGATGCTGCAGAATTTCAGACAACTGGAGGAAGAAGATCCGATGCTCCGTGTAGTCTGGAATGAAGAGGCAGGAGAGATCCAGGTCCAGCTGATGGGCGAAGTGCAGACGGAGATTCTGCAAAGCCTTATAAAAGAACGGTTTGACGTGGATATTTCCTTTGGAAGCGGGAATATTGTTTACAAAGAAACGATTAAAAATACAGTTGAAGGAGTAGGGCATTTTGAGCCGCTGCGTCATTATGCGGAAGTGCATCTGATACTGGAACCGGGAGAGCCGGGAAGTGGAATCTCGATCGATACGATCTGCAGTGAGGATGTGCTGGACAAGAACTGGCAGCGACTGATCCTGACGCATGTGCTGGAAAGAGAGCATCGGGGCGTTCTGACGGGATCGGTGCTTACTGATGTGAAGATCACACTTGCCAGTGGACGTGCACATCTGAAGCATACAGAGGGCGGAGATTTCCGCCAGGCTGTGTACCGTGCGATCCGCCAGGGACTGATGCAGGCAGAGAATGTACTGCTTGAACCGTATTATGCATTTCGTCTGGAAATTCCGTCAGAGATGACAGGCCGTGCACTTACGGATATTCAGCGGATGAATGGAGAATTTGACGGACCGGAGACGGAAGATGATATGGCTGTGGTCACCGGAAGTGCACCGGTGTCTGAAATGCAGGATTATCAGAGAGAAGTAACCACATACAGCAGAGGAAGAGGAAAATTGTTCTGTACGCTGAAGGGATATTTTCCATGCCATAACCAGGACGAGGTTGTAGAGGCGATTGGTTACGATCCGGAGCGGGATGTGGAGAATCCGACGGGCTCTGTATTCTGTGCTCATGGAGCAGGATATAATGTACCGTGGCAGGAAGTGCCGGAACATATGCATATTGAGGCACAGCTTCCAAAGATCCTGGAAGAGCGGAAAAGGCTGGCAGGAGAGACAGAAAAAAGTCTGGATGAGACTGTACCGGTAAATTTACGCAAGGAGAAAAGCGGATCAGCAGAAGCAGCAGCCAGAGGTGGCAGGCATTATGCGCGTAATGCCAGAGAAGACAGGGAACTGGAAGAGATTTTTATCCGGACTTACGGACGGGTAGAGAGAAAAGCCGATCGTCTTCCAAAGACTGTGACTGCAGGGAAAACGCCAAAAGCAAAGAAAGATGAAGAAGGCGTACAGGAATATTTGCTGGTAGATGGTTATAATGTTATTTTCGCATGGGATGATCTGAAAGAACTGGCAAAAGAGAATATTGAAGCAGCAAGAAATAAACTGATGGATGTGCTTTGCAATTATCAGGGGTTCAAGAATTATCCTCTGATCCTGGTATTTGATGCCTACAAGGTTGAAGGCGAAGCAATGGAAATCTTCAAATACCACAACATTCATGTTGTGTATACAAAAGAAGCTGAGACGGCGGATATGTATATTGAAAAGGTAGTGCATGAAGTCGGAAGAAAGTATCATGTGACGGTAGTTACATCAGATGGTGTGGAACAGGTGATCACACAGGGACAGGGAGGTACGATCATATCTTCCCGGGAGTTCCTGGAAGAGGTGAAGATCGTGAACCGGCAGATTCAGGAAGAATGGGAGCTTCACAAAGAGAGTGCGAAAAATTATCTGTTCGATCATATGGACAGAGAGCTTGCCGGTCATATGGAAGAGGTCCGCATGGGCCGGAAAGAATTGGGTGAGAAAGCAAATGATCAATAAAGAGGAATTTCTGAAAACCTGTAATCTGACAGAGGATGACCTTACGGCTGCCCGGATTTCCTGGGAGGAGCTGACAGAGATCTATGAAGATTATATGTCAAAAACGAAATTGTTCCGTCATCTGGGAAAAGAATTTGTAGATGAATATATTTATGATATTGAGCGGGCAGGGATCCATTCCTACCGTTACAGAACCAAGAATCCAATGCACCTTCTGGAAAAGATCATCCGGAAGCGGAAAGAAAATTATGCAAAATTTGAACATATCAACAAATCGAATTACCACAAATACATCACAGATTTGATTGGTATCAGGGTTTTCTTCCTTTACCGGGAGGACTGGATTCATTTTCATAAGTTCATCACTTCGATGTTTGAAAATGATCCGAACAATTATGTAGAGGACAGGCTGCGGGATTTTGATGAGGATTCGGAGCACTGCTATATCGCAGAACGTCCAAAAGTATACAAGCGTTCCGGGGATACGAGGATTTATGACAGTACGCAGATTGAAGTGCGGACAGGCGGGTATTACCGTTCACTGCATTATATCATCAAGTATCACGGATACTATCTGGAAATCCAGGGCAGAACGCTTTTTGAAGAAGGATGGAGCGAGATTGACCATGATATTGTGTATCCGTATTACAAGGATGATGAGATGCTGACGGAGTTTTCCGGACTGCTGAACAGGCTTTCGGGAATGGCAGATGAGATGAGTTCGTATTTCAGAAAGATGAAAGAACTCAGAGAAGAAGAACCGGATAAAAAATAAAGGATCTCATATAAAAAATTAAAAATAAAAAGCAAAAGACGTTCAAAACAAAAGGAAATAAAGTATTGTAAAATTTGTTTGACAAATAAAAATTGTCTAATTATAATTACACCCTATTAAACGCGACGGGGCATAACAAAAAGTTATGTTCCGTTTGTTTTATATACTGGGAAATTACATTTCAAAGTATATAAGAACAGAAAGGTCAAATGCCAAGAGGCATAGCTACAGAAAATTGCGGTTATGCTTTTTTTGTTAGGTTAAGGGCCTGTTTTCATTGTGGAGTTTTTCGTTGATCCGAAAAACGGAACTTTGAAAACCAAAAAACCACCTGCTATTGATCTGTGATGAGTGCTTACAATCGGTATCAGGGAGCGATGTGTGGGGAAAATAAATATTTGCTCAGACAAGTGCTTCGGAATGAGTGGGATTTTGACGGATTTACGATCTGTGATTTTGTGTGGGGAGTGAAAGATACCGTTGCATCGGCTTCAAGCGGGCTTGATATTGAGATGCCGATCACACATTTTTATGGAGAAAAGCTTCTGGAAGCAGTAAGAGAAGGAGAAGTTACGGAGCAGACAATTGATGAAGCAGCACTCCGGATCATCCGGACTTTACTGGCACATGAACATTTTATAGAAGAACACAAAAAAGAAGGAAGTTGTGATTACAGAAAGCATCAGGAACTTGCCCTGAGGTGCGCAGGAGAAGGAATTATGCTTCTGAAAAATGAAGATCAGTTACTTCCGATAGATTGTAAAAAGGGAAAGAAGATCGTAGTTTTGGGAAGTTATGCTGACAGAGAAAATATTGGTGACCGGGGTTCCAGTCAGGTCTATGCACCGTATGTGGTGACGATCCTGCAGGGAATTACGGAATACCCTTCAGATGCGGAAGTGATCTATTATTCCGGAGAAAGTGCATCCCATTGCATGCGGCTTGCAAAAGAGGCAGATGTGGTTGTGATTGTAGCGGGAAATGATTATCTGGATGCAGTGGTGGTTCTGGTTGGCGGAAGCATGATCCTGATGGATGAGTGGGAAGATCAGGTCGGAGCGATATTGATGGCGTACTATCCGGGAATGGAAGGTGGAAAGGCAGTCGCAGATGTATTATTTGGGAAAACGAATCCGGGTGGAAAACTTCCATTTGTGATTCCGAAGAAAGAAGAAGATCTGCCGGAGATTGACTGGGATGCAGAAGAGTTCCGATACGATTACTATCACGGATATACACTTCTGAATAAAAGCCATGTGAAGCCGCTTTACCCGTTTGGATATGGACTTTCTTATACGACGTTTACGCTTGCCGGCATGAAAGCATGGAGAGATGAAGAAAATCTGTATGCGTTTGTGATCGCGAAAAATACAGGGAAGCGGGAAGGAAGCGAAGTGGTACAGATGTATGTGGGAACAGCTGATTCCAAAGTAGAAAGACCGGAGTATGTGCTCAAGGATTTTCAGAAAATACGGCTGGATGCCGGAGAAGAAAAAGAAGTGAAACTGGTTTGCCCGATTCGGGAGATGGCATATTTTGATGAGGGTAGAAATGAATTTGTGGCGGAATTTTCAATTCCGTATGAAGTGTATGTGGGAACGAGCAGTTTGAGAGAAGATTTGTGGGTAAGGAAAGTTTGAAAAAGGGATGTGCGGGCTTATTGTACTAATTAGTACAATAGTCCTTTTTAAAACTTTTTGTCAGAATGAAAAATTGAATCATAAATACCTGTTTCCGGTTTAATATTTTCAAAATAAATCCAACATATAGAGAAGTGGGAAGCGAGCGTTGCTTACTTCCCACTTCCCGGTTATAATTGGAATAACAGAAATTAAGTCAGAAAGGATGGATTCAATGGAATATATAACATCTCTACAGGTAGCAGATAAATGGAATCTTTCAAAACGTCAGGTAAATGCGCTGTGCAAAAGCAGACAAATATATGGTGCAGTAAAAGGACAGCGTTGGATGATACCGGAGGATGCAACTTTTGAAAAATATCTCAATCATTACGATGTGATTTATCTGGATATTACCTTGTAGGAATTAATTACAAAAAAGCAACGAAAGAACATACCTGTAAAATAGAAGAGATTATTCTTTAATCAGGCATTTATGGAGGAAGAAAACCATGCGATTTCTTCATTTATCGGACCTGCACCTCGGCAAGCGTGTGAATGAATTTTCCATGCTGGAGGATCAGGCATATATTTTAAAAGAGATACTGAACATTATCGATGAGCAGAAGGTGGAAGCGGTTCTGATCGCGGGCGACATTTACGACAAGGTGATTCCGTCCGCAGAGGCGGTGAGGCTTCTGGATGATTTCCTGACAAGGATCGCCGCGAGGGAGCTTCCGGTGTTTCTGATCAGTGGAAACCATGATTCTGCAGAAAGGATTGCTTTCGGTTCAAGACTGATGAGCAGCAGACAGATCTATCTTTCACCGGTATTTGAGTCGGATGTAGAACCGGTAACGATAAGTGACCGGTACGGTGAGATCAATATTTACATGCTTCCATTTGTGAAGCCGTCTTTGGTAAAAAGAGTGTATCCGGAGGAAGAGATCATCACCTATCAGGATGCTGTAAATGCGGCAGTGCAGCATATGCAGATCGACACAGACAAACGAAATATCCTGCTTGCGCATCAGTTCGTGACCGGTGCGGCAAGATGTGATTCAGAAGAACTGTCTGTAGGCGGTGTGGATGATGTGGACGCATCTGTCTTTGACGGATTTGATTATGTGGCGCTTGGACATCTCCATGGCCCGCAGAAGATCGGGAAAGAGACAGTGCGGTATTCGGGGACGCCGCTCAAATATTCTTTTTCTGAAACCAATCACAAAAAAGCAGCAGTCATCGTTGATGTAGAAGAAAAAGGCAAAATAAATATTCAGCAGATTCCATTTTTGCCGAAACATGATATGCGGGAGATCAGAGGAACTTACATGGAAGTGACTGCACTGGATTTTTACAAGGATATGAACACGGACGATTATCTTCACATTACGCTGACTGATGAAGAGGATATACCGGATGCAATCGGGAAGCTCAGAACGATTTATCCGAATATCATGAAGCTGTCTTATGACAATCGGCGGACGAGAGCGGCAGGGACAGTGAGAGGAACGGCGGAAGTAGAGGAGAAATCCCCGATGGAGCTTTTAAGAGAGTTCTATGAGCTTCAGAACAACCAGCCCATGACGGATGAACAGGAAGAGATTGCCAGAGGAATGATGGAAGAAATATGGGAGGATGAGAGATGAGACCGATAAAACTTACGATTTCTGCATTCGGACCGTATGCAAAAGAGACAGAGATCATTCTGGATGAACTTGGTGAGCGGGGGCTTTATCTGATAACCGGCGATACCGGTGCCGGAAAGACCACAATTTTTGATGCAATCGCATTTGCACTTTACGGGGAAGCGAGTGGAAATGAAAGAGAGCCGGGGATGCTTCGGAGTAAATATGCGGATCCGAAGACGCCGACCTTTGTGGAATTGGAGTTCTTCTATCAGGGGCAGAACTACCATATCCGGAGAAATCCGGAGTACATGCGTCCAAAGGACAGGGGCGAGGGCATGACGCTGCAAAGAGCGGATGCGGTACTGGAATTTCCGGATGACAGGCTTCCGGTCACAAAGGCAAAAGAGGTCACAAAAGCAGTGACAGAACTGATCGGGCTCGACCGCGGACAATTTACTCAGATTGCAATGCTGGCGCAGGGAGATTTTATGAAGCTTCTGTTTTCAAAAACTGAGGAGCGGAGCAAAATTTTCCGGGAAATTTTCCATACCAGACCGTATCTTGCATTTCAGGAGAAAATGAAAAATGCAAGTGGCAGATTACAGGAACAGTACGAGGATGTCAGCAAAAGCATTTTGCAGTACATGAAGGATATCAGCTGTGATGAGGATGACGTGCTTGCTGCGGATGTGAAAAAGATTCGTGAGAGCAAAGTGGTGGTTCATGCGGACAAGGTTCTGGAACTTTTGGAAACTCTGACAAATCAGGATGCAGATTCGGTGAAAGAAAAGAAGAAGAATTTAACGAAGATCGAGAAAGATCTGGAAGAGCTGAACCAGAGAATCGGAAAGGCAGAGGCAGTGATCCGTGCCAAAAAGGAACTGGAAAAAGCGGAGCAGACGATAGCAGAGAAGACACCAACGCTGGAAGAACTGGAAATGGCACTGAAGAAAGAACAGGAAAAAGTGCCGGAAAGAGAGCAGTTAACAGAAGAGATCGGAAAGAGGCAGGAAAAGCTTGCAGAGTATGACGAATTAAAAAAACTTCAGAAGCAGATTAAAGAGCTTGAAAAACAGATTGAGATATTAAAGGGCCGGGAAAGCCGGTATCAGGAAAAGAAAGCGCAGATGCAGGCGCAGCTGGAACAGAAAAGGAATTTACTGGAACAGCTGAAGGATGCGGAAATTAAAGTTCTGAAAGTTACAGCAGAACAAAAAGAGGTTTCAGTAAGAAAAGAAACGGCAGAAGACATTCTTATTCAATATAAAAGATACCAAAGACAGAAGAAAAGTGTGGAAGAGGCGCAGAAAGCATACCTTGTCATGCAGGAGGAATGTACAGAGCGAAAGACACAGCTTGCCTGGATGGAGAAGGCATTTCTGGATGAGCAGGCGGGGATTCTTGCAAAGGTTCTGAAAACGGGAGAGCCGTGTCCGGTGTGCGGATCGGTCCACCATCCATGTCCGGCACAGATGACGGAAGGTGCACCGGAAAAAGAAGAGCTTGAAAAATACCGGAAAGAGACTGCCGATGTGGAAAAAAAGACGAATGATGCAAGCTTTCAGGCAAATGAAAAGCTGGTGCAGTTAAAAGCGCTGGGAGAAGAAATCCAAAAGAGTGTGAAAAGTTTTGACAGCAGCATACAGGAAGAAGAGATTGAAAAATCGCTGGCGTTGGTCGGTCAACAGATGGATGTCCTCGAAAAGTCAGAAAAGGAATTACAGAAAAAGCTGGAAGTAGCTAAAGAAGCAGTGGCAGAAAAGCAGAAGCTGGAAGCTGATATCCCGGAACTGGAGCAGATGCAGAAAAAGCTTCAAGAGGAAGAACAGGAGCGAAAGGATCAGCTCCTTGTGTCTGAGAGAGATAAAGCAAATGCAGAAGAGCAGGCTGCGAAGGTACGTGGCAAACTGGAATTTCCGGAGAAAGCAGAAGCAGAACAGAAGATCAAAGAGCTGGATAAGCAGAAAAAAGAGATCGATAAGAATCTGAATGCTGCCCAGAAGGCATTCCAGGACTGCAGTCAGTCGGTAGAAGCGGCAAAGACGAAGAAGAAAACGCTGGAGAAGCAGATTGCAGGTAATAAAGAAACCGATATGGAAGAGCTTGTGCAGGCACGACAGGAAGTATCAGGTGCGAAAAAAGAGCTTCAAAAACAGATGGAAGAGATCAGGATCCGTTATGAGAACAATCTGAAAATCAGGAATGCGATTGACAAGCAGAGTGCGAAACTTCTTGAACTTGAGCGGAACTGGACACAGGTGCGTGAAATTTCCGATACGGTAAATGGAAAGATCAAAGGCGGATCCAAAGAAAAGATCAAGTTTGAGACCTACATCCAGACCAATTATTTTGACCGGATCATTGCCCGTGCAAATACGCGGTTTATGGTGATGAGTGGAGGACAATATGAGCTGAAACGCCAGACTGATACGGATGACCGGAAGAGTCAGAGTGGTCTGGAACTGAACGTAATCGATCACTACAATGGTTCTGAGCGAAGCGTGAAGACGCTTTCCGGCGGGGAATCCTTTAAAGCTTCTCTTTCGCTGGCACTCGGACTTTCTGATGAGATCCAGGCATCGGCAGGCGGAATCCAGCTGGATACCATGTTTGTCGATGAAGGATTTGGTTCACTGGATGAAGAGTCACTGGAACAGGCGATGAAAGCACTGAATGGTCTTACGGAAGGCAACCGTCTGGTGGGAATCATTTCCCATGTACAGGAATTAAAAGCAAGGATTGAGAAACAGATTGTGGTGACAAAGGAAAAAGCAGGCGGAAGCAGAGTGGAACTTAAGATTGACTGATCTGTACCGGAGAAGAATTTCATGCTGAGATGAAGCGGAGCACCAATGGAGGTGGGGAAAATTCACCGAAACTGGAAGGAGAAGATGATTTTTATGAGCTGTTTTTTGCAGGACTGGAGCAGAAGGAAAATAAAAATCTAAATGAATAAAAATACTATGAAGAAATGGTTTTGACTTTCAGATATGCAACAAGTGTGTTAAGATAGGTACAGACTATTCATAAAATGTGCAAGAATATACAATTTGAAAAGAGCGAATATAAAAGGAAAAAGGAGTAAAAATCATGCCAGTTTTTGATTTTAAACACACACCAGATGAAAAAAAGACCCAGGAATGTACTTATACAACATTCCGCTCGAATGAGACAGAAGCGACAGCGGAGAAACCGATGCTGGTTCTGGATAACAGCAACCGGAAATGGAAGCATCATTCCTGTGGTGTTTTCACCAACCCGATTAAGAAGACATCCTTTGAATTTGACGAGGAAGATGGAACTGTAAGTGCGGACATTCTCCAGATCGATGCGAGATTTGTAAGCCTGATCAAATGGCTGGGTGAGAATCACATCAATGTCCGTCTTTCCGGTGAAAACCGTGCAGACGGTTATGCAGTATACAAGATCCGGGAGATCGCATTCGGTGGGGCAACCAAGCTTTCAGCTGAAGATGGTTTCCTGCAGTTCATGATCGAGCGTCTTTTCGCAAGCAGTGCACCGACAGAAGAAGCTGTGGATGAGGAAATGGAAGAAGACGGCGACAGCATGAAGCTGACAAGCCTGCAGAGTATCACCGATTTTATGAACTGTGCAGGAAGAACCCTTCCGGACAATATCCGTCTGTGGGCAAGAAGAAACCTTGCTGTTGCAAGATCACACGAAGTGTCACCGGAAGAAAGAAGACATGCGCAGAGAGCTCTTTCAATCATGATGAATATTCAGTGGAAGAGCAATTATTTTGAATCCATTGATCCGGATGAGGCAAGAAGAATCCTGGATGAAGAGCTTTACGGAATGGAACGTGTCAAACAGAGAATCATCGAAACAATCATCCAGATCAACAGAACGCACACTCTTCCGGCGTATGGAATCCTTCTGATCGGACCGGCCGGAACCGGTAAATCGCAGATCGCTTATGCAATTGCACGTATCCTGAAGCTTCCGTGGACAACTCTGGATATGAGTTCCATTAACGATCCGGAACAGCTTACAGGAAGTTCCCGTGTATACGCCAATGCGAAACCAGGAATTATTATGGAAGCATTTGCGGCAGCAGGAGAATCCAACCTGGTATTCATCATCAATGAGCTGGACAAAGCAGCATCCGGAAAAGGGAATGGGAATCCGGCGGATGTACTTTTGACACTCCTTGATAACCTTGGATTTACGGATAACTATATTGAGTGTAATGTTCCGACAGTTGGCGTATATCCGATTGCAACTGCCAATGAAAAAGATCAGATCAGTGCACCGATCATGTCCCGTTTTGCAGTTATCGATATCCCGGATTATACACCGGAAGAGAAGAAGATCATCTTCTCCAGATTTGCACTTCCGAAGATCCTGAAGAGAATGAGCCTTCGTCAGGACGAGTGTACGGTGACAGATGAAGGTCTTGATGTGATAATTGAACTTTACTCCAATACATCAGGAATCCGTGATCTGGAGCAGGCAGCCGAACATATTGCGGCAAATGCACTGTACCAGATCGAGGTAACTCATGTAAAAGAAGTTGTGTTTGACGGAGAAGCAGTGAGAGCATTGCTTTCATAAGAAAATTAAAATATGAAAATGTAAATGATGATACCAGGGGCAAAAGATTCTATTTTTGTTAATATTTATAGATGCAGTAAAATTGCAGAAGGAGCCGGAAAAGAAAAATAGGGTACGGGTGACTTTGCACTATGGAGATGAGATCCAGTCAATTGTGGAAGCTATTGCTGACACAATTGACGGTTTCGGGAGCTCATCGGAATGCCCAGTGCAACGGAACCCGTACCCTATTTTTCTTTTCCGGCGGTGCTTATCATTCTACCCCTGTCTATAATAACTCAGGAAATCAGAAATTTTTCCCACAGCTTCTTTCAGAACTTCAATTCGTGGCAGATATACTACCCGAAAATGATCCGGCTGTTTCCAGTTAAATCCACTTCCCTGTACGATCAGAATCTTCTTATCCTGCAGCAGATCCAGTGCAAATTTTTCATCATTTACAATGTTGAACTTCTTTACATCGATCTTCGGGAACATATAAAATGCAGCCTGCGGTTTGACGGCAGTGATTCCCGGAATGTCAGTCAGTGCCTTGTAAATATATTCGCGCTGTTCGTAAATACGTCCGCCCGGAACGAGGTAGTCGTTGACGCTCTGATTGCCCCAGAGAGCGGTCTGAACGACAGACTGTGCCGGAACATTGGAGCAGAGACGCATATTGGAAAGCATCTTGATTCCTTCGATATAATCTTTTGCGATTGCTTTATTTCCGCTGAGAACCATCCAGCCAATACGGAATCCGGCGATCATATGGGATTTGGAAAGACCGCTGAAGGTGACGCAGAACAGATCCGGTGCCAGTGAAGCAATGGAAATATGTTCTTTTCCGTCCATAACAAGGCGGTCATAAATTTCATCTGAGAAAATGATCAGGTGATGTTCCCTTGCGAGATCAACAATCTTCTGCAGCACCTCTTTCGGATAAAGTGCTCCGGTCGGGTTGTTCGGATTGATGATTACAAGAGCTTTGGTATGGTCTGTGATCTTACGGCGCATATCTTCGATGTCCGGATACCAGTCAGACTGTTCATCGCAGATATAGTGAACAGCCTTTCCGCCGGCAAGTGTGGCACAGGCAGTCCACAGAGGATAATCCGGAGACGGGATCAGGATTTCATCTCCGTTGTCAAGAAGAGCTGACATACACAGGTTGATCAGTTCGCTGACACCATTTCCGGTATAAATGTCATTGATCGTGACATTCGGCAGCTTTTTGATCTGGGAATACTGCATGATTGCCTTCCGTGCAGAGAAAAGTCCCTGAGAAGGAGAGTATCCTTCGCAGTCGGAAAGCTGCTGGCTCATATCATAGATGACTTCGTCCGGTGTGCGGAAACCAAATGGAGCCGGATTACCGATATTGAGCTTCAGTACGTGGGTACCGCGTTCTTCCATACGGGCAGCTTCTTCAACAACCGGTCCACGGACATCGTATAATACATTATCGAGTTTGGATGATTTTTTGAATATATGCATGGCAAAACTTCCTGCATTATCGTTATCATTTTTGTCGGTTATTGCCTTTTTCATCGGTGTAGTTCCCCTTTTTGAAGAGTTTGAAGTTCCGACAGAACCAGAAGTCTTAGTGGTAGACGGAGCTTTTGGGGCAACGGAGTTGTTTTCCCGAGCAGTAAAGTTTTCCTGACTGTCACCGAGCAGCCAATCGGCATCTACGTGAAGTGTATCTGCCAGAAAATGGAGGATATCATTTCTCGGAACAGTTTTTCCGCTCACGTACTGGCTTACATGGCTTTTACCTAATTTTACATTATTTTCTGCGGCGATATGAACCAGATCAATCTGTTTCAGGTTCTGTGCATACATCGCCTCTTTAAGTCTATCTGAGAAAGTTGTCATTTGAAAATCTCCTTTCAAACTAAAAAGTTCAATTTAAAAATAAAACAGTGAAGTTCAAAATTTAAATTGATTATAGCACTTCGAATGATTTGGTTCAATAACAAATATTATTTTTGGTTCAAAAAGTTTGATTCTAGCAACGGCACCCTGAAAAAAGGCGGTATCCCGCCAAAATTCAGATGCTCTGGTAACTTAGTTGCCGAGTAGTTCACAAATAATGATAAGTATTACGTTTCAGGACGATAAAAGTTCCGGTAACGCATAAAGTTAAAAGTTCAGCAATTGCAACCGAGCACCAGACTCCGTTGATCCCGAGAAGCAGTGGAAGTAGCAGAACCACTGCCATCTGGAAAACCAGTGTTCTGAGAAACGAGATCAGCGCAGAGAGCAGACCGTTGTTCAATGCGGTAAAAAATGCAGAGCCATAAATATTGAACCCGTTGATCAGGAACGCAAAGCTGTACAGACGGAACCCACTGCGTGTCAGTTCAAAAAGCCCCTGGTCATAACCGACAAACAATGTGGCGAGTGGTGTTGCGATGAGCTGCGCGATGATAAATAAGGAAACAGCCCAGGTTCCAATCAGCCGGATACTCTTGTGGAAAAGATTCTTTAGTTCATCCTGATTGTTGGCACCGTAGTGATAGCTGACGATCGGGGCACTTCCAATCGCATAACCAAAGAAGATCGAAACAAAGATAAAATTGACATACATGATCGTTCCGTAAGCTGCAACGCCGTCTTCACCGGCAAATTTCATGAGCTGCATATTATAAAGAGCATTTACAACAGAGCTGGAAAGATTGGTCATAAGCTCGGACGAGCCATTGGTACAGGTCTTTAATAAGATTCTGCCATGAAAATGTGTTTTTCCAAGCTTTAATAAGCTGGAATTTTTCCGCCCAAAGTAGAATAACGGGAAAAGCCCTCCGATAAACTCTCCGCATACAGTCGCAAACCCGGCACCTGGAAGTCCGAGGTGGAGTACAGCTACAAATAAAAAGTCTAGAACCATATTGGTCACACCGGCGATCACGATCACGCGAAGTCCCAGATGTGGCTTTTCGGCAGTTACAAAAAAGCTCTGAAATACATTCTGCAGCATAAAAGCAGGCAGCGAAATGCAAAGAATGCGTCCATATAAAATGCAGTTGTCAAGAAGAGTACCGCTTGCACCGAATAAAATGGCAACCGGTTTTACAAGGAACATACTCAGGATTGCGATAATGATTCCTCCGATAGCAGTGATATAGACGAGCATGGAAAAATACTCATTGGCATTTTCAATCTTTCCTTCACCAAGCGTCTTTGCAACAATGGCACTACCACCGGTTCCGATCATGAAGCCGAGAGCGCTGATGCCCATCAGGAAAGGCATGATCAGATTAACCGCTGCAAAAGCGCTTTTTCCAACAAAGTTGGAGACAAAAAGTCCGTCAACCACACTGTAAATGGATGTGAAGATCATCATTATAATAGAAGGAAACACAAATTGTAGAAGTTTTTTATAAGTAAAGTGTTCGGATAATTGAATTTTCATAGTTTATAGATCCTCCTCAAGGTTAGAAAGTCTAGAACGTAAGGTCTGATTATATTTGGCATTCAGGCGCAGAAGCTGTTCACATTCTTCGGGACTGAAAGAAGCTAAAGTATCATTTTCAATCCGGATGAGAGGAAGCAGCTTTTCCTGAATAAGCTTCTTGCCGGAAGCTGTAAGATGGATATGCATACTTCGTCCTTTTCCGGGTGAGAGGGTAAGATAACCGTCGGTCTGCAGTTTTCGTATAGATGAATTAACCGTCTGCTTTGGCATGCAGGAAGCTTTGCAGATATCACGCTGCAGGCAGTTATCGCCTATTTCAAAAATTGTATAGAAGATGTCTAACGCACTGTCCGAAAGTTGAAGTTTTCGGGCAATCTCGTGATAGATGTCATTTGCTTCTTTATATATGTGATTGTATTCTTTTAAATATTTGCTGATAAGTACAGTAGAATCCGTGCTCATGGTTCACCTCATTTAAATAATTATGTAGATTTCGAAATCAGATGATAGTAAGTCTGAAATCGTACTCGATATATTGTAGTCTGAATTCGGACTTATGTCAAGTGGATAATAAAAAGAAATAAGCTGTGCATAATGCATAAAATCTATAAATTTTTAAGGAAGGATTAAGGCTGTGTATGTATAATATCAAAAAAGAAAAAAAGGTATGTAATCATGTGATTTGTATACATTTACAATACAAGTATAGAGAAAATGAAAGTTGTATTGTCAGTTCATGAAAATTTTACACATAACGCACAAAAATCTAGTTTTCACTGAAAAAAAACGATCACTATAAGGACATAATGCACAAAATGAATAAAAACATTACATTTTTGGTGGATAAAATACACGTTTAAAATACAACTTTGAACAAAAACTTTCTTGTATTTTCTTGAAAAGCACGGACTCAAATAATATAATCAAATCATCAAGAAAACGGAGATGGAGGAGAAGATATGAAAAAAGTTTTCAAAAAAGTAACAGCAGCTACAATGGCAGCTACAATGGTAGTCGGACTTGCAGCATGTGGTGGTAGTGGAAGTGGATCTTCTGACAAGAGTGCTTCAAAATCAGGCAAGATCAAAATTGGTGTTTCTATTTGGTCTTCAACAGACGTACTTGGATCACAGTGTAAGAAGATCCTTGATGAAGCAGCAAAAGCTCTTGATGTCGAAGTACAGTATGTTGACCAGGGACATGTTTCTGAAAAAGTTACAGCATCTGTAGAACAGCTTGCAGCAGCAGGATGCCAGGGAATCATCATCTGTAACTCATCTGATACAGAAATGACATCTGCTATCAAGACATGTAATGACAACAAAGTTTATCTTGCACAGTTCTTCCGTGTGATCAGTGAAGAGAACAGCGCAGATATTTATCAGGTAGCTAAAGATTCTGATTACTACATCGGAGCTGTACATGAAGATGAACCGGCAAACGGTGAAGAACTTGTAAACATCCTTCTTGAAAAAGGAGATCGTAACATCGGTCTTATTGGCTGGGAGCAGGGAGATGCTACATGGCTTGGAAGATGGGAAGGTTACAAAGCAGGCGTTGAAAAATGGAATAAAGAAAACCCGAACGATAAGGCAACTCTTTCTGAACCACAGTATGCAGGTACAACTTCAGAAGGTGGATCAAAAGCAGCAGAAGCTTTAATGGCAGCAGATCCAGATCTTGATGCACTGATCCCAGCTGGTGGTGGTGGAGATCCACTTCAGGGAGCAATCGCAGCAGTTGAACGTGCAGGCAAGACAAGTGATATTGATATCGTTTCTACAGACTTCCTCCCAGACCTTGGAGAAAGACTTGAAAATGGATCTATGGCTGGTGAATCTGGCGGACATTACTGTGACCCGCTGATTTCCTTCATGATGGTTTACAATGCAATCAAAGGAAACTACAAAGACTTCGGTGGCAAATTCGAAGATGTTCCATTCCCATATCTGTATGTATCATCACCAGATGACTACAAAGCATATGAGAAATATTTCGTAGACCAGCTTCCATACACAGATGAAGAACTGGTTGATATGTCTAAACTCAGCATGGAAGACTTAAAGGCAACAGCTGCTAAGTTATCTATTGAAGATGCAGCATCACGTGCAGGTAACTAGGATAGACAAATAGTAACGACTATTAACTCAGAAAGGGTGACGTCGCAAAGGCGATGCCACCTTTTCTAAATCAGAAATGACAATTATGAAGAGGTAGATAATATGGGCACTAGTAAAAAACTTTCAGGGAAAGTGATGGGATATCTGATCTTAATCGGTCTGGTCGTACTTTCCTGGCTGATCTTTAAAATCTTGACACCACATAACTTCGGTTCCTTTTCCAATATGCTCAATTACTTTCAGGCGAGCCTGATTGCTACCGTAGGTGCAGTTGGTTTTTATTTTGTAATGGTAATGGGAATGTTCGATTTCTCAATTGGTGCAAACATCATGCTTTCCGCAATCGTTGGATGTGTATTTGCAACCAGATTCAACATGGGCTATTTGGGACTTATTATTGGATGCGTTCTTACAGGCGCAATCGTTGGAATACTGAACGGTATCTTCTATGTAAAGCTTCGTATTCCATCAATGATCGTAACAACCGGTCTGGCTCTTATTTATGAGTCAATCGCAAACTATATTGCAGGCGGTGTTGAGCAGACGCTTCCGGCAAATATTCGTGCATTTGGTCAGATGCCATGGGATATTATTCTTGCATTAGTGGCTTGTGCAGTAGCTTACATATTCTTAAACTATACTAAAATCGGAACTTATACCTATGCAATCGGAAGTGATGAATTCGTTGCAAAGAATATGGGTATTAACGTAAATAAATATAAAGTACTTGCATTTATCTTAAGTGGTGCGTTCCTTGGGGTTATGGCAATCCTGACAATCAGCTATGGTTCATCTATGGTAGCTGTTACCGGAATGGCATCTATGAGCCGAAACTTCGTTCCGACCATGGGATGTTTCTTCGGCCTTGCATTTAAGAAATACGGAATGCCGCTTCCGGCAATCATCATCGGTGAGTTCGTAATCAACATCATTTTCTTCGGTTTCATTGCTCTCGGAGCACCGACTGCAATTCAGGATGTTATCACAGGACTTGCACTGCTTATTATCATTACTGTGACAACAAAGGCTACTAAGGGCGAAATCGTCAAGTAATGAAGGGAGGAAGACAGCAATGAGTGAAGTAAGATTACAGGTAAAAAATCTTTGTAAAAACTTCGGTATTACAAAAGCAGTTCAGAATGTATCCTTCAATGTAAATAAAGGAGAGGTTCATGCACTGATCGGAGAAAATGGTTCTGGTAAATCAACTCTGACCAACATGCTGACCGGTATCTACAGCATTGGAAGCGGACAGTTCATTCTGGACGGAAAAGAAATCCATCCGAAGAATCAGGTAGAAGCAAATAATGAAGGTGTATCTATCATCGTACAGGAACTTGGAACTCTGTCAGGGCTTACAGTTGCAGAGAATATTTTCCTTGGACATGAGGATCAGTTCGTACATTTTGGAATTAAAAATACAAATGCTATGAACAAGAAAGCAACAGAGCTTTTAAAGAAATATGGTTTTGACAGAATCAAAGCAGCTGATATGATCGATCATTACAATTTTGAAGACCGTAAGCTGGTTGAGATTGTAAAGGCTACATACTTTGATCCGAAGATTGTTGTTATTGATGAGACAACAACTGCTCTTTCACAGGAAGGACGTGAAGAGCTTTACAAACATATGGAAAGAATCAAAAAGAGTGGAAATACAGTTATTTTCATTTCTCATGACCTTCCGGAAATTCTTGACAAGTCTGATACAATCACAATTCTTCGAGATGGTGTTTACATCGATACCGTTAAGAGTAAAGATGTAACAGAAGATGATCTGAAGAAGCTGATGGTAGGACGTGAAGTAACAGGTGATTATTATCGTGCAGATTATGGTGAAAAAGTATCTGACGAAGTTGTATTATCAGTAAAGAATGTTACTGTTCCTGGATTGATCGAAGATGTAACATTTGATCTTCATAAAGGTGAAATCCTTGGATTCGGTGGACTTTCAGAATCTGGTATGCATGAAATCGGAAAAGCTATTTTCGGTGCATCTTATGACCGTACAGGTAGCGTAACACTGGCAGATGGAACACAGATTAATGATATTCCGACTGCGATCAAACACAGCATTGCGTACACATCAAAAGACCGTGATAATGAATCTGTTGTTCTGAATCAGAGTATCGGAGACAATATCTGCCTCCCATCACTGGATGAACTGGCAGGAAAGTCACATCTTTTAAGTGATAAGAAGCGTAAAGAATTTGCAGACAAATATGCAAAACAGATGTCTGTAAAGATGGTAGATGTAAACCAGTTTGTATCAAATCTTTCAGGTGGTAACAAACAGAAAGTCGTTCTTGCAAGATGGATCGGAAAAGATTCTGACATTGTTGTACTGGACAGCCCGACACGTGGTATTGATATCAAAGTTAAACAGGATATTTACCAGTTAATGAATCAGATGAGAAAGAATGGAAAATCCATTATCATGATTTCGGAAGAGCTGATGGAGCTGATCGGTATGTGCGACCGTATCGTAATTATGAAAGATGGAAAAATCAGTGGTCAGCTGGATAGAGATAAGAACCTTGATGAAAACGGTCTTATTTCTATGATGGTATAAGGAGGCAGCTATGGGAAGTCAAGTAAGTGCAAAAACAAATGATAAAGAGCAGCAGCTGAAAAAGGCATCTAAAATGGCCTTAATTCGTTCGCTCCTGCCAATCGTAGGATTGGTTGTTATTTTCCTGTTATTCAATGTCCTGACAGATTTCCGTATGATGGGAAATATGTCACTGGTACTTTCACAGGTATATGTAACTATGATTGCAGCTATGGGTGTTTTCTTCATTATGACAATGGGAGGTCTGGATTTCTCTCAGGGATCTATCCTCGGTATTTCATCCATCGTTGTATGTATTCTTTCACAGAAAAGCATTCCACTCGCAATTATCGGTGGTATTGCATCTGGTGCGGCAATTGGAGCTCTGAATGGTTACTTCTATGTATTCCGTAAGATTAAATCCTTCATTGTTACAATTTGTACCATGTTCTTATTCCGTGGATTTATCAAATACTTTACAACAAATGCACCTGTTGCGGGTTCTGCAAAACTGATCAACTATGACAGTACAGGACTTAAGATTGCATGTACGGTAGTTATTTTGATTATTGGATTCATTGCATTCCGTTATACAAAGTTCGGAACTTATCTGAAAGCAATCGGAGCCGGTGAAAAAGCAGCAATGTTCTCTGGTATCCGTACAGATAAGATGAAATTCCTCATCTATGTACTTGCAGGTGCAATTACAGGATTTGCGGCATTTATCAATGTAATCAAAGTCGGATCGGTTACATCTTCAGGTGGTAACCAGCTGGAAACACAGATTCTGATCGCGCTGGTATTAGGTGGTATGCCGATTTCCGGTGGCGCAAAGGTTCGTTTTGAAAATATTGTTGTTGGATCTTTACTGTACATCGTACTGAACAGTGGACTGACAATGATGGGATTCACAACACAGATGATGCAGCTCATTCAGGGTGTTGTATTCCTGATCTTCGTGGCAGTATTCGCAGACAGAGAATCTATCCAGGTAATCAAATAATAATTTACATATTGGGGAACTGACAGTTCTCGTTTACGAGAAGAATTTTCCGGATGTATACAGATCGAAAGTCAGGATTTGCAGTCCAAATAAGATTGCGGATCCTGATTTTTGGTCTATGTGGCAGAAATGGAGAGTTTATGCATAAGACAGAACAGGAAGGACTTAAATACCAAAAATTATATAATTGGGCACACACACTGATCACCAGTGGTGTGATTAAAAATATGGATAAATTTCCGTCAGAGACAAGCCTTCAGAAGAAGTTTGGATATTCCAGGCAGACGGTAAGGACTGCATTGCGGCAACTGGAGGAAGAAGGTCTGATTACCCGTGTGAGGGGAAGCGGAACCTATGTTTCTTATGACAGCAGTGGAGTAAATGGAGAAAGACCACAAATAGGTCTTCTTTTGAGCTATTATTCTGATTATCTGTTTCCGCGGGTATACGACGGGATTGAAGCTTCGCTGACAGAAAAAGGATATGGAATTGAGGTTGCGGTAACGAAGAACCGCCTGAATGATGAGGCGATTTATCTGGAAGGTCTGCTCAAAGGAAACGTCAGTGGTCTGATCATTGAAGGATCGAGATCGGCATTTCCAAATCCAAACATTCGTCTTTATAAAGAAATCAAAAGAAGAAATATTCCGACACTGTTTATCCACAATCATTATGAAAATATGCCATTTGACAGTGTAGAAATGTCGGATTCCAGATCAGCTTACGAGTTGACCAGGATTCTGATCGAGAACGGGCACCGAAGGATTGGCGGAATCTTCAAGTATGATGACAGGCAGGGGATTGAGCGGTACAAAGGATTTGTTCAGTGCCTGTCAGATTACGGCGTGAAATTTGATGATGACTGTATTCGTTGGTATTCGACGAAGGATATGGAGGAGAAACTGAGCAAAAAGGGACTGCTTAGGATGTACAGACGGACGAAGGATTGTACGGCGATGATGGTCTACAATGATGAGGTGGCGGATTATTACATGGAGTTCCTGGAAGAGAGAGGACTGCATGTGCCGGAGGACATTTCACTGGTATCTTTTGATGATGCAGAGCTTCAGGATTCGAGTACCAGTATCCAGCTGGTGACAGCGGTGCATCCAAAGTATCAGCTTGGACGTATCACAGCAAAACATCTTCTGCGGATGATGGAGGATCCGGAATGGCAGCAGAAAAATTATTCGTACCGGTTTCCTGTAAAGATTAGAGATGGAAATTCAGTGCGGAAAATATAGAAAGAGTGAAAAGCAGGTGACGAAATCCGGATTTACAGTGGTAAAGTTTTAAAATTATCAATTGTTGACGTGAGAAAAAATTTATTATACACTTATCTGGTTAAAAATGTACGGATTTGAGAGATTTGTGCAAGAAAAGGTAAGGAGAGTACAGATGAAGAATTTTTATCAATGGTACCGGAAACATATCACCGGTGCGATATTTACAGGATTGATACTTGGAATTCTGACAGGACTTTTCCTGGCAGGAAGATTTGAAATTATTCTCACAACAACAAGTGTGCTGGGAAGCATTTACATGAATGCGCTGAATATGATGATCTTCCCGATGGTGTTCTGTTCGATCGTCATGGGAATTACAGGCATCGGAAGTGCAAAAACAACAGGAAAGATCACCGGTGCGGCCATGCTGTTCTTTCTTGCAACAACTGTAATTGCAAGCTTTGCAGGACTGGTGATTCCGAGAATGATCCACCTTGGAAAAGGTGTCAGCTTTGAGATGGCGACATCCGATATTCAGGCAACAAAGATGAACAGTATTCTGGATACGGTAAAAGAACTGATCCCGTCCAACCCGGTTGCTGCATTTGCAGAGGGGAATATGCTTCAGGTTCTGATGTTTGCACTGATTGTCGGATTTACTCTGATTGCGATCGGAGAAAAGGGAGAGCCATTATTAAAGGTGATTGATTCCTGTAACGAGGTGTGTCTGAAGGTAATCAGTACTGTTATGTATTTTACACCGATCGGTGTATTTTGTACCATTGTTCCGGTTGTAGAAGCAAATGGAACGAGTACGATCGTATCACTGGCAACACAGCTGATCATTCTGTATGTTGCATTTTATGGATTTGCATTTATTGTGTACGGCGGTGCAGTAAAATTTCTTGGAAAGACAAGTCCGTTCAAGTTTTTCCGCGCGATCATGCCGGCAGCACTGAATGCATTCGGAACCTGTTCAAGCTCGGCAACCATTCCGATCAGTAAGAGTTGTGTGGAGAATGAACTTGGTGTTTCCAACCAGATTTCCAGTATTGCAATTCCGCTTGGAGCAACGGTCAATATGGATGCCGTTTCAATCGTTATGTCATTCATGATCATGTTCTTTGCAAATGCATGTGGTGTCAATGTCAGTGTATCGATGATGATAATTATCCTTCTGGCAAATGTGCTTCTGTCAGTCGGTACACCGGGAATCCCGGGAGGTGCGATCGCATCCTTTGCGGCACTTGCTACGATGGCAGGACTTCCGGCAGGTGTTATGGGCGTTTATATCAGTATCAATACGCTTTGCGATATGGGAGCAACCTGTGTAAATGTTATTGGTGATATGGCAGGCTGTGTGGTATTGCAGGAGAAGATTGATCTGGAGTAGGACGAAAGAAAATAGACGAAAACATAGGCAGCTGGTCTGAAAAGATCAGCTGCCTTTTTACATATTATTCATCTAATAATTTGAATTTTATATACACCGGATCATGATCCGAGTAGCTATATCCGGTATTTACATTTTCATATTCTGTGTATTCAATATTATCGGAAGTAATAAATCCGTCCAGCGTTACCGTGTAGGTCACACCAGGTACATATTCCATATCTGCATTCCGTGCACTGTCCCAGAGAGCATCCTTTTCACTGTCAGAAAGATTGTCCAGGCAGAATGAAAAGTGTTCCGGAAGCTCTTCGCGTGGGAATGGATAAGCCCAGGACTCACAATTTTCTGCATCTTTTTCGGATGCCTTAAGGTCATGGTTGAAATCACCACCGCAAAGTACATAATTACCGGCTTCGTATTCCTTTTCCATATCTGCACTCAGCATACGGATCTGTGCTTCGCGAATCGCATCACTGTTGCCGTAAGCAGACATGTGAAGCAGGAAGATAGCCAGTTCCTTCCCGTTGTCTACAGGGACTCTGGAAATGCTGTAACAGCGGTCAAGGTCAAAGAACTTGCTGAAGCTTGTCGATATCGGAAAGCTTCTTCTCAGAGAATCCGTAACCGGATATTTGGAGAAAAGAGCAAGTCCGGAACGGCTGCGACCATGCGGCTGTGTGAATGGATAAAAAAGGAATGCGGAATCGTAATTCTGTGCAAATATCGTATTGTAACTTGGAATCGTATCCTTTAAAATTGAATATTCATCTACATGGTAGCTTCGTGTAGAGTTTAGATCAACTTCCTGGATCAGTGCGAAATCCGGATCTTTGGAAGCAACCAGTTCTCCGGCACCCTGAATATCAGATTCGACACTCTCCTTACTTTTTGCCCAGGAAGATTTTCCGCCGTCCATAAAGAAGCTGAAGTCCGGCGTGTAGGCTCCGAAACCAACATTGTAGGTCAGAGCGGAATATTCTTTCTCGGTTGTCAGTGTGTCAGCTGCGGCTGTTCCATCGGAAGTTTTCTCGATCTTCAAAGCCTGATTATCCGGAATGCGGTGATAGCTTGCAAAGAGATAGATCAGATATGCAATCAGAGCAACCAGAATGATAAGCAGGAAGATTCCGAGAACTTTTAATATCTTTTTTATGTTCTTTTTCATAATATCCCCTTTTTGTTTGTTAAATTTCAGATAAATCTATGTAAAATATAAGTTTACTATAGCATGTTTAAAAGATTATTTCTATAGAATTGAGAAAAGAAAACAGGTATAGTAAACTATAAAATAAAGCGAAAAATCTCATTGAAGTTCTTATTGCATCTCGTTATAATAGGAAATGGAGAAATGAAATCACAATAATATTGGGGAAATAATATGTGATTAGATCCGAGTATTTATTTAATGTTTGGGAGGTTTACCATGAACGAAAAGAATTACAGCAAAGTACCAGTATTTGAGAACGGACTTGCACAGCCGGTATTTCCACTTACAGATGGAAAGACAGGAGAAAAGTATGATCCGGCAACATCCAGTATCGTAAGATATTGTGTTTATGTGGAAACGGATTACGATGTGGACGGAGATGGAAAAAGAGATCTTGTGAAAGCTGTTGTCCAGGTACCAAGAAGTGCAGTAGAGGGGAATTATAAGGCTGCAACTTTATATGAGGCACGTCCATATGCGGCGGGAGTCCAGGAAGATGGATATCCGCATATGAAAGAAGTGGCAGAAAAAGAATATCATCCGGTTAATTTTGCAGATCTTGACAAAAAAGTGGATGCGCATGTTCCGCAGGGATGTATCAGTGCAATGGATCTTTCTTTAAAAGCAGATCCGGCAGACTGGTATTATCCGGATAAAGGAAATAATAACATTATGGTTTTTGAAAATATCGACACCTTTGATTATTATCTTGTACGTGGATTTGCAGTTGTTTTAAGTGCGGGATTTGGTTCAAAAGGATCTGACGGATTCAATTATGTTGGTTCAGACTATGAAAGAGACGCTTTCAAAGCAATTGTAGAATGGCTGCATGGAGACCGTATCGGATATGCAGACCGTGAAGGAACGGTTGAGACAAAGGCAGACTGGTCCAACGGAAAGGTTGCCATGACAGGAAGATCTTACGCCGGAACCATGCCGTTTGCAGTGGCAACAACAGGAGTAGAAGGACTGGAGACAATCGTACCGATCGCAGGAATCGCGGACTGGTACAGCCAGCAGAACATGCAGGGCGCACAGCGGTACTGGCCGAAAGAAATGCTGAACAGCTTCCTTGCCTATTTTTGTTCCAGCCGTTACAATGATGAGACATTAACCGAGAAGCAGCGGGAGGATATGGCAGCATTCCATCATGAGATGAGCCTTCAGCAGATCAAGGGTGGATTTGACTATAATCCGGAATTCTGGGGTATGGGAAATTATCGTCTTCATGCAGACCGGATCAAATGCAGTGCACTCATCGTACAGGGACTGAATGACGAGAACGTGTCTACCAAGCAGTATGAGATGATGTACAAATCTTTCCAGAAGGCAGGAAAGAATGTAAAAGCAATCCTTCATCAGGGTGCACATATCACACCAACGATGCCGAAGCGATATGGAATCCTTGTGGATGGTAAATTCTATGATGATATTATCAATGAATGGATTTCTCATTATTTATACGGAGTTGAAAATGGTGCAGAGAACAGACCGGCAATCCTGGTGCAGATGAACTATGACCAGAGAAAATGGGAGACAGCAGATTCCTGGGAGACGGCATATAAGATGAATCTTACATGCGAAGAACAGGGAACAACTGTAATCGATACAGACTGGGAAGCAGCGGGTGTCAGTGCAGAGAACTTCGATGATGTGATGGGTGTGAGATCAAGCAATATGGCACAGCGTTATGTGACGGATCCATTTAAAGAGGCAGTGACATTACAGGGAACAACCTGCGTAAGATTAAGAGCAGCGTTAAAAGATGGAGATGCAGAAGCAGATTTCAATCCGGTAAACAGTAATGATGCAGATACTCTGACGATGAAGCTTGGAATGCATGAAATGTCAGGACGTATGGATGATGTGAAGCTTACTCTTCTTCTTTGTGACGTGTGCGATGAAGAATTTGACAGCATTCAGTCTGTAGATCCGCAGAGAAATACAATTCCGGTCAATGTGGTAAAAGAAGGCGGAATTATCAGCGGAGGAGAGGTTCCGGCATGGAATGAAGCGGAGTTTGCTACTGTACATAAGAAATACCGTGTGATCACACGGGCATTTGCAGATCTGTGCAATCCGGAAGCAGGATATGAACCGGAGACAGCACAGAACAGTATCGAACTGAAAAAGGGTGAATACCATGATTACCATATTTATCTGAATGCGACAAGATATACGGTAGAGCCTGGACATAGTCTGGCACTGGTCATTACGACAGAAGATCCGATCAACTGTCTGATCCACAAGACCTATTCTGTGGAAATCGAGAATGCATCAGTGACAGCGGAAGTTCCGATGACTGAAGCGGTAGAAAATCGCGTGATGACGAGAAAATAAATTACATAAAAGGATAGTTATATAAGTATTTCATGAAGGATCACCAATTCCCGGAAACAGGTTTTGGTGGTCTTTTTTTCACAGTAATGCAGATGTAGCCTATGCTTCATAAAAATTTTTTTAAATATATCGGGATAATTCTTTTTATTTTTTTGTAACTATTGTAAAATAATTAGAAATGGAAATAACAGGAAACTGCGTAGTAAAAATCTGGAGAAAAAGACATGAATGCGGAAGAACGAATGACAAAAGGACAATTAGAAGAAGAAATCCAATATTTTCGGAAGATCTTTCAGGAGATCCGTCTTTTCCCAATTGGAAATATATCAGATATTGATGAAGAATGGAGAAAAATCAACGAGGGGCAGAGCTGCTATCATTATTGGAAACGGGAAACACCCTGTGATAACTGTGTAGTGATGCGTGCAGCGACCACGAAAGAAGAAAAAGGAAAGCTGGAGATTGTAAATGGCAGAATTTATCAAGTGATCGCACGTTATATAGAAGTGGATGAGAAGCCATATGTGATCGAGCTGATCCGTTGCCTGGATGGTGACTGGTCGATTGGAGAGATTAATCATGAGCGTTTGATAGATATATTTGTACATTACAATGACAAGCTATACAGAGATGCAGTGACAGACGCATACAACCGACGGTATTATGAGGATGAGATGAAGAACAAGAAGAAAAATGCCGGGGTTGCACTGATCGATCTGGATGATTTTAAACTGCATAATGATATCTACGGACATCAGGCAGGAGACATGGCACTCTATACTGTTGTAGATATCATCTGGAAAAATATCCGAAAGACGGATAAACTGATCCGTTTTGGTGGGGATGAATTCCTTCTTGTGATGCCGGAAGTTACGGAAGAAGTTTTTAGTCAGAAACTGCAATTGATACAGGAGAGTATCTATAATACAAATGTTCCGGGATACCCGAATTTGCGACTTTCTATCAGTGCAGGTGGCGTGCTGACGGAAGGAGGCAGTATTGAGGAAGCCGTGAACAGAGCGGACAAGCTGATGTATCAGGCGAAGGCTATGAAGAATAAAGTGGTTACACAGAAAGATAAAAGAGAGCAGTACGGGAAGCAGATCCAGATTAAACAGCGGATTCTGGTTGTCGATGATTCAAAGATGAACCGTGAGATTCTCTGCGAGATGCTGAAAGATGATTTTGAGATTATTGAAGCGACGAACGGACAGGAATGTGTTTCGCTAATAGAACAATACGGGAAAGAGATATCACTGGTACTGCTTGATATCGTGATGCCGGTTATGGACGGTTTTGAAATTCTGATGTATATGAACCGGAATCACTGGATTGAAGATGTGCCGGTAATTATGATATCCAGCGAGGAATCTGAGAACTATATCCGGAAAGCGTTCAAGTTTGGAGTATCCGATTACATCAGCAGACCTTTTGACAGCAAGGTTGTATACCAGCGTGTATTTAATACGATCAAGCTGTATGCAAAACAGAGAAGGCTGATTTCCATGGTATCCGATCAGATGCATGAAAAGGAAAAGAACAATCAGATGATGGTAGAAGTTCTAAGCCAGATTATGGAATTTCGTAATGGAGAGAGCGGCCTTCATGTTGTCCACATCAATACATTGACGAGACTTCTTCTGGAAAGACTTGTTGAGAATACGGATGCATATAATTTGACGCCGGATGACTGCTATCTGATTTCAACAGCATCCGCGTTTCATGATATCGGTAAGGTTGGAATTGATGAGTCGATTCTGAATAAGCCTGGAAAGCTGACTAAAGAAGAATTTGAGACTATGAAAGAGCATACGCTGATTGGTGCTTCTATGCTGGATAAGCTGGAGCATTATAAGGATGAGAAGATGATTAAGATCGAGTACCAGATCTGCAGATGGCATCATGAACGTTATGATGGTAAAGGGTATCCGGATGGTCTGACCGGAGAACAGATTCCAATTGCGGCACAGGTTGTATCTGTGGCAGATGTTTATGATGCACTGGTGAGCAAGCGTGTATATAAAGATGCGTATTCACATGAGCAGGCGATGAAGATGATCCTGAACGGAGAGTGCGGAGCGTTCAATCCGCTTTTAATGGAAGTTCTTGTGGAAATCCAGGATAAAATAAAAGAAGAAATACGTTACGAGGCATAAAAAAGAAGAAACGTCCGCCATAAAAAAGCAGTTGTATTTCCCTGACGAATTGTGTATAATAAATAAAATATTCATTTTATATACCAAAAATAAGAAAATGAAAGATGAAGAGGAAAATCTTTCAATCCTGGAGGGGAATAAGGGATGTTATCTACAGTTGAGTCGGTCAATAATGTAGTCAATAATTTTATCTGGGGTGTGCCGGCAATGATCTGTATCATCGGAGTAGGACTTCTGCTCAGTGTCAGAACCGGATTTATCCAGATCAGAAAATTTCCATACGCTATGAAGGTGACGATTGGGCGCATGCTTCGGAAAAAAGATGCCACAGATGGTGCAATGACACCATTTCAGGCGGTCTGTACCGCGCTTGCGGCGACGGTTGGAACCGGGAATATTGCAGGAGTTGCAGGAGCGATCGCAATCGGCGGACCGGGAGCAGTCTTCTGGATGTGGATCTCCGCACTTCTTGGAATGTGTACTAAATTTTCAGAAGTAACACTTGCCGTACATTTCCGTGAAAAGAATGCAGAAGGGGATCTGGTCGGTGGGCCAATGTATTATATTAAGAATGGTCTGAATAAAAACTGGCACTGGCTTGCATATTTGTTTGCTGCATTCGGTGTGCTGACAGTATTTGGAACTGGAAATGCGACACAGGTCAATACGATTACGACAGCAATTGATTCCGCATTATTCAATTACGGGGTGATTGGAGTGGATGCAGCAAAGACGGTCAATCTTGTGATCGGAATTGTGCTTGCGGTGTTGATCGCACTGATCCTTCTCGGTGGAATCAAGAGAATCGGACAGGTAACGGAAAAGCTTGTACCGTTCATGGCGGTTATCTATGTTCTGTTAGCTGCCGGAGTGGTTCTGTTGAATTTAAAAAATATACCACATGTATTTGTTTCAATTTTTGAAGGTGCATTTACACCGGCATCTGTTACCGGAGGGGCAGTCGGAAGCTTCTTTATCAGTATGAAAAAAGGTGTGTCCAGAGGAATTTTCTCTAATGAGGCAGGTCTTGGTACCGGATCGATCGCACATGCATGTGCAGATACAAAAAAACCGGTGAAACAGGGATTCTTCGGAATCTTTGAGGTATTTATAGATACGATCGTAATCTGTACACTGACCGCACTGGTAATCCTGTGCAGCGGAGTTCCGATTGGTTACGGGGAGGCAGCAGGTGCGGAGCTTACGATTCTTGGATTTACTTCTACATATGGGAGCTGGGTATCGATCTTTACCGCGGTTGCAATGTGCTGCTTTGCATTTTCAACGATTATCGGATGGGGACTTTATGGAACCAGATGTATTGAATTTTTATTTGGAACAAAGGTCAACAAACCGTTTATGGTGCTGTATTCACTGGTTGCGATCGTCGGAGCAACGATGGATCTTGGACTGATGTGGAATATTGCAGAGACATTTAACGGACTGATGGCAATCCCGAACTTAATTGCAGTCTTTCTGTTATCAGGAGTTGTGGTAAAACTTGTAAAAGAATATTTTGCAGGGGAAGGGTCAGGCGCATAGAAGCTGTATAGAAAAATGAAATACCTGGCAGAAAGTGAAGTTTGCTTTCTGTCAGGTATTTTTTAATTTCCAAAATCAACACCATACATTTGAAAGTGTGCTTCAATTCGGTGTTTGGCTTCCCATAAAATCTGAACAACTTCTTTTTCTTTTTCCCCAGAAATACGGAAAGTTGGCATGGATACACTTAAAGCTGCGATTGGCGCATTATTGTAATCCAGTGGTAAATGGTGATCCGCAAAAAGCAGCACAGATGGATCGGTACATAGAATGGAAGAGCAGAAGAATATGTATTTAGATATTCCCCGGGGACTGGGAGAGATTCTCCATTTTTATTTAATCATGATTTATTCATTTACTTCAAAACGCCATTGCTGCCTGATCCCCGGATATTTCTGGTGATCGACTTCGCTCATAAACATATCATATGGTCTTGCACAGATTTTGAATGGTGCATACATGGCCTGGTATACAACCAGCTTTTCGCCTGTTTCGGTATGTTCAGCAAAAGCCAGTACCTTGTAGAGGTATTTGGTGCTCTCTTCTGATACCCATTCTCTTTTGAAATGGCGCACAATATCTCCGACATGGATTTCACGGAGAGGTTCTGTGTCATTTTTTCTGGTGTCGGCAGAAAGCGTAAGAGCAGACTGTGCTTCTGGGATAACCGTACTGGTTTGTGTTGAGGCAGACGATTCCGGGTGGAAAATTACAGACGCAGAAGCTGCTTTATTTTCCGGATCTGCATCCAGATAAATATACTCATCTTTATCAAGAGAAACCGGTGCGCCGGTTTTGCCGATGATATGAACACCACCATACCAGGTGCCCTCGATTTTAAAAGTATCTCCGATCTGATATTCGGAAGAATATTCATCGTTCTTTTTTATGATTTTGATTTTATCCATAGATAATACACTCCTGTTTGGTTTGAAAATTGGTGATAGGGAAAAGTTTTCCCGCGAATTGTATGGGATTATTTTATCATATCAAAATATAGAAAGAAAGTATCCAGGACAGGGTAAATCGTGTATACTGGAAAGTACTATGGAAAGGGGAAGAATAAAATGGTAAAACCAATTATGAGAGATCTCTTTTTTCTGCGTCAGAGGGCAGAAAAAGCAACGGAAGCAGACCGGCAGACTGCGATAGATTTACTGGATACCCTAAAAGCACATGAGGATGGCTGTGTGGGAATGGCTGCAAATATGATCGGGGTAAATAGAGCAATCATTGCAGTCAATATGGGATTTATGAATGTTGCGATGTTTAATCCGAAGATTGTAAAGAGAAACGGAAAGTATGAGACAGAAGAAGGATGCCTGTCTCTGGATGGTGTAAGAAAATGTGTGCGCTATCAGGAAATCGAAGTAGAATATGAAGATATCAATTTTAAACGGCAGAGACAGAAATACAGCGGATGGACGGCGCAGATTATTCAGCATGAGTGCGATCATCTGAATGGGATTATTATTTGATGGTATCACTTTGTTCTGCAAAAAAGATATGATACAATAAATGAAAGTAAGGAAAAGCAGCAATTCTATTGTACGAAATATTTTAGTGAAAGGAAGTCGGAAGTATGAAGTCAGTAATATCTATCGGAAATCAGGATTTTATATCGATCAGGAAAAATAACTGCTTTTATATTGATAAAACTGATTTCATCAGAGAATGGTGGGAAAATCAGGACAGTGTGACGCTGATCACTCGTCCAAGAAGATTCGGAAAGACTCTGAATATGAGTATGACCGAGTATTTCTTTTCAGTAAATTATTCAGATATGGGACAGTATTTTAAAGAACTTTCCATCTGGAAGGAAGAGCGATTCCGTGAAATTCAGGGAACCTACCCAGTGATTTCACTGAGCTTTGCAGATATTAAAGCGACAACCTATGAGTCTGCGAGAATGTCAATTATCCGGAAGCTGGTAAGACTTTACAGCGCATTTGACTTTATCAGATCCAGTGAGGCTTTGAATGAGAAGGACCGGACATATTTTGATTCGGTTGGAGAAGATATGTCAGATGATGCGTCAGCAGTTGGGATCAATTATATGTCAGATTATCTGAGCAGATATTACGGGAAAAAAGTTATCATTCTTCTGGATGAATATGATACACCACTGCAGGAAGCGTATGTGCATGGATATTGGGAAGAGCTTACGGCATTTATCCGAAGTCTGTTTAATTCGACATTTAAGACGAATCCATATATGGAGAGAGGACTTCTAACTGGTATTACGAGAGTCAGCAAAGAATCTATTTTCTCAGATTTAAACAATCTGGAGGTTGTGACAACGACTTCGGAAAAATACAGTACTTCCTTTGGATTCACAGAAGAAGAAGTGTTTACAGTATTGGAAAATGCAGGAATTCCAGAAGAAAAGGAACATGTCCGCTACTGGTATGACGGATTTTCTTTTGGAAACCGGAAGGACATTTATAATCCATGGTCAATTACAAAATATCTGGATACCGGAGAGTATGGAACCTATTGGGCAGATACAAGCGGAAATGCGCTTGTGTCAACTCTGATCCGTCATAGTTCTGCAAAGATAAAGTCTGAGATGGAAGATTTGTTAAATGGTGGAGAAATCTGCACGGAGTTGGACGAACAGGTGATTTTTGAACAGCTCGGAAGAAAGCGGGGCGCGATTTGGAGTCTTCTGCTTGCCAGTGGTTATCTGAAGACTACCCGGCATGAGATGGATCGCAGGACGGGAAAACGAGAGTATTTTTTAAAGATCACTAATCATGAGAGCATGCTTATGTTTGAAGAGATGATTGAAAGCTGGTTTGCAGAGGAAGATTCGGCATATGGCAATTTCAAAGAAGCACTGCTTGCAGGGGATTTGGATTACATGAATCAGTTTATGAACCAGGTGGCACTTCAGTCATTCAGTAGCTTTGATTCCGGAACGAAACCGTCAGAAAATCTGGAGCCGGAGCGTTTTTACCATGGTTTTGTACTTGGTCTGATCGTGGATCTGGCAGGGAAATATCATATTACGTCAAACAGGGAGAGTGGTTTTGGAAGATATGATGTGGTGATGGAACCGTTGCAGAAACAGTTTGATGCAATTGTGATGGAGTTCAAAGTACAGAATCCGGCAAAAGAAGAATCGCTTCAGCATACTGTTCAAAATGCCCTTCTTCAAATCGAAGAAAAGAACTATGATACAGAACTACTTGCAAGAGGAATACCAAAGTCAAAGATCCGACATTATGGTTTCGCGTTTTGTGGAAAGAAAGTCCTGATTGGAACAGATAAATCGGAATAATATTGTTATTACAACAGAAATGAAAATCCAGAAACCGTATACTTATCCATACAAAAAAAGAAGGTATGAGGAATGAAAATATGAGTAATACAGCGACGATTTCGCAGGAACTGGGCGAGATGAACCAGAAGTGCAGAGAGCTTCTGGGACAGGTGTAGCAAGAGAAAAGTCTGAAAAATGAGATTTCTTGACAGAGAACAGGGGATTTGGTATTGTTTAAAGGATGGAAAATCTGACAGACGAGAAATAAACCGATAGAAAAGAAATGAAATAATAGGAAGCGGGTTGCGTCTGGCAATCCGCTTCTTTTAAAATTGGAGGTTGGACAGTGGCGTAGCGAGTGTAACGTAGCTATGCTTTTAGATTTTAACGAAAAGGAAAAGAGGGCAAAATGGAACTGAGTATACTTCTGATGGAACAGATTGCAAAATTGTTTATTATGATCTTTATGGGCTATGCGGTAGTAAAAATGGGATTGTTGAAAGATAAAGACAGTAAAGTACTGTCAACATTGGTGCTCTATTTGATTGTACCATGTGTGATTCTGAATGCATTTCAGGTAGACTATACGCCGGAAAAAGTAAGTGGACTGGAGCTGGCTTGCATTGCATCGTTATTGCTTCTTTTTATATTGCTTCCAATCGTCAACCTGATTGGAAAGGTTCTTCATCTGAATGAAGTGGAAACGATGTCCATTTACTATTCCAATTCTGGAAATCTGATCGTACCACTTGTTGCATTTATGCTTGGAGATAAATGGGTATTTTATGCGTGTGTATTTATGGGACTTCAGACTATCTTTTTCTGGACACACTGTAAAAAAGTACTTAGTCATGAAAAAGGATTTAATCTGAAGAAAATATTCTTTAATATCAATATCATTACGATTATCATTGCGATTACTTTGTTTTTTGCAAAAATACGTCTGCCGGAAATCATTACAGGAACGCTTAGTTCAGTCGGAGCAATGATTGGACCGGCAAGTATGTTTGTAATTGGGATGCTGATCGGTGGAATGGATTTAAAGAAAGTATTGACGAATAAGAAAGCATATTTTATATCGTTTATGCGATTGATCGTGATTCCGCTTATTGCGTTGCTTATCCTGAAGGTAAGTGGTCTTGTGGGATGGAATAAAGAAGGAGAAGAAATCCTTCTGATCGTATTTATGGCGGTAATTTCGCCGGTTGCTTCAACTGTTACACAAATGTGTCAGGTATATGACAACGATTCCAGATATGCCAGTACGATCAGTGTGCTGACTACACTTGGAGCGATTGTGACGATGCCTTTGATGGTACTGGTGTTCCAGATGGTGATGTAAATAGAGAAGAGAAAAGAATGTTCTTGGAAACAGGGGCGTTCTTTTTTAATTTCCACTTGACATTCCCCCACTTTCATCATACCATTTTGTAGAATGTTTATTGTTATGAAAAGTGGACTTACAGAAAAGGGGAAAATCACAGATGAAAAATTGGAATCAGGTTAAGCTGGTGCCGGAATTTAATGAACAGGGTGTAGCCTGTTATAAACTGGCCGGTGGGAACTATGTAAATGAATATTATGTTGTATCGGAAGCAGAGACAAGAAAGCTTCTGAATACACCGGAGATCGTCGGATATGAGGTATATGACTGCCTGATTCCTTCTACATCTCAGATGCTTTACTATTTTAAGGAACAGAAGAAAGTGACAACTGCAAATATTCTTTCTATCTTGAGAGGAGCGTTGAACTATCCGTTGGAGGAAAGCTGCTACAGAGAGCACATCCGTGTACATGATATCAGTTTCTTATCCAGTGAGCGTGTATTTGCGGATGAAGAGATTGCAGGGCTTGAAATCAAATATAGTAAGCTTACCATGGTTCCGGACAGCACACTGATGATCGGAGATATCATTGCAAGTGGGGAGACTCTGATCCACTGCCTGCGCTATGTGACAGATTTTTACAGGAAGAACGGAGCAAAGCTTCGCAATATTATCATTTTCACAATTGGTGGAACAAAGGGAATTGAGATTCTTGAGAATCTTACCAGAGAGATTCGTGAGTTCTGGCCGGAATTTGAAGGGTTCATTACCGTGTATTATGAAGGAATTTTCAGTACTTATCAGGATAAAGGTGTGTCAGGAATCAACCTTCCGGATGTGGACTTCTACTGGAAGGACGGAATCATCGCGCCGGAGTTCAGAAGAGAGACACTTTCCATGTGCAGTCCGCTTTTTGAAAAATGTATCATCTACGATGGCGGGGCAAGACGCTATGAGATTCATGAGCATGTAGAGGAAGTTCTGGAATTCTGGGAAGGAATCAAAGAGAGAGCAGATAAGATCGATTTTAAAGAACTGCTTGATGAAAAGATTGGATACCCGACACCGATCAGTTATGAGGACTGGATCGAGAAGAACCACTATGAGAAAATCCGTCCGGCAGACACCAAGTGGCTGTACCGTCAGGAACAGGGATATATCGAGAGTATGAAAAATATTACATTAAAAGAACTGGCAGATCAGAGAATTACCGAATTTACCGATTCTTTGAAGAAATATATGCTATAAAAAGAATGAACTTGTTGATCACAGAGAATGGAATGAGGTAAAAAATGAGCAAAAAAACGAAAGATACAACTGTTGATATTGACTATGCGGACCAGGCAGTCCCGAAAGAGGGCAGAAAAGGTTTCCTGACCATGTTTATGATCATGCTGGGATTTACATTTTTCTCGGCAAGTATGTGGGTTGGGCAGCAGATGGCAGCAGGACTTGATTTCTGGGGATTTATCAAGTCCCTTCTCCTTGGAGGAGCGATCCTTGGTGTGTATACAGGACTTCTGGGATATGTAGGTGCAAAGACCGGACTTAGCATGGATCTTCTGGCAAAAAGAGCGTTTGGAGAAAAAGGATCTTATCTTTCTTCTGCAATGATCAGCTTCACTCAGATCGGATGGTTCGGTGTGGGTGTTGCGATGTTTGCAATCCCGGTATCAGGAGAACTTCTCGGTGGAAGTAAGGCTGCGATGTGGGCTCTGGTATTGGTTGCAGGAGGCTGTATGACCGCTTCTGCATATTTCGGAATTGATTCCCTTACGGTGGTAAGCTATATTGCAGTTCCGCTCGTTGCGATTCTTGGAACGGTAGCAATGGTGATGGCAGTTCGGCAGGGAAATGGAACGATCGTTGACCAGTTTGCAGTATCCAGTGGATCTGTGACCGTGATCGGTGGAGCAGGTATGGTAGTCGGTTCCTTCGTATCAGGCGGAACGGCAACTCCGAACTTTGCAAGATTTGCAAAGGATGCCAAATCAGGTACAATTGCAACGGTTGTAGCATTCTTTATCGGGAATTCACTGATGTTCTTTTTTGGGGCGATTGCCTATATTTTCGTTGGCGGAAATGATATCTTTGAGGTTATGATCCGTCTGAATCTGTTCTATATGGCGATTCTGGTTCTGGGACTCAATATCTGGACCACCAACGACAATGCGCTGTATTCAGCAGGTCTTGGACTGGCAAATATTTTCCGGCAGAAGAAGAAACCGATGGTTCTGATTTCAGGTATTATCGGAACACTTTTTTCTGTATGGCTGTATTACAATTTCTGTAACTGGCTGAACGTACTGAACTGTACCCTTCCGCCGGTAGGGATTATCCTGGTGCTCTCGTACTTTATAAATAAGAAGGAGTACGATAGTGATAAAGTAGAAATCAAAACTGTGAACTGGTTTGCCGTGATCGGTGTGATCGCAGGTGCAGTGGTAGCAAATCTTGTGTCATGGGGAATTGCTTCGATCAATGGTATGGCAGTTGCAGCGGTCTGCTATGTGGCTGGACAGGTGGTTTGCAAAAATCGTGAAGAAGCGGCAGAAAATGCATAAATGAATAGCGTAAATGAACGGGCAGATTCGGGGAACAGAGTCTGCCCGTTGTTATATTATGGAGCAGGATTACGCATAAGGTTATCAGTCTAAACAATATTATTAAAAAAACTGACCATAAGTCAATAAACAAATTGACTTATGGTCAGTTTTGTTGTATATTGGTTTTGTAAAATAAATGACCAATAGTCATTAAAGGAGAAAAAATAAAAAAGAAAAGAGGAATAAAGTATGGTAAAGGTTGGCAAAAAGATTGTTAAATTCAGAGTACCGATACTGATACTCAGTATTATCCTTTTGATTCCGGCTGTGTGGGGGTATGTGAACACCAGGATCAACTATGATGTGCTGACTTATCTTCCGGAAGACATTGAGACAATGCAGGGACAAGAGATCATGACGAATGATTTTGGGATCGGGGCATTTTCGATGCTGATGGTAGACGGCATGGAAGATAAAGAGATTGTGAAGCTGAAAGAAAAGGTAGAGAAGGTAGACGGAGTAGAGAATGTACTCTGGTATGATTCACTGGCTGATATTTCGGTTCCACAGAGCGTGCTTCCGTCAAAGCTGTATGATGAGTACAACACAGAAGACGGAACAATGATGGCGGTATTTTTCAAAGACGGAACTTCATCCGATGAAACTATGAAGGCAATTACCGAGATCCGTAAGATCACCGGAGAGCAGTGCTTCTTAAGTGGAATGTCTGCGATTGTAGAGGACACCAAAGAGCTTGCCGAAAAGGAAACACCACTTTATGTACTGATCGCAGTCGCACTTTCTGCACTGGTTCTGGCAATTACGATGGAATCGATTTTTGTTCCGGTATTGTTCCTTTTGAGTATCGGAATTGCAATCGTATATAATCTTGGAACGAATGTATTTTTTGGAGAGATTTCTTATATCACGAAGGCACTGGCAGCGGTACTTCAGCTCGGTGTCACTATGGACTATTCTATTTTCCTGATGCACAGTTATCAGGAGCAGCAGGTGCGCTATAACGGAGATAAAGAGCGGGCGATGGCACACGCGATTTCCCAGACCTTTTCATCCGTAATCGGAAGTTCAGTTACGACGGTTGCCGGATTTATCGCACTCTGCTTTATGAGCTTTACGCTTGGAAAAGATATCGGTATCGTTATGGCAAAAGGTGTTATCTTCGGAGTTCTGGTCTGTGTAACCGTTCTTCCGTCCATGATTCTGTGCTGTGACAAGCTGATCGAGAAGACGAAACACAAACCGCTGCTTCCGGATATTGGAAGGATTTCAGATAAGGTGACAAAGCGTTACGTGATTTATGTAGTAACATTTGTGATCCTTCTGTTTCCGGCGATTTACGGAAACAATCACACAGGTGTTTACTACAATCTGGACGAATCGCTGCCAAAGGATCTTCCGAGTGTCATTGCGAACACGAAATTAAAAGAAGATTACAATATGAACACCACACATATGATTCTAGTGGACAGCTCGGTTGCAGGTTCTGATGTCAAGAAGATGTCACAGGAGATTGAAAAAGTAGATGGTGTTAAATGGGTACTTGGACTAGATAACCTGGTCGGCTCCGGTGTTCCGGCAGATATGCTCCCGGAATCTGTCACCGGTATGCTGAAAAATGACAAGTACCAGCTGCTGATGGTAAATTCTACGTACAAAGTAGCAACGGATAAAGTAAACAAACAGATTGAGCAGATTGATAAGATCATGGATAAATATGATAAAGGTGCAATGCTGGTAGGAGAAGGACCACTGACAAAAGATTTGATCAACATTACAGATACGGACTTTAAGCGTGTAAGTGCAGTGTCTATTGGAATTGTATTTGTGATTATTCTGCTTCTGTTCAAATCAGTTACTATTCCGGTGATCCTGGTCGGTGTGATCGAATTTGCGATCTTTGTGAATATGGGTATTCCGTTTTACACTGGAACAAAGCTGCCGTTTGTGGCATCAATCGTAATCGGTACGATCCAGCTTGGCGCGACTGTGGATTATGCGATCCTGATGACCACCAGATATCAGAGAGAGAGAAGCCGCGGCGCAGGCAAATTTGACGCGATTACAACAGCGCATAAGTTTTCTGCGCAGTCGATCATCGTCAGTGCGCTCAGCTTCTTTGCTGCAACGATCGGTGTCGGACTTTATTCCAATATCGATATGATCAGTTCACTGTGTATCCTGATGGCGAGAGGTGCACTGATCAGTATGGTGGTTGTTGTGCTGATCCTTCCGTCCTTATTCATGGTATTTGACAAGATTATTGTAAAGACGAGCAAAGGTTTCCGACCTACAGGCTTGAAATCATAACCACATCATAGTATAATTTCCTTGGATTATTATATGATACAAGGAATGGAGAAAAAGATCCGTGCGTATCAAAAGGGCTGATACAATCCTGCTATCATAAAAGGAATAAGGAGGAATCCACTATGATTAATTGGAACAATTTGGATACACTTACATCATTTAAAGAACTTTCGGAAGTAGAACGTGTCAATCTTGCAGAAGTGATGTCCGGTGAGAACGGAGCAGAACGTGTTAAGGATTACAGCGTTCCGATGACAGAGGATCTTACTTACAATTACGCTGCAAAAGCAGTAGATGATAAAGTACTTGCAGCACTTGCAAAGCTTGCAAAAGAAGCGCAGCTGACAGAAAAGTACGCAGCACTCTACAATGGAGAAGTGATCAACACAGGAGAAAAGAGACTGGTTCTTCATCAGCTCACCCGTGGACAGCTTGGAGATAAAGTAGAAGCTGACGGAGTAGACAAGCGAGAATTCTATGTTAAGCAGCAGCAGAGGATCGCAGATTTTGCCAATAAAGTACATGCCGGCGAGATCACAAATGCAGCAGGTGAGAAATTCACAACAGTCGTACAGATCGGTATCGGTGGAAGTGACCTTGGTCCTCGCGCAATGTATCTTGCACTTGAGAACTGGGCTAAGAAGAACGGCACATTCAAGATGGAAGCCAAATTTATCAGCAATGTTGACCCGGATGATGCAGCAGCAGTACTGAATTCAATTGATGTAGCACATTCTATTTTTGTTCTGGTATCAAAGTCAGGAACAACTCTTGAGACTCTTACCAATGAGTCATTTGTAAAAGATGCCCTGAAGAATGCAGGTCTGGATGCTTCCAAGCATATGATCGCTGTTACAAGCGAGACATCACCACTTGCAAAGAGCGATGATTATCTTGCAGCATTCTTCATGGATGATTATATCGGAGGACGTTACTCATCTACTTCAGCAGTCGGCGGTGCCGTACTTTCGCTGGCATTCGGACCGGAAGTATTTGCACAGTTCCTTGCAGGAGCAGCAAAGGTAGATGAAGTTTCCAAGAATGAAGATTTATTGAAGAACCCGGCAATGCTGGATGCGATGATCGGTGTATACGAGCGTAATGTACTCGGATATCCGGCAACAGCCGTTCTCCCATATTCACAGGCACTGAGCCGTTTCCCGGCACATCTGCAGCAGCTGGATATGGAATCCAATGGTAAATCAGTTAACCGCTTTGGCGAGCCGGTAGATTACCCGACAGGTCCGGTGATCTTCGGAGAACCAGGAACAAACGGACAGCATTCCTTCTATCAGCTTCTCCACCAGGGAACCAACATCATACCGCTCCAGTTCATCGGCTTCAAGAACAGCCAGATCGGAACCGATGTTGTGATCCAGGACAGCACAAGCCAGCAGAAGCTCTGTGCAAACGTAGCTGCACAGATCGTAGCATTTGCATGCGGTAAATCAGACGAGAACCGCAACAAGAATTTTGAAGGTGGACGTCCGTCAAGTATTATCATCGGTAAAGAACTGACACCAGAGACACTCGGTGCACTTCTTGCACATTTTGAGAATAAGGTTATGTTCCAGGGATTTGTATGGAATGTGAACAGCTTCGACCAGGAAGGTGTTCAGCTTGGGAAAGTACTTGCCAAACGTGTACTTGCCCATGAGACAGACGGAGCACTGAAAGTATACAGTGATCTTTTAGATATCTAATCAGAATTAATGAAAGAGACCAGAGTCGGTGCGGATCCTAAGTATCCGTACCGGCTTTTTGAGTTATTTTTATAAGGGAAAGAGTGTGAATATGAAATTAGAAAATTACGAGGTGCATCTCCCGAATTATTCCATCGGAGATGCAATTTACGATAAAATCGGACCGGTCTGTGAATCTTATGGAAAAACGGTACTTGTGATCGGTGGAAAAAGGGCACTTGATGCGGCTTTTGATAAGATCAAAGCGGCGGTCGACCAGACGAATCTGGAGATTATTGGAAAAGAACTTTATGGGAAAGACTGTACCTATCAGACGGTAGAAAAGCTTCGCCGGATGTCGGTTTATCAGAAAGCAGATATGGTATTTGGAGTAGGAGGGGGCAAAGCACTGGATACGGTAAAATGTCTGTGTATCACAGATGATAAGCCGGTGTTCAGCTTCCCGACAATCGCATCCAACTGTTCGGCATGTACATCGGTGTCGATCATGTATAACGAGGATGGTACATTTCTGAAACCGAATTTCTTCGTGCGTCCGGTCATGCATGCATTTATCGATACAGAAATCATAGCAAAAGCACCGAGTCAGTATATGTGGGCAGGAATTGGTGATACCTATGCAAAATACTATGAAGCAACAATCTCATCAAGGGATGAAAGACTGGAACATTTTACCTCACTTGGTGTAGCAGTCAGTCTGATGTGCAGGAATCCGCTTCTGGAATATGGGCCGAAGGCATTTGCAGACCATAAAAAGGGACTGTGTACATACGATGTAGAGCAAGTGGTTCTGGCGATCGTTGTGACAACCGGAATTGCATCCATTTTCCTTACAAAAGATTTTACACCGGATTATAACAGTGGACTTGCACATGCAATTTTTTATGCTCTGACGAAGTATCCGGTGATCGAGCAGCGGCATCTGCACGGGGAAGTAGTTGGATTTGGTGTGCTTCTGGCACTTCTTGTAGATGGACAGGAAGAAGAATTTGAGAAAATATATCAGCTGAATCGCGAGATAGGTCTTCCGGTGTCCTTGAAAGAAATTGAGATTACAGAGGATGAATGGAAAGAAAGTATGGGACATATTCCGAAGATGTCGGATGTAGCACATTACCCATATAAGGTAACCCGGGAAATGCTGGAAGATGCAATGCAGAAACTGAAAGAAAGAGTCAGAAAGGATCAGAGCCATGAAGAATAAGAAATCCGCAGCTTCCTCTATGATTCTTGGGGTAGCGTTTGTCTGGTTTACAACACATTTCGGAGGTGGATTTGCCTCGGGTGCGCAGATCTACAGTTATTATGTGCGTTATGGAATCTGGTGTCTTCTGATGCCGGTTTTGGCCATGGGATATAATGCGGTATTTTTCGCGTACTGCCTCCGGTTTGCGAGAAAGCATGAGGTATATGATTACCGGTCTTATAACAATGCGTTTTACGGGAAGTTTGCGCCGGTATTTTCCAATTTGTTTGAAGTACTGTATATTTGTGTGATGTGCGTGGCTCCCGCAGTTGCATTTGCGACAGGCGGAGCGACCTTAAGTACCCTGACCGGACTTCCGTATCTGCTGTGTACGTTGATTATCGGCATATTTATCTTCGTTGTGGCAGTATTTGGAACAGACCTGGTGCGTAAGGTGGCTTCTGTCCTGTCTGTCTGCATTATCGCAGGTCTTCTGATCGTGTATATTCCGAATATCATCGCAGGTGCAGGGCAGATTGCAGATACAGCTTCACGGATGACTGCAAATGGCGGATCCTTTGGGAAAGCACTCTATTCAGCATTTATTTACGGAACATTCCAGCTGGCAAATGTGGCTGTTTTTGTGCAGCATGCCAAGAGCTTTGAAAAGCCGGATGACGCGGTGCAAAGTATGGGAATCGGATGGATCATCAATACACTTATGATGATCATGGTTGTGCTTGGGATTATGACTGTTTGTACCAAGCCGGAGATGAGCGAGGCGAGCGTCCCGACACTTTTTATGGTGCAGTGCGGTGTTGGAAAAGGATTTATGATGCCGCTGATTTCTGTTTTGATCATTCTTGGAGCGGTATCTACGGCGGTTAATATGGTGGCTGCAATGGTGAAAAGAATCTGCAGTGGTCTTAATAAAGTGAAGAAAGAGACGGAAACGGGTAAAAAAAGTAAAATTGGTACAAAGGAAATTGTGGCAGCATTTATCTGCTGTGTTGTAGATTTTGGAATCGCACAGTTCGGGCTTCTGACACTGATCCAGAAGGCGTATAGTGTGCTGGCGTATCTGGCGATTCCGGTAATCCTTATTCCATATCTGATCCACATGGCAGTGACCAGATTTGATACGAAGTAATGAGAGAATAAAGGGAAAAGAGGACAAAAGATGCCAATCGGTGTTATAGTAAATGTAAGTATGGTGATGCCGGTTAGTTATCTTTGGAGTACTTATATTTTACCATTAGTGAGGTGATGGAATGGCAAAGATTACAGTGTGGTCAAAGCAGCATGAAAATGTCTGGAAAGTTCTTCAGGAGACCGGACGATATACGGTAAAGCGAGAGTATATTATAAAGGATCTCAAAGAACATTCGGAGCTGGTTCTGGATACTTATGAATGGCTGGTCAAGAACGGACCGGACTACGGGAATAAACCGGCGGATGTGGAATTTCCGGTATGGGTATCCTTCAGGCAGGATGCAACGATGCTTCCGGAAAAAGGAAGAGTGATCCTGGAACTGGAGATCGAAGAATCCCTGATTACCAGAGTGAATTTCACAAAATGGGGAATGATCCTCAACTATTCCTATATTCCGGCAGACAAGGCGGATGAAAAGCGGCACAAAGAGCTTCTGGAAGCCTATGGAGTCAGCGACACGCAGGCGTATATGTCGCAGTTCTATCCGGAGATCAAACGGGAGATTCGGGAGAGCTGGAAGAGGCTTTTTGATGATGACATCCAGATCGGAAGTGATGGATGTTATGGAAACATCTGGGAGGTGCGAAGAGAATGGGTGAAAAATGTAATACAATAACCTTATATGCATCACAGGCAGACCCGGTAATCGAAGCAATTGAGCGGAATGGCGTGTGCTATTCCAAAGAGGCGTATGTGCGGAAAAAATATCAGGAAAGTGCAAAGATTTTCACAACAGCCTATTCCTGGTTTGTGCGTGAGATGGAGAAATATGTGAAGAAACCGGATGGTGCAGAGTATCCGTACTGGGCATTCCGTGAAGCCTATAATGTGGATCAGTCGATGGGCGGCAACTTCCTGACACTGGAAGTACCATTGGATGAAGTTCTGCTTTTTGATATGTATGACTGGAATAAGATTCTCTGTCTCAAATATATTGGGGAAGATGAAAAAGATGAGAAGCAGTTCCAGGAGCAGCTGGAGATGTATGGGATCAAAGAGATGGATGCGGTGTTGAGTAATTTTTATCCGTTACAGAAGCAGCAGATCCTGAAAAGCTGGCAACGTCTGACACGGTATCATGAAGAATTGGTACATGGAAATACAGAGCTTGTAAGGGATGTACAAGCAGGACTTTGGAGAATAAAAAAGGAGTGGATCAGATAGATGAAAGTATTGGTATACAGAAAATGCAGTACCTGTCAGAAGGCGCTGAAATGGCTGGAGGCGCATGAGATTGCATTTGAGGAACGGGCAATCGTGGAGGAAAATCCAACCTATGAAGAGCTGAAGGAATGGCATGCGATGAGTGGGTTCCCGCTGAAAAAGTTTTTTAATACAAGTGGGATGCTTTATAAGCAGATGCAGCTGAAAGACAAGCTTCCGACGATGACGGGAGATGAGCAGATAAAGCTGCTGGCGACAGATGGTATGTTGGTGAAAAGACCGTTTGTAGTTGGGGACGGATTTGTAATGACCGGGTTTAAAGAAAAAGAATGGGAAGAAAAATTGTTGAAGTAGTGGGGAAGATGAGTGCTGTAAAAGGTGCTCATCTTTTTATTCTGCCTGTAAAGAATGTGTAAAAAGAATTGAAAGAAGACGGAACACTTACGAAACTGAGTGAGAAATGGTTTGGACAGGATACGGCTCCGGAAGAGGACCGATTTGAAAAAACGATAAACTAAAAAGAAAAATAACGGGTAACTCAATGAAAAGAGGAACCCGTTATTTTTTATTCAGATTTTTTTGATTTTATCAGACCAAGGAGCAGAACGGCCGGAAAAATAATGGCTGCGAAAATCCCGGTTTTCAGACTGCCGCCGGCGTAGGAAGATACCAGACCTGCAAGCGTCGGGCCACCGGAACATCCCAGATCTCCGGCAAGTGCAAGGAGGGCAAACATTGTTGTGCCGCCACGTGGAATAGAGACGGATGCGGTGCTGAAAAGTCCCGGCCACATAATTCCAACGGAGAATCCGCAAAGCGCACATCCAAAAAGGTTCAGCGCAGGAAATGGAAGGATGGAAATACATAAATAGGAAAGGATGCAAAGAATGCAGCTTCCTCTCATGAACAGATCCAGCCGGATCCTGTCTCCGTATTTCCCGTAAAGCAGCCGGGAAGCCCCCATACAGGATGCAAAGGTAAGAGGACCGGCAAGATCGCCGAGTGTTTTGGAAATGTGCAGGCTTGTCTCGGCAAAAGTGGATGCCCATTGGCTGACTGCCTGTTCGCTGGCACCGGCACAGGTCATCATAAGCATTAACATCCAGAAAATTTTAGATGTGCACAATTCTCTGAGAGAAAGTCCCTGTTCACCTTCTTCGTGAAGGGAGTAGATTGGTGCACTTCTGAAGAGAAAAGTGTTAAATATTGGGATGACAGCCCACATAAGTGCGAGGATTTTCCAGTGCGATATTCCGAAAAACCAGAAAAATGCGGTTGATAACAGAACAACGCCCACATGCCCCCAACAGTAAAAGGAATGCAGGAGACTCATTGCTTTTTCTTTGTTATCAGTAGGGCAGGCTTCAATGATCGGGCTTACCAGTACTTCGAGAAGTCCACCGCCGATCGCATAAATGATAACTGCGATTACAAGTCCGGTATAAGGGGAGGGAAAAACTTCCGGAAGAACGGTGAGTAATATCAGTCCTGCCGCAGAAAGGATATGCGCAATTAAAATCGAAATGCGGTATCCGATCCTGTCGATGAAGAATGCGGATAGAAGATCGACAAACAGCTGAATGATAAAGTTGAGTGTGATCAAAAAGGTAATTCGTTCTAGTGAAATATGGTAATTATTTTGGAAAGTGACAAAAAGAAGAGGAACAAAATTATTTACGATAGCCTGAACGATGTAACCAATAAAACAAGCGTAGATGGTCTGCATACAATTTGTGTTTTTTTTCATTTCTTAAAAGCTCCTTTCAAAATAGCACTATATCATATTGGAGGGGTGGATGTCTTGACGAATATCGCAAAAATATAGTACAATATCTTCAAAACACAAAAGGTATAATGAAAATGCAAATAACAGAGATAATAACAGATGAAACACTGAGGGAAATACGTGAACACGGAACGCCGGAGTTTCCTTTTGAATATTATCTGGATGATATCGATGAAATTGGTCAGGGTTATGTTGAATGGCACTGGCATAATGAGATTGAATGGGCATGGGTTGAATCTGGAAAAGTAATCTGCAGGATTGGAAATGAAAAGATTATCCTTGAAGCGGGGGAAGGGATTTTTATAAACAGCAGAGTGATCCACCGCTTTGAAACACCGGGTGGTGCGCTTATGCCAAATATCTTGCACGCTCCAGAGCTGCTTGCTGCGCGGGAAAGTGCAATTTATCAAAAATATGTTAGTCCTGTAATTACATATGGTAAAGAATATGTGATTTTGGAAAAAGAAAAAAATAGTGGTATATTAAGTCTGCTGGATGAGATATACAAAGATGCCGGAAAGGAAATGCTTAGAAAAGAACTGATTATACAGAACAAGATCAGCAGATTATGGGATGAATTGTTTGAAGAAGTTCCGGATATTGTACAGAGAGAGTCCCGGAATAAGAATCTCCTTTTACAGTCGCGGCTCAGAGAGATGATGCAGTTTATAGAAAACCATTATAAAGAACGAATTTCTTTGGAAAGGCTGGCAGCGGAAGCGAACATTAGTAAAAGTGAAGCCCTTCGATGCTTTAAGCGTGGAATAGGGACGACTCCGGTGAAATATTTGATCGATTACAGGCTGGAGAGGGCAAAAGAATTATTGTGTAAGACGAATGATACGGTTATTCGGGTTGCCGCAGATGTGGGAATAGATAATACAAGTTATTTTGTAAGAATATTTAAGAAAATGTATGGGATGACACCAGGAGCATTCCGGGAAGAAGAAGGACTGAAAAAGGCTGGAGAAAAATAACATATTAGAAGAAATTCTCCGAATTTAGTTGACTTTTTGATACATCATGATATCATTACTTCGTATGGCTGAAGTGTTCGGGAGGGCGGAACAACTGGCTTTGTAAGAAGAACAAAAGAGAGAGGTTTTGGGAAAAGGAAAATGAATGTGAAATACGATTACGAGAGAATTGTACAGGGGATCCTGGACATTGGGGAAGCTATGATTAGATGTGGAGCGGAGAACTTTCGTCTGCAGGACAGTCTGTACCGTATTTGCAGAAGTTATGGATTTGTAAAGTATGATATTTTTGTTATACCAAGCAATATCCAGATTACGGCAGAGACACCGGAAGGGCAGATTATTACACAGATCCGACTGGTAGAAATAGGGGAATGTGACTTTGACAAGCTGGATTATCTGAATAATCTGTGCCGTAAAGTCTGTAAAGAAAAGCCGGATGCAAAAGAAATGAGAAGACAGTTTGAAGAGGTGATGGGAAGACCGGAACAGAAGTGGTACACCCATTATGCGGCCGGTATTTTAGGTGGTACCGGATTTGCGGTATTCTTTGGATGTAATATAAGGGATGCGATCATTGCGGTGATCGTATCAATTGTGATCGTTGCAGCAGGGAACTGGCTGGCCGAACGTGAGAAGAACCAGCTGGCATATAACCTGATCTTATCGTTTATTGCAGAGATGATCATTCTGTTATCTGTTAAATTTGGATTTGCGGATCATGAGGAGCGGATCATGATCGGAATTGTCATGCTCCTGATCAGTGGACTGAGTACGACGAACGGAATCCGTGATCTGCTTCAGAAAGACTTTATCTCCGGATCGATCAATATCATGAATTCCATGCTTGGTGCTTCCGGAATCGCATTTGGTACAGCGATACCGATGATTCTTTTTGGCGGTGTAGAGGCGGAAGGATTTATCCTTACCCCGAATCTGATCGTACAGCTGATTTCCTGTACCGCAGCCTGCGTGGGATTTGCACTGTGGTTTAAGATCCGGGGCATGCAGGTGGTTTACTGTGGAATCGGAGCATTTTTTACATGGCTGATTTATGCACTTGTTTATGAGGCGCGTCCAAGTAACTTCCTTGCAACTACAATTGCGGCGACATTCGTTGCATTCTATGCATTTATTATGTCGCGGATAAATAAAGCACCATCAACAATTTTCCTGACAGCGTCTGTATTCCCTCTGATTCCTGGACCGAATCTGTACTATGTAATGTACGCATGCGTAAGCGGGAATATGCATATGCTCCTGGAACAGACGATCACACTTTTTGCAACCTGCGTTGCAATTGCATTTGGATTTAACTTTGTAGATATTGCATCAAGAACTATCATGCGTGGTATGAAGGTAGAATATCACATTGGAAAAAGTGACAGATAAATAAAAGGTTTCAGCCGCGGATTTCATTCTGCGGCTGAAATTTTAGCCTGTGTGCCGGGAATATGCCTGGATGAGAGCAGATTCCGGATGCACCTGGACAGTCCGAAGGCTTTCGTAAAAAATTATTTAATTTCTTGACTTTATACTTTCGGTATGGTACACTAACCTAGCGAATGGAAGTATAGGTCTTTTTTTTATGCCTATTTTTAACAAAGAAAGTTTCAGGCGTGAAGCTTTCACGACAGCCTCGCAAGCTGTCATGCAACTAAAAATTAGAACATAAAAAGCGAGGTGGAAGTTGTGCGTACAAGAATTACACTGGAATGTACAGAATGCAAGCATCGTAACTACAACATGACAAAGGATAAGAAGTCTCATCCGGAACGCATGGAAACAAAGAAATACTGTAGATTCTGCAAATCACACACATTACACAAAGAGACGAAATAGTCGTTGAAGGGAAGTGAATGTTATGGGCGAATCTAAAGACAAAGCGAAGACAAAAGAGAAGAAAACTCCTTTCTTCAAAGGTCTGAAAGCTGAGTTTAATAAGATTATCTGGCCAGACAAAACCACACTTACCAAACAGACAGCTGCGGTCGTAGTTGTTTCCGTTATCTTAGGAGCGATTATCACGATCTGTGATATCCTGGTAAAATTCGGGGTAGATTTATTAGTTAGATAAGATACTGATAAATGGTAATGCAGGAAAGGTGAGTTTATGGCAGAAGCAAAATGGTATGTTGTGCATACCTATTCAGGGTATGAAAACAAGGTAAAAGCCAACATTGACAAAACGATCGAGAACCGTCATCTGGAAGATGAGATCCTTGAGGTCCGTGTTCCGATGCAGGAAGTTGTCGAATTGAAGAACGGCGTACAGAAAGCGTCTCAGAAAAAGATGTTTCCGGGATATGTTCTGATCCACATGATCATGAACGATGATACCTGGTATGTGGTACGAAACACAAGAGGTGTTACAGGATTTGTAGGTCCTGGATCCAAACCGGTTCCGCTTACAGATGAAGAGATGGCACCACTTGGTATCCAGAAAGAAGACATCGTGGTAGATTTTGAAGAAGGAGATACTGTGACAGTAACAGGCGGAGCCTGGGAAGGAACAGTCGGCATGATTCAGACTATCAATATGGCTAAACAGAGCCTGACGATCAATGTTGATTTATTCGGCCGCGAAACGCCGGTAGAAATCAGTTTCGCAGAAGTCAAAAAAATGTAACTTTATGCGCAGCGCATAATGAACACGTGGGAGGGAAATCCCCGCAAATACCACAAGGAGGTACTTTAAAATGGCAAAAAAAGTTTCAGGTTATATCAAATTACAGATTCCAGCTGGAAAGGCTACTCCGGCTCCACCGGTTGGTCCTGCTCTTGGACAGCACGGTGTAAATATCGTTGAATTTACAAAACAGTTCAACGCAAAGACAGCTGATCAGGGAGATCTGATCATTCCTGTAGTAATTACAGTTTATAGTGACAGAAGTTTCAGCTTCGTTACAAAGACTCCTCCGGCAGCAGTTCTTATTAAGAAAGCCTGCAACATTAAATCTGGTTCAGGTGTTCCGAACAAGACAAAAGTTGCTAAGATTACAAAAGCTCAGGTAAAGGAAATCGCAGAACTTAAGATGCCAGACCTGAACGCTGCATCCGTAGAAACAGCTATGAGCATGATCGAAGGAACATGCCGCAGCATGGGTGTAACTGTAGTAGAGGACTAATTCAGACTGCATAAGCAGAATGTAAGGAAACTGAAAAAATACGTGGGAGGGAATTCCCGTAATCACCACTAGGAGGTATTTAGAATGAAAAGAGGAAAGAAATACGTAGAAGCTGCAAAGTTAATCGACAGAGCAACTCTCTATGATAGAGATGAAGCGATCGCACTTGTTAAGAAGAGCGCGACAGCTAAATTTGATGAAACAATCGAAGCTCATATCAGAACAGGATGTGACGGACGTCATGCAGATCAGCAGATCCGTGGCGCTGTAGTTCTTCCGCACGGAACTGGTAAAAAGGTTCGTATCCTTGTATTTGCTAAGGACGCTAAAGCTGAAGAAGCTAAAGCTGCCGGAGCAGATTACGTAGGTGGAGATGAACTCATTCCGAAGATCCAGAATGAAAACTGGTTCGAATTCGATGTAGTTGTAGCCACACCGGATATGATGGGTGTTGTTGGACGTCTCGGACGTGTACTTGGACCAAAAGGTTTAATGCCAAACCCGAAGGCTGGTACAGTAACAATGGACGTTACAAAAGCTATCAACGAAATCAAAGCTGGTAAGATTGAGTACAGATTGGACAAGACAAATATCATCCATGTACCGGTAGGAAAAGCTTCTTTCACTGAAGAACAGCTTGCTGACAACTTCCAGACGCTTATCGATGCGATTAACAAAGCTAAACCGGCAGCAGTAAAGGGTCAGTATCTTAAGAGTGTGACACTTACTTCTACAATGGGACCTGGTGTAAAAATCAACCCAATGAAGCTTGCTTAATCAGTATTGAATAAATGTAAATAATAGAGACACCGTATGCGGAGTGATCCGTTACGGTGTCTTTTTGCGTAGCATGAAATCTAACAAACAGTATTCTGTATACATTGTGCATTTTTTGACGAACAATGCATGAAAACATTGAAAATCGGGGAAAATAATGATAACCTATGCCTGTGAAAAAAATATCAAGTAATTAAAAGGAGGCACTTTGTCATGGTTAATATTCAAAAGGCAGCAATTATCGGATGTGGGTTTGTAGGAGCGTCCTCTGCGTTCAGTTTACTTCAGAAAGGGATCTTTTCCGAACTGGTACTGATCGATGCGAATAAAGAAAAAGCAGAAGGGGAGGCAATGGACATAAGCCACGGTAGACCATATGCGCACCCGATGAAAATATATGCGGGATCTTATGATGATATCGGTGATTGCTCACTAATCATCATTACAGCTGGAGCAAATCAAAAACCGGGAGAGACAAGACTGGATCTGGTACACAAAAATGTAGCAATTTTCAAATCGATTATTCCGGAAATCACAAAACGCGGATTTGAAGGAATCCTGCTTGTTGTAGCAAATCCGGTGGATATTCTGACTTATGCGGCACTTAAGATTTCCGGATATCCGAAGGAAAGAGTATTCGGAAGCGGAACCGTTCTGGATACTGCAAGATTCCGCTATCTGTTAAGTGAACATCTTCAGGTTGCGAGCCGGAGCGTACATGCCAATATCATCGGAGAGCATGGAGACAGTGAGCTTGCTGTATGGAGCGGGGCAAATGTAGCGGGAATTCCAATCAATGATTTCTGTGAACTTCGCGGACATTATCAGCATCAGGAATCTATGGAAAGAATTTATAAGACTGTGCGGGACAGTGCTTATGATATTATCCAGAAAAAGGGTGCAACCTATTATGGTGTGGCAATGGCGGTTGCGAGAATTGCAGAAAGCATTGTTATGAATGAAAATGCGGTTCTTCCTGTCACGAGTCTGATGGAGGGAGAATACGGACTGGAAGGACTCTGTATCAGTGTTCCGACCATAGTTTCGCAGAAAGGTGCAGAAAAAGTTCTTGAGATTCCACTGAGCGATGAAGAAAAAGAAAAATTGCTTTCATCTGCAAAAGAATTGAAGGAAGTTCTGGATGGTTTGGACTTATAATAGAAGAAACTGGATGAAATTGAAAAAATGAAAAAATACACTTGACTTTCTGGTAAACGTATGCTATATTTACGAAGTAACTGCCGAAGACAGTAGGTGCCGTAAGGCATAAGGGTCAAAACGCCTACCGAGGAAGACAAGATTCATTAGATTTGAATTTGTAAACCTCTGTGCTTTGGCGCGGAGGTTTTTTAGCGCATGATTGCGTGATATGAAAGTCCCCGCTGGGACCGAGACTTTCTGGCAGTTGAAAATACTACAAGGAGGTGCACCATTCGTGGCAAAAGTTGAATTAAAACAACCTATCGTACAGGCAATCGTTGAAGATCTCACAGATGCTCAGTCAGCAGTTATCGTTAACTACTGTGGACTTACAGTAGCTCAGGATACTGAACTTCGTAAACAGCTGAGAGAAGCAGGTGTTATCTACAAAGTTTGCAAGAACACAATGATGAAGAGAGCTTTTGAAGGAACAGATTTCGCACAGCTTGACGAATATCTGGAAGGACCGAACGCTATTGCAATTTCTAAAGAAGATGCAACAGCACCGGCAAGAATCATCTGCGATTTCGCTAAGAAAGCAGAAGCTCTTGAAGTAAAAGCAGGTGTAGTTGAAGGCTCAGTATATGACGCAGCTGGTATTCAGGAACTTTCTAAGATTCCATCAAGAGAAGTACTGCTGTCCAAATTACTTGGAAGCTTACAGTCACCTATTACAAACCTTGCTCGTGTTCTTAATCAGATTGCAGAACAGGGTGATGCTCCGGCAGAAGCTGAAGCAGAAGCACCGGCAGCAGAGTAAGCTGTACCGGAATCCCATCCGAGTGTGGGAACAGTAAGAGGCGAAAGAGCCAATCATTAAAATCAAATGGAGGAAAATAAAATGGCAAAATTAACAACAGCAGAATTTATTGAAGCTATCAAAGAATTATCTGTACTTGAATTAAATGACTTAGTTAAAGCATGTGAAGAAGAATTTGGTGTATCCGCAGCAGCAGGTGTTGTAGTAGCAGCAGCTGCAGAAGGTGGAGCAGCAGCAGAAGAAAAAGATGAGTTCGACGTAGAACTTGTTTCTGCTGGAGCATCTAAAGTTAAAGTTATCAAAGTTGTTCGTGAAATCACAGGACTTGGACTTAAAGAAGCTAAAGAATTAGTTGATGGAGCACCGAAGGTAGTTAAAGAAGGCGTTTCTAAAGCTGAAGCTGAAGAAATCAAAACAAAACTTGAAGCTGAAGGAGCAGAAGTTAACCTTAAGTAATTTTGGTTATCGCACTGTGAATGACAAGAGCGTATCGCGCAGGATTTCCTGCAGTGATACGCTCTTTTGATTTTTTTTACTTTTCTGCGGTATGCATACAATGATGATGAGCATTGCGAGAGTGCAAAGCACGTAGCAATCTGGTATCAAAGGGACTGAAAGTAAATTTTGCCACTTACATTATAAAATACAATAAAAATACAATTCTTTGAAAAGTTAGACTTGACAATCGGGAAAAACCTGTGGTAAAGTAAAAAATGCGCTATTGTGGAAACGTATGCCATAAGTGCGCCCTGAATAAGGCGGAAATAACCCGAAAATTTATCATATAAGGAGTGAAACGTCAAATGGAGAAAAACAGAATTCGTCCCATCACAAACGGAAAAAGTATGCGCATGAGCTATTCCCGGCAAAAAGAAGTACTCCAAATGCCTAATTTGATCGAAGTTCAGACCGACTCTTACAAATGGTTCCTGGATGAAGGATTAAAAGAAGTATTTGATGATATTTCTCCGATTACCGATTACAGCGGACATCTGAGCCTGGAATTTGTCGACTTTACATTGTGCACAGATGAAACCAAGTACACAATCGAGGAATGTAAAGAACGCGATGCTACTTATGCTGCACCGCTTAAAGTGAAGGTAAGACTTCACAACAAAGAGACAGATGAGATCAATGAACATGAGATCTTTATGGGTGATTTACCGATTATGACAAGAACCGGTACCTTTGTAATCAATGGTGCGGAACGTGTTATTGTCAGCCAGCTGGTGCGTTCACCTGGTATTTATTATGGAATTGCGCATGATAAACTTGGTAAAGAATTATACTCTTGTACCGTTATCCCGAACAGGGGTGCATGGCTTGAATATGAGACGGACTCCAATGACGTTTTCTATGTCCGTGTGGACAGAACCCGTAAGGTGCCGATCACAGTCCTGATCCGTGCACTTGGTATTGGAACGAATGCTGAGATTATCGATCTTTTTGGTGAAGAGCCAAAGATTCTCGCAAGTTTCACAAAGGATACTTCAGAGAACTATCAGGAAGGTCTTCTCGAATTATATAAGAAGATCCGTCCGGGTGAACCGCTTGCTGTAGACAGTGCAGAAAGTCTGATCACCAGCATGTTCTTTGACCCGAGACGTTATGACCTTGCAAAGGTTGGACGTTATAAATTTAATAAGAAGCTTATGCTCAAGAACCGTATCACAGGACATACGCTGGCTGAAGACGTAGTAAGCCCGATGACAGGTGAAGTAATTGTAGAAGCAGGAGCTGTCGTTGACAGAGAACTTGCAGATGCCATCCAGAATGCAGCTGTTCCATATGTGTGGATCGCAAGAGAAGAAAGTGACCGTAATATCAAAGTACTTTCTAATATGATGGTAGATCTCAAAGCTGTATGTGGAATCGATCCGGAAGAAGTTGGCGTAACTGAACTGGTATACTATCCGGTACTTGCTGAACTCCTGGAAGAGACAGCCGGAGATATCGATGAGCTGAAAGAAGCAATTCATAAGAATATTCATGAACTGATTCCGAAGCATATTACAAAAGAAGACATTATGGCGTCTATCAATTACAATATGCATCTTGAATATGGAATCGGTAAAGATGATGATATTGACCACTTGGGTAACAGACGTATCCGTGCGGTTGGAGAACTTCTCCAGAATCAGTACAGAATCGGTCTTTCAAGACTGGAAAGAGTTGTTCGTGAAAGAATGACAACACAGGATCTGGAGGGCATTTCTCCGCAGTCACTGATCAATATCAAGCCTGTAACTGCTGCTGTTAAAGAGTTCTTTGGATCATCACAGCTGTCACAGTTCATGGATCAGAATAACCCGCTTGGTGAGCTGACTCACAAGAGACGTCTTTCCGCACTTGGTCCTGGTGGACTTTCCCGTGACCGTGCCGGATTCGAGGTCCGTGACGTTCACTACTCACATTACGGAAGAATGTGTCCGATCGAGACACCTGAAGGACCGAACATCGGTCTGATCAACTCTCTCGCATGTTATGCAAGAATCAATGAGTACGGATTTATAGAAGCACCGTACCGTAAGATTGACAAAACAGATCCGCAGAATCCGGTTGTAACCGAAGAGGTAGTATATATGACTGCGGATGAAGAAGATAATTATCATGTAGCACAGGCGAATGAGCCTCTGGATGAGGAAGGACATTTCATTCATAAGAATGTATCTGGTCGTTTCCGTGATGAGACTCAGGAATACGAGAAAAGAATGTTTGATTACATGGACGTATCTCCGAAGATGGTATTCTCTGTTGCTACAGCACTGATTCCGTTCCTGCAGAACGATGATGCGAACCGTGCGCTGATGGGGTCCAACATGCAGCGTCAGGCCGTACCGCTTCTTACTACAGAAGCTCCGGTAGTCGGAACAGGTATGGAAGTAAAATCTGCTGTCGACTCAGGTGTATGTGTCGTTGCAGAAGAAGGTGGTATTGTTGAAAGATCAACATCTACCGAAATCACAATCAAACAGGATGACAAGACAAAAAAGACTTATAAGCTGACCAAATTCCTGCGAAGCAACCAGAGCAACTGCTATAACCAGAGACCGATCGTTGTTAAAGGTGAAAGAGTTGAAAAGGGACAGGTAATCGCAGACGGACCTTCTACCTCCAATGGTGAGATGGCTCTTGGTAAGAACCCGTTGATCGGATTTATGACCTGGGAAGGTTACAACTACGAGGATGCTGTACTTCTTAGTGAACGTCTTGTACAGAATGATGTTTATACATCTGTTCATATCGAAGAATATGAAGCAGAAGCCCGTGATACAAAGCTCGGACCAGAAGAAATCACACGCGATATTCCGGGCGTAGGAGATGATGCACTGAAAGATCTGGATGAGAGAGGTATTATCCGTATTGGTGCTGAGGTTCGTGCAGGAGATATTCTTGTCGGCAAAGTTACTCCGAAGGGAGAGACAGAACTGACAGCAGAGGAAAGACTTCTTCGTGCAATTTTTGGAGAAAAAGCTCGTGAAGTAAGAGATACTTCTCTGAAAGTACCTCATGGTGAATACGGTATCGTTGTAGATGCAAAAGTATTTACAAGAGAAAATGGGGATGAACTTTCACCGGGAGTTAATCAGGCAGTCCGTATCTACATCGCACAGAAGAGAAAGATCTCTGTAGGTGATAAGATGGCCGGACGTCATGGTAACAAGGGTGTTGTTTCCCGTGTACTTCCTGTAGAAGATATGCCGTTTCTTCCGAACGGACGTCCGCTTGACATCGTGCTGAACCCACTGGGTGTACCGTCACGTATGAATATCGGACAGGTACTGGAGATCCACCTTTCTCTGGCTGCCAAAGCACTTGGATTCAACATTGCAACACCAGTATTCGATGGTGCAAACGAGGTTGATATTATGGATACCCTGGATCTGGCGAACGATTATGTTAACCTGTCCTGGGAAGAATTTGAAGCAAGACATAAAGAAGAACTTCTTCCGGAAGTTATGGATTATCTGTATGAGAACAGAGACCACAGAGCACTGTGGAAAGGCGTTCCGCTTTCAAGAGACGGTAAAGTAAGACTGAGAGACGGTCGTACCGGAGAATATTTCGACAGCCCGGTAACAATCGGACACATGCATTATCTGAAACTGCATCACCTGGTTGATGATAAGATCCATGCACGTTCAACCGGTCCTTACTCACTGGTAACACAGCAGCCTCTCGGCGGTAAGG